>Ga0196970_1000225_pt1 | contig 82892 bp, 68 predicted proteins | sample S1v_513CmetaG_FD_148672 | JGI IMG/M metagenome (GOLD analysis project Ga0196970, IMG submission 148672) | Soil microbial communities from Anza Borrego desert, Southern California, United States - S1+v_5-13C | ecosystem: Environmental > Terrestrial > Soil > Desert | place: USA: California...
TCCCGCCCCCTGACCCTGAACGGGCCGGAGGGGATGGTTACCTACGCCTATGATCCGTATGGCAACATGACCAGCCAGACCTATCCCGATGGCCGCCAGTTCACCTATGAGTACGATGGCCTCAGCCGTCTCACCAAGGTGACGCAGCCCGGCGGCCTGGTCACCACCTACACCTACGCCGAGGGCGGCAAGCTGGTCACCATGACCGACAGCCTGGAGCGGGAGAGCCAGATCCGCTATGGCTGGACCGGCCAGCCCGTCTGGTTCCGTGACGCCGCCGGGGGCGAGACGACCCTGACCTACAACGAGGCGGGCCGCCTGACCGAGCAGGTGAACGCTGCCGGTGAGACGACCACCTTCGCCTACGACCGGCTGGGCCGCGTGACCGGCATCAGCAACGAAGCGGGGCGGACGACCACCTACACCTACGACGCCTTCGGTCGGGTTCTCACCATGACCGACCGGCGTGGCTCTGTCACGACCTACACCTACGACCTGGCGCAGAACATGGTCGCCCTGAAGCGACCCGACAGCGGCACCGCCCGCTACACCTTCGATGACGCCAACCGCATGGTGAAGCTGCAGGACCCGACCGGTGGCAGCCTGACCCGGGCCTACCACCCCGAGGGGATGCTGGCCAGCCAGACCATCAGCGGCACCAGCACCCGGCCGGGTGCCCCCCTGACCGCCACCTGGTCCTGGCAGTACGACAGCGCCGGTCGTGTCACCACCGCAACCGACGCCCGCGGCTTCGCCACCACCTACACCTACGACGATGCCGGGCACCTGACCCACGTGCAGGACGCCCTGGGCGCCAAGACATCCTACACCTACGACGACTACGGCCGGACCGTGGGGGTGACTACCCCGCGGGGCGGTGTGACCACCTATGCCTACGATGCGGCCGGGCGGCTCATCCGGCAGACGGATCCCCTCGGCCACGAGTGGACCTACACCTACGATGAAGCCGGACGGGTCATCGGCCAGTCCGCCCCGGATGGCGGGCAAGTCCGGTTCACCTACACCGCCGCCGATCAGGTGGCGAGCGTGGCCCAGTTGGTCGCGCCGGAGCAGGCGGCCGTGACCCGGTATGCCTACGATCCCGTCGGGCGAATCAAGAGCCTGACCGATCCCGTGGGGCAGACCTGGCAGTACGAGTATGACAGCCTGGGCCAATTGGCCAAGACGACCGACCCGCTGGGGAAGAGCTACGCCTACAGCTACAACTGGGAGGGGGCGCTGGCCTCCGTCACCACGCCTGAAGGCCGCCAGACCAAGTATGCCTATGACCGGGCGGGCCGGCTGGTGCTGCAGACCGCGCCCGACGGCCAGGACACCGTCTACGAGTACGATGAGGCCGGGCGGGTGCGCGGTGTCCGGACCGGCGAGGCCCGGGTCCGCTATCATTACGATGGCCTGAGCCGCCTGGAGGCGGTGATCGACCCGCTCGATCGCATGACCACCTTCGGCTATGACCTGGCCGGCAACCGGACCCAGCAGGTGGATGCGCTTGGCGGCATCTACCGGTGGGAGTATGACGCCGCCGGGCGTCTGACCGCCGAGTATGACCGGTTGGGCAACGCCACCACCTACACCTACGACCTTGCCCAGGGCCTGGCCACCACCACCGACGGGGAGGGGCAGACCTGGCGCTACCAGTTCGATCTGGCCGGACAGCTGGTCGCCAGCACCGATGGGTTAGGCCGGACGACGGCGTATGGCTACGACCCGGTGGGACGGTTGGCGACGGTGACTGACCCGCTGGGCAGCTCCCGGAGCATGACCTACGACCTGGCGGGCCGGCTGGTGGGGGAGACCGACCGGGAGGGTGAGGCTGCCCGTGCGGAGGCGGCCCGGCTTGGGCTGCCCGTGGACTTCCCGATCCCGGTGGAGCAGAGCCGCAGCTATGGCTACGACCTGGCCGGGCGCCTGACCAACCAGACCGATGAGGCCGGCCTGACCAGATCCTACGCCTACGATGGCGCCGGGCGGCTGGTGCAGGCCTCCTGGCCCGCCGCCGATGGCGGCGTGGCCACCGAGCAGTGGCAGTACGACGGCGACGGCCTGCTGGTCCGGCATACCAACCCGGCGGGCGGTGTCAGCCAGTACAGCTACGATGAGGCCGGCCGGTTGATTCGCAGCCAGGACCCGGCGGGGGTCTGGCTGGAGGTGGCCTATGATTCATACGGCCGGGTGGCCTCCCAGACCGATGCCGCCGGCACCACCAGCTACAGCTACGACCTGGCGGGCAACCTGCTCAGCGTGGTCGACCCGCGCCCCACCGGCTACGAGACCCGCTACGAGTACGATGCGCTCAACCGGCTAGTCAAGCTGACCGATGCCGAGGGCGGCATCCAGGCGTTCGCGTATGATGCGGAGGGCCGGCTGCTCTCGCAGGTGGACCCGCGCGGCCAGAGTTGGAGCTTTACCTACGACAAGCTGGGGCGGGTGGTGAGCGCCACCGATCCGCTGGGCGCATCCACCCAGTGGCAGTACGGCCCCACCGGCCAGATCAGCCAGGTGGAGGACGCCCTGGGCCGGGTGGCCCACTTCACCTACGACACCCTCGACCGGATAATCCGGCAGGAGCTGCCGGGCGGCATCGTGCGGGAGTCGGCCTACGACTGGCGGTCGCTGGAGGTCGCCCGCAAGGACGGCAATGGCCACATCACCCATTACGCCCATGATGCGGCGGCCCGCCTGACCGAGGTGATCGACGCCCTGGGCGGCCGGACCCGCTACGCCTACGATGAGCGGGGCTCCCTCACGGCGGTCACCGATGCGAACGGACACACCAGCACCTACGGCTACAACGTCCTGGGCCTCATGGAGAGCGAGACCAACCCCGAGGGCGAGACAATCCAGTACCGCTACGACCCGGCGGGCAAGCTGACCGAGCAGATCGACCCGCTGGGGCAGACCACCCGGTACCGGTATGATGCCCGCGGCCTGCTCTCGCAGGTGGACTACAACGGCACTGAGCAGTCGACCTTCGCCTATGATGCGGCGGGCAACCTGGTCCGCGCCGAGAACCCGGCATCGGCCGAGGAGTTTACCTTCGATGGCCTGAACCGGTTGGTCAGCGTCAACAACCTGACCCTGGAGAAGGTGACGCAGTTCCAGTACGACGCCGCCGGCAACCGCACGGCGATCATCGACCCCGAGGCTCGGGTGACCGGCTATCAGTACGATGCGGCGGGTCGGCTCTCGGCGGTGGTGATGCCAGAGGGTGAGACCGCCCGGTTCAGCCGTGACGCCTTGGGGCGTCTGACCCAGGTGAGCCGTCCGAACGGGGTGACGACCGGGTATAGCTACAACGACGCAGGCTGGGTCGCGGAGATCAGCCACAGCGGTCCTGGCGGGCTGATCAACAGCTACAGCTACGAGTACGACCAGAACGGCAACAAGACGCGGCAGGTGGAGGCGGACGGCGCTGAGACCACCTGGCGGTATGACGCCCTGGATCGGCTGGTGGAGGCGCAGTATCCGCTGGCAAAGATCCAGGCGATCCGGAACCAGTACTTCAACCCGACGAAGTTGCTCCGGCCCGGTAAGGAGCAGCCGGTGCTTGAGACTGAGGAGGCGGCAGCGCCTGTCGAGGGCATCGCACCGAAGGGGAAGGGAAAAGGACAGGCACCGCAGGCGGCGTACAGCGCCGCACCGAGGCCTGTGAAGGTCGCAGCCAAGCCCGAGAAGCCGGACAACGGCGGTGGCAGCGGGAACGGTGGCGGCGGCGGCGGCGGGAACGAGCAGCCGCCGAGCAACGGCAATGGGAATGGTGGCGGAGGCGGTGGGAACGAGCAGCCGCCCAGCAGCGGCAACGGGAATGGTGGCGGAGGCGGCGGGAACCAGCAGCCGCCTAGCAACGGCAATGGGAACGGCGGCGGGAACGACAAGCCGAGCAACGGCAATGGGAACGGGAATGGGAACGGGAACGGGAATGGGAACGGGAACGGGAATGGAAACGGGAATGGGAAGTCCGATGAAAAGGGCAAGCCTGATAAGGAGGAGAAGGGTAAGCCCGAGAAGGGCGAGAACGGCAAGTCCGGCCTCGTTTCCTGCAAGGTTGAGAAGCCAGCCAAGGTAGCCAGCAAGAGTCTCGTCGAGGAGTATGACGAGCAGCCTGACTACCTGCTCGAGCCGACTGGCAAGGTCACCTACACCTACGACGCCGTGGGCAACCGGCTCCGCATGGTGACCGACCAGGGCGCTACGGAGTACCAGTACGACAAGGCCAATCGGCTGCTGCAGGACAGCAACACCAGCTACACCTATGATGCGGCCGGCAACCTGATCAGCGAGGAGAATGAAGAGGAGCAGGTCAGCTACAGCTACAACGCTGCTGGCAAGCTGGTCCTGGTCAGCTATGCCGATGAAACCGGCGTGGCCTACGCTTACGATGCCTTCGGCCGCAAGGTGGAGCGGACCGAGACTAACTGGGTCGATAAGGGGGGCCAGGGCCTTGCGCTGGGCCTCACCGACGAGAAGGGCAAGGGCAACAACAGCGATGTGACCAAGGAAGAGCCTGCCGGGCCGTCGAAGGAGAACGGCAAGGCACAGCAGGCCAAGGGCCAGGGGGCCAAGCAGGCGAAGCAGGAACTCTGCCCGACTGCCGACGGGGAGGCTGTTGCTACCACCACCAAGGGCAACGGTGGCGGTGGGAACGGCGTGGCGAAGGGCAAGGCGACCGCCCCCGGCCAACTGAAGAAGGCCGGAGACCACGAGCTGCTGAAGCTCTCCGAGACCACGACCCGCTACCTCTACGATGGCTTCGGCCTCAACGTCCTGAACGAGTATAAGGACCGGTCCGCCCCGAAGGCCGCCTACACCTACGCCAACGGCCAGGTGCTGGCCCGGAAGATGTTCGGCGTGAAGGGCGAAGGCCCGGACCGTGAGCCCGGCCTGGCCAACGGCGGGACCTACTATTACCTGACCGACGGCCTTGGCTCGGTCACCGACCTGACCGACCAGCACGGCGAGGTAGTGCGGCAGTACCGCTACGACTCCTTCGGCGGCCTCTTCACCGGCTCGGTGGGGCTGTACAACACGACCGGCCTGACCGGCAAGAGCTACGACCCGAAGGCCGGGCTGATGGACTACTCCGCCCGGTGGTACGATCCGGCGGTGGGGCGGTTCACGCAGCGGGACACCTTCTTTGGCTGGATGGATCAGCCGCAGAGCCTGCACCGGTATGCGTATGTGCACAATAATCCGGTCAACCTGACCGATCCGACCGGATATGCGGCCACCGTTGTTGGCACGACACCGGAATGGACTTATGAGTATGACGTTCGTGTTGTTGAGTCAACAGAATCCGCGGAGAACGGTTACTGGGAGATTGGACACTACTTTGATTACGCCCATTACCAGTTATGGATAAACTATTCGGATGGAACCAAGAAGCCCGGTTTCAGCTTTACGAACAAAACTCAGAAGGGGAGCTTCCGGGACTGGATATCAACAGCGGAACCCGGTGGCGGTGGAGGTAGCGGAGGTGGTGGCGGCGGAAACAACCCTCCTCCTCCGCCACCCCCGCCCGAGCCCACGCCTGAAGAGATCCGCGAGCGGGACAATCAGGAGATGGCGGAATACGGAATCGTTCCGCCAACGACCACAGTCCAGGCAGGTGACACACTCTCCGGCATTGCTGCGGCCCACGGGGTGACACTGGAGCAACTACTTGTTGCCAATCCCCAGATCACCAACCCCAACGTGATCTATAGCGGACAGGTCCTGCGGCTTCCTGGCTCGGCGGTTCAGTTACCGGGTCCTGCGAGTATAGTGATCCAGCCAGCGGTGGGGGTCAATACTAGACTTCCAGATCGGTTGGTGTGCACCGGGACGGAGTGCGGCTCCTTGCCGGAGGGGGGGAGCACTCAGGGTGTGAGTCGGTCTGCCCAGTACGCTGAGTACTCGGCTTATCAGGGCACATCAAGCAGAGGGCATGACCGATGCTAAATGGGGGCGCCTCCTTGACGCCTATGCTGATCCGGACGCGGCGATACTGATGTCAGCAAGCTGCGCCATGGGCTTTCAGACCGAGGGCTTCTGCGAGAAGGTCGTTGAGGCGAGGCGTAATCACGGGGACGAGATCCCGGAAGACAATAACATCACATTGGCCCACAATGTAGGGACCAAGTTCGGGGGAGATGATTACAGCAACTTCAACCCAGGCGGAGTCGTCATGGCGGCTGTGAAGCCCATCACTGTCCGTACAGTCCCACAAGGCCTCACAGTGGAACAGTTCGAGTCCTTCTCCCGTACCGTCAGACTCCGTACAAGCCATTTGGGTGATGATGTGGCGGTACACGGTAGCCGGGCGACGGGGACCGCTCGACCGGATTCGGATATCGATGTTGCGATTCGTGTTACGTCCACGAGATTCGACGAGATTCTGGAGGAGAGCTTTGGGTCCCCAAACCCTGGGAGTGCACGCGCAAGCACCATGTCCCACGCCGCAGAAACCGGTAAGATCCAGCGAGGGGAACTTAAGTTGTCCAACCTTGGAACTCAGTTGGAAACAGAGTTTGACCTACCCGCTGTAGACATCTCCGTGATCCGAGTCGGTGGCAAGTTTGATCGAGGTCCTTATATCCGTCTTCAGTAGTCTTGAGGAGTGGTAGAATGTACGACGAGAACAGATACTGCAAGGTTTTCATATCTGGTCTTGAGAGTCGCGAGGAAGTAGGCCGAAGAGTCGTTGGCTGCTTAGAGCCTGCCATCCCTGGCCCGGCTAACACGATAACATCTGGCATTATGCGGATATCAGTTAGAAAGAACGATGATTACGATAAGCAACTTCAAGACAGGCCTAGTGACGGCTTCCTTTGGTACCCGTTTTTCTTGGATGTGCTACCAACGAACACTGCTCCGCAAGAGGAGTACGTTCTGCAGATAGCTACACTACTTCGCTGTTTATGGGACAACGGAATTAAGGCGGTAGCTGCCTGTGACTTTGAGGAAGATCTTCCAGCCGGAGGTGGCAAGATTAGATACTGATCATCACAATCCAGAGCTGCAATCAACCGTGTTGCCAGCTGAACGGGGCCGTCTCAGAAGTCATCGTGGATGACTGAGAGGACGGCTCCTTTTTCGGTCAACCATAACACAACAGAAATCACTCTGTGCTTCAATGGAAATCCATACCCTATATTTCCAACAAAAGAGCAATTTCTCCTATACATCCAGTGCAACATGGACCAGTTGTTCCTTCCATGTCCCTTGACTCCGAGACCCCGGCCAACCATGTCGTGCGAGTGGTCAACGAGCCGTGGATCAGTTGAGCGACGCCAGCTCCGACGGTGCGTTTCCGGGTGGCGGCCGCCCTCCTTACCATCCGAAGATGCTCGCCAAGGTCGTCATCTTTGCGTATACCCAGCGAATCTACTCCTCCCGGCAAATCGTCAAGGCGGTGCGGGAGAACATCCCGTTTATGTGGATTGCTGCTCGGCAGGCTCCTGACTTCCGGACCATCAACCGCTTTCGCTCCGAGCGTATGCGGAATGTGCTCCAGAAGGTCTTCGCCGCGGTACTGGAGTTGCTGGTTGCTAAAGGATATATCAAGCTTGAGCACTACTTCGTCGACGGGGCAAAGATCGAGGCCAACGCCAACCGGTACACCTTGGTCTGCGGTAAGGCTGTTGCCAAGCACAAGACTAGGCTGCAGGAGAACGTGAAGGCCCTTTTTCGATACCATTGAGCAGACCGAGCACCTGGAGGAGCAGCAGTATGGTGGCCGGGACCTTCCCGAGCTGGGGGAAACGTCCACGCCGACCAGTGAGAAGCTTTCGGACGCTGTAGAGCGCCTTGAGCAAGTCTGCAGGATAGCCCCAACGCCAAAGAGCGTAAGCGGATTGTCCGCAAGGTACGGAGTACGGTTCTGCCGCACCTGCAGAAAGATGAGGAGCAACAGGCGATTCTCGGCGACCGAAACAGCTTCAGCAGGACAGACCCCGGCGCGACCTTCATGCGGATGAAGGAAGACCACATGGGCAACGGTCAACTGAAGCCCGGCTACAACGTGCAGATCGGTACGGAGAACCAGTTTGTGCTGGGCTACAGCCTTCACCAGCGGCCAACGGACACCCGCTACCTCATTCCCCACCTGGATCACGTCAAGGAGATGCTCGGAAAACTGCCGGCGACCACCTATGCGGGCTACGGCGGCAAGGAGAACTACGCATACCTGGAGCAAGAGAGTGTGACCCCTCTGGTCAAGTATGCTGCTTTCCATAAGGCACAGTCGCAGACGTGGCACAACGACGTGAGCCGGCTTGAGAATTGGACCTATGACGACGAGTGAGACGAGTGGGTGTGCCCGAATGGCCAGCGTCTGACCCTTATGTATGAGAGCCAAGGCAAGACCGCCAGCGGCTATCCGATTCGCCTGCGCCATTACCGTAGTCCCGACTGCAGCAGCTGTCCGCTCCGGGAGCAGTGCACGAAGGCGGTTGGCAATCGCGAGATCCGGATGAGTATCGCGTTCCATTGGGCCACGCAGAAAGCAAAGGCACATCTGCTTAGCCCGGAGGGTAAAGAACTGTCGACATGCCGCATGACCGAAGTGCCCGAGCGATTTTACGATTTTATTTCATCGAGTGCGAACTTAATGACCGAGAGGCACGTCTATATAAGTGAAAGGGAGGTGAATAAGGTATGGAATCTGTTATGTTCTCAATTGTGCTGGGCTCAATCTGGATGATCTTCACTCTCGGATGGCTCTTCACACTGCGCTGGTCCAAACTCAGGGTAGAACGCAACGAGACTCGGCTCGGATGCATTGAGGCAACTGATGGAAGGTCAGGGTCTGAGGTGGCCAGGTTTCTCCTGGATACCTTGAATCTCCACCACACGGTTGACGTGGTCCAGGCTGAGGTTGATAGCTACAGGCACCGTGGCGCGCGCGGTACTCCCGAGGTGCGGCTGTGTGAACAGGTTTACCGGGGGTGTTCAGTATACGCCCTAAGTGTCGCCGCTCACGAGGTGGGACATGCCCAGCAATATGCTGAGGGCTACTGGGCGAGTCACCGAACCGTCCGGCGAATCCTAGACTGGACACTTATGGTAGGGCTTTCAGCAGGCGCTCTTGGCGGCATAGCAGGGGTGGTCTCGGCTCTCCTAGGAACAAGGCTACCATCGGGGGTGGGTCTTCTCTTCATGGCCGTCTCCTTTCTTGGAATGGCGCCGGCGGTATTTAGGATCCTGGCTCTTGAGAGAAACGCCTCTGCCCGTGCGATGCGGTTCCTGCGGAATGGAATCATCCAGGAGTCAGAGGTTACGGCGTGTCGGCATGCGCTCAAGGTTGCCGGGATGACATACGTGGTCCACGATTTGGGGCAGACCGTCTATGCACCGCTGGCCATCGGACTGTCAGCCGTTGTGGTTCCAATCTTCGGGGAGTTAGTTGGCAAGTGAGTCGGTCCAGGACCCGCCACCTGATGAAGGGCTAGAGCCCAGGAGTGTTCCTGGGCTCTAGCCTATACTTAGGACGATTCTCAGTTGGTCTTGCCGGCGGGACCACTCCAAGTGATCTACGACCGCCCGGAGTGCCGATCTACGATTGGCCATAGGAACTGTTTCGTCGGTTGCCAAGGCCAAAGTCTGGCGGATCTTGTCTTGAAGGATCCCCAGATGGCGAGCAGCATCCCCTGCAAGGTGTCCCTCCAGCTCCTCAAGCTTCCGCTCTAGGGCGCCACGCTCCGCATCTACTCGGGATCGGGCTTGCTTGAGATCCTCTAGACCGATAGCTCCGGCCTCATACGCCTCCAGCTGCCGTTGAAGCTTCTGAGAGGTGGCAGCGACCTGTCTCTTGAGCAACTCCGCCTCCTCACGAATGCCATTCATGTGCGGAAACGTTACCTCAAGACTGTCCGGAGCGACTCGCCCTTCTAGGACATCACGGAGATATCCAAAGAGCGCAGCCTCTGCCTCCTCCACCGGGACGTGGTTGAAGTAGCAGAGCCTACTATGATGGTATCGGCTGCAAGAGAGTTTCGGCTTGTAGATTGTCTCGCCGGTTGATCGCTTCTTCCACTGCATTCTGTAGTAAGACATCCCACCTCCGCAGTCGGCACACCTGACCATACCTCTAAGAAGGTAGTCCTCTCCTGGGCTACGGACCCCCCGTCGGCCTTTCAGGATCTGGCCAGCCAACTCGAAGGTTCCCTTATCGATGATTGCCTCGTGTGCATCCTCGACGACAATCCAGTTCTCGGGATCGCGCATGCGGTGCTTCTTGGCTCCATCCCGCCGGTTCCAGACCAGGTTTCCAAGGTAGGCTGGGTTTCTCAGGATGTTCTTGATCCCCACGGTAGACCATTTGAACTTGTTACCCGCTGGCCCAAACCTCAGAAGGCCCTCGGAGTGCAGTCTCCCTGCGATGACAAAGAGCCCTTCTTCGCCCTGAGTATAGGTCTCGAAGATCCACCGGACTACGGCGGCCTCTTCTGGTACGACTTCGTAGCGGCCATATTCCCCAATACGGTATCCGAAGGGGGCCATCCCCAGAGCCTTCCCGTGGGTGGCCTTTTCCTTCATTCCCTTCATGACTTCCTGTGCCAGGTTGAGCGAGTAGAACTCGGCCATGACCTCCATCATGCCCTCAAGCAGCTTACCCGTGGGCGAGTCCTCAAACTGCTCGGTGATGGACCGTACGTCAATACCACAGTCCCGACGCAGAAGCGACTTGTAGACGATGGCGTCCTCTCGGTTTCGGGCGAATCGGTCCGTCTTGTGGATGAGGATCAAGTCGAAAGGTCTGGGCTTCTTCTTGGCCGAGCTGATCATGCGCTGAAACTGCGGCCGATCGGCCGTCCTGGCGCTGACCCCCTCGTCGATGAACTCATCCACCACAACCATATGGTTCCGCTGTGCGTAGTCGATGAGGGCCTTCTTCTGAGCACTGATGGACTGGCCTTCTGTGGCTTGCTCTTCCGTCGAGACACGGCAGTAGATCGCTGCCCGGAGCATTGTGTATTCCCTTCCCTTTGTACCTTAGTGGTTTGGGTCTCTGGGGCCGCTGTTTATCTTCAGTGTATCCCGAGTTAGAGTTTTACATTCAAAACACCTTCTGGATTCTTTGAGACCGGCTGCTGGGGGCGAAAATCCCATCGGCCGGTCTCTGCCTTACCTGGCTGCTTTCATCTGGGCCGCTACACGCAGGATTTCGTTTCGGTCATAGCGGCGGGTCGACTTGTTGTCGCCACCGTAGTGGTAAACCCGAAAGCGGAGGCTACCCGGCTCGGGAAAGACCGCCTGGGCCCACCAATTGGCCCGCCAGTTCTGCTGGAACGGTGGGGCCGGGTCTGGATCTCCATCAAGTCCCCCGCTGTGATCTGTTTGCTCCCTACAGTGATCGGCCCCGGGGGCTTAACCTGCTCCGCTGCTACACGAAGACCGCCACGGAGAGGGAGTTGATTGCCGACCAGGCTGCTGAACTATTCGATCGGCTCCATAGCGCCATGTCGGGCAACACGAGAGAGCTTCTTCGTATGGGCTGCCTAGCTCTCCTAATCTGGGCTGATCGGGAGGGGGTGGAGGTCACTCTCTGGGAGCCACGGGGTTATCGAAGGCGCTCGGGAGAGGAGGTGGTAAGAGATGAGCATGGTTGGTGTGACCGAAGTGAAGGTGGTGCCGGTCCGCGGGTCGTGGAGGGGGAGAAGGGGCTGTTCGTAGCGGTGCCCCAGCGCAAGGGCCCAAACGGGCAGTTCAGAGACATCGCCCACCCGGCGACGGCTGACATGCGCCAGGTGATTAACGCATCGGTGATCGATGGCTACAACCGGGCGTTGGAGCGGGGTGAGAGGCCGAGGGAGGTGACCTCTCGAAGCAGGGGTTAGATCAAAAGGCAAGTCCAGCCTCCAACCGGCATAACCCTTGGTAAACAAAGTGCTGGGGGCTGAGAGATGCGGGTGGTAGTCTCCGTTGTTCGATCAGACGGGACCCAACTCGATAGACCACCAACAGAAGCAGAACTACAGGAGATCGCCGAGCGATACGCCGCTGCCTTGCTGCAATTGTCCCTCCCGGGGTCCCAGGTGAGAGTGAAGAAAAAGAAGGTGGCCGCAGTCTCCGGGGTCTAGTGCCCCGGGGCTGCGGCCCCACAAAAACCAAGGTTGTTTAACACGTGTTAAACAGGTGTTTAACAAGGAGGGGACGGGTTGGTAGTAGCGGTGGATCTAGGCTTCGGCTGGACCAAGGCGCTCTCCGGGAGCCGAGCCTTCGTGGAGCCCTCCGTGGTCGGGCCGGCCGAAGCGATGTTTGAAGGCCTGGGCGGCACTCCCCAGGGCGTCCGGCTCTGGGAACAGGGTCGGGAGTACTTCATTGGCAACCTGGCCATTCAGCAGTGCCGGTTTCCTTGGCACAACCTGAACGACAACAAGCCAGACGATCCCAAGACGATCCGGCTGCTGAAGGCGGGCTTGGCTGCCGTGAGCCCGGTTGACGCGGGTCAGGTCCGGGTCGATTGTTTGGTGACCGGTCTGCCGGTGAATCTCTTCTTCGACCAGAAGGAGCCCCTGGAGAACCGGCTCAAGGCTCTCCAAGAGGCTCCTGTGAAGGCGCAGATCGGCAGCCGGCAGGTAGAGGTCCAGGTCTCGGTGGGGGCCATCAAGGTGGTCCCCCAGCCCTTCGGTTCGCTCATGGACCTGATCCTGGACCAGCGGGGCCAGATCCTCCGGCGGGACATCGCCAAGGGACGGGTCCTAGTGGTGGACATCGGTTTTCACACCGTTGACCTGTTGGCCGTGGAGGGGCTGAACATCATCAGCCGGCTCTCCAAGTCGACCAACTTCGGCCTAGCCTCGGCCTATGAGGCCCTGGCTCAGCGGCTGAATAAGCCCCTGTGGCAGGTGGATCAGTTGCTGCTTCGGCAGAGTGCGCCGGAGGCTAGCACGATCCTCCAGCACTTGGCGGAGAACATCAACCGGACTGTTGAGAGCCTGAACGAGCGCTTCGACACCTACGTCTTGACCGGCGGGGGAGGGGGCCGGCTGGCGCCCTGGCTGTTGCTGAATGAGGCCAACAAGGTCATGCTGGATGATCCGCAGCTTGCCAACGTGAGAGGCTACCTGAAGGCAGGTGAGCGAGTACGTCAGAGCGCCGCCTCATCGCATGTCAGTTAGTGGTCGGCAAGGACGATGATTTACTGAAGAACCTTGAGCCTCTTCTTCACGGTCGTCAGTTGAGCGGGGTGATTCGCGAGGCGCTCCGTCTGTACTTTGGAGGGAGTTCTTCGGGGCAGATCGGCTATCAGACCACCGACGGGCAGGCTGGTCCTAATGGCACAGGCCAACATGCACTGTCAGACTCCCTTGATGGGGTCCTTGACCTGCTAATGGGAAACATCACGGCAGGCGGATTACCCACAGCCAAGTGATGGAGACGGAGTAAGCCCCAGGCCTAGCCTGGGGCTTACTCCGTTCTTTTGATAGTTTCCTCTCTTCTCGTACCTTTTCCAGATGCTCTGAAAAAGGGGATCTCGACTAATCCGACTAATCATTTACGGAAGACATTATCAATATAAGGGGATGTCTCTATGGACTCCAAGGATGTCTTGAAACTGAGGACACTGATTACTGGTCCGACAGTCTCTCTAGGAACCCTGTCGACAGTGTTAGATACCTTCGTTACTACGTACGGGACTAATAACGACGACTATAGGGTATTCGAGCGACTGATGCAAAGCGTCGTTACGGTACTAAGAAATCGTCGGCGTGTTACTATTGATGACCTTCGTTCGCTTTCGAACGAGGCGAAGGTTGCCGCCGAACGAAGGTACTCAGACACTGATGTTGAGAGTCTAGTGTTGGATATCGTGTCCTTCATTGAGAGGGAGTTCATGATTTCAGCGCGACAGCCCAGGATCGAGCAAGCACCGGCAGACGGCAGCCAAGGTGATCACAGGCTCGCCAGAAAGGTGATAGATATACCCCTGACCAAAGCTCGATCTGGCAACTCTCGGAGAGATGACAACGCCACGCATAAGGACCATGAGGGATCAGCGTTGACCAAGGACGTTTCCGCCGGAGTCCATGCCGGATTTGGTCTCAACGAGGGCATGGCTACCAGACTTCCGTATGTGCTTACCCAGTATGATCTTGAGAACAGCAGCTACGATGATCGCGACCTACAGAGCTACTTAGGGGTGAGCTCGAGTTCCATACGACCAGAACATGGCGAGGTGCTCCTTGAAGCGGGTAGGAATGGAGGGAACCCTCTAGATGCGGGCCGTATTACGCTGCAGGCAGCCCGTATTCTCTGGGATTTCGGGTCCTATCAAGATGAGGTGTTCGTGACATCGGTCGGCTACTATGCCCAGTTTACAGGACGGAAGTTCCAACGAGAAGCCCCGCGCAAGGACGCGACAGCCTTTGAGTATTTTCTGGAGGCTGTACAGGCGTTTGGTTCTCACCCCCTAATTCTGCGGGATCGCCTGAGGGTTACGAGGCGAGCCAGCCTGGCCAGCATCCTTACCTCGCTCATCTGCATTCACGATCCGACATTTGCGGCGACCCGTCATGACCCATTCGTTAGGCCTCTCCGATACGTATTTCAGGAAGCGGAGGGGGTTCTGAAGAGAATTCATGGGGACAAGGAGGGAACTAGACGGGCAGACGCCCTTGTGCGAGATGTCGTGATCGGGTTGCTACGTGTCAGGAAGATCAATACGAGCCTATTTCAGGACATGATTTCCGGCCCGATCAACCTTGTGGCGGACATAAAGCAACGCACGGTAGAACTTGCACCGCAGTGGTTTGCAGGCTTTCGGCCTACCCCAGGGAAAAACCTAGCGACACTGTTTTCCGAGCTTCAACAGAAGTTGGGTGAAGCCGACAGTCAAGTCTATACGGTGCTGGGAGGTTACCTTAATACCACTCCAAACGAGGCGGGGCACGCTGCAGCTTCGCTGTTCAGCGCTTTGGGAACACTATCTCTCAAACACTTACTCGACCTTGATCGTCATTTGTTAGGTTCACTGAAGCAGTTTCTCTCTTCGGTGAGCGGTTACTACTCGGCTGAGTTGTTCTCTTCCAGAAGTGCAGCTCAGGACCAGGCACGAAGCATGCTGGAGCGGTTGCGAACAGACATAAAGAGTAACCCGACTCGTTTGGGTGTTGCATTTGTCCTGCCCGTACTGGAGCATGCCTGGAACCTTGTTGCAAGCGACTTCTTGTCTCGCAAAGCATCGGCAAGCCCTCGCTTGAGGGTCACACTGCTGAAAGACCAGTTACCGCTAACTCTGGGAGAATACGAGACAAGGACTATCGAAGTGCAGGTCCAGGTTACGAACGAAGGTGAGGACTCAGCATCCGAAGTATCGGCGATTGTATCGGTAGATCCGAAGACTCCAGGAAATATCACCGGTCCAGCCGATGTTGCTCTGCGGACGCTTGAAGGGCACCGCTCGAAGGTCTTTACGGTTTCAGTGCAGGTTGGGTCTAACCTGACCTCACTCATTCTGGTAGTGGATATTGCCTACCGCTATGACAGTCGTAACAATATTCTCCCCACGTGCCACTTGGAGATCTCACACTCAAGACCAGTTGACCTAACACCCCTCGTTGACGGTTCTACACCTCCATATTCCCTGGACGCTATTGAAGATCCGCAGCGGCTTCGTGGCAGACGGGAAGTAATGGACCAACTTCAGGCATGGTTAAAGACAGCTACTCGAGTACCGATTGTTCTTCACGGACAGAGGCGAGTTGGCAAGTCGTCGGTGGGGTCAGTCTTTGCAGGGAATGTTTCAGCCACGAGACCCGAGTACGTTGTTTGTTCATTTGAGTGGCTCCTATACGCGAACAGCCCTCTGTGGTCGATTCTGAGGGGCATTCTCGCCGATCACGTGGTGCCAGCCGTTCAGAAGAGTCTGGGCAAGAAGGCTCCGCCGATACCATCCAGGGATGACATGCGGGAAGACCCATTGGGGTGCTTCGCAGGCTATCTTCGCGAGGCACTTCGGAACAAAAAGGGGCTCAAGATCCTATTTGTTATCGACGAGTTTGACTCTGTCGCGATCACCTATAGCCAGAAACATATAGATGCAGGATTCTTTGTATGGCTCCGCGGGTTGATGAACATTGACGGGATCAGGTTTGTCTTTATTGGGGGCGAGGGTCTTCCCAATATCCTCAATGACTTCGGTGAGGAGTTTAACCGATCTAGCCCTTTGCTCATCAATCATCTCGACCCCGGTGCCGCAATTGAGCTGGTCCAGGAACCTGTACGTAGTCACCTACGCTTCACTGTTGCCAGTCTGGATCGAATCTTCGAATACTGCGATGGCAATCCGTACTACTCGACATGGCTTTCTATTGAGATACTCAAGGTCATGGCTGCTAAACAGGAGGGAACGGTGTCCATCGTTGACGTTGAGCAGGCAGTCAGTAGTCTGCTCCGGAGTTTCGACGAGTCAAAGTTCGTTCACCTTTGGCAGAAGGATGAGGCCCACTACTTGGTTCTCCGAGGTGTTGCCGAAGCTTCCTTTTCTCAGGCTCAAGGGAGGCCTTTATTCTTCAGGGAATTCACTCTAATCAGTGCGATTAGGCAGACATCTCCGGTTAAGGGATTAGATGAGACGATCCTGGCCTCAGCCCTCGACATGCTCGAAACCAGACGAGTACTCCAGCGAAAGAGAGTTCACAACGGATGGGCCTATCGCATTCGTATTGGACTGTTCGCCGATTGGCTCCACCGTCGTGCGAGTCTTGAGTTGAGGGGCATCAGGGATATTAACTTATCTATCTGGGAAGGGGACGCTGCACAAGATGAAACACAGGTTCTTATGGGGGAAGACCATCAAGTATGATGGATCCGACTTAGTGGCCGAGTACCCAGAACTGCTTCGAAAGCTTAGTGGGCTCTTGTATAAGGCCACACCACAGCACGTCAGTTTGCAGGGTCTCCCCGGCACCGGAAAGACCAGTGCCATACTAAGTTGTCTTGGCTCCTGCGTACTAATCTACGTGGATATCAATGATGTATGTCGGGATGGCCCGACCGCTTTCTATGCCCTCCTTGAAACGCGAGTGCGTGAGGGGTTGAGTTGGGATGCCAGCGGCGACACACCATGGAGAACGGTGGTTGAAGCTTTAACCGCTCCGGAGACGCGTGAGAAGGCTCCGGTGGTTATAGTTCTAGACCATTTTGACAGATTTCTGCAGTTAGGTACTACTGAACAGCAGCGGGGAATCTTAGCGGAGTTACTCGGCATTATGAACAAGTGCCGCCATGTGGCCCTAGTCTACGTATCTGTTCGGCCCCTGGCTCGTATTTGCCGGCACATCGATCACATGTCAGAGCTTCCCGAGCGCTGTACCGTCGTAACCGCCAAGGGCCCATCGATCTCTGCTCTTTCGCATATGCTTGAGTCCGAGTTTGCCACCCTCGGATTGCAGGCGGCACCGGGTTTGGTAGATCGGGGGCTGAAGCTGGTTGGAGGAAATCCTAGCTTGACACAGATCTATGGAGAGGCTTTAGCGCAGGGAGGAATGCAGGAGGAGGGGATTCTAGACAAGGTTAGGGAAAACGCCAAGGGCCTCTTGGATCGTGTTTACGCCCTGCATTCGCCATCTGAATGGAAAGCCTTCATTAGATGGCAAGGCGCTCCTGGCGCTTCGGGAGACTCTGACCTTCGTCTAGCTGAGGTCATCAAGGATGAACTGATTTATGATCCCCAAACCGGTACCTTCTTCAGCCAGGTATTTGTGGACTACCTGAATGATCGATTATCGGATGGTCATCAAATGGTGGGTTTCGTCAGTAGTCCTTTGGCTCTAGGAAAGCCAGAACACAGTAGATTCCTACTGGCGGCATGCCAGGGTGATGTTTACCAGGTTAACTGGACTATGGTCGGCGAAAGTGCAGATCCACGATTCGTTTACCGTATAGAGCCGTCCACGTCCTCTGGGCAAGCACTTCGACCATTCTTCTTAAAGATCGACCTCAAGCCCGCTGTAGAGAAGGAACTAAGGACAGTGGACTCTGTTCGTAACAGTGGAGTGTTTACCCCACCGGTTTCTGTGATCACTATCCCCGGAGACACACGTTTAGCTGGGCTCAAGACCGACATTGCTGCTCTCAATCCCAGAGGGGTAATTTGGACACTAAGGGAATACATGTTGTCATTCCCGAAGTATACTCCTCTATATGGCGCCCTAACTGGTACATATAGAGCACTGTCAGCCATTTATCAGAACGCACAGGTTAAGGAGCGCACCCTTAGAGGTTCGTACAAACCATATGTCTCGAACCTACAGACAGCGATAGAGACCGCAATTACCAACATTAGTGACCCGTTTGGGGTCAAGTTCCTTAAGCCCAGTGTTCCGACTGTATCTGAGGCTATGGGGAGGTTTGCCCGGTTCTGGGACCATAAGGAACTCCTTACTTGTGGTCCAGCACATGGAGATCTACATAGCCGTAACGTTATTCGTGACGAAGATGGTAATATAAGGGTTATTGACTTCGGGAGATATCGCGAGGATGTTCACGTATTTGGAGACTGTGCACGTCTTGAATTGAGCTTACTCTTCGACTACGTGCATGATTCCAAGGCGAAAGTCGAACCTCTGGTCCTCCTACGTACGCTAATGGTATGGGCTGATGCTGAAGCAGGGTTTATACCGAAATCTCCCTTAGAGAGCTCTGAGATTGAGGACATTCTAAAGGCAAGTCGAGACGCTATACTGGTAAGCTTCCAAGGGGCTAAGTTCCGTGAGTACCTATCGGCTCTACTCGGCACTGTGCTCGTTCTATTGTCATTCCCTAGTTATTTTACCGACCAAACCCGGTGGGTTGCTTACTTGTTCGCACTCCATCTTTCGGAGCAGTTGGAGACCGAAGTCGCGCGTTAACCGAGTTAACACCGCAGATCCCCTCTTCATTTTTGGCGCCGTGGCGGTTGGAATGTTCGGCAACCCCGCCCTGGGCGCCACCATGGCCCTGGCCCATTACATCGCCGCTGCACTGGTCGGCCTCTCCTTCCGCTTCTACGGAGCCCGGGATGCCGAGCCCACGCCTGAGCCGAGCCGGCACGGGAACATCCTGGGTCGGGCGATCGACGCCCTGGTCAAGGCTCGCCAGGAAGACGGCCGCCCCTTTGGCCAAATGCTTGGCGATGCGGTCAATGACTCCATTAAAACCCTGTTGATGATCTGCGGCTTCATTATGCTCTTCTCCAACCTGGTCAGGATTATTGATGTAGTCGGGCTCTACGGGGTGATTGCTACCCCGATCGGCCTGCTCTACCAGGCGCTGGGGATTGACCTGGCCCTGGTCCGGGCAACCGTCTCTGGTCTGCTGGAGATCGACCTGGGCGCCCTGGCTGCGTCGCAGGCGACCTCGGCCCCCCTGGTCCAGCAGTTGGCTGTGGCCGGGGCGATTATCGCCTGGTCGGGTCTCTCGGTTCATGGTCAGGTGGCCAGCGTGCTCACTGGCACCGATATTCGCATGGGACCGTATGGGGTCGCCAGGCTCCTGCACGCCGTACTCGCTTTTGTCTTCACCCTCCTTCTCATGCCAGCCAGCGCCTCGACCAGCTGGGGCGCCCAGCAGATCGTGCCGGTGTTGGGCGGGCTACCGGCCTCCATGGTCAGGCTAGGCTTCTGGGAGGCCCTTGCCCGGGGTGTGAGCTGGTCACTGTTGGTCCCGCTGGGGCTGGCACTGGTCGGAGCGGTGGCGGCGGCCGCCACGGGGGGCATTCGCTGGATCAGCTTCCAGCACAGGCGCTAAACGGAAGGCCCTGCCCGGTTCGCCGGGCAGGGCCGCTTCCGTGAGACTGGCTACCGGGGGCGGAGCCCATCTGCCAGGATCGCCAGGTACTGATCCAACTCGGCCAGCACCTGGTCCGGGTCGATCGTGCGACCACCCGTGTAGTACTGGGCCTTGATCCCCTCGCTCACCCAGAGTACCAGGTTCATCACCCGTTCGAAAGGAAGGTCGGCCCGCAGCGGTGCCTGGCGCAGCGCGGTAGCCAACATCGCCGCCACCGCCTGGTGCTGTTGCATGAACGGCGCCAGTGCCCGGCGGTGGACCGGGTGGTTCGGATCCCGTAGGAGTTGCTCCACCAATCTGTACCGTTCAGGATGCGCAGTCCGCCCCCGCAACTCCACCTCCGCCATGTGGCGCAGGGCGCCGAAGAAGTCTGGCGGCAGAGCGTTCAGGGCTCGTTCGCTCTCAGTGGCCAGCCGCTCGGCCTCGCGCTCGCAGATGTATAGAAAGAAGCCTTCCTTGCTGCCGAAGTACTTGAAGAGACCCCCCTTGGAGATCCCGGCGCGCTCCACGATCCGGTTGGTGGAGGCCAGGTCATAGCCCACCGCTAAGAACTCCTCGCGGCCGGCGTTCAGAATCGCCTCCTGGCGATCGGAGGGCAGTTGCTGAAACAACCTCAGCGACACGAGATCAACCCCTTGGCCCGAACAGGGTTACCCCCGCTTGGGCAGTGAGCGGGCGGTCGGCCAGGAAGTCCAGGACCAGGGCGTCGTGTGCGGCCTGGCGGGTGGCGCTCAGGGGATCCTTCCCGCCCTTAAAGAGGGCAAGCGTCGCCCCCGAAATGTGCTCATAGAGGTTGCGGGAACCCCGTTCCTCCAGCTTCAGCCCCGTGCCGCCCATGATCAGGGTCGGGGCGGTAATCCGGTGCAACTGATCCGTAAAGTTCAACAGCTTGCTCGTCTTGAGTTGGACGAAGAATGGCTTCTCGATGCAGATCGAGTTTAGCAACACCTGGCGTGCCAGGGCGTTGCCCTCCTCGTGAAGCGGGTAGACATTCAGCATCAGCTTGACGATCGTCTTCATCGGCAGCAGTGAGAAGACAGCGTTGGAGAGCCAGAGCAGGGCAGCCGAGTCGGCATCCGGCATTTCACTGAAGCCGCAGACCGGGATCAGCCTCTCCACGCAGGAGGGATGGCGGATAGCCAGCAGGAGCGCCACTACGGCGCCCATGGACTCGCCGTAGACGGGTACGCGGTCCAGACCGACCGCGCGGAGGAACTGCTGGGTATCATCGGCCATGAGCTGGTGGTAGTACTCCACCTTGGGCAGAGGGCTCGACTCCATGTGGCCGCGCATGTGCGGGATAATCAACCGGTGGTGCTGGCCCAGGCTCGCAATCTGGGGTTCAAAGAGGCGGTAGTTCGCTCCGCTACCGTGCAGAAGGAGGAGCGGGCTGCCGCTCCCAAACTCTTCGTAGTGAATGACAGCGTCTGAAATGCGTACGGTTGGCATCGGGTTTCTCCTTCCGTGACCACCTGGTCACGGAAATCGTTATACGCCCCTTTCGGGGATCTGTCAACACCCGACGCGGGAAAAAACCTCCCTGGCGCCGACCCTGAGCTACCCCTGCTCGACGAGGTGCTTGATTCGCTGCAGGCTCTCCCGAATGTTGCTCTGGAGCATCGGCTGGACCAGCGGTGCGGTCAGCGCCGGCAGGTTGGAGGTCGCAGTCGCCTCTACCAGCACACCACCATCTTCCGGTGACAGCGAGAAGGTGAGCGTACCGCTGGCGGGGCCCTCCATTTTGATCGCCAGCCGTCGAGTCGGCTCCCATTCGGTGATCTCGTTGGCGATCTCCGTGCGCCCCATGAGCTGGGCGACCGCTGTCCACCTGGTGCCGACTCCGCCGTTCCCTTGAATCGCACGGACCTCCTGGACCATGTTGTTGAACTGCGGAGCGTTTCGGGGGTCACTGATCATCTCCCAGACCTTTCCGGGTGAAGCCTTCACGGTAACCTCTTCCCTGACATCCACGCGAAAAAAACCTCCTTGTATGCCATAAGGTGAGTCCTGGATTCCGAGGACCAAATATTACGCTCTGCTATCCTCTGGTCGGACTGCTTGCGACTTTGTGCCAAGGTTACTATAATGGCAAGAAGGTGCTACGTTGCACACGCTACGAAAGGGGTCCTATCTGGTGAGCGAGGTTATCGTGGAAGCTGTCATCGAGATCCCTGCCGGTAGCCAGAACAAGTACGAGTTCGACAAGGAGAAGGGCTACCTTCGCCTGGACAGAGTCCTCTACTCGCCGGTCCACTACCCCACGGATTACGGGTACATCGACAACACCCTGGAGGAAGACGGTGACCCGATCGATATTCTGGTGCTCGTCACCAATCCGACCGTGCCCGGCTGCATCGTGGACTGCCGCCTGATTGGCGTGCTGGTCATGGCCGATGACAAGGGCGTTGACAACAAGCTGCTGGGGGTCGCCTCTCGGGACCCGCGCTGGGCCGAGGTGAAGGATATCTCCGATATTCCCTCCCATCGCTTGCGCGAGATCGAGCACTTCTTCAGGACCTACAAGGATCTTGAGGGGAAGAAGACCGTGATCCAGGGCTGGTTCAACGCCGAGGTCGCCCTTGAGAAGCTGGAGGCAGCGAAGCGGAACTATCAGCCAGTGGAGAAAACGCACGCATGAATGGACCCCGTAGGGTGAATCCCTGGCTAGCGGCACTGCTCTCGTGGGCGCTGGCAACAGGGCTGGTTACAGCGGTTTACGCACTCTGGCTGCGGAGCCAGGGCCAGACAATCGAGTGGGAACTGGTAGGGGAGGCGGCCATGATTGCTGCCCCCCTAGCCCTGTTTCGTGCCTGGCGCGATCGAGAGCGGTAGGTTGATCAGCAGCGGGTTTGCTCAGGTCTGCGGCTCCATACATAGCCTGTGCCCGAATTTCGGAACCAGCATTCATGACGCATGGGGTTTCGGTAAAGGATAACGGGAGATGTGGAGCGCAACATGGGAGCGACGCCGCAGATAATAAGGTGGTAATGACGTGAAAGAACGCATAGCGGAGTTTGTCCGCGAGAAGGCGTACAAGCCCATGACCTTTGCCGAGCTGGCCGAGGCCATGGCGATTCCCGAGAAGCAGCATCCACAGCTGCGCAAGACCCTGGAGCAGATGGAGGCCACCGGTGACCTTGTTCGCACCCGCACCGAGCGCTACGGCGTCCCTGAGCGGATGAACCTCGTAGTTGGTCGGCTGCAGGGGCACCCGAAGGGCTTCGGATTCCTGATCCCCGACGATCCCGCCGGGGAGGACCTGTTCATTGGCCGCGAGTCGCTGAATGGGGCATGGCATGGCGATCGGATCATCGCCCGGATCAACCCGCCGCTCCGGCCTGGGGCCAGGTCTGAGGGCGAGGTCATCCGCATTTTGCAGCGGGCCAACAGTCGGATCGTCGGCACGTTTGATATCGCCAAGCATGGCGGCTATGTAACGCCCGACGAGAAGCGACTGCCGGAGGATATCGCCATTCCCAAGGGGGCCACCAACGGCGCCAAGACCGGCGAGAAGGTGGTCGTCCAGATCGTGGAGTGGCCTGCGGCCCGTCGCCCTGCCGAGGGCCGGATCGTGGAGCGGCTGGGCATGAAGGGCGCCGTCGGGGTGGATGTCGTCAGCGTGATCCGCAAGTTCGGGCTGCCGGAAGCCTTCCCGGCCAACGTGCTGAAGGAGTCGGAGGCGATCCCCGAGGCGGTGACCGTTGAGGCGATCGCCGAAGAAGGGCGCCGAGATCTGCGCGGTTGGACAATCGTCACGATTGATGGTGAGGACGCCAAGGATTTGGATGACGCCATCAGCATTGAAAAGGTGGGTCCGAACCGCTGGCAGCTCGGCGTGCATATCGCCGATGTCTCTCACTACGTGGCGGAGGGGTCGGCCCTGGACCGTGAGGCCTACAAGCGGGGCACGTCGGTCTACCTGGCGGACCGGGTGGTTCCCATGCTACCACCGCGCCTCTCCAACGGTGTCTGCTCGCTGAATCCTGGCGTTGACCGGCTCACCCTCTCCTGCGTCATGGAGATCGATGGTGACGGTGCGGTCAAGGCCTATGAGATCTTCCCATCGGTCATTGCGACAGCTGCCCGCATGACCTACACCCGGGTCAACCAGATCCTGGCCGGTGAGCCGGGGGCGGAGCAGGGCTACGAGCCACTGGTCCCGCTCTTCCGGGAGATGCTCAGCCTCATGGAGGTCCTGCGGATCAAGCGGGGCCGCCGGGGCGCCCTCGACTTTGACATGCCCGAAGCCAAGGTGAAGTTGGACGAGAAGGGTTGGCCGACCGAGATCCGGCGGGTGGACCGCGGCGTGTCGGAGCGCATGATTGAGGAGTTCATGCTGGTTGCCAACGAGACCGTGGCGGAGCATGTCCACAAGCGGGCGATCCCCTTCATGTACCGGATCCACGAGGCGCCGGCCCCCGATCGGCTCGTGGGGCTGAAGGAGTTCCTGGCTCTCTTCGGCTACGCCCTGAAGATGCCCCGGGAAGGCGAGATCGCCCCCAAGGAGCTGCAGGCGATTACGGATTGGAGCCGGGGCCGTGTGGAGGAGAACCTGATCAACTCGGTCCTCCTGCGGACGATGCGCCAGGCGGTGTACAGTGAGACCAACCTGGGCCACTTTGGCCTGGCGGCTGATTACTACTGCCACTTCACCTCGCCGATCCGGCGCTACCCGGACCTGGTGGTCCACCGCGTCCTCCGTGCCATGATCGCCCACAAGAACAACCCGCCTGGGAAGCTCCGCTCCAAGCTGGAGCGGTTCATGCCCGAGGCGGCTCGGAACTCGTCTGACCGCGAGCGGCTGGCTGTGGAAGCCGAGCGGGAGACGGTGGAGATCAAGAAGGCCGAGTTCATGTCGGACAAGGTCGGTGAAAGGTTCACGGGCATGATCTCCGGCGTGACCCAGTGGGGGTTCTTTGTCCAGTTGCCCAACACGGTGGAGGGGCTGGTCCATGTCTCCACCCTGGCGGATGACTACTACCACTTCCACGAGGATCACTACGCCCTGATTGGGGAGCGGACCCGGCGCCGCTTCCGGCTCGGCGACACAGTCGTCGTTCGCGTGAATAAGGTAGATGTCGACAATCGGCAGATCGACTTCCTCCTTGATCAGGAGAGCCAGGTGCAGACCGTGGTCTCAATGCCGACAGAGGGGCGGAGTCGTGCGGCGCACAAGGCGGCCCTCTCGGGCCAGCCCCAGCAGAAGGGCAAGCCCGCCCAGCCTGCACCGGCACCGACCGCCGAGTCGGCCCCGGTCAAGGCGGCGGTCCCGGCCCCGGCCCCGGCCAAGCCCCCCGCTGCTCGGGTTGAGCCCTCGGCTGCTCCCGCCGAGCCCCCGGCCACGGCGACCAAGAAGAAGAAGCGGCGGAAGAGCAAGAAGCCGAAGGCCGAAGCGCTGCTGCCGGAGACCAACACCTTCGGGCATTCGCACCTGCCAGTGCGACAGACCCTGGAACCAGCCCCGGCGCCGGTGGAGGAGCACAAGGTTGTCCGTCTCCACGCTCAGGGCCCATCTCGGGCGGCCTTCGACATGTGGGGCGTACCCGTTCCCTCTGGAAAGACGCGACTGAGAGAGGTCAGCGACCCCAGCGTGGTCAACCCCTTCTCCCTCAACCCGCCACCCCGGCGGGATCGGGAGCGCCCGGCCCGCACCGAGCAGCCCAAGGCGGCTGGTGCGGAGCAGGCGAAGCCCGCAAAGGGCCGGGGCGGCGGCGGCAAGGCCAAGGCGGAGAAGAAGCCCGCGAAGACAGCCGCCGAAACGGCCCAGGCTCCTTCGCCGGCCCCCGAGGCCGGCGGCGAGGAGAAGGCGAAAAAGGGCCGCCCGCGCCAGCGGCGGCGCTCGGGCGGCGGCAAGGGGCGGAAGCCCCAGGCCCCGGCTGAGGAGTAGACGACGCAAGACCCGGCTGCCCTATCCATCGTAGGGTAGCCGGGTTCCGTTTTCCTTGTAGGGCAGGGCCAGGGTGGAGCGCCACCGCGATCGCCCACTACCAGATCCCGTCATCTTGACATTTCGCGGCCTCGCGCCCATAATGAGTATTCCGGGCGAGGTGAGGAAGATGGCTAAGACAAAGGCGACGAGCGAGTTCGAGAACATAGCCGAGAATCGAAAGGCCCGCCACGATTACTTCGTGGAGGAGTCCTTCGAGGCTGGCATTGTCCTCCTCGGCTCTGAGGTCAAGTCCTGCCGGGCAGGGCGCGTCAACCTGCGTGACGGCTACGCCCAGGTCAAGGACGGCGAGATCTTCCTGTACAACGTCCATATCAGCCCGTACGAGCAGGCGAATCGGTTCAACCACGAGCCGCTCCGCCCCCGCAAGCTCCTCCTGCACAAGAGCGAGATCCGGCGACTTTTCGGCCTGGTGCGCGAAAAGGGCTTCACATTGGTCCCCCTTCAGATGTACTTTAAGAAGGGGAAGGCCAAGGTGCAGCTGGCCCTCGCTCGTGGCAAGAAGGCCTACGACAAGCGTGACGATATCGCCGCACGCGATGTGAAGCGCGAAATGGCCCGAGCCCTGCGGGGCAAGTACGAGGACTGATCCTTCCCAGGTGGCACTCGCCGGTCTCCATGTGGGGTCGGCTTACTCCTAACAAGGGGGCGAGTTAGGTTCGACGGGGGAGACGTCATTCAGGATAGCGAGCCGAGGTGCGGTTGCCTCGTAAAACTGGCCGCAAACCTTTAAGTGCCAACAACGATTTCGCTTACGCTGCGTAAGCAGCCGGCGGCCTAGCCGCCGATCGCTCCTCCGGGCTGTGGGCTCCGTGCGCTGGAGTTGTAGCGTCAACTAACGGGCTGTTCCACCTGAGGTGACCTCGGACTCAGGGGGCGAGGAACTTTTTGAGGTTGGCTTGGTAGGAAGCCCGCCGTTCGGCGTCCCACCAGGCGAGATCCAAACGAATGGCTGCGCTCGGAGAAGTCCTGCTTGAAGCTCTTTCGGACGCGGGAGGCAGAGCCCGCCGCCTCCACCAATCTGCCGAAGACCCCGTGGCGTTGATTCGCCACGGGGTCTTTTTTTCGAGAAATCGACTTCCTCTGCGGTTAACATGATGGCTATGGCTTCAAGCTCGCCAGGAACCGGTCCAGTTCCGGTGCGAACTGAGCATGCACAACGCCGACCCGTTTCTGGGTCTCTTCCTCCGACAGAGTCGAATCTACCGATAGAGCTGTGAACCGGACAAGGTACCCCTGCTGAGCGATTAGCCCTTGCAGTACATAGGGGATCGCGGCATTCTGTTGCGCCTCGGGCGGAATGTACGAGCGAACCAGACCATCTCGGAGGGCGGAGTAGAAGACAAGCCTCTCCTGATCGGCGTACGGGTCGTAAATGAGGCTGACCTGGACAAGGACACCGTCTCCTCCGTAGTAGTAGAGGTCGTAGCGCGCTGGCTTGAGCGGATCGCCGTCGATCCCATCGAGACCTCTCGCATCGACTATCAACTCAGGGAGGGCGATCAGTTCTGCTTCGAGGCTCTCTCGTGGGTAGATCAGGCCAAACCCGGTGGGGTGGAACTCCTGGTGGACTCGCTGGACAACTCTCTGGAAGTCTGAATAGGAGCGAGTTGTGGCTGCGACCTCTGGCCCGTCGGCTCCCCAAGGTGCTTGTACTCCAACGCCATACCCGATCGCAAAGGTGATCACCACCAGAATCGCCACGAGCACCATAGGTAGTGGACGACGGAAGGCTCGGGATCCTTGTGAAGTCTGCATGGCTCACTCTCCTAGGCGGCTGTGAACTGCTCGCATGCAGGATAATGGCCCCAAGGGAGGCCCTTGCGTGGTACACCAATCTGAGCGCCGCTGTGACTTACTTACTTAAGTATAGCTATGATTATACTAGCGCTGCCCGGCTAACGATGCAATAGCGGAAAGCATATGGTTAGTCTAAATAAATCCACCCTCAGGCGTTGCTTCGCCTCGGGGTCTTTCGCGCGCCCCAAGTCTTTGAGTCCCGGTGGGAAACGGTACCAGACCCGGAAGGGCAGGAGTGTCGTGCCCTACAGACGAAACCCATAGAGCTATTCAATCTAACCCCGGCAAATTTTCTTGGAAAAAAGCCTTCGAGAGTTCGAACCAAATCGGAGAGGATTACGTATACGATGATAGAGACACTCAACATAAAGCCTACACGCTTGATCCTCATGACCACGGTTCTGCTTGCCGGACTCCTCTTCTGGCCCGCCCTGGCGAAGGCCGCATCGGCGGTGGTACCGGTCGCCGACGTAACGGTTCAGGTCGAGGGCAAGGCCTTGCAGCAGTCAGTCACTCCCGTAATCGTGGACGGTCGCCTCCTGATCGGCGTTCGGGCCGTAGGAGAGGCGGTAGGTGGTCAGGTTGACTGGAACGCCGAAACCCGCCAGGTCACAATCACCCGTCAAACCGACCAGGTGGTGCTGACCATAGGGAAGGCGGAAGCCCTGGTTAACGGCAATCCCGTCACCCTGGACGTGCCGCCCCTGATCTATGCCGACCGGACCATGGTGCCACTCCGGTTTATCGGGGAGGCGCTGGGCGGGACCGTCAACTGGGACGGCGCTACCCGCACGGCCAACTTCCTCCGCAAGCCCACCCAGGTCACCAGCCTCACCTACACGAACGGCCCCGGCAAGGCCACGATCAAGCTAAAGCTCTCCGAACCGCTGATCAGCGTGACCCCGACCGCTGTGGGCACCGCCCTCAGCTTCAACCTCTACCCGGCCACGATCACCACGCTCGAGCCGCCCCAGCCTGTGAGCGATGCACTTATCCGCCAAATGGCGATCTCCGAGGCCTGGCGCCAGGTGGTTCTGAAGCTAGACCTGACCCTCGCAACCAGTTATCGGCATACCCTCTCGCCCGACGGAACCGAGCTGACGATCGAGTTGGATCACCTGGTGACAGGCATCGCACACCACCAGGACAACCGGATCAGCACCGTCACGATCGGAGCCACGGGCAAGGTACCATACAAGACCATGCGGTTGAAGGATCCATACCGCTTGGTGGTCGACCTGCCCGGAAGCCACCTGGCGCAGGGAGTTCCACCCGCTGTAGAGATCGCCAGCCCGTTTATTACCAAGGTCCGCACAGCCCAGTTCCAGGCGGATACCACCCGGGTGGTGATCGACCTTACCGGCGATGTGCCAGCCGAGGTTATCCAGACCGACCGGGGACTCCAGGTCCGCTTCATTCCGCAGATCACGGCTGTGACCAGCGCCAAGTTGCAGGGGAAGACCAGGCTCACCTTCACCGGGTCCCTCCCCATGGATCCGACCATTACAGCGATACCCGAAAAGAAGCAGATTCAGATCGCCATTCCTCAGGGAATCAACGGGCTGAAGGAGAACCCCGTCAACATTGCAGATGGCACCGTGAACTCCGTCACGGTCACCACTGCGCCAGGGCAGACCAGCAGCCTGATCACAATCCAGCTGCCGTACTACCTTGGGCACACGCTCCTGAGCAAGAGCGGTGACAGCAATATCATCCTCGAATTGACTACCTCGCCGGTCTTCGGCAAGCGGATCTGGATCGATGCGGGCCACGGCAATATCCCCGGTGGGAACGACGACCCCGGCACGATCGGAACCACCTTGAAGACCTACGAGAAGCATATCAACCTGGCCGTCTCGCTGGAGTTGCAGAAGCTCCTCCAGTCAGCCGGCGCCACGGTCTACATGACCCGCACCGGCGACTCAGGCGTCGATTTCCGGGACCGCCCGGCCCTCGTAAACGCAGTCAACCCGCCGATTGATCTTTTCCTCTCCATTCACCACAACAGCGCGGCTTCGCCTACGGTCCGTGGCGTTGAGACCTACTATTGGACAACCAATCCCAAGTCGAAGCGGCTGGCTGAGGTGGTTCACCCACACGTGCTTCAGGCGCTGGGTTTCCCGGACCGCAGGGTCCGTTCCGACTCCTTCTACGTGATCAAAGAGACCCTGGCTCCTTCGATCCTGATCGAGCTCGGCTACCTCTCCAATGCCGATGAAGAGCAGGCCATTGTCGCTCCCACCTACCCCGCTAAGGCCGCGCAGGGAATCCTGAACGGGATTCTCCAGTACTTCTGGCAGGAAATGCCGAGCACGACCGCAAATTAGCTACCGACAACATTGCCGGACTCCCGAATTTCTGTGTCCGGAAATGATCGTCGGCCAAAGAATTAGCCGTTCCTTTGGCTAATAACTACATGTGGGGGTGACAGGTGTGCTTACGAAGCCTTCGATTGACCGGCACGTCGTTGAGATTGAGGACCTGCTACGGAGTGTGGGCGCCATCCTGCGGAAGCGGGGGCGTGATATGCTCAGCAACTTCGACATCACGCATCCGCAATTCGATGCGCTCCTCGTGCTGCGCGAGTTTGGTGAGCTGACCATGGGGGAACTCTGCTCGAAGATGTTCCTGGCGTGCAGCACAGCCACCGACCTCATCGACCGCATGGAGCGCAACGGGCTGATTGAGCGGGTGCGTGACACGGCGGACCGCCGGGTGATCCGGCTGAAGGTGCTGCCGAAGGGCGACGCCGTGATCGACGAGGTGCTGGAGGCCCGGCGGGTGTACCTCGGTTCGATCCTCGCCGAGCTTGACCTCGTGGACAAGGAGCGGCTTATTCAGTCGCTGGACCAGCTCAACTACCTGATGACCCGAGAGGTCTAACCTTACTGCCACAAGGCGCTATCTACCAACGATGGCGCCTTTTGCGCGCAACCGTGGGCATGGGCGCGGCGTCCAATCCGTAACCTAATTGGGCCAAGCCCGCACGCAGGAGGCGACGCTCCATGTTTCGTCCCGGCTCACACGCCGCACAGCCAATCGGTCTATTTGACTCGGGAGAGGGCGGTCTGACCGTTTCTCGGGCAATCGCCAGCCTACTCCCCGGGGAGAATCTGATCTACGCATGCGATACAGCTCATTTCCCCTACGGTCCTCGCCCCTTGCCTGAGGTCCGCTCCTTCTTCCTGCAGTTCATGGAATTCTTCGCGGCGCAGAACTGCAAACTGGTGGTGGTGGCCTGCAATACCGCCACAGCCGCCGCCCTGGACCTGCTGGAGAGCCAGGCGCTCCCCATTCCCGCGATCGGGGTGCTTCAGCCCGGCGCAGCCGCCGCTGCAGAGCTCTCGGCAACCGGGCGAATCGGGGTGGCCGCAACGCAGGGAACCTGCGCCTCGGGGATCTACCCCGCCATGATCCGCCAGGCCCGGCCCGACGCTCACGTGGTCCAGGAGGCTTGCCCGATCCTCGTGATCCGGGCGGAGGAGGGCGTGATCACCGGCCCGGAGGTGCGGGCCGAGGTGGAGCGCTGCCTCGCCCCGATTGTCGCCGAGCGGGTGGACACGCTGGTGTTGGGCTGCACACACTTCCCGCACATGCAAGGCGTCATTGCCGATGTGGTTGGGCCAGGAGTCCGGCTGGTCGATCCAGGCGTGGCGACCGCCAGGCGGGTAGCGGAGCTGCTCCAGGAGCACGGGCTGGCAAACCCCGCTCCTGGGCAGGGCAGCCGGGCATTCTACACCACAGGGGCTCCCGCCCGGTTCGTGGAGGTGGCAGGCCGGCTCTGGCCAGGGGCCGTCTCCGGGGCGGAGCAGATTGATCTCGAATCGAAGCAGGAGTGAAGCAATCGCATGCGGCGAGATGGACGGATGCCTCAGGATCTGCGCCCCGTAGAGATTACACGGAACTACCTGGCCCACGCCGAGGGCTCCGTGCTGATTGAGGTCGGCCTGACCAGGGTGATCTGTGCGGTCACCGTGGAGGAGAAGGTGCCGCCATTTCTCAAGGGCAAAGGAGAAGGCTGGATCACTGCCGAATATGGAATGCTCCCGCGTGCCACAAATCAGCGCACCCAGCGGGAGGTTAGCCGGGGCAAGCCCTCGGGCCGGACCATGGAGATCCAGCGGCTGATCGGCCGGGCCCTTCGCTCGGTGATCGACCTGAAGGCGCTGGGAGAGCGGACGCTCTGGCTGGACTGCGACGTGATCCAGGCCGACGGCGGCACCCGGACGGCATCGATCACCGGGGCGTTTGTTGCCATGGTGGATGCGCTTGACCGCATCCGCCAAAATGGGTGGATCGACCGGCTGCCGGTTACCGACTACCTGGCGGCCACGTCTGTCGGGATTGTTGATGGTACCCCGCTGCTCGACCTGGCCTACGAGGAGGACTCGCGGGCCGAGGTTGATATGAACCTGGTGATGACCGGTTCCGGAGGGCTGGTGGAGATCCAGGGCACAGGTGAGGAAGGCCCTTTCTCCAAGGAACAGTTCGAGTCGCTCATGCGCCTCGCCGAGCGTGGGGTGGAGCGGCTGATTGCCATACAGCGGGCGTCGCTGGGCGCCCTGGGAGCGGAGGTTGATTCCCGTGTCCGCAAAGCGGCTGGTACTCGCCAGTAGGAATCCGGGCAAGATCCGGGAGCTACAGGCACTCTTGAAGGATCGCCAGATCGATGTAGTGGGGCTGGACCCCGCTTCGCCCGATGTCGAGGAGACCGGGACAACCTTCGAAGAGAACGCTCTGCTGAAGGCTCGGGCCGCCTGTGCGGCCTCGGGCCTCCCCGCGCTGGGGGAGGACTCGGGCCTGGCGGTCGACGCCCTGGGCGGCGAGCCCGGGATCCGCTCTGCCCGGTGGGTCCCTGGTAGCGACGAAGACCGGATGTACGCCCTGCTGGACCGCATGGCCTCGATCCCGGAGGAGCAGCGCGCCGGTCGCTATGTCTCGGTGATCGCCGTGGTCACGCCTGACGGGCGTGAGGAGCTCTTCCGGGGCGAGCTGGAGGGGCGGATTGGCCGGGCGCCGCGGGGCAGCGGCGGGTTCGGCTACGACCCAATCTTTGAGCTGCCGGGCGGGAAGACGACCGCAGAGATCAGCATGGCCGAGAAGAATGCGATCAGCCACCGGGCCAGGGCCCTGGCGAAGCTGTTGCCGCGGCTCGACGCCCTATTGGAGGGCTGACTCATGGTTCGAATCGCAGTCGTTAGTGACAGCCACGGCAAGTTTCGGAACCTGGGGCAGGCCCGGACCGGGCTGGGCGGCCGACTGGACTGGCTACTCCACGCCGGCGACCATATCACCGATGCCGCCCGGATTGGAGTCAACCTGGGGGTTGATCCGTCCCGTGTGCGGGCGGTGGCCGGAAACTGTGACTACCCTGCCACCAAGCCGGAGGAGCTTCTGGTCGAGATCGATGGCGTCAAGCTCTACATGGTGCACGGGCACAACCACGGCGTGAAGGGGAACCTGCAGCGGCTCCACTACCGGGCCCAGGAGGTTGGCGCCCGGGTGGTGATCTTCGGGCACTCTCACGTTCCGACCCTGGCCGATATAGGCGGCGTCATGCTGTTCAACCCGGGCTCTCTGAGTGAACCCAGGCGGCCGGGCGACCCGCCTTCATGCGGGTTGTTGGAGATTGAAAATGGGATTGTAAGCGCCCGGCACATCTTTTTCCCCTGATCCCAGCATTTCGCTTTTGACATGGGCTACTCCATACGATATACTCTCTTGTGCGGGATGAAGGGATTCCGGGGTGTGGCGCAGTCTGGTAGCGCGCCTGCTTTGGGAGCAGGATGTCGCAGGTTCAAATCCTGTCACCCCGACCAACATATGCGGGTGTAGCTTAATGGTAAAGCTCCAGCCTTCCAAGCTGGCTACGTGGGTTCGATTCCCATCACCCGCTCCATGGATCCCTTGCTGGGCGACGCAATGCATCGCCCTCTTTTGTTGGGAGTCCTTTGCGCTCTGCATCTCCGCACGCGTACCTTGTGTACAGGTCGCTCATGTGCTAAACTAACCTGTACGCTGACGGGCGCCTGTAGCTCAGGGGATAGAGCAACCGCCTTCTAAGCGGTTGGCCGCAGGTTCGAATCCTGCCAGGCGCGCCAACCTTTCCTTCGTGGTTACCTACATGCAGGCCGTAGCTCAGTTGGTTAGAGCGCCAGATTGTGGCTCTGGAGGTCGCCGGTTCGACTCCGGTCGGTCTGCCCATATTGGGGCGTCGCCAAGTTGGTAAGGCACGGGACTTTGACTCCCGCATTCGTTGGTTCGAGTCCAGCCGCCCCAGCCAACATGCAGCAGACTCCCGTGTCATGCGGGAGTTTGCTGCCCTAGACGGGCCATTAGCTCAGGGGCAGAGCATCCGCCTTTTAAGCGGACTGTCGATGGTTCGAATCCATCATGGCCCACCATTATTTGCGAGAGTGGCGGAATTGGCAGACGCGCAAGACTTAGGATCTTGTACCGCAAGGTGTAGGGGTTCAAGTCCCCTCTCTCGCACCAAAACGAAGCGGACCTTGGGAATTCCCCAGGGTCCGCTTTTTCCGTGCACTACTCCTCACGTAGCTTCTTCACGTGCCCCCACTTCAGCCCGTGCCCGTCTCTCGCGGCCAGGTAGGCCTCGATCTCATGTTGGTTCCGGCTGGAGACGACCGCTGGGCGAGACGGGTCCAAGTCCCTCCGGAGATGGCGCTCCAGGAACTCCCGGAAGGCCTCCACATACTCCGAGGCCTCCGCCAGCTTCCGCGAGATCTCGTCGCCAACGGTGGCGTCCAGGGTGACAGGCTCGGGGTGAATCCGCTCAACCAGACCCCGGAACTGCGCCTGCCCATTTCTGTCGGGGGCGGCATGATCCCCGGCCCCGACCTCGTCGTTGAACCGGTTGTTGTTCCCCCGAATGATAATCGTGTCGCTTGTGCTGTCCACCAGATCACCGCTGGAAGCTCCACTGGCGCCAAATACGTTATTGTTCCCCTCGATTATGATCGTGTCTGCGGCGTTATCGACAATATCCCGGCCCGCCTGGTTGCTGGCGTGGAAGATGTTGTTGTTCCCGCGAATGATGATCGTGTCTGCAGCGTTGTCGATGATATCCCGGCCCGCCTGGTTGCTGGCATGGAAGATGTTATTGTTCCCGTCGATGATGATCGTGTCTGCGGCGTTGTCGATGATATCCCGCCCCGCCTGGCTACTGGTGGAGAAGATATTGTTGTTCCCGTTGATTACGACCGTGTCGGCAGCGTGATCGACCAGATCCCGACCGGCTTCGACCGACTCATGATAGGTGTTGTTGTTCCCTTGAATAGTAGCGCCGCCCTGGGGACTCACCGCCGTCGCAGGAGCACCGCTGGTCCCACTGGCGGCAGAGCGGGCTTCCCGTGCCTGGCGGGACATAGCTCCTGGCTCACTGCGGGCAAGCCGGGAGATCTCCCACCCCTGGCCTGCTCCCCGATCGACTCTGACCATGGCTCGACCTCCTCGCCATTGTTGTGACGCAACAGATGACTGGGGAGATTTCCACCCAAGGTTCACCGGGGCGCAGGACGGTCTCAGCCGAATATCCTCCGCTTTCGCCTGCGATTGCGCTCTTGCTCCCCTCCATGCCTCTCCCGCACAGAAAGGAGCCCGAACCAGACAGGTTCGGGCTCCTCCTCTCATGGAGAAGTCTACGCGGTGGCCCTGGCGGGAGTCGGCACCGCCAGGTCGGCGTCGAGCGTGGCCAGACTGCGGTGGTTCGCCGCCAGCAGCCCAACCAGGATCGGTACCAGGCCGACGAGCAGGTACATGACCGGCAGGCCGAACTGGGTGGCTACCAGTGATCCCAGGAAGGTTCCCACCGGGTTAATCCCCCAGGCCAGGGTGAGCCTCACCGTCTGGACACGGCCGCGCAGGTTGTCGGGGACAAGACGCTGGTAGATCGTGGCGTTCTGCGGGTTAAAGAGGCCAATCCCCAACCCGATCACAAAGATAATCGCTGCAGCCAGGGCGATCTGCCCCTCACCAACCAGGGAGGCACCGATAACGCCTGCGCCGGCAAGTACCACAGGGAGCATGAGCGTCAGGTTACGGCGGCGCCGAGGCTCCCCCAGCCAGCTCAGCGCCAGCCCGCTGATCAGCACACCGGCGGGGACCATGGCCGCCATGATTCCGACCACCTCGGGGCCCGCGCCCAGGCGCTCCCGGACGAAGGGGACCATCATGGCGGTGGAGGCGGAGGTGGCGAAGTTGAGCGACATCACCCCGACCATGATCGTCAGCAGGGCGGGGGCTGTGCGATAGAAGCGCAGGCCTTCCGCCAGCTGCCCCAGGTAGCTGCTGCCCGCGGCCTGGCGCTGCTCCACCTGACCCAGGCGGGCCGGCAGCAGGAAGAGCATCAGGGCGGAGATGGCGTAGCTGATCGCATCGATCACAAGGGCAGGGACAGCGCCGACGACCGCCACCAGGGCGCCTGCCATGGCCGGTCCCAGCAGGTTAATGCTCGTGGTCAGGCTCTGGGCGATCGAGTTCGCCCGCATGAGGTGCTCCCTCGCGACCAGGGAGGGCATGACCGACCAGGCGGCAGGCACGTAGAGCGCCCGGGCCAGGCCTGCGAGTGCGGCGAAGATATACAGGTGCCACATGGCCAGCAGCCCCGAAGCCATGAGGATCGGCGGCACACTGTAGAGCAGCACCTGAACCATGTCCAGGCTGCGCATGAGCCGAATGCGATTCAGCCGGTCGACCAGCGGCCCACCCAGCACCCTCAGCAGCGTCTCCGGAATCGACCCGGTGATCAGGAGCGTGCCCATGGCCAACTTTGACCCCGTCAGCTCATAGACCATCCAGGCCAGGGCGATCTGCCCGAAACTGGTTCCCAGGACACTGATTGCATTGCCCGTGATCGCAATCCAGAAATTTCGGTTCACCAGGATTCCTCCCATATGTACGGCTCAAACTCGTTCCATGAACATGGAACCAATACAAATCGGAGTGTAGTACAGAACTACTCCCTGTGTCAATACGGACAAAGAACAATATGGTCTGTTTCCACCGGCTTGACACTTCCCATGCCAGCGGCCTACTATGAGGGAAGGAGTTGCTCGGAATGGGGGATGCGTGTGTGTTACCGAGTCGAGGTTGACGCCAGTCCGGCCTACGAGCTTGTCATGAGTCTCGACGCCTTCCTTTACGCGTCAAACAAGACGATGGTCATGGGCCAGGAATGGGTTGATCAGATCCGCTCCGGGCTGGGTGCAGAGCAGGAGTGTATCCACTTCAAGACACCGCACGACCCCTTTATCCTCTACGCGCTGATCTGGCAGGCCCCGGGAGAACGTGACCCCGAACCGTTTATGGAGTGGCTGGCTGGGCTTTCACCGGGGCAGCTGTACGAACTCGCTGCACCCTACATGCCGGCGGATGCGATCGAAACCCTCCGGGACCTGGGGGCGCATCGCGACCACCTGGTCTCCGTCCTTTGGCGGTGGCATGAGGCCTATTTCCGCCACGTCGCCCCGGCCCAACTGCGGGAACTGGCTGCTGAGGCCGCCTTCCGCCGGCAGCGGGTGGAGTGTCTCCCGCCCATGGAGGCGGTGGAAGAGGCGACATCTGGCCTGGTGGTTGAACCTGGCCTTGTAAAGCGGGTCGTGCTGGTGCCCCAGCACCACTTCCGTCCCCTGAACCGGTTCGGGTGCTGCGGCGACACCATGCTGGTTGGCTATCCGGTTGAGCCCGGGACCGACCCAGGCACCCCGGACAAGGACTTGCTCCGCCTGGCCCGGGCGCTGAGCGATGAGAGCCGGCTGCGGATTCTGCACTTCCTGGCCGACGGACCGCCCCGCACCTTCACCGATGTCCTTAAGTTCTCAGGGTTGGCCAAGAACACGGTGAATCATCATCTCTCGATCCTGCGTGCCTCTGGTCTGGTCCGTATCCACTACACGGGCGCCAAGGGGAGTGAGCGATACACCGCTCGCCGTTCGGCAATCAACGAGATGGGCGCTCGGCTGGAGCGCTTTCTGGATATCCGGTAGCGCCGCCGATCGCATGAGCCGTGTGAACCGTCAAAGGCAGCCCCTGGTGGGCTGCCTTTCGTGTGGGCGGCGAAAACCGATTTGAACAGGATGGCATCATCCGCCCCTTTATAGTAGGATGGTTGACAACGCGCAAATCCGCACACCGGATGTTCACCGCTATCCCCTGTACGCAATCGGTGGAAGAAGGGGCCGACTACGATGGACGAAAAATCCCAGCCGCATCTCAAGGATGCGTTGACCGGCGTCTATTCACGGGCTGCGTTCCAGGAGCGACTCGCTGAGGAGATCGCTCTGTCACGCCGGTACGGCCACGACGTATCGTTGATCGTGATGGACCTGGACCACTTCAAGTCGATAAACGATGCGTACGGCCATCGGCGGGGCGACCGGGCGTTGGTCGAGTTCGCCATGCGGGTCCAGTCGGTGCTGCGCCAGTCCGATCCGCTCTTCCGGTACGGCGGCGACGAGTTCACGGTCATTCTGCCCCGCACCGACCTGCACCAGGCCGAGCCGTTAGCGGAGCGGGTGCTGGCGGCCTTGCGGCAGGGTCCGCTGGAGGGTAACCCGCCGATCCACGCCACGGCCAGCATGGGCATCGCCGCCTTCCCGGCCGATGGCGACACCCCCGAGGCGCTCTTTGAGCGGGCAGATGCCCGGCACTACCTGGCCAAGCGGGGCGGAAGGGATCGGGTCGTACTGGCTGACCAACCTGATCAGACCAGTCCCGCCTTCGGAGTGGCTCGCCTCATTGAGCGAGACGAAGCCCTGAGCCAGCTACACGACTTCTTCCGGTCGCTTCCCCACTCCGGTACAGGTCTGCTTACGATCCATGGTGAGCCTGGTACGGGTCAGAGCCGGTTCTTGCAGGAGGCCGGCAAGGTGGCCCGCATGCAGGGGCTGCTTCTCCTCCCACTGACCGGCCGGCCAGAGACCAGGCCCAAGCCTTACGGCGCCATCATGGAGGCGCTTCGTGAATGGGGGAGGGTTCCTTCGCCAGTGGCCGGGTTCGGTGCCTTTGTGGAGGCGCTACAGCACCGACTGGAGGAGAAGGGAGCGGAAGGCCTGGCCATAACGGTAGATGGGCTCTCCGATCTGGATGATCAGACCGTTCTGCTCCTCCGTGACCTGCTCGCGAGCGGTGAGTTACCCCTTTTCGCCATTGCCGTCGCGGTCGAAGCTGGCCCGAACCAGCGGGCCGCCCTTCTCGACGCAGACCTGAAGCGGGAGGTACACCTGGAACCGCTCTCGCTCCGTGGGGTCCACCTCTTTCTCCGCAGTGCGCTGCACCTGGAGCCGGAGGAGTCGTTTGTCCAGTGGCTGTACGATGCGACCCGCGGCCTTCCGGTCCTGGTTGACCGGGCCTTGCGGGAGCTAAGCCAGCGGAACGTGGTCCAGCGGACAGCAGAGGGTGGGTCCGTCGTGCTGGACTACCACTCGATCCCGTTGGCGGAGCTCCTACTGGCGTGGCGCCAGGCACCTGGACTAAATCTCCCCTCCGCCGTCACCAGCTTTGTCGGGCGGGAGGGCGAGCTGCAAGCCTTAAAGGAGCGGATGCTCGGTCGGCGCCTGATCACGGTGCTGGGGCCGGGGGGTACGGGCAAGACCAGACTGGCAGTCCAGGTGGCTACCGAGGTGGGGCGTCAGTTCCGCCACGGCGTGGGCCTCGTGCATCTGGCTCCCGTCGCCACCCCGGACCGGCTGGCTCAGGCGATCGCAACGGCCCTGGGCGTCGTGCTTCAGCCACAGCCCGGTGTCAAGGAGCAGCTTCTCGCCTATCTTCGCCCGAAAGAGATGCTCCTGGTCCTGGACAACTTTGAGCACCTGACCGACGGGGCGGATCTGGTGGCGGAGATCCTGGAGGAAGCCCCTCAGGTGAGGGTGCTTGTCACGACCCGCGAGCGGTTGCGGCTGCCAGGTGAGTCGTTCCTGGAATTGGGCGGGCTCTCTGTGCCGGAAAGCGCTGACCTGCCCACCGCTGCCCTCTCGACCAGCGTTCAGCTCTTTGTGGAGCGGGCTCGCCAGCTCGACGAAGGCTTCCGGCTGCACGCCAGCACGGTCACCCCTGTGGTGCGAATCTGCCAAATGGTAGAGGGAATGCCGTTGGCGATTGAGCTGGCGGCGGCCTGGGTGCGAATGCTCTCCTGCCAGGAGATTGCGGAGGGTATTGGCCGAAGCTTGGGCTTTCTGGACGCCGCAGCGACAGAGTCGCCGGGGCGGTACCGGAGCTTGCGAAGCGCCTTCCGCCACTCGTGGGAGTTGCTCTCCCCCGAAGAGCGGAGCGCATTTGCCCGACTCTCTGTCTTCCGGGGCGGGTTTGACCGGGAGGGGGCTGAGAAGGTGGCCGGGGCGAGGTTCTCCGTGCTCGCCTCGCTCATGGACAAGTCGTTGATCCGCCGGGTTGGGACGGGTCGGTACGAGATGCACGAAATGCTGCGGGAGTACGGCGCCGCAATCCTCTCGGAGGCCGAGAGCCTTGAGGCGACCCGGCGGCATGTGGAGTTCTACCTCGACCTGGCCGACAAGGTGTCGGGTGCGGCTGGCGGCGCTGAGCAGCCTGAGCTGCGCGAGCGACTCAAGCTGGAACAGGAGAACCTGCGCGCAGCGATCGGTTGGGCGATCCATGCGGGCGAGTCGGAGATCGCTCTGCGCCTTGGGATCTCCATGCGGTTCTGGCTGCTCTGGGACCAGACGGTCGAGGGGGCGAACTGGCTCCAGGCGGCACTCAAGGTCGATCCCGAGGCGAGACCAACCCGGTTCAGGGCCGCAGGGCTCAACACCCTGGCGTGGCTGAAGCACCAGCAGGGGAACCGGCAAGAGGCGTACCTCCTCTCCGAGGAGGCGCTAGAGATCTATCGGGAGTTGCAGGATCGAAAGGGGCAGGCCGAGTCGCTCTACTCCCTGGGCGCGCTCTCCAGCCGGCTCGGGAATTACGCGACGGCCAAGCGCCAACTGACCGAGTGCCTGGTGATTCAGCGCGAACTGGGGGATCCCATGGCGTTGAGTGCCGCGCTTGCGGCCATGGGGGTGGTCGCCTTCGACCGGGGGGACGACGCCACCAGCCTCGCCTGCCTGGAGGAGGCCCTGGAGATCCGCCGGGAGCTGAAGGACGACTACGCGGTCTCCATGATGCTGAGCAACATAGGCACCCTCCTGCTCCGCATGGGGGAGAATGATCGGGCAGACTCGTACCTGAACGAGTCGCTCCAACTCATGCGCTCCCGAGGTCTCGGCGGACAGGGGATCCCGCTACATGGTCTGGGTGACCTGGCCCTGCTGCGAGGCCAGGACGCCCTCGCCCATGAGCGGTTGGCCGAGGCCCTGGTCGCGAAGCAGAAGTCAGGGCTCCACGCCCACCTGGGCCATACCCTGTTCAGCCTGAGCGTCGCTGCGCGGCGAATGGGCGACCTGGCGGAGGCCAGACGCTGGGTCCGGGAGGGGTTCACCAGCATGGTCCAGGTCGCTCACCAGCAGGCCTACCCGTCCGGCCTGATCTTCGCCGCAGCGGTCCTCTGCGCCGAGGGGCAGCCGGAGCGAGCCGCCAGGCTCGTCGGGGCGGCGGAGAGCGCACTCACCGCAATGGGTGGCGTCTTCGAGGCGGTGCCTGCCTTTGAGCACGGGGAGTTGACTCGTGCCTTGGCCGAGCGGCTGGACCCGGAGCGTTTCGCTGCGTGCCGTAGCGAGGGCAGGGGGCACAGCCTTACCGAGGCCATGGAGTACGCTCAAGCGGAGTGAGCCGCCCTCTACAAACTTTCTCCACACATTTTCCCGCGAAGTTCCACACAATCGCGGCGATTTCTCCCCGCCTGGCTGATATGATCAGTCCTGCGAGGGCAAGGCGGCAACCAGGTCATCGCACTTCGGCCCCGGCGCAAGCGCACAACGCACCCTCCAATGCGAAGCAGCGCCGTGGCGGACAAAACCCTTCTACATAGAACGGCACTCCTCGGCGGGGGAGTGCCGTTCTACGTTTTATTGCCGAGGGAGGAGCGGGAGGGTGAAGCAGAAGAGGCTACCACCGCCTGGGGCGTCATCCACCCAGACCTGGCCGCCGTGGGCGGTCACAATCCCTTTCACAATCGCGAGGCCGAGACCGGTGCCACCCTTCTTGCGGGAATGTGCCTTGTCGCCGCGGTAAAACCGCTCCCAGACGAGTCGGCGCTCCTCGGGCGGGATCCCCGGCCCCTGGTCCTGAACCGTGACCACCAGGTGATCCCCCTCCACCCGGGCGCCCAGAGTGACCTGTGAGCCGGGCGGCGAGTAGCGGAGGGCGTTCTCCACCAGGTTGACCAGCACCTGCTCGACCCGGTCGCCATCGGCGAGGACGGGCGGCAGGAGCACGGGCAGGGCGACATCTACTCGGGTGCCTGTCTCCTCACGCAGCGGGGTCAGTTTCCGTGGCAGGTGGCGCAACATGGGGGCGATATCCAACGCCTCCAGGTCGAGCCGGATCTGGCCCGAGTCCAGGCGGGCCAACTGGAGCAGATCCGTGATCAACTGCTCGACCCGCTCAAGCTCCTCCTGCATGATCGAGAGCATCTCCGACTGCTCCTCAGGCGATTCGGCCAGCCCGTCCTGGAGGGCCTCGGTGTAGCCCCTCACCACGCCGATAGGGGTGCGCATTTCGTGGGAGACGTTTGCCACAAAGTCGCGCCGCATTTGTTCCAGCCGCTCGGCTTCGGTGATATCCTGCCAGACCAGCACTGCGCCCTGCACATTGGCCTGCTGATCGACCACCGCCGAAAGGTGAACGGCGTAGTGGGCCCCACCGACTGTCAGGTTGAGCCTTGCTGGCTGACCTTCCCGCAGGACCTGGTCGGCGGCCGCGCTGACCCCCAGCGCACGGAGCGCCTCTGGACCGGCAGAGCAGGGCGGCTCGCTGCAGGTCAGTCCCGCAGCGCGGAGCAGGCTCGTGGCGGGCCGGTTCATTAGCGTGCAGCCACCGGTGGCATCGACCAGGATCACGGCGTCGGCCATGCTGGTCAGGATCCCCGAGAGCCGGGCGTTGTTCTCGTGCAGCTTTGCAATTGTCTCATCTAGCCCGTCGGCTAGCCGGTTGATCGAGTGGCCCAGCCAGCCGATCTCGTCGTCGCTGACCACGGTCAGCCGCTGCCGGAAATCGCCGCCGGCCATGGCCTGGGCCATGGCATTCATGCGGCGGAGGGGGAGGGCCATTCGGTTTGAGAGGTAGAGCGCCAGCAGGGTGACGACGACGAGCATCGCTGCGGCAACCCAGAGGAAGGTCTGGCGTGATTGGGCCACCGCTTCATCGACCGGGCCCATCGGGGCAATGAGCACAAGGGCCCCGCGTATGGCGCCATCTTTCAGAACGGGCACGCCTACGGCAAAGAGCCAGTAGGGGCCATCTGGCGCGACGCGGTGGTCGTGGTGCTCGGAATTGACCCCATCCAGCGCGGTGCTGAGCAGCCGGTAGGTCACGCTCTCTCCCTGGGCCAGTCGCTGGGCCTGATCGGTGGGTACGAGCGGCGGGCGGCCCGGGGAGGGATGGCTCAGTGCAGCCACTTGGGCGTTGTTCAGCAGGATAATATGCGCCCCGATCACGCCTTCCAGGTCGAGCCAGGGCCTGTCACCGGGCATCTCGGGGTCGGGCTGGTAGAGGTCGATCAGGCCCCGGGCCTGCCCCAGCATATGGTCGGAGAGATGGTAGTCGTAGAGGCCGGTCATCTGCCGGGGGACGAGGATCGCCAGCACGATCAGCATGCTGCTGGAGAGGGCCACGATGATCAGCCAGAGTTTGAGGACCACGCTCGATCTCATTTGCCGGTCACCAGGCGGTAGCCCATGCCCCAGGCGGTCTCAATCTGGGCAGATGAGCCGGCGGCGTTCAGCTTCTCCCGCAGGTTCTTCACATGGCTGTCGACCGTGCGCCGGCCGCCTGTGAAGTCATAGCCCCACACCTGCTCCAGGAGGAACTCGCGGGTGAACAGGTGGCCCGGGCGGCGCACCATGAGGGTCAGGAGGGCGTACTCCTTCGGGGTTAGCGGTAGCTCCTTCCCGTCCACCCGAGCGAGCGCGGCGGCCTCATCAATCACGAGGTTCCCTTCGGAGAGCGAGGCGGCCTCCTCGGTCTCCGCGGCGGGCGCCTCGGCGGCGGTCGGCTGCTGGGGCTGGGCACGGCGCAGGAGCGACTTGACCCGGTAGACCAACTCCCGCGGGCTGAACGGCTTGCCAACGTAGTCATCGGCCCCGAGCTGGAAGCCCAGAATCCGGTCGTACTCCTCGTTGCGGGCGGAGAGCATGATCACCGGGGTAGCGCCCTGCTTGCGGATCTCCTGGCAGATTGTCCAGCCATCGACCTCGGGCAGCATGAGGTCGAGAATTACGAGGTCGTAGGGAGTGGCTGCCAACTGCTCCAGGGCAGCCTGCCCTTCCTCAGCCTCATCGACCGTGAAGCCTTCCTTGGTCAGGTACATGCGAACCAGTTGGCGAATGCGGTCCTCGTCGTCAGCTATGAGGATGCGGGCCGGCATAGCCATCCTCCTTTACGGTTCATCGTTCGTTCCCCTCTTAATTTGGCATACGAGACAAATCCCCCTGCCGCCCGATGCCTGACGGCCCGTCGCCAGCGCACAAATAGGCCCCGGGCGCATGGCGCACCCGAGGCTGGGTATGGGCGAATCTGGCTAGCGTGCCACGGCTCCCCGCCAGGTAATGATCCCGCCCGCAACGTTCTTCACGTTCCTGAAGCCCTGGGCGGTCAGGTACTGGTAGGCCATGGCCGACCGGCTGGCGGTCCGGCAGATCAGCAGGATCTCGTCGTTCTTGTTCAGTTCCCCTGCCCAGGCCCGAATGTTGCCGAGGGGCTTCAGAACGCTGCCAGGCACGTGCCCTTCGGCGTACTCCCAGGGCTCACGGACATCTACGATTATCGGCTTCTCGCCCCGCTCCAGTCGAGCCTGCAGTTCGGCCGTGGTGATATTGTTCATCTTCGGGCCAAATCCAAACATCGCGAATCGCTCCTTCACGTTTCGTTGAGATCCGGTCGTCTGTCACATGCACAATAATACCCCTACGGGTATCGGTTTGGCAAGGGGGTGACAGCCCGATGCGCATCTGGGAAAGGAGGATAGACTTTTGGGCCATTGGCATACCACCGGGGGTATATCTATAATGGGGAACGCATGGAGTATGTGAACGCAGGGGGTAGATGAGAGTGACCAAGCGCAAGATTCTTGTGGTAGGCGGTGTGGCTGGTGGCGCCAGTGCGGCTGCCCGGGCTCGCCGTACCGATGAGCACGCCGAGATCATTCTGTTTGAGAAGGGCCCGTATATCTCCTTTGCGAACTGCGGCCTGCCCTATTATGTCGGCCGTGAGATCGGCGACCGGAGCGCACTGCTCCTCCAGACGCCCGAGACCTTCAACGCTCGCTTTGCGGTTGATGTGCGGGTCAACCACGAGGTGCTCGCCGTAGAGCGCGACCAGAAGCTCCTCCGGGTGCGCAACGGACAGACCGGCGAGGTGTACGAGGAGTCCTATACCCAATTGATCCTGTCGCCGGGGGCGATTCCGATCCGCCCGCCGCTCCCGGGCATTGATCTGCCCAACATCTTCACGGTTCGCAGCGTCCCCGACTCCGACGCAATCCGGGCCTACATGGAGGAGACCGGATCTGGCCGGGCCGTGGTGGTCGGCGCTGGGTTCATCGGCATTGAAATGGTCGAGAACCTGCTCCAGCTTGGTCTGCAGGTCACCCTGGTCGAGAAGGCCGACCAGGTCTTGCCGCCGCTGGATCCGGAGATGGCAGCCTTCGTTCAGGGAACCCTGGAGCAGATGGGGGTCGAAGTGATCACGGCAGACGGTATCGCCGGCTTTGCGGGGGAGGGCCGGGCCACCGCTGTCACCCTCGAGAGCGGTCGGGTGGTGGAGGGCGATCTGTTTATCTTGGGCCTCGGCGTGCGGCCAGACACCAGGCTGGCGAAGGCCGCGGGGATCACGATTGGCGCCACGGGCGGCATTGCCGTGAATCAGCGCATGCAGACCAGCGATCCAGATATCTACGCCGCAGGCGATGCGGTCGAGACAATCAACCTGGTCACGGGCCAACCCGCTCTGATCCCGCTCGCCGGGCCGGCCAACAAGCAGGGGCGGGTAGCGGGGGCGAATGCCGCCGGCGATCGCCTGACCTTCCCAGGCGCCCTGGGCACCGCCATTGTTCGGGTGGGAAGCATGGTGGCCGCCTCCACCGGCCTCTCCGAGAAGGCTGCCCGCCGGGCCGGGATTGACTGCTCGGTCAGCTACACCATGTCCGGAGACCACGCCGACTACTACCCTGGCGTGCAGGAGATGTTCATAAAGCTGGTCTACGAGACCGGAACCGGGCGGCTCCTGGGCGCCCAGGTGGTTGGCGGGAACGGTGTGGACAAGCGGACCGATATCTTTGCGACGGCCATTCTCGGGAAGATGGCGGTCGAAGATCTGACCAACCTGGACCTGGCCTATGCTCCGCCCTTCGGTTCCGCCAAGGACCCGGCGATTGTCGCTGGCATGGTGGCGCAGAACGTGCGGGCCGATTCCTTGACGCTAATCACCCCCGACGCCCTCCTCTCGAGGCTGGAGGCGGGTGAGTCGCTCCAGATTGTCGATGTCCGCAACTCCTACGAGTACGAGATTGGCGCTGTGCCCGGGGCGGTCAATATCCCGGTGGATCAGATCCGCAGCCGAATGGGGGAGTTGGATCCCGACATGGACACGGTGGTCTACGACCGGAACGGCGCCACTGCCTACGTGGCGGCCCGGCAGCTCATGCAGGCGGGCTTCCGGTCGGTCGCCAGCCTCACTGGCGGTTGGGTGCTCTTTCCGGTGGTGCAGGTGGAGCGAATGAAGCGCATGGGCTAGAGCAATAGGCGCCCGGCCTCCCGTCTTGGGGGGCCGGGCGCTCGCATATGTCGGAGTTAGTCGGGGCGTGGTCGGAAAATGTCGAACGTAAAACTGAACATACATCTTGCGCAGGTCTTCCAAAAAGTGTATAATTATCGGTAGACCCCCTCGGACCGGTGGGATAGCCAGAACCCAGTCGCCATGCGCGGGCCGAACCTTCCCCGCAATTTGTAGCGTCATAACCTCAGATACGCCCTTCGTTGTTTGGACCGCAACCCCGTGGTATAATACTACAGTTGCAGCCAAGAAATCTGGCTGGGTATCCCGTATGTGGCCGGTACTGATCCAGGCCATATACTGACTATTGAGGGGGAGAATAGATGAAGGCGACCTGGGACAAGTTAGAAAAGAACTGGATGCAGTTTGAGGTAGAGGTTGATGCTCCCGAGTTCTCCAAGGCTGTTGACACCGCTTTTAAGAGCGTTAATCAGAAGGTGAACATCCCCGGCTTCCGGAAGGGGAAGGCACCGCGGGCGATCTTCGAGCGGATGTACGGCAAGGAGAGCCTTGTCCAGGAAGCGGTGGAGCAGCTTCTCCCCCAGGCTTATAGCGCCGCCGTGGCCCAGGGCGGGGTCGATCCGATTGACCAGCCCGAGATCGAGTCGATCCAGGCCGAAGAAGGCAAGCCGTTCGTCTTCAAGGGCAAGGTCCAGGTGATCCCCGAGGTCACCCTTGGCAAGCTCTCCGGCTTCGAGATCGAGAAGCCGTCCGCCGAGGTGACCGACGAGCAGGTCGAGGAGCAGTTGAACAGCTTGCGGGACCGCATGGCCACCCTGGTGGAGGATCAGTCCGGCGAGGTCAAGAGCGGCTCTTTTGCCGTGATCGACTTCGAGGGCTTCATTGACGGTGTCGCCTTTGAGGGCGGCAAGGGTGAGAACTACACCCTTGAGATCGGCTCCAACACCTTCATTCCTGGCTTCGAAGAGGGCCTGATCGGCGCCAAGGTCGGGGAGACCCGTGACGTGGAAGTCACCTTCCCCGCCGAGTACCAGGCCGCTCACCTCGCTGGTAAGCCCGCCGTCTTCAAGGTGACCGTGACCGAGGTCAAGACGAAGGAACTGCCGGAGGTCAACGACGAGTTCGCCCAGCAGGTCAGCTCTTTCCAGACTGTGGAGGAGCTCCGCAACGATATCAAGAACCGCCTGGCTGAGTCCGCCAATGCCAACGCCGAGCGGGCCTTCCAGGAACGTGTGATCGAGGCCGTCGCCGCGGACGCCGAGGTGGAGATCCCGCACGTTCTCGTTCACAACCGGGTTCATGACATGATCCACGACTTCGAGCACCAGCTGGCTCGCCAGGGCTTCTCCCTGGACCTGTGGCACCAGGCCACCGGCAAGTCGCACGACGACCTTCACACCGAGTTTGACGCCCAGGCCCGCAAGTCCGTTAAGAACGACCTTGTGCTGGGCGCCGTAGCGAAGAAGGAAGGCATTACCGTCTCGGAGGCCGAGATCGAGGCCGAGTTCGACAAGATGCTCTCGGTCTATAAGGGCCAGGAGGCCGAGATCAAGAAGCTCCGCAAGAACGCTGGTTATCGGGCCCGCATGAGCGAGGGCCTGCTGACTCAGAAGACCCTGGATTACTTGGTCAAGCTGAATACGCCTGCCCAGGGCTAAAGCACGCAGGAATAAGTCACGGGTGGAGGAGGTCAGACTATGAGCTACCTGATTCCGTATGTCATTGAGCAGACGAACCGTGGAGAGCGGTCCTATGATATCTACAGCCGTTTGCTGAAGGATCGGATTATCTTTCTCGGGACGCCGGTCGATGATCAGGTGGCCAATGTGATCATCGCACAGCTCCTGTTCCTGGAGAGCGATGATCCTGACAAGGAGATCAATCTCTATATTAACTCGCCCGGTGGCTCCGTCTCCGCGGGCCTCGGCATCTACGATGCGATGCAGCATATCAAGGCGCCAGTCAACACCACGGTAGTCGGTCTGGCCGCCTCCATGGGTGCGCTACTGCTCGCTAGCGGTACCGGCAAGCGATATGCGCTGCCGAACGCTCGCGTCATGATCCACCAGCCGCATTTGAGCGGTGTGGGGGGCCAGGTTACCGACATTGAGATCACTGCGCGGGAGGCCATTAAGACAAAGGAACAGATGGCCGAAATCCTCGCCAAGCACACCGGTCAGTCCATCGACCGCGTCAAGGCCGATACCGAACGGGATCGCTGGTTGTCCGCCGATGAAGCAAAGGCTTACGGTCTGGTCGACGAAGTGGTACACCCCCGGGATAAGGCGAGCAGAACCGCACGCTAAAGGAAAGGGGTGGGGGAATGTTCAAGTTCACGGGTGAGGATAAGGGCCAGCTGAAGTGCTCCTTCTGCGGCAAGTTCCAGGACCAGGTGAAGCGGCTCGTTGCAGGCCCTGGGGTCTATATCTGCGACGAGTGCATCGAGCTCTGCAATGAGATCATTGAGGAAGAGCTGAACGAAGAGGTCGATTTCGAACTCAAGGACGTTCCCAAGCCGACGGAGATCAAGTCGATCCTTGATTCGTACGTCATTGGGCAGGAGCGGGCGAAGCGGACCCTCGCGGTAGCGGTTTACAACCACTACAAGCGGATCAACATGGGCAACAAGATCGACGACGTCGAGCTCCAGAAGTCCAACATTGTCATGTTGGGCCCCACGGGCTCGGGCAAGACGCTCTTGGCCCAGACGCTGGCCAAGATCCTGAACGTCCCGTTCGCAATCGCCGACGCAACCTCGTTGACCGAGGCTGGCTACGTGGGTGAAGATGTCGAGAATATCCTCCTGAAGCTGATTCAGGCGGCAGACTACGATATCGAGAAGGCGGAGAAGGGCATTGTCTATATCGACGAGGTCGATAAGATTGCCCGGAAGTCCGAGAATCCTTCGATCACCCGTGACGTCTCCGGTGAGGGCGTGCAGCAGGCGTTGCTGAAGATCCTGGAGGGCACGATCGCTTCGGTTCCGCCCCAGGGCGGCCGGAAGCACCCGCACCAGGAGTTCATTCAGATCAATACCACCAACATCCTCTTTATCTGCGGCGGCGCTTTCGACGGGGTCGACAAGATCATCGGCGGGCGCGTTGGCAAGCGGGGCATGGGCTTCGGGGCAGATGTCCGGTCGAAGAAGGATCAGAACGTGGGCGAGATGCTCGCACAGATCCTGCCGGAAGACCTGCTCAAGTTCGGCCTGATTCCAGAGTTCGTAGGCCGTCTCCCCGTGATCGTCACCCTGGACGCCCTCGACGAGGAGGCGCTGGTGAAGATCCTGACCGAGCCGAAGAACGCTCTGGTGAAGCAGTACCAGAAGCTACTCCAGATGGACAATATCGATCTGGAGTTCAAGGAAGAGGCAATCCGGTCGATTGCCCGGGAGGCGCTCAAGCGCAATACCGGCGCACGCGGCCTGCGGGCGATCATCGAGGATATCATGACCGATGTCATGTACGAGGTGCCCTCCCGCACAGATGTCTCGAAGTGCGTGATCACCAAGGAAGTGGTCTCCAAGAAGGAAGAGCCACTCCTGGTCACCGCCACCGACGCCAAGTCCCGGCGAGTGAAGAAGGAAGAGTCGGCCTAACCCAACACGCCCTGCGGAGCGAGAGCTTCGCAGGGCGCTTTGCTTACCGGGCGAGAGTCCGCCCGCCAGCCCCCGCGGAAGGTTCATCCAGGATTCGGGCTCTGCTCGTGAGGGATACTAGAACCTAACGAGAGACAGAGCGGCGGGAGGAGGGCTCGAACAGCATGTCGTGGGGCAGTTTCCTGACCATCGTCCAACTGTTCTTCGGTGTCGTGATCGGCATCTACTTCTGGAACTTGTTGCGGAGCCAGCAGGGGAACAGGGTAGCCGTTGAAAAGGAGTCCCGGAAGGAGATGGATAAGCTCCGGCGCATGCGGGCGGTCAGTCTGACGGAGCCGCTTGCGGAGAAGACCCGGCCGACGAGCTTCGAGGAGATTGTGGGGCAGAAGGAAGGGCTGAGAGCGCTCCGGGCGGCGCTCTGTGGGCCTAATCCGCAGCACGTTCTGATCTACGGCCCACCAGGTGTGGGCAAGACGGCAGCGGCCCGCCTGGTGCTGGAGGAGGCGAAGCGAAACCCGCTCTCCCCGTTCAAGCGCGACGCTACCTTTACCGAGTTGGATGCGACCACGGCCCGGTTCGATGAGCGGGGGATCGCAGACCCGCTGATCGGTTCCGTCCACGACCCGATCTACCAGGGGGCTGGCCCTCTGGGCATCGCTGGTATCCCGCAGCCCAAGCCGGGGGCGGTGACCAAGGCCCACGGGGGCATCCTCTTCCTTGACGAGATTGGCGAACTGCACCCGGTGCAGATGAACAAGCTCCTGAAAGTGCTGGAGGACCGCAAGGTCTTCCTGGAGTCAGCCTACTACTCGGCGGAGGACCCGAATGTCCCTACGCACATTAAGGATATCTTCGAGAATGGCCTTCCCGCCGATTTTCGGCTGGTGGGTGCCACGACCCGCCTCCCCCATGAGATTCCGCCGGCGATTCGCTCGCGCTGCATGGAGATCTTCTTTCGGCCGCTCCTGCCGGACGAGGTGGCCCAGGTGGCCAAGCGGGCGGCGGAGAAGGTGGGGCTCTCCCTTGAGCCGGGCGGTCTTGACGTGATCAAGCGTTACGCGACCAACGGGCGCGAGGCGGTCAACATCGTCCAGATTGCGGCCGGAATCCTCTCAGGAACCAACCGCCGGGTGATCCCGCAGTCCGAGGTGGAGTGGGTGATCAACTCCGGCCAACTTCAGCCCCGCCCGGACCGCCGGATTCCTGCCCGGCCGCTGGTCGGTTACGTGAACGGCCTGGCGGTCAGCGGCCCCAACGTAGGGCACCTGCTGGAGCTAGAGGTGGATGTCCGCCAAGCCAAGGCGCCGGGGCTCGGGGTGGTCACGGTCACCGGGGTGGTCGACGAGGAGGAGATGGGGAGTCCGGGCCGGACCATGCGGCGCAAGTCGATGGCCAAGGGCTCCGTAGAGAACGTGCTGACGGTCCTGAAGCAGTACCTGGAGGTAGACCCTCGGGACTACGACATTCACGTGAACTTTCCCGGCGGCGTCCCGGTTGATGGCCCGAGTGCAGGCGTGGCGGTCGCCACGGCGATCTACTCGGCCTTTACTGGGCAACCAGTCGACAACCGGCTCGCCATGACCGGCGAGGTCTCCATTCGGGGGCTGGTCAAGCCGGTGGGCGGGGTGGTGGCCAAGGTGGAGGCGGCCCGGCAGGCGGGCTGCACCCGGGTGATGATCCCGCGGGAGAACTGGCAGGAGGCTTTCCGCGAGATCCCCGGCATAACCGTGCTTCCCGTGGAGCGGCTGGATGAGCTCTTTACCGAGGCGCTTCGGGTGGAGGAGACGCCCCCGGTGCAGCAACCGGCGGAGGAGCCATTGGCGGCGCCAGCTCCCCTGTTGGATCTGCCGGCTGTGCCACAGCCCGCAATCTCGGTCTCCGGTGTCGAGTCGTAACCGGGACCGCTCCGAGGGCCTCCGGGATCGGCCGGAGGCTCTCATCGGCCCCGGTATTCCTGCATAGTAGCCATTCGGAGGGCGAAAGCTAAGGCCGCTAAATCTCTCTCCTGGCGCTCTGCGGACGAACCTCGGGCCAGGGCAAACACGTCATAAGTTCACACGACTTTCCAGCATAATGGATGGCACCCCCGTCCAAGTGTGCTAGAATTGAAATCAAGGCTTTGCCAGGAGGTGACACCGGTGGCCAACGAGCGCACGGGCAAGTTGAACGCCCTCCCGTTGCTCCCGCTGAAGGGCCAGATCGTCTTCCCCACCATGATCGTGCCCCTTGAAGTGGGGCGGGAGAAGTCGATCCGCGCCGTTGATCAGGCCATGGCGGAGAATCGCCGCATGGTCCTTGCCATGCAGAAGGACGCCAAGGTCGAGGCTCCCGGGCCTGACGATATCTACACCGTTGGAACCGTGGTTGAGATCAAGCAGGTTGTGAAGGTACCAGGCGGCACGATCAAGGTCGTGTTTGAGGGCATCGCCCGTGCCCGGATTGATCACTACCTGGAAGAGGAGCCGTGCCTGCGTGTAGCGGTCGAGGAGGCGGCGGAGGACCCCACCAAGACCCCAGAGGCCGAAGCGCTCATGCGCATGGTGATCAACCAGTATGAACGGTATATCAAGTCCTCCAAGAAGGTGCCGCCCGAATCGCTGGTGACGGCGGTCCAGGTAGAGGAGCCGGGGCGTCTCGCCGACACGGTGATTGCCTACCTGACCAACCTGGAGATGAAGGACAAGCAGTCGATTCTCGAGGCGTTCGATGTAACTGAGCGGCTTGAGAAGGTCTCGGATATCCTGACCCGCGAGATGGAAGTTCTCGATCTCGAGCGGAAGATCAATGTCCGGGTCCGCAAGCAGATGGAGAAGACCCAGCGGGAGTACTACCTGCGGGAGCAGATCAAGGCGATCCAGAAGGAGCTCGGCGAGCGGGACGAGAAGGGGACCGAGGCCGAGGAGTTCCGCAAGAAGATCGAGGAACTGGGCCTGCCCGACGACGTGAAGGAGAAGGCCCTCCGCGAGGTGGACAGGCTTGAAAAGATGCCCCCCATGGCCGCTGAGGCGGTCGTGGTCCGCAACTACCTCGACTGGGTCACCAACCTCCCCTGGAACCAATTTACCGATGATAATATCGACCTGAAGAACGCCGAGGCGGTCCTGGAAGATGAGCACTTCGGCCTCAAGAAGCCGAAGGACCGGATTCTGGAGTACCTCGCCGTCCGGAAGCTGGTCGCGAAAATGAAGGGCCCGATCCTCTGCCTGGCCGGACCGCCCGGTGTGGGCAAGACGAGCCTGGCGAAGTCGGTCGCAAACGCCCTGGGGCGGAAGTTTGTCCGGATCTCCCTGGGCGGCGTGCGGGACGAGGCCGAGATCCGCGGTCACCGGCGCACCTACGTGGGCGCCCTGCCGGGCCGGATCATTCAGGGCATGCGGCAGGCTGGGTCCAAGAACCCGGTCTTCCTCCTGGACGAGATCGACAAAATGTCCTCGGACTTCCGGGGCGATCCCTCCTCGGCGCTCCTGGAGGTGCTGGACCCGGAGCAAAACACCACCTTCTCCGACCACTATATCGAGTCGTCGTTCGACCTCTCGAATGTGCTCTTCATTACCACGGCAAACGTGGTCTGGAACATTCCGCGGCCCCTGCTTGACCGCATGGAGCTGATCACCATCTCCGGGTACACCGAAGATGAGAAGGTCGAAATCGCCAAGCGGCACCTGCTACCGAAGCAGCGGAAGGACCACGGCCTGAATGAGGAGAACCTGGAGGTCTCCGAGAATGTGTTGCGCTCCATCGTCCGGGAGTACACCCGGGAGGCGGGTGTCCGCAACCTGGAGCGGCAGTTGGCCAACGTCTGCCGGAAGGCGGCCCGGGAGATCGCAACCGGCGACACTAGCGCCGTGCGGGTGACGACCCAGAACCTGCATATCTACCTTGGCGCCCCGCGGTTCCAGTGGGGTAAGAAGGCCAAGGAGGATCAGATCGGTGTGGCGACCGGCATGGTCTACACCGAGGTCGGCGGCGATGTCATGCCGATTGAGGTCTCGATCATGAAGGGCAAGGGCTCACTCATGCTGACCGGCAAGCTTGGCGAGGTCATGAAGGAGTCGGCCCAGGCGGGCTTCTCCTACATTCGGAGCCGGGCCCGGGAGCTTGGGATCGAGGAAGACTTCCACACCAAGAACGACATCCACATTCACGTGCCGGAGGGTGCAGTGCCCAAGGAAGGGCCATCTGCCGGTATTTCGATGGCGACAGCGGTCGTCTCGGCGCTCACCCGGCGGCCGGTAAAGGCGAACGTGGCCATGACCGGTGAGATCACGTTGCGGGGGCGAGTCCTGCCGATTGGCGGTGTGAAGGAGAAGCTCCTCGCGGCGCATCGGGCAGGGATTACGGAGATCATCCTCCCCAAGGAGAACGAGAAGGACCTGGAGGAGATTCCGGGGAATATCCGCAAGAAGCTGGAGATCCACCTCTGCGAGCATATGGACGAGGTGCTCCGCATCGCCCTGAGCGACAAGGAGCAGGATGATATGCTCCCACCGCCAGACCAGCTTACTGTGCCGGAAACCCATGCCGATGGACCCGTGGTCTAGAACAGGAATGGCGGGGGGAACTTCGTTCCCTCCGCCTTTTGCAGGTACCCGCCTCTTCTTCGTTACCGTGTAGGAGGGAAACCATGGCTCTCTTTGCCGAGTTCGTACTAAGCGCTGCGTCAGCATCGCAGTTTCCGGGGGATGCCCTTCCCGAGATCGCCCTGGTGGGGCGTTCCAACGTGGGCAAGTCCTCCATGATCAACACCGTGACGCGCAACAACAAGCTAGCCCGCACCTCCAATACACCGGGGCGCACCCAGACGCTCAACTTCTACCGAATCTGGCCCGACGGCAAGCCGAAGTTGGGGGACCCGAAGGCGCCCGATGACAAAACCGATCGGTTCACCTTGAAGGGCTCCGCCCTGGAGGCGGCGCAGCAGAGTGGCGCCTTCTACTTTGTCGACATGCCGGGCTATGGCTTCGCCAAGGTTTCAGACACGCAGCGAAAGGCCTGGCAGAAGCTGATTGAAGGCTATCTGACCAAGCGCGAGACGCTCCGGGCGGTGATCCAGATCGTCGATCTCCGCCACCCGCCCAGCCGGGACGATATTGCCATGTGGGACTGGCTGCGACACCATGAGCGGGTCCGGCTCTGCCTGGCCACAAAGGCCGACAAGGTGAACAAGAATCAGTGGCCAACCCACCTGAAGCAGGTGGTGCAGGATCTGGGCATGGGTTCCCTGACCCTTCCGGGGCCGCAGGCAGCACAAGATCCTACCGCTGAACCGATCTTGCTCTTCTCGTCTGAACTAGGGCAGGGACGGGAGGAGCTCTGGAATTGGGTCATCCATGTAGTTCGAACAGATATGAAAAGTTCATGATTTGACCGATCGGTTGGTACTAGGAAGCTTCTGTGGTAAGATTTGATTATCTGAACACCGAAGTTTCCTGGGGGTAAGAAGAATGCGCCTGACAAAGCTGCTGAACCCGCTGCAGTGGAACTTCCAGCCCCGCACAATCGCGACCCTGGTGGCTTGGGCGGTCCTTCCGCTTGGCGTGGTCGGCTTCGTTGCAGTACGAAGCCTCCGCTTGGAGGGGACCGGCGCTGGACTGACGTCCGACCAGGTGGATCTGCTGATCAGGCAGATGCTGAACGCTGCGCTCTGGCCTGCGGTCGTTCTCCTGGCGGTGGCGATTGTCGCAGCGATTCTCTTCTCCTATCTAGTGGTACAGCCGCTCATGCAGCTGCGACAGGGCATGGAGCGAATTGCACGCGGTGATCTTGCCCAACCGCCCCTCCGGATCTCTAGTGAGGACGAGGTCGGCAAGATTACGGGCTCCTTCAACGAAATGACGGCGCAACTCCGCACCATGGTCCAGACCATGGCGGTCACCGCCACCGAACTTGACCTGACGGTTGGGAAGCTGGACCAGAGCGCCCGTGCCAGCGCCCAGGCGAGTGAGGCGTCGAGCCACCAGGTGGATCAGGTGCGGATCACGGCGGAGCAGCAGGCGCAGCAGGCCGCCCACGGCACCCGGGCAATCCGGGAACTGCAAGATGCCGCCGGCCAGGTGGCTGCGGGGGCGTCTGCCCAGGCGCGTGAGGTGGAGGGCGCCTCGGAGACGATTCGCCAAATGGCTACGGCTATCGAGCAGGTGGCGAGCGCTGCTGGCGTTGTGGCAGAGGCGGCCTCCCGTACCCGCCAGGCGGCAGATGACGGCAGTGAAGCTGTCCAGATGTCCGCAGGCGGTATGGACCAGGTGCGAAACCGTGTCCTGGACGCCGCCGAGAAGATCCGCCAACTGGGCATTAGCCTCACCCATGTGGATGAGATCCTGCAGCTAATCACCGAGATCGCCGGCCAGACCGATCTCCTTGCGCTGAACGCCGCCATTGAGGCTGCGCGCGTTGGGGAGCACGGCAAGGGGTTTGCCGTGGTCGCAGGGGAGGTCCGGCGTCTCGCTGAGCGCTCTCGCTCCGCGGCGGCGGAGATCGCCGGCCGGGTTGAGACCTTGCGCCACAGCGCGGACGCCGTGGTCCAGACCATGGAGGCCGGCACGCAAGATGTGGAGCGTGGCGTACATCTCTCTCGCCAGGCGGGCGAGGCGCTCGATCGGATCCTGCATGCAGTGGCCGAGACCCAGCGCCAGGTCGACTCGATCTCGGCGGCGTCGGAGGAGATCGCTGCCGCCAGCAATCAGGTGGTCAATGCGACGGTCCAGCTTTCAGCCATTGCGGAGGAGAATGCTGCAACGGCCGAGCAAATGCTGAGCAGCGCCCAGACCGTGACCGACTTGACAACGGCAGTGGAGCAGGATGCCCGGAAGAATCAGGCCGCAACCACGGCCATGGCCGCCAGTTCCACCCAGGTTCGCTCCGCGGTCGAGGAGATGGCCGCCCTGACTGGGCAGGTCGCTGCCATGGCTGCCAAGCTACACGAACAGGCGAGCCGGTTCCGGATCTAGTCGGTAAGAAAGGGATTGGCCGGAGCGCGTTGAGAGGAGGCCCCTTTGTTGTCATACACCATCCACCCCTTTGTTCGTGAGTACGACGCCATTCTTCCCCTGGTCAACCTGCTCACCCCGGAGCCGATCACCGTGGAGCAGCTGGAGCGTTCGCATGAGAGCTTCCCGCCCGACGGCCTGCGCCATCGCACCATGGCTGTGGATGCGGCCGGGCAGGCGGTTGGCTACGCCAGTACTTCCTTCCGGAATGGACAGAAGCCGGGGCGGTACTACGTGAGTCTGGTCACCGGAGCCGAGGCCCGCAGGCGGGGCGTTGGCTCTGCGTTGCTGGCCGATGCGGAAGCGTGGGCTCGGGCGAGCGGCGCCCAGGAGTTGCTGGCCAGCCTGTCCGACGCTGACGAGTCATGGGTTCAATTCGGCCTCCACCGCGGCTTCACCGTTGAGCACTACACACTGACCAACCGGCTTGATCTTGGCACGTTTGATGAGGCCGACCCCCCCTTCGCTGGAGTCGTGTCCGCTGCCGAACAAGCCGGAATCCGCTTCCTGAGCTATCCCGACATAGCCGGGGAGGAGGCGAAGCGCCGGATCTATGAGCTATATAAGGTGACCGACATGGATACGCCGGGCTATGCGGGCACCGATCCGACGCTCTATCCGCCATATGAGCGGTGGCACGAGGAGATCTTCGGGAATGAAGATACCCTGCTGGAGGGGATCATCCTCGCTGTGGATGGTGCTGAGTTGGTCGGACTGACGCTCCTCCAGCGGACCGAAGAGTTCGGTCCAGGCGGAATCTACACGGAGTACACGGGCGTACTGCAAGCGTACCGGAACCGCCAGATTGGCCTGGCCCTCAAGCTGCTCTCCGTGCGCACAGCCAGGGCGTGCGGTGCGAGCTATATGACCACTCGCAACAGCGCCTACAATGGGTCCATGCTGGCGGTCAACCGGAAGATGGGCTATGAGAAGGTCTCTGGCCGGTACTGGCTAGTCAAGCCGCTTTGATCGAAAGAAAGAACCCCTGCACTCTTCGGGAGTTGCAGGGGTTTCGCTATCTGACGCTCAGTCGCCCTCGACGACTGTTCGCTCCTGTCGCTTGGTTCCTATGGGAAGTTCAGCCAGGAGCATTCCGGCCAGGATCAGGGCGGCGCCCAGGTAGCCCCGAGGGGTGAGGATCTCGCCAGCCAGGAAATAGGCGAAGATCGCGCCCCAGACTGGTTCGGCTGAGAAGATCAGGGCGGTGTGGGTTGGGGTGGTGAACGGCTGAAGCAGATTCTGGAGGAGGTAGGCCGCAGCGGTGGCAAGCAGGCCGCAGATCAGCCATGCCGAGAAGATCTGGGCGGGGCCGGTAAACCAACCGACTTCGGCAACCCCAGGGGCCAGCGTCCCCTTGTCCAGCAGGTGCATCAACCAGGAAAGGAGGCTGGCTGATCCTAGCTGAATAACCGCCAGCGCAAGTGAGTCGTGGGCTCCGGCGAAGCGGCTGATCCCGGTTATGTGGAGAGCGAAGCCGATCGCTCCGAGGAGGACGAGAAGGTCGCCATAGGTGGGCATAAGGTCTGCGTTGAGGGAGAGTAGGGCGAGTCCCACTGTGGCTGCTGCGACACCCAGCCAGGAGCCTGGCGTCGGTTTCCGCTTGAGCCAGACCACGGCGAGCACTGGAACCATGACCACGCAGAGCCCGGTGATAAAGGCCGCCTTGGCGCTCGACGTGTAGGCCAACCCGAAGGTCTGCAGGGCGTAGCCGCTGAATAGAAAGAGCCCTAACAATCCCCCTGCAGCCCAGGTCTTCCAGGGAAGATTGCGCAGGCTCCGCCTGAAGATCAGCCCGAGAACCAGCGTGGCCAGCGTGAACCGTGCAGCCAGAAACCAGTAAGTAGGCACGCCGCCGTTGGTCAGGTCGGTGGCATTCTTTACGACCGGAAATGTTGCTCCCCAGACTGCTGTGACCGCTAGAAGTAATAGGTCTGCCTGCCAGGTCCGAATGCGCACCCCATCATACCTCCACCATCGAAGATCCTAGATGATACGAATTGTAACATTCGAGAGAAGGACGGTCTACCATTCTTCCGGCCACCTCATCCTCGGTTTTTCGTTCCAATTTCCACCTTTTCAACTAATGGAGAGAAAAAATCCCCAGAAAGTGTTGACCCAATCTTTAGACTTGATATAATGGGATCAGAACGTTAATGTCTCATTTAACATCAACCGGATGTTGAAGGATAGGGGAGGGGGAAGAATGATGAGTCAGGCCCAGTCCATGGTTGAGGAGACGGGGAAGGGGACGACTGCGCTGTCGCAGGAGATCCTACCGCTGATTCAGCTCGTCTCTGACCTCGTCGCCCGCCGCTTCGACAGGTTTCTCACAACCAAGTATGGCCTTACCACGCCCCAGTACCAGCTGTTGCTGGCTGCGGTCAACCACCCGGAGATGACCCTGGGTGACCTCAGCGACTATCTCAACTGCAGCCGTGGTAATGTGACAGGAATCGTGGACCGCCTGGAGCGCGACGAGTGGCTAAAGCGGGAGCGGAGCCTAGAGGACCGGAGGGTTATCATGGTTCGCCTCGCGGACAAGGGGCTGAGAGTCCGCGAGATCGAACAGGAGCTGAATCAGCAAATGAAGGAGCTGGCCGCAATCTGGAATCCGGTCCAGCAGCAGAGCCTGCACCGCGACTTGACCTATATATACAACCACCTAAAGGACTAGGGCCCAGCGCCGGACGGTCGCCCAGCAAGGCTTCTGTCCGGCGCCGCCATGGAATCGTACCCGGCAATTCCCTAGAGGGAGGGCAACGGGGATCGTCGAAACAGAAGCCCGAACCGTAGTCTCTTGAGATTACAGCAGAGGACGGGCTGTGTTACGGCATGGAAACAACGGATAGTTCATGCAAGACGGTGCTGGCCGGTCAGAAGACGGTCCTGCGTCCAATTGTGGCCGCCGATCTGCCGACCATTCAGGCCTGGGACGCTGACCCGGCGATCATCGCCCTCATGGGCCGCCGGTTTGATGCACAGCAGCCGGAGGAATGGCTGAGGTCGGTGCGGAGTGCGCGCACCTGCCGTGCCTGGTTGGTTGTATCGCCTGAAGGTCAGCCCCTGGGCGAGGTTGAGCTTGCCCAGATCAACTGGCGGGCCGGAACGGCTGAGGTTCGGATCTGCATTGGAGCAAAGGAATGCTGGGGACAAGGAATTGGGACCGATGCCCTGATCATCTCCCTTACCTATGCGTTTGAAACGATGAATCTGCAGGCAATCTATCTGCGTGTCTTCGCCACCAACCTCCGCGCGATTCGGCTCTATGAGCGCATGGGGTTTCGCAAGCGGGGGTTGCTGCCGCCCAGTGAGCGGCGCGGCGATCCGGCCCCTGTGCTGCTCATGAACCTGACTGAGCATCGCTGGGCAGCCAGGCGGTTGGTGACGGCTTGACCGCCAGTTGACAACCGGCTGGTGAGCTTCTATCATGGGTTTATGCCAAACTGTATGAAAGGCGTTGACGCGGAGGAGTAGCTCGTCGTGCCGCCCCAAGCGAGGAAGCCCCATGGGGTGCAAGGGCTTCTGGGCATGGCCGGAGCGAAGTCGCCGCTGATGCCGCTCTCCTGAACCCGGCGCCCAGCCGGCAGTAGGGAGCGCCGGGCTTCGCCCGTTACAGCGCAAGAGAGCCTTCACCCTTCCTCAAGGGGTGGGGGAAGTAAGGTGGTACCGCGAGCCCCGGCTCGTCCTTATTGGACAGCCGGGGTTTTTATCTTTTGAGGAGGGTGTTTTCATGTCCGAGGAGCAGAAGAATCCGGCGACCGAGTTGGCCTCTCGCTACGACCCCAAGCAGGTGGAGGATGAGTTCTACCAGTACTGGATGGACGCCAAGCTCTACCAGGCCCCTGTCGTGGAAGGCAAGCAGCCTTACACCATCGTGATTCCGCCGCCCAACGTCACCGGCACGCTCCACCTGGGTCACGCTCTGAACAACACCATGATCGATATCCTCATCCGCTGGAAGCGGATGCAGGGCTACCCCACCCTCTATGTCCCCGGCACCGACCACGCCGGTCTCGCGACCCAGATTCGGGTGGAGGAGGACCTGCGGAAGTCTGGTGGCCCAACCCGGCACCAGTTGGGCCGGGAGGCCTTCCTGGCGAAGACCTGGGAGTGGAAGCAGAAGTACCAGGGGACGATCAATAGCCAGCTCCGCAAGCTGGGCGTCTCTGTCGACTGGAGCCGCGAGGCCTTCACCATGGATGAGAACCTCTCCAAGGCGGTGCGCTCCTTCTTCGTCCAGCTCTACAACAAGGGGCTCATCTACCAGGGCACACGTATCACCCACTGGTGCCCGAAGGACCAGACCGCCCTCTCGGACATTGAGGTGGAATACGAGGAGAAGGACTCGAACCTCTGGCACTTCCGCTACCCGCTGGCCGACGGAACCGGCCATATCGAGGTGGCGACCACCCGCCCGGAGACCATGCTGGGCGATACCGCTGTCGCCGTCAACCCGGATGATGAACGCTACACCCACCTGGTCGGCAAGATGCTCCGCCACCCGGCCACTGGCAAGCTGATCCCGATCATTGCCGACAGCTATGTCGAGAAGGAGTTCGGCACGGGCTGTGTCAAGGTGACGCCGTTCCACGACCCGAACGACTTTGAGATGGGCATGCGCCACAACCTGGAGATGCCGCAGGTGATCGGGCTGAAGGGTGAGATCACGGAGCTGGGCGGCAAGTATGCCGGCCTGGACCGCTACGAGTGCCGCAAGCAGATCGTGGCCGATGCCGACGCCGAGGGCTGGCTGGTCAAGATTGAGCCGCACAAGCACTCGGTCGGGACCTGCGCCCGCTGCTCGACGGTGGTGGAGCCGCTGATCTCCAAGCAGTGGTACGTGAAGATGGCCCCCCTGGCTGCCCCGGCGGCAAAGGCCGTGGAGTCGGGGGAGATCAAGATCGTGCCCGAGCGCTTCACCAAGGTCTATCTACACTGGATGGAGAACATCCAGGATTGGTGCATCTCCCGCCAGATCTGGTGGGGTCACCGGATTCCGGTCTGGTATTGCGACGACTGCGGCAAGCAGCACGCCGCTGAGACCGACCCGACCGCCTGCCCGCACTGTGGCTCCACGAAGCTCCGGCAGGATGAGGATGCTCTGGACACCTGGTTCTCCTCTGCCCTCTGGCCTTTCTCGACCCTGGGCTGGCCGGACAAGACCAAGGATCTGGACTACTTCTACCCGAACGATGTGCTGATCACGGGTTACGACATCCTCTTCTTCTGGGTGGCCCGCATGATCTTTAGCGGCATCGAACTGACGGGCAAGAACCCGTTCCACACTGTGGTGCTGCACGGCCTCATTCGCGACAGCCAGGGGCGGAAGATGTCGAAGTCGCTGGGCAACGGTATTGATCCGCTTGACGTCATCGACAAATATGGAACTGACGCCCTGCGGTTCATGCTGGTGACCGGCTCTACCCCCGGCAACGATATCCGCTTCCACATGGACAAGGTGGAGGCAGCCCGGAACTTCGCCAACAAGCTCTGGAACGCCAGCCGCTTCGTTCTCATGAACCTGGAGGACTGGGATTCAGCCGAGGCGCACTGCGAGGGCGACTACAACCTGACCGACCGCTGGATTCAGCACCGGTTCAACGAGACGGTGAAGGACGTGGACCGGCTGCTGGGCGAGTACCAGTACGGTGAAGCCGCACGCGAGATCTACGACTTTATCTGGTCGGAGTTCTGCGACTGGTATATCGAGTTGGTGAAGCCCCGCCTCTATAACAAGGAGGATGCGTCCCGCGGCGCCGCCCAGGAGACCCTGGCGATCGTCCTGGAGGGCACGCTCCGGCTGCTCCACCCGTTCATGCCCTTCGTGACTGAGGCGATCTGGCAGAAGCTGCCCGCTCAGTCCAAGCCGATCGAGATCGCACCGGAGATCGCCAAGCAGGCGGGCCTGGCCGAGCTGGCCCCGTCGATCGCCGTCACCTCCTACCCGGAGCCCCTGGGCGCCTGGGAGGATACCGAAGCGGCCAACCGCATGGGGCTGATCATCGATTCGATCAAGGCGCTGCGCTCGATCCGCGCCGAGTTCCGCCTCGGCGAGCACACCAGGATCGATGCCATTCTCATGGCTACCTCGCCCGAGGCCCAGGCGATCCTGGAGGAGGGCCGCTCCTTCATTGAGAACCTCGGCAAGACAGCCAGCCTGACCATTCAGGCGGCGGTTGAGGCGAAGCCCGAGAACGCTGCAGCGACGGTGCTGGCCGGTGTCGAGATCTACGTGCCCGTGGGCGGTCTGATCGATATTCCCAAGGAGATCGAGCGGCTGGCCAAGGAGGCGAACGCTGCTGAGGCCGAGATGACCAAGCTGAAGAACAAGCTCGGCAACGAGGGCTTCCTCGCGAAGGCGAAGCCCGAGGTGATCGAGAAGACCCGGGAGGAGGCGGCGGCCTTCGAGGAGAAGCTAACCTCGATCAACGCCCGCCTGGCGATGCTCCGGAAGATGTAAGCTAACCAGGGCCGGCGGGGAGTTCCCCTGCCGGCCCTTTGGCAAAGAGGAGAGCTTGCCCATGACCTACGAAGAAGCGCTCCAGTACCTGCACAGCCTGCAGCGGTTCGGCATGAAGCCTGGGCTCGACCGGACGGTCGAGCTCTTAAACCGGGTAGGGCGCCCGGACCGGCGTTGCGGGCGGATTATCCACATAACCGGGACCAGTGGGAAGGGCTCCGTCTCCGCGATGGTCGAGGCCGGCCTCCGGGCGGCTGGCCATAGGGTCGGGCTCTACACCTCGCCCGCTCTGGAGCGGTTCACGGAGCGCATGCAAGTCAACCGGGAGGAGATCTCTCAAGCCGACCTGGCGCGCCTGGTCAGCGAGGTGGCGCCGGTTGTCAGCGCCATGGTCGAAGAGGGGCTGGAGCAGCCGACCGAGTTTGAGGTGACCACCGTTGTCGCCTTCCTCTGGTTCGCCCGGCAACAGGTGGACTACCTCGTCTTGGAGGTAGGGCTTGGCGGCCGGTTCGATGCGACAACCGCCATCGAGAACCCGATTGTCACGTGCATTACCAATATTGGGCTCGATCATACGCAGTGGCTTGGTCATACCCACGAGGCGATTGCCCGCGACAAGGCGGGGATTATCAAGCCGGCGGTGCCCTGCGTGACCGGTACCGACCATCCTGGGGCGCTGGCGGTGATCCGGGAGGTGGCACTGGCCCATGACGCCGTGCTGGTAGAGGTCGCAGAGGATGCCTGGGAGGTTGTGGAGCACAGCCACCAGGGGCAGACTCTCCAGCTACTGGGTGCTCGTGGTTGGTACCAGTCGGTACACCTTGGCCTGCTGGGGCAGCACCAGGCGGCTAACGCCGCTGTCGCTCTGCGGGTCCTGGAGTTGGCTGGGGTGAGCGAAGCACATATACGCAGAGGGCTGGCGAGTGTGGAGTGGCCCGGGCGGCTGGAGTTGATCGGCAATGTGCTCCTCGATGCCGCCCACAACCCGGCCAAGTGCTCCGCCCTGGCGCATGCTGTGCGCGAGTATTTCCCGGGGCGGCGCATACTCCTGGTTCTGGGCGTGCTCGCCGACAAGGAGGTCCCGGAGATGGTTGGTCCACTGCTTGGGCTGGCAGACCGCGTGTGGACCACCACACCGGAGAGCCCCAGGCGCATGGTGGCCGCTGAACTCGCTGCGGTCTGCCAGCAGCACCACCACGACGTGACTGTAGCAGAGCCGGTTGCCGAGGCGGTGGCGCAAGCGGTGCGAGCCGCAGCTTCCAACGACCTGGTGCTCGTGACTGGGTCCTTTTACACCGTAGGTCCCGCCAGAAGGAACCTTTCAGTTGGGTAGGTGAGTAGAATACCCGATGCATCCCCCGCATACGGATGGTGAGGAAACGACCCGCACAGGCGAGCGGAGAGAGGAAGCGGCACCATGGGCCGTTCCGCCCCGTGTCGCCCCACCGGCGGGCGCAACCACCCAAGTGGGAGGGGACATGATGCATCGGTTTGGACGATCCGCGCAGAAGAGAATGAACGACCGGTGGGGCGGCGCGTTCATTTTGGCCGCCGTGTTGGCTGTAGCGGCAGCCTGGAAGGTTGGCGGCTGGCTTAGCGACGTGTTCGAGGGCGACAAGCAGGCTACCATGGAGCCCGTGCCGGGCAACGTGGGAAGCTTGACCGGCAACAGTGGGTTCTCACTGGCGACCCAGCCCCACGAGTTCCAGCTCCACTTCGTTCAGGTCGGCGCCTTCCGTTCCGAAGGGGCGGCCCGCAATCTGGTCAAGGCGCTCTCCGAGGCGAACTACACCGCTGCTGTGGCCCCGAAGAACGAGCAGGGTCTGGCCAAGGTCTATGTCGGCCCGTACATGACGATCGATGCCGCCAATGAGGCGAAGAGCCGCCTGACAGGGGAGGGGCTCGTGCCCAGCTCCTTTAACGTGACGATGACCGTGGACTACAAGCCCGAGGCAGTCATGGCGATGACCGGTTCGCCGGACAGCGAGCTGCAGAAGGGGCTCGATACCCTGAACGCCTACCTGTACGAAGCTGGTAACTGGTTCGCCAGCCGCTCCTCCGGTCAGGCGACCGACGGTACCACTCTGGCCGCACTGGGGCAGGAGATAAACCAGTACCTCACCGGAATGGCCCCGGCCGACGGGAACCCCGCCGTATCCCAGTTCATGGAGATGGCTACCGCTGCCACGGAGAACATGGCAGCGATCGAAATGGCCGCAACAGCCATGCCCGGGAGCGATGAGTTCCAGGCAGCAATGAACGGGTATGTCAGCTTGCTCAATACGTACCACTCCTTCCACACGGGGAACAGTGGCGCCGAGTAGAGAGGGGGAGGACCACCGCCATGGGGTGGTCCTCCCCCATTGTTCTGTAAGATATTGCCAACCAACCGCGACTATGGTATCCTTTTTTCTGAAGGCGAAACGCGCGAAGGAATTTGCTCTGGGTGCCCCGAAACCATGACCATTCGGGGGTCGTCATACCCATAGTCGGCGCCCCCTGAAAAGGAGGCGTCTGGGCGTGAGTCGAGGCTGGTTGGCCTTCATGTGGGCCGTGATCGGCGCCGTTGTTGGGCAGCTCGTCGGAGCGGCTCTGGCCGAGCAGATTAAGTTCCTGAACTACCACCTACCGCTCGGACTGGGACCTGCCAATCTTGACCTGAACTTTCTTGTTGTCTCTTTCGGGATTCAGATCAAGCTAACGATAGCGGGAGCGATCGGGCTTGTTCTGGCGCTCTGGCTTTCACTCCGCCATGGCGGATAGACAGTTGAGGTGAAGAGCGGTTGGAGATCATTCTAGCATCTGCGTCGCCTCGTCGGCAGGAACTCCTCCGGCAGGTCGGCGTCACCTTTGTGGTGGAACCCAGCAAGGTAGATGAACAGGTCTCAGAGCCTATGACCCCTGACGAGCTTGTCGAGCACTTGGCCCTGCTCAAAGCGCGCGATGTTGCTCGGAGCCACCAGGCAGCCATTGTCCTTGGGTCCGACACGATCGTCGTGGTGGACGGGCAGGTGCTTGGAAAGCCCGCCAACCGGGCTGAAGCGATTGCCATGCTAGAGCGTTTGTCCGGCAGGGAGCACCAGGTCATGACCGGGGTTGCGCTCGTGCAGGGTCAGCGCGAACTGGTAGCGCATGAGACCACCCTTGTCCGCTTTGGCCCCCTGAACCGGGAGGCAATCGAACGGTACGTCGATTCTGGCGAGCCCATGGACAAGGCGGGCGCATATGGGATCCAGGGCCGGGCGGCAGGTTTCATTCAGGCGATTACCGGTGATTATTTCACCGTTGTTGGGCTTCCCCTTTATCGCACCGTGCAGATGCTCTCCCAGTTCGGCGTACACGTCCTCTAGGGAAGCCCCAAAGGGGGGCGTGAGTGGTGACCGCTTCGTTGAAGAAGCTTCCGGAGCCTGACCGGCCAAGGGAGCGACTCCTGCGCTTGGGTGCGGAACAACTCTCAGACGTGGAACTCCTAGCGATTCTCCTGGGAACAGGCGCCAACGGGCGATCGGTTATTGAAGTCGCCCGCGATTTGCTGCATCATTGTGAGTCGAAGGAGCCAGGCAGTGGGTTGCGAGGACTCCTCTCGCTACGGGAGACCGAACTGAAGGGGGCCGCAAAGGGATTGGGCAGAGCAAAGCTCTGCACGATCCTGGCTGCCCTCCAGATCGGCATGAGAGCAGGCGCAGCCCCTTTGCGGCGCGTGGACCTCTCCAACCCGAGAGCGGTCTATGAGTACCTGGCTCCGCGCATGGCGCACCTGACCCGGGAACAATTTCATGTGGTGCTCCTGACCGCCAAGAATCACGTGATCGAGGTCGAATGTGTATCCGAGGGTACACTGACCGCTTCACTCGTCCACCCTCGCGAGATCTTCAAGTCAGCCATACGGCGAAGTGCCCATGCCGTCATTCTTGCGCACAATCATCCCAGTGGCGACCCTGCGCCCAGCCGTGAGGACCGAGAGGTCACCAATCGGCTCGTCGCGGCGGGAAAGCTACTAGGGATTGAGGTGCTTGACCATCTCGTGATCGGACAGAATCGCTACACGAGCTTCCGTGAGCGGGGGCTCCTGTGATTTCCCGACAGGGTCGTTGATCGCTGCTTTATCAAGAAAGGGGAACACTACGGTGTCGTTCTGGCAGTTTTTCGCACGCGACATAGGGATCGACCTTGGTACCGCGAACACCTTGGTTTTCGTGAAGGGTCGCGGCATTGTGATCCAGGAGCCGTCGGTGGTCGCCGTTGATCGGGATCGGAAGGAGCCGCTTGCTGTGGGCCTCGAGGCCAAGCAGATGCTCGGGCGTACACCGGGGAATATCATCGCCATCCGCCCCATGAAAGATGGCGTAATCGCTGACTTTGACACCACTCAGACCATGCTCAAGTACTTCATTCAGAAGGCCCATCCGCGCCGTGCCCCCTTCCGGCCGCGCGTGATCATCGGGATCCCCTCTGGTGTTACCGGGGTGGAGCGGCGCGCTGTTCAGGACGCTGCCCTCCAGGCCGGCGCCCGTGAGGCTCACGTGATCGAAGAGCCCATGGCGGCAGCGATCGGTGCCGGACTCCCTGTCGGTGAGCCGACCGGTTCCATGGTCGTTGATATCGGTGGCGGAACGACCGAGGTCGCCATTATCTCGCTGGGCGGCCTTGTCACCGCCAAGTCGATTCGCGTCGCTGGTGACGAGCTGGACGAGGCGATTGTCCAGTATGTCAAGCGTACCTACAACATGCTGATCGGCGAGCGCACCGGTGAAGAGATCAAGATGACCATTGGCTCGGCCTACTCGACAGGCAAAGAGGAGTCCATGGAGATTCGCGGGCGCGACCTGGTCACAGGTCTGCCGCGCACCCTTCGTGTCACCTCCGACGAGATCCGCAAGGCGATCTCCGAACCGGTCTCATCCATTCTGGATGCGATCAAGATCACCCTGGAGAACACCCCGCCGGAATTGGCGGCGGATATCATGGATCGCGGTATCGTCATGACCGGTGGTGGGGCTCTGCTCAAGGGGCTTGATCTGCTGGTCTCCAAGGAGACGGGCATGCCGGTTCATGTAGCTGACGAGCCGTTGCTTTGCGTCGTAAAGGGATGCGGCAAATGCCTCGATGACATCGAAATTCTGAGGCGGGTGGCGCGCAACTCTTAGCGAGAGCCGGCCGCGGGGAGGGCGAGATGCCATCACCCATGCGTAATAACAAACAACTACGCCGCCTTGGGGTAGCGCTGGTCGCTTTGACGGCGATCTTCACCTTCATGGCGCTGACTGCACGCGAACGGTCTGAGGTAACGGTCGTGGAGAAGGGGATCGCCACCGTTCTCTATCCGTTCCAGGTCGCCACCGATTGGGTTGGCGACCGGTTTCGGGGAGTTGCCGAATCGATTCGGGAATTGACTAGGTTGCGGCAGGAGAATGCTGCCCTCCGGGAGCAGGTGAAGGCCGCCGCCCAAGCCCAAGCCCGAGCAGAGCAACTGGAGCACGAGAATCAGGTGCTTCGCACCGAGCTGCAAATGAAGGAGCAGTCTCCATACCCCCTCCTTACGGCTCAGGTGATCAGCCGTTCATCGGAGAACTGGTACCGCACGGTGATCATCAACCGGGGGAGCCGGGACGGAGTCCAGCAGAACATGGCGGTCGTTAACTGGCAGGGACTGGTGGGGAAGGTCTCGCACACCACACCCTACACCTCAACCGTTCAACTTATGATTGATGCTGGCTTTGGGCAACAGGGCTCCTTTGGTGCAGGGGCGAAGATCCCTACCGGCGAGCTGGGTCTGATCGAGACCATTGAGGGCGGGCATGTTCGAATGCGATTCCTTTCCACCAACCCAGCCGCCCAGGTGGAGCAGCCGGTCTACACCTCAGGACAGGGCGTTATGCCTGCGGACCTATTGCTCGGGTATATAACGGAACTGGATTCCGAGGCTGCATTCGTCAAGTATGCGACGGTCCGACCGGCGGTAGATTTTCACAAGCTGGACGTTGTTCATGTCGTGCTGACAACTTCGGAGAAGGACAGGGGGGCAAATGCCCCGTGAGGTACTGGATCCTTTCCCTGCTCTTGCTGTTGGCCTTCCTTGTCCAGTCGGTCTTTGGAAGCTACCTGTCGATCAGCGGAATCGCCCCCAACGTCGTGTTGACCGTGGTCGTGGCCTATGGCCTCCTCTTCGGGTGGGAAGTGGGCCTGGTCTCCGGCGTGGTCGGCGGACTCCTGCTTGATCTGATGGCGGGGCGCTTCATTGGGATCCATGTGCTCTCCCTCGGGGTTGTCGGGCTAATGGTGGGCCTGGTCGAGGAGCATGTCTTCAAGGACAATATACTACTGGCCGCCCTGGGAGGGCTCGCCGGCTCGCTGGTTAGCCAGGGGTTGGTGGTCCTTTCCCTCTGGCTGTTCGGTTGGCAGATTTCGTTCTTCGGATCACTGCGCTCCACATTCTTGCCGGCAGCCTTTTACGACATGCTTCTCTGTGTCTTGCTCTACAGTCGGATCTACAAGTATTACCAGTACCTACGACCCGATCCACGCGGTACAATTGACCTGAGGCGATATTAAGAGTGCCGTGCCCCAAGTAAAAAACACGCAAAATGGCGGGCCCTTCGGCTCGCCATTTTCTCTTCGCTATAACAGAGGAGGGCAGCCATGAAGAAGCCGCATGACCCGTCTCGCGGGCGGATTCGCGCCCTGACCTTTCTAATCTTAATCACCTTCTTCGCCTTGGCTGGACAGTTGAGCCGACTTTCCCTGGCTCAACAGGGGCAGTTCCTGCAAAGTGCGGAGCAGCAGCGGCTCCGTTCCATTCCCCTCTTCGCCCCCCGTGGCGCGATCTACGATCGAAACATGGTCCCGCTGGCCCAGAACCGACCGGCCTACTCTGTCTTCATTCGGTACCCCTTCTATGAGCGTGAGGATATCCTGCAGCGCCTCTCGGCGATCCTGGAGATCCCCGTCAGCGAAATTACCGAGCGTGTCAAACAGAAGACGGCTCTGTCGGAGTACTATGAGCCGGTTCGGCTGAAGGACGATATCTCCCTGGAGCAGTACACGACGATCGTGGAACGAGGCCATGAACTGCCTGGCGTAGAGGTACAGGCTCAGGCGGTCAGGGTCTACCCGAACAAGGAGCTAGCCGCCCACATGCTTGGGTATGTCGGCGAGATCAGCGATTCTGAGTTGGAGGAATGGAAGGGGAAGGGCTACCTTGCGGGGGAGTTGATCGGCCAGACCGGTCTGGAGGCCTACTACGAGGAGTACCTCCGTGGAGAGCCGGGCGTCCGACAGATCGAGATCAACAACAGCTTCGAGCCCCTGTCAGAGGTGGTGACACGCCAGCCGGAGCCAGGGGACAGCCTGGTGCTGACGATCGATTCGAAGCTCCAGGCCACGGCGGAGAGAGCACTGGCCTGGGACATGTGGCGTATTCGCAATACCATTATTGGCGACGGCCCGTGGCCCAACGCCCGTGCGGGGGCCGTGGTGGTCATGGAGGTGAAGACTGGAGCGATTCTGGCCATGGCCAGCCTGCCCACCTTCGATCCCAACCTCTTTGCCACAGGCATCTCGCAGGCCGACTACGAGACGTTGCAGGATCCGCTCTGGACACCCATGATCAACCGTGCGGTGCAGAAGGCTTACCAGCCGGGCTCCACCTGGAAGATGATGACCTCGGCTGCGGCCCTCGATTCCGGCGTGATCGGGCCGTATGATCAGATCTTCTGCAATGGTGTCTACGACAAGGCGGGAAACCCAAAGGACTGGACGCCGTTCGGACACGGGCATGTGGACACCATTGGGGCGCTGCAAGGATCCTGCGACATTTATTACTATGAAATGGGATACCGCATGGGGCCCGATGTCATGTCGGCAAAGGCGAAGGAGTTCGGCTTCGGCAGCAAGACCGGAATCGACCTCGGGGGTGAGGTTGCGGGCCTTCTGCCCGATGAGGAGACCCGGTATCGGGTCTGGGAGCAGGAGCTGAACGACCCGTGGGGCATCGGTCATACGGTCTCGTCCGCGATCGGGCAGATTGTGCAGGTCACTCCTCTCCAGCTAGCCCGCTATGTCGCTGCGCTAGGGAACGAAGGCCGGGTCATGAAGCCCCAACTGGTTCAGCGGGTCGTGGACACGGAGGGCAAGACCGTCAAGGAGATCGCACCGGAGCAGGTGGGGCAGGTAGAGATTCACCCTGAACACCTCGAGGCGATTCTGGCGGGCATGGTGGCGGTGGACACACCTGGCGGGACCTCTGACTATGCCATTTACCCGCTGCCCGGTCTGGCTAAGGGCGGCAAGACCGGTTCCGCGGAAAATCCGCCCCGCGATGACTATGGTCTCTACGTGTCGCTGGCTCCGATCGATGATCCCCAGATTGCCATTGCGGTGGTAATCGAGCAGGCGGTTCACGGTTCCAACACCTCGGCGGTGGCCCGAGCCATTGAGGCCGCTTACTTTAACATTGCCTTGCCAACGTACGATCCGGCTAACATTCCCAAGGAGTTCCCCGCCAACACGCAGGCCCTCCGCAATAAGTACCGTGTCTACGGGACCGGAGAATAGGCCCTGGAAGAGACAAATGTCGGAGGCAACCGCCTCCGACATTATTTGTAAGTGTGGCAGGAGATAAGCAACCCGAAGGAGAAGTAACCCGAGAGAAAAATCATACCGCCAGGGTCGTGGAGAAGTACGATGCGACAAGATATCGTTATTCGCGGGACGACCAGAACGGGGCTTCTGCTCCTCCTTCCTGATGAGTGGGAGTTTCCGGCTCTTTGCCAGCGTCTGCGGGAGAAATTGGCCCAGAGTGGCCGCTTCTTCGAAGGCGCAGGAGTAACCGCCTATACCGGTCGTCGAGTGCTAGCTGAGTCTGAGCAAAGAATGTTGGCCGAGATTCTCCGGGACGCACGCATGACCCTTCTCTCAGCCGTGGAAGGGGGAGATCCCGTGGCGGAGGCGCAGGCAGCTGCCAAGGCCGCCGAGGAGGCCCGTCGGGCCAGCCCTCCCGCACCCGCTGCTCCCGTCAACCTGGAGACAGCGCTGGTGGTCACGAAAACGCTGCGATCAGGCCAGGAGGTGCGACACCAGGGCGACGTGATCGTCCTGGGCGATGTCAACCCCGGCGCTGTCGTGATCGCCAGCGGTCATATCGTGGTCATGGGTGCCCTGCGTGGCGTGGCTCATGCTGGTGCGACCGGAAAGACCGAGGCGATTGTCGCCGCGGCCAAACTTCGTCCTACACAACTTCGCATTGCACACGTCATTGGGCGAGCGCCCGATGAGGACTCCCCGCAATCGGTGCCAGAGGTGGCCCGAGTGCGAAACGACTTGATCGTCGTAGAAGCATCTTCTGAGAAACGACAGGCATAGCGCTGAGCGTTCAGCGCGAAGGAGGATCGTGGATGGGACAGGTCATTGTAGTGACTTCGGGCAAAGGTGGCGTTGGCAAGACGACCACCACAGCCAACCTGGGGACGGCTCTGGCCCAGCTGGGCAACAAGGTCGTCTTGTTGGATGCCGATATCGGCCTGCGCAACCTGGACGTGGTCATGGGGCTGGAGAACCGCATTGTTTATGATCTGGTCGATGTAGTCGAAGGTAATGCCCGCCTGAAGCAAGCCCTGATCAAGGACAAGCGGATGGAGAATCTCTACCTGCTGGCAGCGGCCCAGACCCGTGAGAAGAAGGACGTCACGCCCGAGCAAATGAAGGACTTGACCGAGCAACTGGCGCGCGAGTTCGACTTCGTGATTTTGGATTGCCCCGCCGGCATTGAAGACGGCTTCAAGAACGCAATCGCTGGTGCGCAAAAGGCAATCATCGTCAGCAACCCAGAGGTCTCCTCGGTCCGAGACGCCGACCGCGTGATCGGCCTGTGGGACGCCCAGGCCGAGTCCAAGAGCCCGGCCATGCTGATCGTCAACCGGGTGCGGCCGAAGATGGTCGCCCGTGGCGACATGCTGGAGATCGACGACATGCTTGAGATGCTTGCCGTTGACCTGCTCGGAATCGTGCCGGAGGATGATCATATCATCGTCTCGACAAACCGGGGCGAACCCGCCGTCTACCACAAGGAGAGCAAGGCCGGCAAGGCCTACCATAACATCGCACGGCGGCTTATGGGTGAGCAGGTGCCCATTATGGACCTGAACGCAGACGACGGGATTTGGGCCAAGTTCAAGCGGATCGTTGGCCTGAGTAGGAGCTAGAAAGGGGGGCGTGACATGCTAGACCTCATTTCCAGGGTCTTCGGACGTGACAATTCGAGCGCTGACATCGCCAAGGAGCGTTTGCGCCTTGTCCTGGTCCATGATCGGACGAACGTATCGCCCCAGTTCCTGGAGGCTCTGAAGGAGGAGCTGATTGGCGTCATCTCTCGCTATATGGAGATCGAAGAGGAGAGCATGGATGTCACCCTCCAGACGGCCGAAAACCAGGTCGCACTGGTCGCAAACATCCCGGTCCGCCGTATGAAGCGGGCTGCCGTCGGTCGCTAAACCACGTACACATTTCCAGAAACCACCGGAGTTCCCGGTGGTTTCTTTCTCGTTTAGATCGAAACTCGTTGATCTGATCATGTATAATGTAGTGACGGACCTTCTACATCGATAAAGAAGATCAACGAGAAAGCGAGCTTTGGCCATGAACATCGATCTCCGCCTTCTGCGCAACCTGGACAAGGTGCTCGTCCTGGTGATCATGGCCCTGATCGGCGTTGGGCTTCTGGTGATCTCCAGCGCTGCCCGCGGGTATATCGGGCAGGAGGGGGCCAGTGGTTTCGTCCTCAAACAGGCGCTCTCTGTGGTGTTGGGGAGCATCGCTCTTCTGGTGATCCTCCTCTTTGACTACACAGAGTTCGGCCGTATGGCTAACCTGATCTACGGTGTCAACTTGGCCCTGCTGGCTGCTGTTCTCGTCATGGGCAAGGTCACAAACGGCGCCCAGTCGTGGATCGGCATTGGCCCCTTGCACATTGAGCCGGGTGAGTACGGCAAGGTCATGTTGATCTTGACACTGGCCCATGTGATCAGCCGCATGGAGCGGCTTGAGTCGATCTGGGACCTTTTCTGGCCTGGGGTGCATGTCCTGGTGCCACTCGCACTGATCATGGGGCAGCCCGATCTGGGAACAGGCCTGGTCTATGTTTGCATGACCGCCGCCATGCTCTTCGTGGCCGGCTTTCCGGTCTGGAAGCTGTTGCTGCTGGGCGGCCTGCCGGTGGCAGGGGTGGTGGGGTGGGTGGTCGCCCACGTACAGTGGGGCGTCTGGATTATTCTGGACGACTACCAGATCAAACGGCTAACCAATTTTATCAATCCCATGGCCGACGTGAGCGATTCGGGGTATCAGGTCTTCCAGTCGATTATCTCGATCGGCTCTGGCGGTCTGTGGGGCAAGGGGCTCTACCGGGGCACACAGAACCAGCTCGGCTTTCTGCCGGAACAGCACACGGACTTTATCTACTCGGTGGTGGCTGAGGAACTCGGCTTCATTGGCGGCGTGGTGATTATCGTCCTCTTCACTCTGCTGATCTGGCGGATCTTGACGGCGGCGGGCCAGTCAAAGGACAGATACGGGATGCTAATCGCTACAGGAGTGGCCGCTATGATCTCATTCCATGTGCTTGAGAACATTGGCATGACCATGGGTGTTATGCCGGTGACGGGAATCCCACTCCCTTTTGTCTCCTATGGTGGCTCTTCGCTCATAACCAACCTCATGGCCATGGGCCTTGTCTTGAATGTTGGTATGCGCCGAAAGCCGATTATGTTCTGAGGCTACCGGGGGGACCGCCAAGGGTGGTCCCTCTTTTTGTGATTTCCGATTGACAAATTAAGGAAATTGAGGCATACTCGTGGTATGAGGTGGATCGCCTAGGGGAGGGCACTTCACATGGCCTTTGATCTCCTGCTCCGTATGCGGGCGAAGTGGCGAGGGCTCCTGGTCTTCTATCTGCTCAACGCAGGGGTGGACATGCTCACCCAGATCATTCGCCTTGCGTCGTCAGACCCCACAATCCACGTGGCGGCTCGGCTGGTGGCCGTGGTGACAGCACTCTTCTGTCTGTACAACAACGCCATGCTACTCTTCACCGACCACGAGGGGGACGACCGCTGGCCGCAGTTCTGGTACCGCTAGAAACGGCCTGCCCAGTAGCGTGGGCAGGCCGTAAGTCCGGGGGCTAGGTCTCTACCTCTTCCACAACCGCCTCGAACTCGATTCCGGCAATGGTGATCCGGAAGGTCCGTGGCGCTGGCGAGGGCTGGTCGATCGCCACAGGCTCAGGGGCGACTACCGCGATTGGCTGGAGAAGACTCGTGGTCTCCGGGGACCGGCGCGCCCGCTCCAGGTACCGGCGGATCTGCCCCAACCGGCGCCGCTCTTGCCAGGCGATCTGATGCGCTTCGCCGGCTTCCACCTCCTGAAAGCGGAGCGAGTCGCCGGGGCGCAGTTGAGCCGCCGACCAGAGGTCGTTATAGAGCGCGACCGCGATCTTGGCGTACCCGCCGGTGGTCTGGCGGTTTCCCATGAGGAGGATCGGCTGCCCGTTCGCTGGCACCTGCACCGCACCCGCTGGCACCGGCTCGGAGATGATATCCGCCCGCCCGACGTGGTGCAGATGGGGGCCGCTGAGGCGGAGCCCCTGCCGGTCCGCCTGGGGGCCGACCTGGTAGGACTCGGCGAAGAAGCGCTGCAGGGCCTCGGGCGTGAACGCTTCGGCCTGCGGGCCGCGGGTGGCTCGGATCGTCAGCCGCCCCTCAAAGGCAGGCACGGCGTCGTCGGGCAGTTGCCGGCCAGCGAGATCGGCTGGTGGGTGGAGGGGGAGTCCGACCGGCAGCCAATCCCCTGCTCGGAGCGGCCTCCCCACGGGGCCGATCTTCCCAAAGAGATCCTCCGAGAGGCTGCCGAGGACTGGCGGAAGATCGAGGCCGCCCGCCACGCAGAGGTAGGAGCGGCAGCCCGCGGTGGTGGCGCCGAGCCGGAGCCGGTCGCCAGGGGCAGCAAGAACGGTCCTCCAGCCGCTGATTGGGCGGGCGTGGGAGCCGTCGGCTGGGAGCAACTCAGCCGGGATCGGGGCCCCGGTGAGTGCGAAGGCGGTCGGCCCCGTGAACTCGACCTCTGGACCCGTCAGCGTAATCTCCAGGGCGACCGTTCGAGCGCGGTTGCCCAGCAGCCAGTTGCCGATCATGAGTGACCAGGGGTCGGCGGCGCCGGCCGTGGGCACGCCCAGGCTCATGTAGCCGCGCCGGCCCAGGTCCTGCAGCGTGGTCATGAGCCCGGGCTGCAGAATGCGCAGACCCGTTCGCCCTGGTTCATAGCCGGGCAGGGAAAGCTCAACCGCCGACTGGCCCGCTTCCAGGGTGGCGTAGAGCGCCGGGTCAATGGGCATGAAGCGAACCATATCCCCCGGCTGGAGCAGGGCGGGCTCTGGCCGGTGGGCGTCAAACAGGCGGAGCGGGGTCCGGCCGATCAGTTGCCAGCCTCCGGGCGATGGGGCCGGGTAGATCCCGGTCTGCTCACCCCCGATCCCCACGGACCCGCCCGGTACTTTGACCCGTGGCTCCGCCAGGCGGGGGGCGTGGAGCGCGGGGTCAAGCCCGCCCAGGTAGGGAAACCCGGGGCTGAAGCCCAGGGCGTAGACCCGGTACAGCTCGCCGGCGTGCCGCTTAACCACCTGCTCCACCGGCAGACCTGTGTGATCAGCGACAGTCACCAGGTCAGGGCCCATCTCCCCGCCGTAGCAGACAGGGATCTCGACCGTTCGAGCCGATTGGGGGCCAGGGGCGCCCGTCTCGTTGGCGGCGTGCCGGACCATCTCCTCCAGTTGCTCCAACCGGATGCGGACCGGGTCGAACTCGATCAGCACGGCATGAAAGCCAGGGGTTACCTCCACCACTGCAGGATGAGCCAGTTGGCGGAGGGTGCGCGCCAGGGCGTGCACCCTGTCATTGATCGCGGGGTCGATTCGGTCGCCCAGGTAGCAGAGGAGTGCCCGGTCGCCGCACGGCACAAGGCGAAGCTCCACCATTTCCCCACCCTCTATCTAGTCATAGCATCTGGTGCTAATAGGAGTTCGAGATCGGAATGCGATCCCCTTCCGGGTGGAGGGGATTCGCAACCATATCGTACTATGCCCCGTCCTGGCGATCCAACACCTTTACGGTCAGACGGAAAACCCCCATCCACCGGTGGATGGGGGTCAGGCGATTAGTCCAGGGCTCCGGCTCGGGCGAAGGGCCAGAACCGATAGACCGCTCTCGCCTTGATCTGGTCGGCACGGAGCGTGCCCCAGAAGCGGCTGTCGTTCGACTGATTCCGGTTGTCGCCCATCATGAAATACTGGCCGGGAGGGATTGTGACTGGCCCGTAGGGATCCCTGGGCGGCTCGGCGATGTACGGCTCGTCAAGCGCCTCCCCGTTAATGTAGACCTTGCCCCCCCGAACCTCGAGCGTCTCTCCGGGAAGCCCGATCACACGCTTGATATACGGGTACTCGGCCTCAAACGGGGGGTCGAAGACCAGGATATCGCCTCGCTCAATCTCACCGAAGCGGAGGAAGAGCTTGTCGGTCCAGACCCGATCGCCGATCAGGATCGTCGGCTCCATGGACCCGGAGGGAATCTGCCGGGCCTCACCCACAAAGGTGGTGATCAGCAGCCAGAGCAACACGCCTAGGGCGATATCTTTCAAGAGCGATACATATGGGCGCCATTTTTCATCCATTCAAGTGGTCCTCCTCGGGGACGCATGATCCCATCTCAAGGAGTTCGCCCTCGGGAGGTCAGCTTCCTGTTAGCGCATGCCCTGAAGGGTACGAACAAGATCGTGGGCCACCTGGACCAGCTCCCGGACCAGGGGCGTGGCGGGCTGGGAGAAGACCTCCTGCGGGGTGCCGATCTGCAGGATCTGCCCCCGGTCGATCACCGCCACCCGGTCGGCCATGGGCGGGATCTCCGTGAAGTCGTGCGTCACAAAGAGCGCTGCGGTCCCCTCGCTCACCAGCAACTGCTTCAGATCCTTCAGCAGGGCCGAGCGGGCCAGGACATCTAGCGCCCCGAAGGGCTCGTCCAGGTAGAGCAGGCGGGGGTGGGTCGCCAGCGCCCGGGCGATGGAGACACGCTGCGCCTCGCCGCCCGAGAGCTGGCGGGCCGAACGGTTGGCCAGGTGGCCGATGCCCAAGCGCTCCAGCATGGCATGGGCGGCCGGGCGCCAAGCCAATGCCACCTGGCCCCGGAGCTTCAGCCCCAGGCCCGCGTTCTCCAGCACGGTGCCATTCAGCAGGAGCGCCTCCTGAAAGACCACAGCCATCTCCCGGCGCAGGGATTGCGCCTCCCGCTGCAGGGAGACCGCCTGACCCATCCAGCGATAGGCGCCAAAGGTGGCAGGCTGCAGCAGGGCCAGGGCGTGGAGCAGGCTGGACTTGCCCGCCCCGTTCGGCCCAATCACCGCCAGGACCTCCCCGGGCTCGATCGACAGCCTGGCCACATCCACCACGGTGCGGTCGCCCCGCTTCACCTGCAGAGCCTCAACCTCCAGCAAGGGGCTCATAGCGGTCGCCTCCCTTGCTGGAGCCGGGTCAGGGCGGAGATCACCAGCCAGATCAGGAGCATGAGAATCAGCGAGAGGGCGATCGCCATGTCGAAGTTCCCCTTGTTTACCTCGAGCACCATGGCGGTGGTCAGCACCCGAGTCTCCCCGACAATGTTGGCGCCGACCATCATGGAGGCGCCGACCTCGGCGACCACCCGGCCAAAGCCGGCGATCACCGAGGCGATGATCGCCATGCGGGCCTCCCGCACCAGCAGCCAGAAGAGCTGCCAGCGCGACGCCCCCAGGGCCAGAATCTGCAGGTGCAGCTTGGGGTGGAGTTGCTGGACGCCCGACATGGTCAGACCGGTCACGATCGGGGTGGCGATCATGGTCTGGGCGATGATCATGGCGGTCGGCGTGTAGATCAGCCGCAGGTCGCCGAGCGGCCCTGAGCGCCAGAGCAGGATCGAGACCACCAGGCCGACTACCACCGGGGGCAGGCCCATACCGGCGTGGACCACGCTGACCGTGAGCCAGCGCAGGCGAAACCGGGTAAGCGCCAGGAGAACCCCGACAGGCACTCCCAGGATCACGCTGAGCAGGGTCGCTGTGCCCGAAACCCGTAGCGTGAGCCAGGCGACCCGCCAGAGCTCTCCCTCGCCGGAGAGAAGCATCTCAAGTGCCTTGACGATGCCCTGTCCGATCCATTGCATGTTGGAGTATCACTACTTTCCACCGGTCAGGTCGCTCTCCACCTTGCCTCCATCGGGGAAGAAGAGCGCCTGGCCATACTTGTCTACACCGTAATTCTTGATGCTCTCCTGGCCTTCCTTCGAGAGCAGGAAATCTGCGAAGGCCTTTGCCCCCTCGGCGTTTACCTTGTCGAACTTCGCCTTGTTGACCTCCATAACATGATAGATGTTCAGGAGTGGTCCGTCGCCCTCGACGAGAATCTCCAGGCTGATGTTCTTCTGCTGCGCCAGGTAGGTTGCCCGGTCGGTGAGGGTGTAGCCGCCCTTCTCGCTCGCCACCGTCAGGGTCTGGCCCATGCCAGCGCCAGCCTCCACATACCAGTCGCCCGCCGGGGAGATGGACGCGCCCTTCCAGAGCTCCAACTCCTTCTTGTGGGTGCCGGAGTCGTCGCCCCGGGAGACGAAGGTCGCCTTGGCGCTGCTGATCTTCGTCAACGCATCGGTGGCCGTCTTGGCGCCCCTGATCCCGGCGGGATCAGCAGCCGGGCCGACGACGACGAAGTCGTTGTGCATGACCAGCCGGCGGTTTATGGTGAAACCCTTCTCCACCAGCGGCTTCTCCGATGCGGGAGCGTGGACCAGGAGCACGTCGGCCTCGCCCTTCTCGCCCATGGCCAGCGCCGCACCCGTGCCGACAGCGACGGTCTTGACCTTGTAGCCGGTCTGCTGCTCGAACCGGGGGATTAGCAGATCCAGGAGGCCCGAGTCCTGGGTCGATGTGGTGGTCGCAAGGATGATCTCGGGGTTGGTGGGCTTGGCAGGGGCCTGGGTTTGAACCTCGGTCTTGGGCTGGGTCTCAGCCGGTGCTTGGGTCTTGGCGCCGCAACCGGCCAGCAAGGCGATCAGAACCATGAGGATGACGGACGAGCGGAAGCATTTCATGTGGGGCGGCCTCCCTATGAGCGGATGCTGATGCCGTTATGCTCGATCCTGCATAACGAAGGGCCTCAAAACGGTGGCACTCGGCCACCGTTATGTTCTCTCTTAGCATATCGAATGGGAGGAGGATTCGCAATCCTCGTCTAGGCCTTTTGCGCTCCGGTTGCAGGCGCCGCAAAGAGGGGCATGCCGTGCGCCGCCACGCCGAACTCGGCCACCAAGGCCCGCCCTTCAGGTCCGGTGGCCCAGGCGACAAACCGGTCAGCCCCGGCGTGGTTCGCCTGGGGGAACCGCTCCGGGTTCACCGGGATCAGGCAGAACAGGTTGGCGAGCAGTGGGTCGCCCTCGTAGAGCACAGCGTAGCCATCCGGGTTTACGGTGGCGAAGGTCGCCGAGTCAATCAGGGTGTAGGCACCAACAGCAGCCGTATGCCGCAAGGTGGCGGCGTTCCCCTGCCCGCCCAGCGGCCAGACCTCGTACCAATCGCCGCCCGGCTCGACCCCTGCCTTCACCCAGAGTTGCATCTCCTTGACGTGGGTGCCGGACTGGTCGCCCCGGCTCACAAAGGGCGCCTGGGCCGCGGCGATCCGGCGGAGCGCCGCCGCTGCGGATTGAGCGCCAGCGACCCCCGCCGGGTCGCTGGCAGGCCCGCAGATCAGAAACCGATTGGCAGCCAACGGGTAGCGCTCGGTGCCGTACCCCTCGGCTATGAACGCTTCCTCCAGGGCCGGTGCGTGGACCAGCACCAGGTCTGCCCGGCCCGACCGGGCCACCGCCAGGGCTTGTCCCGTGCCCGCCGCAACGTAGCGGATCCAGACCCCTGTAGCCGCCCGGTAGGCGGTGACCAGGGCGTCTACAAGTCCTGCCTCAACCGGGCCGATTGTGCTGGCCATGAGCAGCGGTCTGGCGTCGGGTCCAGCCTCTGGGCCGGAGCCCGGGCCCAGGATCGCTGCAACCTCTTTCTGGAGGGTGCGGTGCCGGCGGAGCAGATCCTGCGCCGCGGTCGTCAACTCCGCCCCACCGCCGGAGGCGCCCCCGACCTTGCTGATCAGCAGAGGCGCTCCAATTCGCTCCTCCGCCTTCCGGATCAGGCCCCAGGCATAGCGGTAGGAGAGTTGGAGCCGCTCCGTGGCGCGCCGGAGCGAACCCTGCTGCTCCACCTCGGCGAGGAGGGTGCAGAGCCGCTCAAAGCGGCCGGAGCCGTCGGAGTCGATCAGGAGCCGATAGTCAAGCTGCACGCTTCTCCCTCCTGGGGCGGGGCCTCTTGTCTTTCAGGTGATTCGGTATAGGGAAGGATCATCCTCCTGCGGATTTCACTGACAGCGAATGCGCATGGACATGCTGTATTTCTCTGAGAGATTATTGACAGAACCCTCTTGCATCAGAATTGGAAGTTGAGGTAAAATCTGGTTATCCGCTGAGGAGAAATGCGAATGGCTGGGAGGAGAACGGTGTGATCAATCCCCTGGTGGCCTGGTCACGCACCTGGCGCCTCGTGACATACAGGCCCGACATGACCGTTGGCGCTCGACTTTACCTGGCCCTGGCGCCGGAGCACCTGACAGCTGGCTATGACCTGATCGCCCCCCTCCTGGAGAGCCGGGGCCTGAACCACAGGCAGGTGCGTGATCCAGAGGTGCTGCGGGCGATTGCAGCCCACCCGACGTGGGCTGGCAAGGCCGTGGTGATCGATGTCGATCCAGCCATATCTGCCGATCAGCTGGCAGCGGAGTTGGACGAGGCGCTGGCTGGGCGAGGACTGGCTGGTCCCGCCTACCTGGCCGGTGCCCGCCCCGTTGGCGGGAAGAGCGGACTCGTCTTCCTGAGACGAATTGGCCCGGCCGCCGAGACCGATGACCGCCGGCAGCGGCTGGCGAGACTGCTGGGGGAGTGAGTAGCCACATGGCGATGATCGCACTGGCCTGTACCGGCGACCCGCTGCTCGACCTCATGCTGGCCGGCTGCAGCAGCTTTGCCCTCCGGCAGACCGCCTGCGAAACGGTGGATGAGGCCCTGCGGGAGGTGGCGGCCAACAAGCCGGCCCTGATCTTTATCAGTCCGGCCCTGGGCGAGAACCGTCCCCTGCTGGAGATCCCGGGTGTTCGGGTCTGCCTCCTGATCGAGGGGCCCCCGCCTCCGGACCCCGGTCCTGAGGTCTTGGCGGCCGAACCAATCACCCCAGAGCTGATCGACGCCTGGGTCCGGCGCCCCGCTCGGCCGGAACCGGCTGCGGCCACAGCCCCGCCCCCGGCCCCCAGGGCTCCCGCGGCCGGGCCGATCACGCCCCCAAGCCGCACTGGCCCCATACCACCCC
>Ga0196970_1000226_pt1 | contig 82852 bp, 72 predicted proteins | sample S1v_513CmetaG_FD_148672 | JGI IMG/M metagenome (GOLD analysis project Ga0196970, IMG submission 148672) | Soil microbial communities from Anza Borrego desert, Southern California, United States - S1+v_5-13C | ecosystem: Environmental > Terrestrial > Soil > Desert | place: USA: California...
GCCTACGCCGAGATCATGGTCGCCAACCCCGACTTCTTCGAACGGCACGTCGCACCGCGGAGGGCGAAGTCATGAAGCACCTGAAGCCCATCAACAAGAAGGCCACCCTGGTGGAGCAGGCGGTCGACGGCGGCCGGATCGAGGAGGTGGTGGCGATGCAGACGGTCGTCGGCTGCGCCGCCACGCTGGATCCGGGGTGGGAGGTCGACCCCTTCGGCAGCGTCGCCGCGCTGTGCGCGCCGATGGAGGCGGACCTCTACGGCTGCTCCGACCCGTGCTGGTGGCCCGCGCAGGTGCCGGACACCATCAACACCTACCCGGACTGGAACGCCAAGGCGCCGTCGGCGCAGAACGACTGGCGCGTGCTCCAGTCCGTGTTCCCGAAGAAGTGACGAGGGCCGGCCTATGAAGAAACTTCTCTGCGGCCTCGCGGCCGTCGCCTTCCTTGCCGCCGGACCGGCGGTGGCGAAGGATTACCTGGTCGCCGGCGTGAAGCCCAACAAGCTGGTGGTCATCGATCCCGCCGCCCGCAAGGTGGACAAGCTGATCGAGATCCCCGGCCCCGGCATCGCCCCCGGCACCATCGTGCCCGCCCCGGACGGCAAGGTGGCCTACGTCGTCACCAACCGGCTGGAGAGCATCTCCGGCCTCGACCTGACGACGGGCAAGGAGGTGTTCCGCGCCGACTTCGCCACGCCGAACGTCCGCACCAAGGCCATGTTCGCCGTGGACGTCAGCCCCGACGGAAAGGAGCTGTTCGTCATGCAGTCCCCGGTCAAGCTGGGGCTGGGCGAGTACGAGGTGCAGGACACGCAGATCGCCGTCTACAACACCGCCGACGGCGTGGGCGCCAAGCCGGTGCGCGTGCTGAAGGCGCCGCGCCGGCTGGTGCTGTTCGCCTTCGCCAAGGACGGCAAGTCGCTGTGGGCGCTGGGCTGGGACCTGTACCAGATCGACCCCAAGACCGGCGCCATCCTGCAGACGCACAAGGTGCTGAACTGGGAGCGGCCGAACTTCAACCCGCCGGACATCCTGGACGTCTGGCCGCAGTTCGAGCAGGCGGGCGTGTTCTCCACCCCGTACTTCGCCTCGCGCAGCGACCTGCCGCCCACCGACCCGTCGGCCTTCAAGACCGGCATCCTGACGCTGGACCTGGCGAACGGCAAGGTGGACATGAAGGACTTCGAGGACACCAGCGTGGTGATCTTCTCGTCCGTCGTGAACCCGGCGCGCAAGACCGAGGTGTTCTCGGTCTATTCGCAGCTGTCCAAGATCGATGCGGAGAAGGGCGAGCTGGTCAAGCGCATCGACCTGCCGCACACCTACTACGCCATCAACGTCTCGGCCGACGGCAAGGAGCTGTATGTCGGCGGCACGATGTGCGACATCGGCGTGCACGCGTCCGAGACGCTGGACCGCCTCGCGACCATCGAGATCCCCGGCTGCCCCGACCAGGGCGTGGCGTCGCTGAGGATCGCGAAGCGGTAAGGCGTTAAATTCCCTCCCCCTGCTCCGCAGGGGGAGGGAAGGGGCCCATGCGCAGCATGGGAAGGGTGGGGGCAACGGCTTGTCCGAAAGGCCGCTGCCCCCACCCACCCCAAGCGAAGCTTGGGGCCCCTCCCTCCCCCGGCGGGGCCGGGGGAGGGCGATTTTGCTTAAGGATCCCCCATGCACCCCACCCCGTTCCGTTGGGCCTTCGGCTATGTCCGGCCGCGGTGGAAGCCGCTGGCGGCGGCGTTCGCGCTCTCCCTGGGCGGGGTGGGGTTCTCGCTGGCGCAGCCGTGGCTGACCAAGCTGATCATCGACGACGCGCTGCTGGCCGGCGACGCCCGGCTGCTGGTGACGCTGGCGGGCGCCATGCTGGGCGTGGGGCTGGTGTCCACGCTGCTGTCGGGCGCCAACCGGTGGCTGTACGTGCGCGCCTCGGCCGAGGTGCTGTTCGATCTGCGCGAGAGCCTGTACCGGCATCTGCAGACGCTGCCGCCGCGCTTCTACGCCACCCGCTCGGCCGGGGACGTGATGAGCCGGCTGGACGGCGACATCGCCGAGGTGCAGCGCTTCGTCGTCGACGCGCCGCTGTCGGCGGTGAATTCCGTGATCACACTGGCGGGTGCGGTGGTGCTGATGGCGCTGCTGGACCCGGCGCTGACGCTGGTGGCCTTCCTGCTGCTGCCGGCGCAGATCCTGTTCCTGCGCCGCACCCGGCCGTGGATCGAGCGCACGACCCGCGCGGTGCGCGAGCGATCCGCCGACATCACCGGGTTCCTGGTGCAGCGCCTGTCGGCCATGAAGTTGATCCAGGCGACGGGGGCGGAGAAGCAGGAGGCGGCGCGGCTGGGCAGGCTGGACCGCACGTTCCTGGGTGCCTTGATGGGGCAGCAGATGGCCTCCTTCACCGTTGGCAGCGTGCCGGCGCTGATGACGTCGGCCAGCAACGCTGCCGTGTTCGTATGGGGCGGTATCCGCGTGATCGAGGGCGACCTGTCGCTGGGCACGCTGATTGCCTTCACCGCCTACCTCGGCCGCGCCACCGGGCCGACGCAGGGGCTGCTGGGCCTTGCCGTGGCGGTGCAGCGGGCGCGCGTGTCGCTGGAACGCGTGCGCGCCCTGTTCGACGAGCGGCCGGCGGTGACCGATCCGCCCGAGCCCGTGGTGATGCCGCGCGGCGGTGGGGCGCTGGAACTGGACGGCGTGGTCTTCGCGCACGAGCCCGGCCGGCCGGTGCTGCGCGGCGTGTCGCTGCGCGTGCCGGCGGGGGAGAAGGTCGGCATCGTCGGCCCGTCGGGGGCCGGCAAGTCGACGCTGGTGGACCTGCTGCAGCGGCACTACGACCCGGACGCGGGGCGGGTTCTGTTGGACGGCGTGGACCTGCGCGCCGTGCGCCTTGCCGAACTCCGCACGCGCGTCGCCGTGCTGGGGCAGGAGGCGCCGTGGCTGCCGGGCAGCATCGCCGACAATCTGCGCTTCGGCTTGGGCGATGTGGACGCGGCGGAGCTGCGGCGTGCGGTGGAGGCGGCGCAGATAGCACCCTGGATCGACGCGCTGCCGCAGGGGCTGGACACGCCGATGGGGGCGTGGGCGTCGTCGATTTCCGGCGGGCAGCGGCAGCGGGTGGCGCTGGCGCGCGCACTGCTGTCACGGCCGGACGTGCTGATTCTGGACGAGCCGGTGTCGGCGCTGGACGCCGAGGCGGCGGAGCGGCTGGCGGCGGCGGTGGACGCACTGTTCGCCGGGCGCACGCGCATCGTGATCAGCCACCGGGCGGAGGCGCTGGCGGGCTGCGCCGCCGTCTACCGGCTGGACGGCGGCGTGCTGCGCGCCGAGCCGCCGGTGCGGGAGGTGGCATGAGGATCGCGCTTGTGGACAGCGGCTTTGGCGAAACGCCGGCGGTGGCGCGCGCCGCCTTCGCGCTGGGTGAGGAGGGGGTGGAGGTGGTGGCGCCGCGCCCCGACCCGATCGGCCATGGCACCGCCATCGCCACCATCCTGCGCGCCGCCGCGCCGGACGCCGAATTGATCGACGCGCAGATTTTCCTGACCGGGCCGGCGACCACGGCGGCGCAGGCGGCGGCGGCGCTGCGTTGGGCGGTGGAGCAGGGCGCGCGGCTCGTCGGCATGAGCTTCGGGCTGCCCGCCGACCGCGCGGTGCTGGCCGAGGCGGTGGCCGAGGCGGCGGGGCGCGGCGTGGTGATGGTGGCCTCCGCGCCCGCGCGCGGCGGCATGGTGTGGCCGGCGGCCTACCCGGCGGTGATCGCCGCCAGCGGCGACGCGCGCTGCGCGCCCGGCGAGGTGTCGGTGCTGCCCGGCCTGTTCGGCGCCTGCCCGCGCCGGCTGGACGAGCTGGAGGGGCCGCCGCGCGCCGGTGGGGCGAGCCTTGCCGTGGGGCACCTGCTGGCCGTGCTGGCGCAGGCCGGGGTGACCGGGCATGCGGAGGCGGTGGCGCACCTGCGGCGCGTCGCGCGCTGGCACGGGCGGGAGCGGAAGACACTTGATGGCTGAACGGGTTGTGCTGGCCGTTGCGGCGCTGCTGCTGGCCTGGGCGCTGGTGGGCGGGCGGCGGGGGCCGGCGGCGCTGGCGGCCGTTGGGCTGGTGGCGCTGGCCGGCGATTTCACGTTGCGCTTCCTGCTGGATGATTTCACCGTGCGTGCGGTGTGGCTGTACGGCGCGCCGCAGCTGGCGTGGTACGTCAAGGCGGCGGGGCTGTGGAGCGGGGAGGAGGGCACGCTGCTGCTGCTCGCCACGCTGTCGGCCGTGGGCGCCGCGCGGCTGATGCGGCGGCCGGGCTGGGGCGGGCGCGGGGCGCTGGCGGTGGCGCTGCTGTTCACGGGGGCGGCCGTCGCCTGGGACCCGTTCGCCGCCACCTCGGCGGCGGAGCTGGCGCAGAAGCCGTTCGTCGGCGGCAACCTGCACCTGCGGCGCGTGTGGATGCTGCTGCACCCGCCCTTCATCTTCGCCGCCGGCACGCTGTTCCTGCTGCCCTGGGCGGCGGCGCTGGAGGCGCTGGTGCGCGGCACCGGCGACTGGCGGGGGACCGCCGCCGTGTGGGTGCGGGCGGGGTGGTTCGTGCTGTCGCTGGGCCTCGCGTCCGGCATGTGGTGGGCGTACGAGGACTTCACCTTCGGGCAGTTCTGGCACTGGGACCCGGTGCAGACCTCCGTCTTCCTGGTGTGGGCCATGGCGACGGCGCACCTGCATTTGCTGAACGCCTATCGGCCGGACGGGGCGTACGCGCGGCTGCACCCGGCGCTGGGGCTGGGCACGGGCGTGCTGGTGCTGCTGTCCATGGTGGTGACGCGCAGCCCGCAGCTGGCCTCCTCGCACCGGTACGTGGGGGAGACCTCGCTGCCGGTTCTGGCGGTGGCGACGGCGGTGCTGGCGCTGGTCCTGGTGGGTGGTGTGGTGTGGAGCCTGCGCCGGACGGTGCCGCGCACGGGACCGCGCCCGCAGGGGACGATGACGCTGGCGGCGTTGGCGCTGCTGGCCTGCGCGGGCGTGGCGGGGGCGTACCTGGGGCAGGCGTACCTGGGCGCGGCGCTGGGCTGGGCGCGGCCGGCGGAGCTGAAGCCGTTCTACGAGACGCTGGCCCGCTTCACCGCGCCGGCCGAGCTGGAGACCCTGCGCCGGGCGTTCGCGCAATGGGAGCCGAACCCGTTCGCCATCAACAAGGCGCTGGCGGCGGTGGGGGCAGTGGTCGGGCTGATCGGGTTCCACCACTTCGTGCCGCTGCGCGGTCGGCGGCGCTGGCTGGCGACGCTGGGTGCTTCGGCGGTGCTGGCGGTGGGCGTGGCGTGGGGTGGGGGGCTGTTCGCGCGGCTGTACACCGGTGACGGCATGACGTCGGGACGCACGGTGGCGTCGTTCGCGCTGCTGGACGCGCTGGTGGTGGCGCTGGCGGGGCTGGCGGCGGCGCTGGCCGGCTGGGCGTGGCGGCGGCTGCGCGCGGGGGCGCCGGCGCGGGTGGCGTTCGGGCACGTGGTGCCCATCGCCGTGCTGCACGCGGGCGTGGTGGTGGCGCTGGCCGGGCTGTTGGTCGCCACGGTGCTGGACACCTATTCGCAGCGCGTCCTGGTGTGGCCGCGCGACTTCGACCGGCCGCAGCCGTTCGCCGACGGCTTCACCGTGGCGATCGGGCTGGGCGCGCCGCAGTCGCTGCCGGACGGGCTGCGCTCCGTGGCGGAGGTGCGCATGACGCTGGCCGAGCACGGGCAGGTGCTGCTGGAGCGCACCGGGCACGCGGTGGCGCTGGAAGCCGTGGGAACGGCGGCCGGGCAGGGGGCCGTGCGGCTGATGTGCGAGATGCTGGATTACCGCTACGCCCGCTACGCGGCGGGCAAGGATCGCCTGCTGGATCCGTTCCTGCACCGCGGGCTGTGGCGCGACGTGCAGGTGTGGGTGCCGCCGGTGGGACATGGCGACGGTGTCGCCGACGTGCCGGTGGTGGTGAAGACCTTCCCGCTGGCGTCGTGGGTGTGGGTGGGGTTGCTGCTGGTGCTGCTGGGCGCGGCGGTGGCCGGGTGGCGGAGTGCCGCGGGGAGGCGGTGACGTTGGGTTTTCGGCTGGCGCCTCAACCCAACCTACGCGGGAAGCCCCGTAGGTTGGGTTGAGCGCAGCGAAAACCCAACGTCATGCAGGCGTCAGAACTTCGCCAGCGCGATCACCTCGAACAGCGTCGTGTCCTTGTCGCGGCCGAAGAGCTGCTTGCCGCCTTCGCCCGGGCGCAGCCAGCCGAAGACGCCGCTGAGCGTCAGGTTCTCGGTGGCGGCATAGTCGGCGATGAGGTTCAGCTCGTTGCCGAAGTGCTTGCTGGTGAGGCCGGCCGGGGTGCGGTCGAAGTTGAAGACGTAGTAGAGCGCGCTGAGCGTCAGCTTCTCCGTCGGCTGCACGGCGGCCGAGAGGGTGTGGACGTTCAGGTTGGAGTTGCTGAGGTAGTACTGCCCCGTCAGCTCGCCCTGGAACCACGTGCCCCAGCCGCGCGCCATGCCGTAGTGCAGCGGGTCGTACGCCTCGCTCTTGGACGTACCGGGCTTGTCGCCGCTGAAGTGCGCGTAGCGGTAGCCGAACTTCGGCGTCCAGGTGACGGAGGACAGCGTGTAGGCGGCCTCGCCGTACCAGGCGCGGGCGTTCACCTCGGCCCCAGCGCGGTCGTTGTGCTGGGTCACGAACTCGCCGGCCAGGAACAGGTCGGAGACGGCGGGGATGAAGTTGCCCTGGGCACGCACGCTGAACACCCGCAGGCCGTCGCGCGTGGGGATGTTGGATTCGTCGATGCGCAGGAAGCTGCCGCCGACGACGTTCTTGCCCTCCTCCCCGCTCTTCCAGTCCAGGTTCACGCCGTAGATGACGTCGGAGCCGCTGTTGCGGTCGCTCTTCAGGCGGAAGAGGTCGAGCTGCACGGGGTCGACCTTGATCCGGGCGATGGCCGCCGGCTGCCAGCCGTTGCGCGGCGCCAGCCAGTACGCACCCTCGCGCCCGATTTCGAAGTTGCCGTCGGCGATCAGGAAGCCGTCGCCGATGACGTAGGGCTGCCGGCCGAAGGACAGGTCCAGCACGTCCTCGCCCAGGCCGCCGAACAGCTTGCCGGAGCGCCAGCCGACGTAGGCGTGGTCGAGGTCGAACTTGCCTTCCTCGCGCTGCACGAAGCCGCCGGCGTCGCCGTCGCCGATGGTGGCCGCACCCACCACGCGCACCCCGCCGTAGAGCGTGCCGGCGGCCCCGGTGTCGATGGTGAGCAGCGCGCTGGGCGCCACGAAGCCTTCACCCCAGGTCGCGTTGCGGTCGACGTTGCCGTTGGGCCGGGTGACGCCGGTCCCGAAGTAGGTGTTGCCGACGTGGAAGAGGCCGGCGCCCGCCGTGGCGCCGACGTCGAATTTGATTCCGTCCTTCTCGTACACCGTCACGTCGGCCAGCGCCGGACCCGACAGCGCCCCGGCCAGCAGCGCCGCCCCGAGTGCTGCGCGCGCGTGTTTCACGTTCCCCATGGCACCTCTCCGATTCTTCGTTCGTGAAAGTCTTTTTTGGGACTGCATCGCTGCAGCTTCCGGCGACTGTACGGGGACGGCCAGCCCGCGAACTATCCGGAATGCGAACGCGGCGGGCGAAGTGATGATGAAATTGCCGTGCCGATCCGGCCATGTGTGGCCGCGGTGCCGTGTAATACGGCAAAGCTGATTTTTTGTGCAGTGCAAAAGAGCGAGGTGAAGTGCGGCGGACAAGCCCGAATGCTGGCGCGGCGTGCTCGCTTCCTGGGCATCAGATCATAGTTTTGCGGGGTGCGGGGCCTTCCTCACCACGACTATCCGATTTGCGAAATGGATTTGGATACGACTTATTTTTGATTGACACCAGTATGCATTGCCGCCCAACAATTTCATGCGATCGGATGTCATACGGGAGAGGGGCGGTGGTCTACGCGGAGCCGGTGCGGCTGCAAACCGAGGTCACGCACGACGTGTGCGACCAGGAGCACGCGCTGCCCGGCTGGACCCAGGATTACCGGCAGCTCGCCCCCGGCCGCTTCGTCGGCGAGGTGTCGGGGATGGCGGCGCGCGGCATGCGGCTGTTCCGCGAGGTGACGAACCTGCGCCTGCAGCAGCACACGGCACCACCGCCGGGCACCATCGCGCTGGGCTTGCCGCTGCCGGGGTCGGAGCCGGCGCGCTTCGAAGGCAAGACGGTGGGGGAGGGGGACATCATGCTGTTCTCCGACTCCGCGCCGACGGAGTTCCTGTGCTCCGGCCTGATGAACGTGGTCGCCGTCACCGTCGAGTGCGACTTCCTGCGCGACATGAAGCTGGTCCTGCCGGACCTGGGGGAGCTGCGCGGCAACGGCGCCTTCTTCTCGCCGCTGGCGGTGGAACTGCGCAGCTGGCTGTACTGGCTGATGGACGACCTGTCGCGCGACGACGGGCAGCGCGCCGACCCCCGCCGCAACGGCGTCTTCCAGCTGGCCATCTGGGACCGCTGCGTGCTGGCGCTCGAGGCGATGCTGGCGCACAGGCGCGACGGCGGGCGGGGGCTGGTGCCCTCGCAGCGGCACGCGCTGGTCAACCGCGTGCGGGAGTACGTGCGGGCGCACCCGGACGACATCATGTCGGTGGCGCAGATCGCCCAGGCGCTGGGCGTCAGCACGCGGATGCTGGAGTACTGCTTCGCCGACGTGGTGGGCATCTCCCCCAACGCGTACCTGCGCATGATCCGCCTGAACGCGGCGCGGCGCGAACTGCTGGCCGCCGACCCGCGTGCCACCACGGTGGCGGAGGTGGCGATGAACCACGGCTTCTGGCACCTGGGCCGGTTCTCCACCTACTACAACCAGATGTTCGGCGAGAAGCCGTCGGACACCCTGCGCCAGACCGGCCGCCTGCGCGGGCCGGCGTGATCGTCCCCCTTTGATTCGCGCCTGACGTTGGGTTTGCGCTGCGCTTAACCCAACCTACCGCCGCGTCCGTATTCCCGTAGGTTGGGTTGAGGCGGCAGCCGAAAACCCAACGCTGGGCGCCATACGCCTGCGTATGTAACTTTATGAAGCGAAGTGTCGATTTAACATGTTGACGCTTACGTCATGTCTGCGTATCGTCTGCCTCGCTGAAGGCTGAAGCCGACGGCATCCCGGCACGCAGAGGCCGGGGCGCAAGGAACAAGCGCGCGGCCATGCATCGCGCGCGGCGGACGAGACACAGGGGGAAGCGATGAAACACGTGGCGACCGGACACGCCGGCCATTCCCGCAGCACCGGCGCAGGGTGCCGGAGCGCGGCTGGGGCGGCCTGACCGGACCTTCCCGAACCATCGCGCGGCCGATGAACCGGCGGGCTGGGTACTCCCGGCCCGCGACGGGCGCGGCTGATCTGACCTTTACGTAAACGGAATGGCGCAAGCAGGAATGCTTGCGCCAAACGCCCACTCTTTGCCGCGCCACGCGCCGGACTCGCAGGTAGGAGCCCAGGAACCATGAGCAACGCTGTCATCGTCGGCTACGCCCGTTCGCCCTTCACCATCGCCAACAAGGGCGACCTGATCCGGGTGCGTCCGGACGATCTGGCCGCCCAGGTCGTCCGCGGCCTTCTGGACAAGACGCAGATCGACGCCGACGCGATCGAGGACCTGATCCTCGGCTGCGCCTTTCCGGAGGGCGAGCAGGGCTTCAACGTCGCGCGCCTCGTGGGCATGATCGCCGGCCTGCCGCGCAGCGTGGCCGGCACCACGGTCAACCGCTGGTGCGGATCGTCGATGCAGGCGGTGCACATGGCGGCCGGCGCCATCCAGCTGGGTTCGGGGCAGGCCTTCATCGCCGCGGGCGTGGAGAGCATGACCCGCGTGCCGATGATGGGCTTCAACCCGATGCCCAACCCGGCGCTGGCCGAGAAGGATCCCGGCGCCTACATGGCGATGGGCGTCACCGCCGAGAATCTCGCCAACAAGTACGGCATCGCGCGCGCCGAGCAGGAGGCGTTCGCCGTCCGCTCCCACCAGAAGGCGGCGGCGGCGCAGGCGGCCGGCCGCTTCGACGACGAGATCGTGGCGATCCGCACGCCGGAAGGCGCCCTGGTGGTGCGCGACGGCGGTATACGGCCGGAGGCCAGCGCGGACTCCCTGGCGACGCTGAAGCCCGCCTTCAACGCGCAGGGCAGCGTCACCGCCGGCACCTCCTCCCCCCTGACCGATGGCGCCTCGGCCACGCTGGTGGTGAGCGAGGAATTCGCCCGCGCGCACGGGCTGAAGATCCTGGCCCGCATCCGCGCCACCGCCGTCGCCGGCTGCGACCCGACCATCATGGGCATCGGCCCGGTCCCGGCCAGCCGCAAGGCGCTGCAGCGCGCGGGCATCGACGTGAAGGACCTGTCGGTCATCGAGAGCAACGAGGCCTTCGCCGTGCAGGCGCTGTCGGTGGCGCGCGAGCTGGGCTTCGACGAGGCCAAGGTGAACCTGGACGGCGGTGCGCTGGCACTCGGCCACCCGCTGGGCGCCACGGGGGCGCGCATCACCGGCAAGGCGGCGGCGCTGCTGAAGCGCGAGGGCGGCGCGTTCGCGCTGGCCACGCAGTGCATCGGCGGCGGCCAGGGCATCGCCACCGTCCTGGAAGCGGTGTGAGCGGGGAGCGCCGGACCATGGAGATCAAGAGCGCAGCCGTCATCGGCTCCGGCGTCATGGGGGCGGGCATCGCCGCCCACATCGCCAACGCGGGCGTGCCCGTCCTGCTGCTGGACATCGTCCCGCAGGGCGCGGAGGACCGCAACGTGCTCGCCAAGGGCGCCATCGACCGCCTGCTGAAGGCGGAGCCGGCGGCCTTCATGCACAAGAAGAACGCCCGACTGGTCACCCCCGGCAACATCGAGGACGATCTGGGCAAGCTGGCCGGCGTCGACTGGATCATCGAGGCGGTGGTCGAGAACCCGGCGGTGAAGTCGGACCTGTACGGGAAGGTGGACGCGGTCCGCAAGCCGGGCTCCATCGTCTCCTCCAACACCTCGACCATCCCGCTGAAGAATCTGGTGGAGGGGCAGAGCGAGGCGTTCGCCCGTGACTTCCTGGTCACCCACTTCTTCAACCCGCCGCGCTACATGCGCCTGCTGGAGGTGGTGGCCGGGGAGCACACCAGTGCGGAGGCGGTGGAGGCGGTGTCGCGCTTCGCCGACGTGCGGCTGGGCAAGGGCGTCGTGCCCTGCAAGGACCGGCCGGGCTTCATCGCCAACCGCATCGGCACCTTCTGGATCCAGAGCGCGGTCAACGCCGCCATGGACCTGGGCCTGACGGTGGAGGAGGCGGACGCCGTGGGCGGCAAGCCCATGGGCATACCGAAGACCGGCGTGTTCGGCCTGATCGACCTCGTCGGGCTGGACCTGATGCCGTACATCGCCAAGTCGCTGCTGGCGACGCTGCCGCCCGACGACGCCTACCGCGCCCTGCACCGCGAGCCGGAGCTGTTCCGCCGCATGATCGCCGAGGGCTACACGGGCCGGAAGGGCAAGGGCGGCTTCTACCGCGTCAACAAGGCGGCCGGCGGTCGGGTGAAGGAGGCCATGGACCTCGTCACCGGCGAGTACCGCAAGACCGTCCGGGCGCAGATGGAGAGCGTGAACGCGGCCAAGGCGGGCCTGCCGGCGCTGGTGCAGCACGAGGACAAGGGCGGGCGCTATGCCCGGCGCGTGCTGCTGGAGACGCTGTCCTACGCCGCCAGCCTGGTGCCGGAGATCGCCGGCGACATCGTCGCCGTCGATGAGGCGATGCGCCTCGGCTACAACTGGAAGTTCGGCCCGTTCGAGCTGATCGACAAGCTGGGTGCCCAGTGGCTGGCCGACGCCCTGGCCGCCGACGGGCACGCGGTGCCGGCCCTGGTGCGCGCGGCGGCCGGGCGCACCTTCTATCGCGTCGACGGCGGCAAGCTGCAATACCTGACCGTGGACGGCGATTACGCCAACGTGGTGCGGTCGGACGGCGTGCTGCTGCTGTCCGACGTCAAGCGGGCGTCGAAGCCGGTGGCCAAGAACGGCTCGGCCGCGCTGTGGGACATCGGCGACGGCGTGCTGTGCCTGGAGTTCACCTCCAAGATGAACGCGCTGGACGACCAGATCATGGCGATGGCGCAGCGCGCCGTTTCGCTGATCGGCGACGGCAAGGGTGTGTGGAAGGCGCTGGTCGTCCACAACGAGGCGGACAACTTCTCCGTCGGCGCCAACCTCGGCCTTGCGCTGTTCGCGCTGAACATCGCGCTGTGGTCAGAGATCGAGACGATGGCGGAGCGCGGGCAGCAGACCTACAAGGCGCTGAAGTTCGCGCCCTTCCCGGTGGTGGGTGCGCCGAGCGGCATGGCGCTGGGCGGCGGGTGCGAGATCCTGCTGCACTGCGACCACGTGCAGGCGCACGCCGAGACCTACATGGGACTGGTCGAGGTGGGCGTCGGGCTGATCCCCGGCTGGGGCGGCTGCAAGGAGCTGCTGATCCGCCACATGACGGAGGCCAGGCGGCCGGGCGGCCCGATGCCGGCCATCGGTGCGGCGTTCGAGACGATCTCGACGGCCAAGGTCGCCAAGTCGGCCATGGAGGCGCGCGACCTGAAGTTCCTGCGCGCCAGCGACGGCATCACCATGAACCGCGACCGCCTGCTGGCCGACGCCAAGGCCAAGGCGCTGGAGCTGGCCGCGAACTACACCCCGCCGGAGCCGGTGGAGATCCGCCTGCCGGGTCCGACCGCCCGCGTGGCGATGGGTCTTGCGGTGGAGGGCTTCCGCGCCACCGGCAAGGCGACGCCGCACGACGTGGTGGTGTCGGGCGAGCTGGCCACGGTGCTGTCCGGCGGCGATGCCGACGTCACGCGCGTGACGACGGAGGACGAGCTGCTGGAGCTGGAACGCCGCCACTTCATGGCGCTGATCCGCACCCCGGGCTCGATCGCCCGGATCGAGCACATGCTGACCACCGGCAAGCCGCTGCGCAACTGACGCCGCCCCGACTTATTGGAGAGACCCATGCCCATCTACAAGGCGCCGCTGGATGACGTGCGCTTCGTGCTGAACGAGCTCTTCGACGTCGGCGAGCTGGCGCCGCTGCCCGGCCACGAGGAGCACACCCCGGACCTGATCGACGCCGTCCTGAGCGAGGGCGCGAAGTTCTGCGAGAACGTCCTGTTCCCGCTGAACCGCAGCGGCGACGAGGAAGGCTGCCGGCTGGAGAACGGCGTCGTTTATACGCCCAAGGGTTTCAAGGAGGCCTATGCGGCCTTCCGCGAGGGCGGCTGGACCGGCCTGTCCACCGACCCGGCGTTCGGCGGCCAGGGCCTGCCGCACACCGTGCAGTTCGCGCTGGAGGAGTTCGTCTGCTCCTCCAACCTCAGCTTCGGCATGTACCCAGGGCTCAGCCACGGCGCCTACAACGCGCTGCACCGCTGGGGCACGCAGGAGCTGAAGGACCGCTATCTGCCGAAGATCGTGGACGGCACGTGGTCCGGCACCATGTGCCTGACCGAGCCGCACTGCGGCACCGACCTGGGCCTGATCCGCACCAAGGCGGTACCGGGCGGGGCGGTGCCGGGCGAGGACGGCACCTACAAGATCACCGGCACGAAGATCTTCATCTCGGCCGGCGAGCACGACCTGACCGAGAACATCCTGCATCTGGTGCTGGCGAAGCTGCCGGACGCGCCGGCCGGGGTGAAGGGCATCAGCCTGTTCCTGGTGCCGAAGTTCATCCCCAACGCCGACGGCACGCCGGGGCCGCGCAACGGTGTCGCCTGCGGCTCCATCGAGCACAAGATGGGCATCAAGGCCTCGGCCACCTGCGTCATGAACTTCGACGACGCCACCGGCTGGTTGATCGGCGAGCCGCACAAGGGCATGCGCGCCATGTTCACGATGATGAACTCGGCGCGCCTGGGTGTCGGCATCCAGGGGCTGGGGCTGGCCGAGGTCAGCTACCAGAACGCCGTCGCCTATGCCCGCGACCGGCTGCAGGGGCGTTCCGTGACGGGCGTCAAGGCGCCGGAGAAGGCGGCCGACCCGATCATCGTCCACCCCGACGTGCGCAAGAACCTGATGACCATGCGCGCCTACACCGAGGGAGCGCGGGCGCTGGCCGTGTGGGTCGGCATGAACATCGACCGTGCCGAGAGCCACGCCGACCCGGAGGTGCGCCGGCAAGCCGACGATCTGGTGGCGCTGCTGACGCCGATCGTGAAGGCGTTCACCACCGACGTCGGCTTCGAGATGAGCAACGTGGGCGTCCAGGTCTTCGGCGGGCACGGCTTCATCCGCGAGCACGGCATGGAGCAGTTCGTCCGCGACGCCCGCATCACGCAGCTGTACGAGGGCACCAACGGCATCCAGGCGCTGGACCTCGTGGGCCGCAAGATGCCGCAGGACATGGGGCGGCTGCTGCGCCGCTTCTTCCACCCGGTGTCGGCCTACATCGAGGCGAAGATGGACGACGCCGAGGCAGCACCCTTCGTCCTGCCGCTGGCCAAGGCCTTCGCCAAGCTCCAGCAGGCGACGGCGCTGATCGCCCAGAAGGGGATGAAGAACCCGGACGAGGCGGCGGCGGCCTCCACCGACTACCTGCGCTTCTTCGCGCTGGTGGCGCTGGGCTACCTGTGGGCGCGCATGGCGGAGACGGCGGCGGCCAAGCTGGCGGCCGGGGAAGGCGACGCGCGGTTCTACGACACCAAGGTCAAGACCGCGCGCTTCTTCTTCGCGAAGCTGCTGCCGCAGACCGACGCGCTCTTCAGGACGATCCTGGCCGGCGGCGAGACGCTGATGGCGGTGGAGGCCGAGGCGTTCTGACCTTTTCCAACTCGTCATGCCCGGGCCCAGTCCCGGGCACCCACGCACCTTGGATCGGTCGGAGTGCGTGGGTGCCCGGCACAAGGCCGGGCATGACGGTGGACGTGAAAAAACAAACAACTCGAGTCTGGGGGAAGACATCAATGATTTGCGGGAGATCATCGAAGACAACCAGCCGGCTGCGCGCCACCCTGCTTGCGGGCGGCGGGGTGCTGTCGCTGCTGTCGGCGGCGCCGGCGGCGGCGCTGGACTTCAGCTCTGGCGACGTGAAGATCAACTTCGACACGACGCTGCAGGCCGGCGTGCAGGCGCGTGTGCAGGACCGCGACTGCCGGCTGATCGGCCGCGCCAACGGCGGCTGCGGCGGGTCGATCAACGGCGACGACGGCAACCTGAACTACGACAAGGGCATCGTCTCGTCGCAGGTGCGCGCCACGCACGAGCTGGCGGTGAAGTACCAGAACCTGGGTGCCTTCGTGCGCGGCACCTATTTCTACGACTTCACCAACGCCAACGGCGACCGCGCCTTCCGCCCGCTGGAGGAGAACGCCAAGCGGCTGGTCGGGCGCGGCGGCGAGCTGCTGGACGCCTACGTCTACGGCAACTTCGACGTCTTCGATCACTCGCTGGAGGCCCGCGTCGGCAACCAGGTGCTGAGCTGGGGCGAAAGCACCTTCATCCCCAACGGCATCAACGTCATCAACCCGGTCAACGTGGCGGCGCTGCGCACGCCGGGGTCGGAGCTGCGCCAGGCTTTCCTGCCGCTGCCCATCGCCAGCCTGAAGTTCGGCATCACCGAGGACCTCAGCATCGAGGGCTTCTATCAGGCCAAGTGGGGCAAGAACCGGCTGGAGCCGGCAGGCACCTTCTTCAGCACCAACGACTTCGCCACCCCCGACGGGTTCCGCAACGGCGCCTACATCGGCTACGGCAACCGGCTGGTGCCGGACATCCGGCGCAGCGTGCGCACGCCGGTCACCCCGTTCGGCTCGCGCGTGCCGCTGGGCGACGAGGAGAAGCCGGGCGACAGCGGCCAGTACGGCTTCGCCGCCCGCTACTTCGCCAAGGAGCTGAACAACACCGAACTCGGCGCCTACTTCATCAACTATCACAGCCGCATGCCGGTGGTGAATGGCCGCACCGGCACGCTGGCCTCGGCGATCCAGAGCGCGACGCTGGCCGCCGCCGGCAACTTCACCGCGGACATCACGGACTACGCGGAGACCTCCCGCTCGGTCCTGAAGTACCCGAAGAACATCAAGCTGTTCGGCACCAGCTTCAACACCACCTTCGGCGACCTGTCGCTGCAGGGCGAAGTGTCGTACCGCAAGGACCAGCCGATCCAGATCGACGACATCGAGCTGTTGCAGGCCGCACTCGCCCCGGCGATCGCCGCCACCTCGGGCGGCTGCCTCACCGCACCCACCAGTGCGACGTGCCGCGGCACGCTGGCGGCGCTGAACAGCAACCAGATCCTGCGGCAGAACCCGATCACCGCCGCCAACCTGCCCAGCCGCTTCAACTCCAACGTCACGGGCTACCGCCTGCACGACGTGGTGCAGGCGCAGGCCACGGCCACCAAGGTGTTCGGCCCGGCGCTGGGGGCGGACCAGTGGGTGCTGGTGGGCGAGGTGGGCTTCACGCACATCCGCAACATGCCGGGCAGCGAGACGCTGCGCTACGACGGGCCGGGCACGGTGCTGAGCGGCAACCCGGCCTTCCCCGGCACGACGGCGGCGACGACGCAGCACGGCGGCTATGCCACGCCGTTCTCCTGGGGTTACCGGGCGGTCGCGCGCTTCGACTACAACAACGCCATCGGCGGCATGAATTTGCAGCCGTCGGTCAGCTTCGCGCACGACGTGAACGGCACGACGCCCAACCCGCTCGGCACCTTCGTCGAGGGGCGCAAGGCCGTCACCCTGGCCGTCGCCGCCACCTACCTGGAGCGGTATCAGGCCGAGATCGCCTACACGAACTTCTTCGGCGGCGGGGACAAGAACCTGATCCGCGACCGCGACTTCGTCTCGCTGGTCGTCAAGTACTCGTTCTGATCACCCGCTGAAAAATCCTTCCAGGGAGGAATACCGTGTTGAAGACCAAGTTTGCGCTGGTCGCCACGCTGGCGGCTGGTTTGGCGGCGGCGCCGGCTTTTGCGAAGTCCCCGGCCGATCAGGTGGCGAAGCTGGGCAAGGATCTCACCCCCTTCGGCGCCGAGAAGGCGGGCAACAAGGACGGCACCATCCCGGCCTGGACCGGCGGCATCACAGCACCACCGGGCGGCTGGAAGCCGGGGTCGCAGTACGCCGACCCGTTCGCCGCCGACAAGCCGACGCTGACCATCACCGCCGCCAACGCCGAACAGCACGCGGCGAAGCTGACGCCGGGGCAGATGGCCATGCTGAAGGCCTACCCGACGTGGAAGATCAACGTCTACCCGACGCGGCGCAGCGCGTCTGCCCCGCAGCGCGTCTATGACGCGGCGCTGCGCAACGCGGCCACGGCCGAGCTGGTGGAGGACGGCAACGCGGTGAAGGGCGCCGCCGTCGCCCCGCCGTTCCCGATCCCGAAGGACGGGCGCGAGGCGATCTGGAACCACTTGCTGCGCTGGCGCCCGCCGGTCATGAAGCGCGTCATCGGGCAGGCGGCACCGACCGAGGGCGGCGACTTCACCATGGTGCAGTTCGAGGACGACTTCCTGTCGCCCTACGGCCTGCCCAACGCCACGCCGGAGACGATCGGCAACCGCGTCACCTACCTGCTCCAGCGCACCACCGCGCCGGCGCGGCTGGCCGGGCAGATCCTGCTGGCGCACGAGACGCTGAACCAGGTGGCGGAACCGCGCGAGGTGTGGCTGTACAACCCCGGCCAGCGCCGCGTGCGCCGCGCCCCCAGCACCGCCTACGACAACCCCGGCACGGCGTCGGACGGTATGCGGACCACCGACCAGTTCGACATCTACAACGGCGCCATCGACCGGTACGAGTGGAAGCTGGTCGGCAAGAAGGAGGTGTACATCCCCTACAACTCCTACAAGCTGGCCGGTGCCGCCGATTCCGTGAAGCCGCTGCACCTGAACCCGGACCTGCTGCGCTATGAGCTGCACCGCGTGTGGGTGGTGGAGGCGACGCTGAAGGGCGGGGCGCAGCACATCTACGCCAAGCGCACCTTCTTCCTGGACGAGGACAGCTGGCAGGCCGCCATCGTCGACCAGTACGACGGCCGCGGGCAGCTGTGGCGCGTGTCGGAGGGGTACGGGATGAACTTCTACGACCTGCCGGTGCACAGCTATGCGGTGGAGGCGCACTACGACCTCCAGGCCCGCCGCTACATCGCGCTGGGCGCCATCATCCCGAACTACGCCTACAGCTTCGGCGCCGCGCTGACGACCGAGGACTTCACCCCCGACGCGCTGCGCCGCGAAGGCACGCGCTGACGGGAGGACATTGGGTTTTCGGCTTTGCCTCAACCCAACCTACGCCGGATCCGTAGGTTGGGTTGAGCGCCAGCGAAAACCCAACATCCGCCACCAAGACAAAGCACTGGGGAGGAATGCGATGACGCGACCACGGTCGTGGCGGGGGGCGCGTGCCTGGGCGGCGGCGTTTCTGGCCGCCGGGCTGTTCGGCACCGGGACGGTGGGAGCCACCACCACCGCAGCCGAGATGGCGGAGCCGGCGCGGCTGGCGGCGCGGTCGCTGCTGCTGGACGGGACGGCACTCGGTGGCCGCCTGCTGGCGGTGGGGGAGCGCGGGCACGTCGTGTTCTCCGACGACGGCGGGACGACCTGGAAGCAGGGGCAGGTGCCGACACGGGCGACGCTGACGGCCGTCAGCTTCGTCGACGAGCGCACGGGATGGGCGGTCGGCCACGGCGGCGTCATCCTGCGCACCGCCGACGGCGGCGCCAGCTGGACCCTGCAGCACCGCGGCGATGGGGACGGCGCGCCGCTGCTGGACGTGCACTTCGCGGACGCGCGCACGGGCCTCGCGGTCGGCGCCTACGGCGCGGTGCTGGCCACGGACGATGGCGGCGCCACCTGGACGCGCGCGGCGGTGGACGAGGACATGCACCTCTACGGCCTGCTGCCGCTGCGCGACGGACGCCTGCTGGCGGTGGGGGAGGCGGGGGCGCTGCGCGTCTCCAGCGACGGCGGCAAGAGTTTCGATACGCTGGAGTCCCCCTATGACGGGTCGCTGTTCGGCGCCGTGCAGGCGGCGGACGGCGGCATCCTGGTGTACGGGCTGCGCGGGCACATCTTCCGCTCCGACGACGGCGGGCGGAGCTGGGGCAAGGTGGAGACGGGCGTCACCGCCTCCCTCATGGGCGGAACGGTGCGGGCGGACGGGACCGTCGTGCTGACCGGGCTGGCCGGCACGGTGCTGGTCAGCCGCGACGGCGGGCGCAGCTTCCGCGCCACCGTCATCCCCGGCCGCATCGCCTTTTCCGGCGCCGTCGAGGGCCGCAACGGACAGCTGCTGCTGCTGAGCGAGCAGGGCGCCCGCCCGGCCGAGCGAGAGATCACGCCATGAACAGTCTGATTGCCGCCGCCGAACGGTTCGTGTTCGGCCACCGCCGCCTGATGCTGGCGTTCTTCGCGCTGCTGACGCTGGCGCTGGGCTACGCCACCACGCTGCTGCGGGTCGATGCCGGCTTCGAGAAGCTGGTGCCGGTCAAGCACGAGTACATGCAGACCTACTTCGACCACCGCGCGCTGGGCGGCGCCAACCGCCTGATGATCGCGCTGGAGGCCAAGGGCGGCGGCGACATCTTCACGCCGGAGTTCTTCACGGTGCTGAAGGCGGTGACCGACGAGGTGCACTTTCTGCCCGGCGTGGACCGGCCCACCGTCACCTCGCTGTACACGCCCAACGTCCGCTTCATCGAGATCGTCGAGGACGGCTTCGCCGGCGGCAACGTGGTGCCGTCGGACTTCACCCTCACGCCCACCGGCCTCGCCAAGGTGCGCGACAACGCGGTGAAGGGCGGTCACGTCGGCCGCCTCGTCGCCCGCGACTTCACCGCCGCCATGGTGACCGCGCAGCTGCAGGAGCGCGACCCGGAGACAGGGAAGCGCCTGGACTACCTGAAGGTCGCCGACCTGCTGGAGGGCAAGATCCGCGCGCTGGGCACCGACAAGGTCGAGGTGCGCATCATCGGCTTCGCCAAGGCGACCGGCGACATCGCGGCGGGCGCCAAGGGTGTCGTGCTGTTCTTCGCCGTCACGCTGCTGGTGTCGGCGCTGATGGTCTGGCTGTTCGCGCACTCGCTGAAGCTGGCGCTGCTGCCGCTGGCGTGCTCGGTCGTCGCGGTGGTGTGGCAGGCGGGGCTGCTGGCGGTGATGGGGTACGGCATCGACCCCATGTCGATCCTCGTCCCCTTCCTGGTCTTCGCCATCGGCGTCAGCCACGGCGTGCAGATGGTCAATGCCGTGGGGGCCGAGGTGTTCGACGGCAAGGGGCAGGTGGAGGCCGCGCGCACCGCCTTCCGCCGGCTGCTGCTGCCGGGCGCGGTGGCGCTGCTGTGCGACGTGGTGGGCTTCCTGGCGGTGCTGCTGATCGAGATCCGCATCATCCAGGAACTGGCCATCGCCGCGTCGGTGGGCGTGGGCGCGGTGATCGTCACCAATCTGTTCCTGCTGCCGCTGCTGCTGTCCTACGCCCGGCTGCCGGAGGGCTACAACGCGCGCATCCACCGCGCGGCCGAATTCAAGGAGCCGATGTGGCGCCTGATGGCGCGCGCCGCCAACCGGCCGGCGGCGGCCGTGCTGCTGCTGGGCGCGCTGGCGCTGGGCGTCTGGGGATACGTGGAGGGGCGGAACCTGAAGATCGGCGACATCGACGCCGGGGTGCCGGAACTGCGCGCCGACAGCCGCTACAACCGTGACACCGCCTTCATCGTCGGCAAGTTCGACCTGGGTGTCGACGTGCTGTCGGTGATCGTCGAGACGAAGGCGGAGGGCTGCATCGACCCCGCGGTGATGGAGGTGGTGGACCGCTTCGCCTGGCGCATGCGCAACGTGGAGGGGGTGCAGACCACCATCTCCCTGCCGCAGATCGCCAAGTTGGTCAGCTCCGGCTTCAACGAAGGGAACCTGAAGTGGCGCGTCCTGCCGCGCACGCCCGAGCTGCTGGTGCAGTCGGTGGCGTCGGTGGACACGTCGTCCGGCCTGTTGAACGCCAACTGCTCGGTCATGCCGGTGATGGTGTTCCTGGCCGACCACAAGGCGGAGACGATCAACCGCGTCACCGACGCCGCCAAGGCCTTCATCGCCGAGAACCCCAACGCGCCGGCCAGATTCCGCCTGGCCACCGGCAACGCCGGCGTCATGGCCGCCACCAACGAGGCGGTGAAGGACGCCAAGGCGGAAATGCTGGCGCTGGTCTACGCCGCGGTCATCGGCATGTGCCTGCTAACCTTCCGCTCGCTGCGGGCCACGGCGTGCATCTGCCTGCCGCTGGTGCTGGCGACCGTGCTGGGCAACGCGGTGATGAGCCTGCTGGGCATCGGGCTGAAGGTGTCGACGCTGCCGGTGGAGGCGCTGGGCGTGGGCATCGGCGTGGACTACGGCATCTACATCTTCAGCCGCATGCAGGGCTATTTGAAGGAGGGGCGGCCGATTGGCGAGGCGTACCTGCAGACGCTGCGCGAGACGGGGAACGCCGTGCTGTTCACCGGGCTGACGCTGGCCGTGGGTGTCGCGACCTGGGTCTTCTCGGCGCTGAAGTTCCAGGCCGACATGGGGCTGATGCTCTGCTTCTTCTTCCTGGTCAACATGCTGGGCACGCTGCTGCTGACCCCGGCGCTGGCCGCCTGGATGTGGCCGGCCAGGGCGGCGCCGCGCACCCGCCGCAGCTTCGTCAGGGCCTGACCGCACAAGGAAAAATCAACGCCAGCCCAGGGGAGGAACGTCGCCATGAACGCGCTGAAGAACATGCGGGTCGGGACGAAGATCACGGCCGGCAGCACGGGGATCCTGGTCTTCCTGGTGGCGATCAGCGCGCTGGGCGTCTTCGCGCTGACGCGGGCGAAGACGGGCTTCGCCACCTACTACACGCTGGCGCGGCAGACCAACGACCTGGGCAACATCCAGGCCGACATGCTGGCGGTGCAGATCCACGCCAAGGCCTTCCTGCTGACCGGTGCTGAGGAGTCCGCCAGGGCGGTGCGGGAGCGCACGGCCAGCACGCTGGCCCTGATCGACGACGCCGCGTCCCGCGTCAGCGATCCGCAGCTGCGGGACGGCGTGGCGCGCATGCACGACGGGCTGGCCGGCTACCGCGACGCCTTCGCCCAGGTGATGGCGCTGCAGGAGCGGCGCGCGGCGGCGGTGGCGCGGCTGTCGGACATCGGGCCGGCCATGGAGAAGCTGCTGGGCACCATCATGGACGGCGCCTACGACGACGGCGACACGGAGGCGGCGTACCTGGCCGGCATGACGGCGCGCGCCTTCCTGTCGGCGCGCATCGCCACCACCAGCTTCCTCAACGACAGCGCGGCGGAGCACGCCAACGCGGCGCGCCGCGGGTTCCAGTACGTGCGCGACTACGGCAAGTCCATGCAGGCGGACGCCAAGGACGCGGCGAACCGCAAGAACACCGATACGTTCCTGGGCATGCTGAACGACTACACCGCCGGGTTCGAGGCGGCGGTGGACGCCACGACGAAGCGCAACGCGCTGGTGGACAGCACGCTGAACCCGCAGGGCACGGCCGTGGCCGCCGAGGCCGAGCGGCTGAAGCGCATGAGCCTGGACGCGCAGGCGGCGCTGGGCGCGCAGGCCGGCGCGGAGACGGACGGGGCCCGCACCATGACGGCGCTGGCGTCGCTGGGCGCCATCGCGCTGGGGCTGCTGACGGCGGTGCTGATCGGCCGGGGGCTGTCGCGCCCGGTGGTGTCGATGACGGACGCCATGACCCGGCTGGCCGGCGGCGACCGCGGCGTCGACGTGCCGGGGCTGGAGCGCGGCGACGAGATCGGCGGCATGGCGAAGGCGGTGCAGATCTTCAAGGACGGCCTGATCCGCGCCGACGCCCTGGCGGCCGAGCAGGCCGCCGAGCAACAGGCGCGCCAGCAGCGGACCGAGCGCATCGAGCGGCTGGCCCGCGAGTTCGACCGGCTGGCGCTGGAGGCGCTGGGCCGCGTCTCGACCGCCGCCACGCAGCTGCACGCCACGGCGGAGGGCATGTCGGCCACCGCCGAGCAGACGACGCGCAAGGCCGACGCGGTAGCCGCCGCGTCCTCCCAGGCGACCAGCAACGTGCACACGGTGGCCGCGGCGGCCGAGGAGCTGTCGGCGTCCATCAGCGAGATCGGCGCGCAGGCCGCCCGTTCCGCCGCCATCGCGGGGGAGGCGGTGAGCACCGCCGCGCGCACCGACGGCACCGTGCGCAGCCTCGTGGAAGCCGCGCAGCGCATCGGCGAGGTGGTGGAGCTGATCAACGCCATCGCCGGGCAGACCAACCTGCTGGCGCTGAACGCCACCATCGAGGCGGCGCGGGCGGGGGAGGCCGGGCGCGGGTTCGCGGTGGTGGCGAGCGAGGTGAAGAGCCTGGCCGCGCAGACGGCCAAGGCGACCGACGACATCGCCGCGCAGATCGCCCGCGTGCAGGAGGTGAGCCGGGCGACCGCCGCCGCCATCACGGAGATCGGCGGCATCATCGCCCGCATCGACGGCATCTCCACCGCCATCGCCGCGACCGTGGAGCAGCAGGGGGCGGCGACGCGGGAGATCAGCCGCAACGTCCAGGCCGCCGCGCGCGGCACGCACGCGGTGTCCGGCAACATAGCCGACGTGTCGCAGGCGGCCGCCGCCACCGGCGGCGCCTCGCTTCAGGTGCTGACCGCCGCCGACGGCCTGTCGCAGGAGGCCGAGGCGTTCCGGGGCATGGTGTCGCGCTTCATCGCCGACATGCAGGCGGCGTGATGCGCGGGGTGCGGAGCGTTGGGTTTTCGCTGCGCTCAACCCAACCTACGTGGGACGCTCCTGTAGGTTGGGTTGAGCGCAGCGAAAACCCAACGCCTGGGCCTATTCCGGCGGATTCTCGGCTGCCTGCTTCTTGGCGGCGGCCTCGCGCTTCTCCGATTCCTTCAGGCGCTTGTGCGCGTCCTTTTCCATGTCCTTCAGCTCGCCGATCGCCTCGTCGATCTCCACGCGCATCTGCTCCAGCGCGGCGAGGCGGCGGCGGATCTTGTCGAGGCCGTCGCGGTACTGTTGGGTATTCGGAACATCCGGGCGGTAGTGCGACAGATACTCCCTGATCTCCTCAAGCGAGAAGCCCAGGCGGCGGAACTTCAGGATGAGGAGCAGCCGGGCGCGGTCGCGGTAGTCAAATACACGCGCAGTGCCCGCGCGCTGCGGGCTGAGGAGGCCTTTTTCCTCGTAGAAACGAAGGGCCTGCGGCGTCAGTGCGAATTCTTTCGCCAATTCCGAAACGCTGTAGAGCTTGTTTTTGTCGACCAACGCACACCTCCGTTCCCGGGTACAATATGCGCATCGGCGATGTATCGTCAATCACGCAGGGCAACATTTCCAAGTGTAAATGTGTGCACTGAAGGTAATATCCACATTGCGCTGAAGCCATCCGTCTAGTCCCGGCAACAAACCACACCATCCATGCACCATCCCTTGCGTTTCCTTGCCGGCCCCGAGGCGATGGCCCGCATCCGGGCCGAGGGCCTTCACGAAGACCTGTTCGACGTGGTGGCCGGCGCGTCGGGCGGGCCGAAGTGGCTGGCGCTGACGCGGCTGGACCGCGCCGTCTTCGGCCGCTGGTTCGGCGCGCGCAACCGGCCGCTGCATCTGGTGGGCAGTTCCATCGGCTGCTGGCGCTTCGCCTGCGTGGCGCAGGACGATCCCGTCGCCGCCTGCGCCCGATTCGAAGAGGAGTACCTGCGGTACCGCGTGGAGGCGCCGGTCACCGCCGCGCGGTTGACGGAGGACTGCCGGCACCTGCTGCGCGTCATCCTGGGGGAGCATGGGGCGGCGGAGATCCTGGCGCATCCGGCCAAGCGGCTGTCGATGCTGACGGTGCGCGGGCGCGGGGTGATGGGGCGCGGGCACCCGGCCGGGCTGGGCGCCGGGCTGGCCGCCGCGGCGCTGGCCAACGCGGTGAGCCGGCACACGCTGCCGCTGTTCTTCGAACGCACGCTGGTGCACGACGCGCGCAGCCTGCCGCCCTTCGACCTGCACACCGGATTCGCCACGCACGCCGTGCCGCTGACGATGGGGAATCTGGAGGCGGCGCTGCTGGCGACGGGTGCGGTGCCCTTCGTGTTCGAACCGGTGGCGGGGCTCGACGGGGCGAAGCCGGGGCTGTACCTGGACGGCGGCATCATGGACTACCACCTGGACATCCCGTTCCGCACGCCGGGGCTGGTGCTGTACCCGCACTTCTCCGACCGCATCGTGCCGGGCTGGTTCGACAAGGGCCTGCGCTGGCGCCGGCCGGACCGGCGCAACGTGGCGCGCACCCTGCTGCTGTGCCCCTCGCGGGAGTTCCTGGCAGCGCTTCCGCACGGCAAGATCCCCGACCGCGGCGACTTCAAGCGCATCCCGACGGAGGAGCGCCTGCGCTATTGGAAGCGCGTGGTGGACGAGACGGAGCGGCTGGCCGACGCCTTCCGCGAAGTGGTGGAGACGGGCCGCATCATGGACGTGGTGGAGGCGCTGTGACGCGTCCCTGACGTTGGGTTTTCGGCTTGAACCTTAACCCAACCTACTGAAAATCATCCACAATCGTCATGGCCGGGCCCAGTCCCGGCCATCCACGATCCTTGGACTGGTCGGAGTGCGTGGATGCCCGGGACTGGGCCCGGGCAGGACGGCAAAGGGAGGGTAGGTTGGGTTGAGCGCCAGCGAAAACCCAACGTCAGCTACGAAAACAGCGCCAGCAGCGTTTCGCGCAGCCAGCGGTTGGCGGGGTCGAACTCCGCCGTTTCGTGCCAGTAGAGGTAGACGTCCAGCGGCGGCATGGCGAAGGGCACGGGGAAGATGCGGTTGGGCAGGGTGGCGTTGGCGGAATAGGCGTACTGCTGGGGCATGGTCAGCAGCAGGTCGCTGTCCGCCACCACGCGGCAGGCGGCGTAGTACTGCTGGCAGCGCAGCGCCACGTGCCGGTGACGGCCGAGGCGGGCCAGTTCCACGTCCTCCAGCCCCATGCCCTTGCGCCGCGACGACACCAGCACGTGGCTCTGGCGCAGGTAGCAGTCCAGGTCGGGGTTCCCGCCGACCTCCGGGTGGCCGTCACGGGCGACGACCACCAGCGTGTCGCGCAGCAGGCGCGTGCGCCGCACCCGGTCCGGCAGGTTGAGCAGCACGTCCAGCGCCAGGTCCAGCGTGCCGGCGGCCAGTTCCGATTCCACCTCCCGCCGGTCGGCGCGGACCGAGGCGACGTCGACGGCCGGTGCCGCCGCCTTCAGGCGCGCCACCAGGGGCGGCAGCAGCCGCGATTCCAGGACGTCGCGCACGCCGATGGTGAAGGTGCGCCGGGTGGCGGCGGGGTCGAAGCTGGCGGTCTGCTGCACGCTGGAGGTCAGCGTCTTCAACGCCTGTTGCACCGGCGCGATGAGGGAGCGGGTGAGCGGCGTGGGCATCATGGCGCTGCCCTGGCGGACGAACAGCGGGTCGTCGAACACCGCGCGCAGGCGGCCCAGCGCGTGGCTGATGGCGGGCTGGGTCAGGTTCAGGCTGCGCGCCGCGCGGGTGATGTTGCCCTCGGTGTAGATGGCGTTGAGGACCACGAACAGGTTCAGGTCCAGCCGGCTTACATGCATGGGATTCATGATACCGCATGAAGACTCGTCACTTGATTGATTTTTGCACGTGGCTAAAGTCGTCGCAAGGATTCCCGCCGACAGATCGGTCGCCACCATGAATTTCGATCATTCTCCCAAGACGAAGGGCTATATCGAGCGCCTGAACGCGTTCATGGCCGAACACGTCCTTCCCGCCGAACCCGTCTACGCCTCGCAGCTGAAGGCGGCAGCCGATCCCTGGACCCAGCCGCCAGTGATGGAGGAGCTGAAGGCCAGGGCGAAGGCCGCCGGCCTGTGGAACCTCTTCCTGCCGGAGGAGGAGTACGGCGCCGGCCTCGCCAACGTCGAATACGCGCCGCTGGCCGAGATCATGGGCCGCTCCTTCATCGCTTCGGAGGTGTTCAACTGCAACGCCCCGGACACCGGCAACATGGAGGTGCTGGTCAAGTACGGCTCGGACGAGCAGAAGGAGCGCTGGCTGCGTCCGCTGCTGGACGGCACCATCCGATCCGCCTTCTGCATGACGGAGCCGGAGGTGGCGTCGTCGGACGCCACCAACATGCGCGCCACGGCGATTGTCGAGGGCGACACGGTGGTGCTGAACGGCCGCAAGTGGTGGAGCACCGGCATCGGCCACCCGAACTGCCGCTTCGTCATCTTCATGGGCCTGACGGACGCGGAGGCGCCGAAGCACCAGCGCCATTCCATGGTCATCGTGCCCATCGACGCGCCGGGCCTGAAGATCGAGCGCATGCTCCCCGTGTTCGGTGCCCTGCACGAACCGCACGGGCACGGCGAGGTGACCTTCACCGACGTGCGCGTGCCGGTGTCCAACATCATCGCCGGTCCCGGCCGCGGCTTCGAGATCGCGCAGGGCCGCCTGGGGCCGGGGCGCATCCACCACTGCATGCGCGTCATCGGCGTGGCCGAGCGCGCGTTCGAGCTGATGTGCCGCCGCGCGCTGACGCGCACCGCCTTCGGCCGGCCGCTGGCCCACCTGGGCGGCAACGGCGACGTCATCGCCAACGCCCGCATGGCCATCGACCAGGCCCGCCTGCTGACGCTGAAGGCCGCGTGGATGATGGACACGGTGGGCGTCAAGGGCGCCATGAGCGAGATCTCGCAGATCAAGGTGGTGGCGCCGAGCATGGCGCAGCAGGTCGTCGATCAAGCCATCCAGATGCACGGCGGGGCCGGCGTGTGCGACGACACGCCGTTGACGGAGCTGTTCGCCGCGGCGCGCGTCCTGCGTCTCGCCGACGGGCCGGACGAGGTGCACCGCGCGCTTATCGCCAAGCTGGCGCTGAAGCCGCACGCGGTGGAGTTGGGGTTGGTGCCGGCCAAGCGCCCGTAGGTTGGGTTGAGGCCAAAGCCGAAAACCCAACGTGTTCGCGACACGGGGCGTGTTGGGTTTTCGCTGGCGCTCAACCCAACCTACGAAGAAACGAAATGGGGGAGGAAAGAGGGATGGAGTTGCTCGACAAGGCGGGGGCGGTCCGCCGGGGCGAGGAGTTGGACGCCGGTGCCGTGGACGCCTTTCTGAAGCGCGTCGACGGCACGTTGGCGGGCGTGCCGGAGGTCAGCCAGTTCGCGGGCGGGGCGTCGAACCTGACGTACCTGCTGCGCTACGAGAACCGCGACCTGATCCTGCGCCGGCCGCCCTTCGGCAACCGCGCGAAGGGTGCGCACGACATGCTGCGCGAGGCCGGCATCCAGCGGGCGCTGGCGCCGGTCTACCCGTGCGTGCCGGCGGTGGTCGCCACATGCGACGACCCGGCGGTGCTGGGGTGCGAGTTCTACGTGATGGAGCGGATCAAGGGCATCATCCCGCGCCGCGACCTGCCCAAGGGGCTGGCGCTGACGCCGGAGGAGACGCGCCGGCTGTGCCTGAACGTCATCGACAAGCTGGTCGAGCTGCACCGGGTGGACCACGCCGCCGCCGGGCTCGGCCACCTCGGCCGCGGCGAGGGGTACGTGCGCCGGCAGGTGGAGGGCTGGCAGGAGCGGTTCCGCCGCGCCCGCACCGACGACGTCGGCGACTTCGCCGCCGTCATGGCGTGGCTGACCGACAGGATGCCGGAGGGCGAGGTCGCCATCCGCGTGATCCACAACGACTTCCGCTTCGACAACGTGGTGCTGGACGCCGCCGACCCGCTGCGCGTCGTCGGCGTGCTGGATTGGGAGATGGCGACGCTGGGCGATCCGCTGATGGACCTCGGCGGCGCCCTGGCCTATTGGGTGCAGGCGGACGACGAGCCGGCGTTCCTGGCCCTGCGGCGCCAGCCCACGCACCTGCCGGGCATGCTGACCCGGCGCGAGGTGGTGGAGTACTACGGGGAGCGCACCGGGTTCCGGGTCGATGACTTCGACTTCTACCTGGTGTTCGGGCTGTTCCGGCTGGCGGTGATCGCCCAGCAGATCTACCAGCGCTACACCCAGGGCCACGCGCGCGACCCGCAGTTCGCGGCGTTCGGCGGCGTGGTGAACACCCTGGAGCGGCGCTGCCGGGGCATCATCGACGCCTCGGCGCTGTAGCCATGGCGGATCTCTTCCTCGTCCGCCACGGGCAGGCCAGCTTCCTGGCGGAGGATTACGACCAGTTGTCGGAGACCGGGCTGAGGCAGGCGGCGGCGCTGGGCAAATGGCTGCGCGGCACCGGCCGGGCGGCCGGGCTGGTCGTGCGCGGGCGGATGCGCCGGCACCGCGAGACGGCCGAGACCTGCCTCGCCGCGTGGCAGCCGGCGGACGGCGAGGCCGTGCCGGTGCGGATCGACGCGGCCTTCGACGAGTTCGACCACATGGACGTGCTGTGCGGCCGCCACCCGGAATTCCGGGAGGAGGGGCGGCTGGCCCGATTCCTGGCCACGCAGGACGACCCGCGCCGCACCTTCCAAGAGCTGTTCACGCAGAGCGTGGAGCGCTGGACCGCCGGCCGCCACGACGGCGACTACCGGGAAAGCTGGGGCGTCTTCCAGGCGCGCTGCGTGGCGGGGCTGAGGCGCGTGATGGAGTGCACGCCGCCGTCGGGGGCCGCCTGGGTCTTCACCTCCGGCGGGCCGATCGCGGCGGCGTGCCGGCACGTGCTGGAGCTGTCGGACGCCAAGGCGATGGAGCTGAACGCGCTGATCCCCAACACCGCCGTCACCACGCTGCGGCACGGGCGCGGGCGGGTGGGGCTCGCCGGCTTCAACAGCGTGGCGCACCTGGACGCGGCGGGCGACGCCGACCTTTTCACCTATCGATGATACACGGAACAGAGGCCATGGAACGCAAGAACCCCTTCGACCTGACCGGAAAGATCGCGCTGGTGACCGGCGCCAGCCGCGGCATCGGCGAGGCCGCCGCCCGCCTGCTGGCGGCGTCGGGCGCGCACGTCGTCGTGTCCAGCCGCAAGCTGGACGCCTGCCAGGGTGTCGCCGACAGCATCAACGCGGCCGGCGGCTCGGCCGAGGCGCTGGCCTGCCACATCGGCGAGATGGAGGACATCACGGCCGCCTTCGCCGCCATCGAGGAGAAGCATGGCCGGCTCGACGTCCTGGTCAACAACGCCGCCACCAACCCGCACTACGGCCCCATCGTCGACACCGACGTCGGCGCCTTCCAGAAGACGGTGGACGTGAACATCCGCGGCTACTTCTTCATGTCGGCGGGTGGTGCGAAGCTCATGATGAAGAACGGCGGCGGGTCGATCGTCAACATCGCGTCGGTGAACGGGGAGATCCCGGGGCTGTACCAGGGCATCTACTCGATCACCAAGGCGGCCGTGATCTCCATGACCAAGGCCTTCGCCAAGGAGTGCGCGACCAGCGGCGTGCGGGTCAACGCCGTGCTGCCGGGGGCGACGGACACCAAGTTCGCCTCCGTGCTGATCAAGAACAAGCCGGTGCTCGACTCCGTGCTGGCGCACGTGCCGATGAACCGCGTGGCGCAGCCGGACGAGATGGCGGGGGCGATCCTGTACCTTGCGTCGGACGCCGCCAGCTACACCACGGGGGCCTGCCTGAACGTCGACGGCGGCTACCTGATCGCGTGACGAAGACAATGACGAGGGAGGAAACGGGGATGACCGTGATGAACCGTCAGGTCCGGCTGGCCGCGCGGCCGGTCGGTCTGCCCAAGCGCAGCGACTGGCAGTTCACCAGCGAACCGGTGCCGGAGCCGGGCGAGGGCGAGGTGCTGGTGAAGGTCCGCTACCTGTCGCTGGACCCGGCCATGCGCGGCTGGATGAACGAGGGCAAGTCCTACATCCCGCCGGTGGGCATCGGCGAGGTGATGCGGGCCGGCGGCATCGGGCAGGTGATCGCGTCACGCCATCCGGACTTTGCCGAGGGCGACAGCGTCAGCGGCCGTCTGAACGTGCAGGACTACGCCTGCGTGCCCGGCGCGCAGCTGACCAAGGTGGACCCGGCGGCGGCCCCGCTGCCCGTGTACCTCAGCGCGCTCGGCATGCCGGGGATGACCGCCTATTTCGGCCTGCTGGACATCGGCCGGCCGCAGCCGGGGGAGACGGTGGTGGTGTCGGGGGCGGCCGGCGCCGTTGGCACGGTGGTCGGCCAGATCGCCAAGCTGAAGGGCTGCCGCGTCGTCGGCATCGCCGGCGGGGCGGGCAAGTGCCGCTATCTGGTCGAGGAGATGGGCTTCGACGCCGCCATCGACTACAAGGCGGAGGACGTCCGGGCGGCGCTGCGCCGCGAATGCCCCAAGGGCATCGACGTGTTCTTCGACAACGTCGGCGGCGACACGCTGGAAGCGGCGCTGGCGAACCTCGCCCGGCACGCCCGCATCGTCATCTGCGGCGCCATCTCGCAATACAACAACACGACCCCGGCGCCGGGGCCGAAGAACTACATGGCGCTGCTGGTCAACCGGGCGCGGATGGAGGGGATGGTCGTCTTCGACTACGCCGACCGCTACGCCGAGGCGGTGCGCGACCTGTCCGCCTGGATGGCCGAGGGCAAGCTGAAGTCGCGCGAGCACATCGTCTGCGGCCTCGACGGTTTTCCGGAGGCGCTGCTGAAGCTCTTCACCGGCGAGAACTTCGGCAAGCTGGTGCTGAAGGTCGCGGACGCCTGACGGCTGTCGGAACGCAGGGAGGAAAGCGTGAAGGATCTGCAGGGAAAGGTCGCCGTCATCACCGGCGCCGCCGAGGGCATCGGCAAGGCGCTGGCCCGCCGGGCGGCGCGGGACGGCATGAAGCTGGTGCTGGCCGACATCGACACGGGCGCGCTGGACGCGCTGACGGCCGAACTGACCGATGCGGGCGCGGAGTGCCTGCCGCTGCGCACCGACGTCTCCAAGGCGGAAGACGTCGAGGCGCTGGCCGACGCGGCGTATGAGCGGTTCGGTGCCGTGCACCTGCTGGTGAACAACGCCGGCGTCGCCATCGCCAAGACGGTCTGGGAGACCACGCCCAAGGATTGGGAGTGGGTGATGGGCGTCAACTTCTACGGCGTTGTCAACGGGCTGCGCGCCTTCGTGCCGCGCATGCTGGAGGGCGGGCAGCCGGGGCACGTCGTCAACACCGCGTCCATCGCCGGGCTGCTGTCCATGCCGGCGCTGGCCGCCTACAACGCCAGCAAGTTCGCCGTCGTGACGGTGTCGGAGGGGCTGTACCACGACTTGGCGCTGCGCAAGGCGCCGATCGGCGTGTCGGTGCTGTGCCCGGCGTGGGTGAAGACCCGCATCGCCGAATCCGGCCGGCACCGGGGTGGCGAGGGCATCGCCGGGGCGAGCGCCCAGTCGCAGAAGATGGGGCTGGCCGTCATGAAGGCGGTGGAGGGCGGCATCGCGCCGGAAGCGGTGGCCGACGCCGTGTTCGCGGCGGTGGCGGAGGACCGCTTCTACATCCTCACCCACCCGGACAGCCATGCGGGCGTGAAGGTGCGGATGGACGACATCCTGAAGGACCGCAAGCCGACGCTGCTGTCCATGTAACGGGGGCGCGTCATGGCCGGGACCCCGATCCCGGCCATGGCGGCTTTCCGGAGCGGCGCTCAGGCAGGGACGCCGAAACCCTTGGCGGTGTCGCGCAGCCGGAACTTCTGGATCTTGCCGCTGGGGGTGCGGGGCAGGTCCTCCACGATCTCCAGCCGTTCCGGGAAGTACTGTCTGGCGATCTGCTGCTGCTGGAGGTAGCCGGTCAGCTCCTCGAAACTCAGCGTGCAGCCGGGCTTCAGCGACACGAAGGCGCACACGCGCTCGCCCAGGCGCGCGTCGGGGTAGCCGACGATGGCGACCGAGGCGACGGCGGGGTGGCGGAAGATCAGGTTCTCGATCTCCACCACCGGGATGTTCTCGCCGCCGCGGATGACCACGTCCTTGGTCCGGCCGGCGATGCGGACGTAGCCCTCCGCGTCGATGAAGGCGAGGTCGCCGGTGTCGAGCCAGCCGTCGTCGGAGACGTTGTTGTACTGTGGGCGCTTCAGGTAGCCGCCGAAGACGGAGGCGCCGCGCACCAGCAGCGACCCGACCTCGCCGGGCGGCAGCGCGGCGCCGCTGCCGTCCACCACCTTCACCTCCATGCCGATCAGCGCGCGGCCGTCGGAGGTGCCGGACTTCTCCAGCGCCCGTGCCGGTTCGGTCACCGTCGCCGCGCCGATCTCCGTCATGCCCCAGGCCGAGCAGACGCGCATGCCCATCAGCCGGTGGGCGCGTTCGATGAGCACCGGCGGGATGGGCGCGCCGGCGCAGTTGAAGGTGGTGAACCCGGGCGCCGGGACCTCGCCGCCCTCCACGGCCGCGCACAGGTCGGCGACGAAGGGGGCGGAGGCCATGCTGAAGGTCACCCCCTCGTCCCGCGCGATCCGCAGGGCGCGTTTGGGGTCCCAGATGTCCTGCAGCACGGTGGTGGCGTTCAGGATCAGCGGGATCATGGCGAGGTAGCCGAAGCCCGTGAGGTGCGCCATCGGCGAGGCGCCCAGCACGACCGCGTCGGCCGTCAGTTCCATGATGTCGATGTAGGCGTGCAGGTTGGCGAAGAGCGTGTTGGAGGTGTGCATCACCCCCTTGGGCTCGCCGGTGGTGCCGGACGTGTACATCAGCAGGAAGACGTCGTCCGGCCCGATGCCGGGGCCGCTGAGCGGCGGCGCGTCGTCGCGCAGCAACGTGTTCTCGAAGCCGTCCTCGCCCTCGCCGTCGACCACCACGAGGTGGCGCAGGTGCGGCAGGTTGGGCAGCATGCCGCGCGCCATGCCTTCGTGGTCGAAGCCGCGGTAGCTCTTGGGCACGACGAAGACCTTGGCCTCGCCGAATTTCAGCATGAAGGTCAGCTCGTGCTGACGGAAGATCGGCATGACCGGGTTGGCCACCGCGCCGATGCGGGCGCAGGCCAGCGCCAGTGCGATGAATTCCCACCGGTTGGGAAGCTGGAAGGTGACGACGTCGCCGCGCTCCACCCCCAGCGCCGCCAGCGAGCGGGCGATGCGGTCCACCCGCCGGTCGAGGTCGCGGTAGCTGAGGCGGATCGGCTCCGCCAGACCCTGCCGGCAATCGACCAGCGCCGGCTTGTCCGGGCAGGTTTCGAGCGCGCGCTTGATGAAGAGGTCGATGGTCTCGTCGCGCCAGAGTCCCTGCGCCTTCATCGGCTCCATGCGCGCCGCGAGCAAAACTGGATCGAATTCCATGGTTCCGTTCCCTTGTCTTCTTATGCGCACGCCGGGCGCCGTGGCGCCGTAGGTTGGGTTGAGCACCAGCGAAAACCCAACGCAGCCGGCGATGCGGACACGTTGGGTTTTCGGCTGCGCCTCAACCCAACCTACGAGGCTTGCCTTTGGGCTAGCGCTGCACGAGCTTGCACTTCGACTTGGACAGCGGCAGCGTCGCGTCCTCGGCCGGGATCACCGCCTTGACGTGGTAGTAGTCCCACGGCTCCTTCGATTCGGCGGGCTTCTTCACCTCCAGCAGCAGCATCTCGTGGGCGAACTTGCCGTCCACGCGGATCTTGCCCTTGAAGAGGCCGTCGTCGATCTCGACCGACTTCAGGTGCTTCATCACCGCGCCGGCCTCGTCGGTGCCCGTGCGCTCGATGGCCTCCAGGTAGTTGAGGACGGAGGAGTAGACGCCGGCGTGCACCATGCTGGGCATTTTCTGCGCGTGCTCGAAGAAGCGGCGCGACCACGCGCGGGTGCGGTCGTCGCGGTTCCAGTAGAAGCCCTCGGTCAGCGTCAGGCCCTGCGCGGTGTTGAGGCCCAGCGCGTGCACGTCGTTGAGGAACATCACCATGGGCAGCACGGTCTGTTTCGAGCCGATGATGCCGAACTCGGCCGCCTGCTTGACCGAATTGATGGTGTCGTGGCCGCCGTTGGCCAGCGCGATGACGTCGGCCTTCGACGTCTGCGCCTGGAGGAGGTAGGAGGAGAAGTCGGAACTGGGGAACGGGTGCTTGGACACGCCCAGCACCTTGCCGCCGTTGGCGGCGATGATCTCGCTGGCGTCGCCGACCATGGCGGCGCCGAAGGCGTAGTCGGCGGCGATGAAGTACCAGTTGGGCTTGCCGCCGCGGACCACCGACTTGGCCGTGCCGGACGACAGCGCGTAGGTGTCGTAGACCCAGTGCACGGTGTTGGCGTTGCACCGCTCGTTGGTGATGGGCAGCGAGGCGGAGCCGGAGACGAGCGCCACCTTGTTCTTCTGCTCGGCCACCTCCATCACCGCCAGGGCGACGTTGGTGGAGACCAGTTCGACGATCACGTCGACCTTGTCGCGCTCGTACCAGTAGCGGGCGCGCTCGGCGCCGATGTCGGCCTTGTTCTGGTGGTCGGCGCTGACGACCTCCAGCTTCTTGCCCAGCGCGCCGCCGCGCTTGGCGAAGTCCTCAACCGCCATGCGGGCGGCGACGACCGCGCCCTGGCCGGTGAAGTCGGAATAGACGCCGCCCATGTCGGTGAGCACGCCGATCTTCACCACGTCGTCGCTGAGCGTCTGTGCCGCCGCGGGCGCGGCCGCCGTCGCCAGCGCCGCCAGCATCGCCAAGCCGCACGCCGTGGCCCCGAACAGCGCGGCGCGCCGTGAACCGTGGTTGCCCCCGTGCGGGCGCGTTCCGTTCCTGAGCATATCGACCCCTCCCTGTCCGGCCGTCGTTCTTGTCGGGCGCCGTCGCGCACCGTGGCGGCATCCTAGGCGTGGCTGCGGACAAAAGTCAATATATTGTCATTTCAGTGAAACGAACGGATTGTGCGCCGCCGGTCGTGTCTGCGTTTCCAAATAGCCGTTGGTGGAGCCTTATGGCCAATGGTTGGGTTCGGAAAAACGGCGGATCGTGCGGCACCATACGACAACGTATTGACATATCGGCGCGGCCGTCGCTAACATCCGGGCATCCCCCGACGAGCGAGGATCAGCGATGGATTTCAGCCTTACCGAGGAGCAGCAGGCGCTGGTGGAGGCGGCCGGCCGCTTTGCCCGGAACCGTCTGGCACCCGGCTACCGGCAGCGGGAGAAGGCCGCCTGCGTCGAGCGGGAGGTCGTGCGGGAGATGGGGGAACTGGGCTTCCTCGGGCCGGAGCTGCCGGAGGGATACGGCGGCCTGGGCGTGGACTGCGTGACCAGCGGCCTGCTGCTGGAGCAGATCGCCTACGGCGACTTCAACGTCTCCTACGTCAACCTGCTGGTGTCGCTGTGCGGCCAGATCGTCGCCCGGAACGCCCGGCCGGAGATCGCCGGCGAGTGCCTTCAGGCGGTGATCGCCGGGCGGATGCTGATCGCCATCGCGCTGACCGAGCCGGGGGCGGGGTCGGACGCGGTGCGGCTGAAACTGCGCGCGGTGCGCGACGGCGGCGACTGGGTGCTGACCGGCGAGAAGACGTCCATCTCCATGGCGACGCAGGCCGACGTGGCGGTGGTGTTCGCCCGGACCGGGCAGGATTCGGACGGGGCGCGGGGCATCAGCGCCTTCCTGGTGCCCATGGACCTGCCCGGCATCACGCGCACGGCGTTCGACGACATCGGCACCCGGCCGGTCGGGCGCGGATCGATCTTCTTCGACGGCGTGCGCGTGCCGGCGGCGATGATGCTGGGCGAGGAGGGGCAGGGCTTCGTGCAGGTCATGCAGGGGTTCGACTACAGCCGCGCGCTGATCGGCCTGCAATGTCTGGCGGTGGCCCGCGCCTCCCTGGACGAGACGTGGAAGTACGTGCAGGAGCGCGAGGCGTTCGGCAAGCCGATCGGCGACTTCCAGGGCGTCAGCTTCCCGCTGGCGGAGTCGGAGACCTATTACCAAGCCGCCCGGCAGCTGTGCCTGCGCACGCTGTGGCTGAAGGACCAGAACCTGCCGCACACGGCGGAGGCGGCGATGGTGAAGTGGTGGGCGCCCAAGCTGTCGTGCGAGATCATCCACCAGTGCCTGCTGACGCACGGGCACGGCGGCTATGGCGGCGATTACGACTTCGGACAGCGGTACCGGGACGTTCTGGGGCTGCAGATCGGCGACGGCACGGCGCAGATCATGAAGATGATCATCGCGCGCCAGATGGCCGCCGCGTTCCGCCCCTGACCGGCTCCCCCTGGCCCGCCCCTAAATCTCGGACATGTTGCGTTGCAGGCGGCTGATGTAGTGGATGAAGGCGAGGCGGTCGTCGAACGACAAGTCCTTCAGCGCCTGGTCGTAGAAGGCGTGGATCGGGGCGGCAAGCGCCGCCCACAGCTCCTCGCCCTTGGCGCTGAGCTTCACCTTGCGGGAGCGGCGGTCCTCGGTGCCGGTGGCGCGCTCGATCAGCCCGTCGCGCTCCAGCCGGCCGAGCAGGCCGGCGAGGTTCTGGCGGCTGACGAGCAGGTAGCGGGACAACTCGCCCACACTCATGCCCTGCGCGGCCTGCGGCCGGGACAGGGCGCCCAGCACCGACCACTGCTGTGTCGTCACGCCGAAATCATTGAGGGCCTGCGTGCCCTTGGTGTGAAGCGTGTTCGCCGCCTGGAAGAAACGAAAGAAAAGACGATTGTTGATCTCGGCGACCGCCGCCGTCTTTTCGGAAGTCAGGTCTTTCATCTGAGGACGAGCCCGGTTGGCGCCGTGGTCATTGGAACAGCGGCAAGGTTTCGAAACATTTTAAAGCAGGAGGAAACGGAATGCGAGGGATCAAGGGCAAGGCCGCGGTGGTCACCGGCGGGGCCGGCGGCATCGGCACCGCCATCTGCCGCCGCTTCGGCGAGGAAGGGGCGAAGGTTGCCGTCTTCGACATCAACCGGGACGCGGCGGAGGCGGTGGCCGCCGCCATCCGCGCCGACGGCGGCGACGCCCGCGCGTTCGCCGTCGACCTGACCAGCCAGGAGTCGGTCGCCGCCGCCGTGGCCGCGGCGGAGGAGGCGCTGGGCCCCATCGGCATCCTGGTGAACAACGCCGGCTGGGACCGCGCCGGCAACTTCCTGGACACCGACAAGGCGCTGTGGGACCGCATCGTCGCCGTCAACCTGTACGGCCCGCTGTACATGCACCACGCCGTGCTGAAGGGCATGGCGGAGCGCGGCGAGGGGCGCGTGGTCAACATCGCGTCGGATGCGGCGCGCGTCGGATCGTCGGGCGAGGCCGTCTACGCCTACTGCAAGGGCGGGCTGGTGGCGTTCTCCAAGACCATGGCGCGGGAGTTGGCGAAGAAGCGGATCAACGTCAACGTCGTCTGCCCCGGCCCGACCGACACCGCGCTGTTCCGCGACTTCTGCGGCGACGGCGAGTACGGCGAGAAGCTGCGCGCGGGGCTCGCCCGCTCCATCCCCTTCGGGCGGCTGGGGCAGCCCGACGACCTGCCGGGGATCGTGGCCTTCCTGTCCAGCGATGACGCATCCTTCATCACCGGGCAGGTCATCAGCGTGTCCGGCGGCCTGACCATGGCCGGCTGATTCAAAAACACTCCACCCAAGGGAAGGAACCGCATCGTGGATTACAAGGACATCCTGTACGTCAAGGAAGACGGCATCGCCACCATCACCATCAACCGCCCGGACGTCTACAACGCCTTCCGCGCCGACACCTGCGAGGAGATGATCCACGCCTTCAAGGACGCGGACTTCGACAAGAGCATCGGCGTGGTGGTGCTGACGGGTGCGGGCGACAAGGCGTTCTGCACCGGTGGCGACCAGTCCTCGCACGACGGCGGGTACGGCGGGCGCGGCGTCATCGGCCTGCCGATCGAGGAGCTGCAGAGCGTCATCCGCGACATCTCCAAGCCGGTCATCGCCCGCGTCAACGGCTTCGCCATCGGCGGCGGCAACGTGCTGGTGACCGTGTGCGATCTGGCCATCGCGTCGGAGAAGGCGCAGCTGGGGCAGGTGGGGCCGAAGGTCGGCTCCGTCGATCCGGGCTTCGGCACCGCCTATCTGGCGCGCGTGGTGGGCGAGAAGAAGGCGCGGGAGATCTGGTACCTCTGCCGCCGCTACACGGCGCAGCAGGCGCTGGAGATGGGCATGGTCAACGCCGTCGTCCCGCACGACCAGCTGGACGCCGAAGTGCGCAAGTGGTGCGAGGAGATCCTGGAGAAGAGCCCGACCGCCATCGCCTTCGCCAAGCGCTCCTTCAACGTGGACAGCGAGATGATCCGCGGGATGTCGTCGCTCGCCATGCACGGGCTGAAGCTCTACTACGAGACGGCCGAGTCCGCCGAGGGCGGCAACGCCTTCCGCGAGAAGCGCAAGCCGAACTTCCGCAAGTACGTCAAGTAATCGTCCGCGTCGGGCGTTGGGTTTTCGCTGCGCTCAACCCAACCTACGAGTGCTTCGTAGCTCCTGTAGGTTGGGTTAAGCCGCAGGCGCAAACCCAACGCCCGGACCTTCGCACCGCCACGCCCACGGAAGGCCGCGCCATGATCCGGGACCAGGAAACCCTCAACATCCTTCTGAACTCCATCGCCCGCTTCGTGCAGGAACGTCTGGTCCCCCATGAAGCGATCGTCGCCGAAACCGATGCGATCCCCGCCGAACTGGCGGCGGAGATGAAGGACCTCGGCCTCTTCGGGCTGGCGATCCCGGAGGAGTACGGCGGCATGGGCCTGACCATGGAGGAGGAGGTGCTGGCGACCTTCGAGATCGCCTGGACCTCGCCCGCCTTCCGCTCGCTGTTCGCCACCAACAACGGCATCGGCGCGCAGGGCATCGTCATCGACGGCACCGACGCGCAGAAGCGCACGTACCTGCCGCGGATGGCGACGGGGGAGATCATCGGCTCCTTCGCGCTGACCGAGCCGGACGTGGGCTCCGACGCCGCCAGCCTGCGCACCACGGCGGTGCGCCGGGGCGACCACTACGTGCTGAACGGCACCAAGCGCTACATCACCAACGCGCCGGAAGCCGGCGTCTTCACCGTCATGGCCCGCACCGATCCGGAGTCGCGCGGGGCCGGCGGCGTCTCCGCCTTCATCGTGGAGCGCGGCGCGCCGGGCCTGTCGCTGGGCGCCATCGACCGGAAGATGGGTCAGAAGGGGGCGCACGTCTGTGACGTCATCTTCGAGGACTGCCGCGTGCCGGCGGAGAACCTGATCGGCGGGCGCGAGGGCATAGGCTTCAAGACCGCCATGAAGGTTCTGGACAAGGGCCGCATCACCATCGCCGCGGTGTGCGTCGGCGTCGCCGAACGCATGCTGGACGAGGCGCTGCGCTATGCGTGCGAGCGCGTGCAGTTCGGCAAGCCGATCGCGGAGTTCCAGCTGGTCCAGGCCATGCTGGCCGACAGCAAGGCGGAGATCTACGCCGCCCGCACCATGGTCGTCGACGCCGCGCGCCGCCGCGACCTGGGGCAGGACGTGATCACGGAGGCGTCGTGCGCCAAGCTGTTCGCGTCGGAGATGTGCGGGCGCGTCGCCGACCGCGCGGTGCAGATCTTCGGCGGCGCCGGCTATCTGGCCGAATACGGGATCGAGCGCTTCTACCGCGACGTCCGCCTGTTCCGCATCTTCGAGGGGACGAGCCAGATCCAGCAACTGGTCATCGCCCGCAACATGATCCGCAACCGCTGACGCCCAGCCATGCCCGTCCGGCGCTGGCGAAGCCGGCGTCGCGCCCTACACTCATGGCGGCCGCCGGTGTACCCGGCAGGCTTCTGACCGGACGGGACCCATGACCACTGAGACCGACACCGCCAACCGCTCGCCTTCGGGCTTCGACCTGTCGCCGCCCTCGCCGGAGCAGCGCCGCAGCCTGGAAGCGCGCCTGACCGGCGACGAGCGGCGCGTGCTGCTCCAGCACGGGACGGAGGCGCCGCATTGCGGCACGCTGCTGGGCAACAAGGAGCCGGGCGTGTACTGCTGCAAGCTGTGCGGCCTGCCGCTGTTCCGCGCCGGCAGCAAGTTCGAATCCGGCACCGGCTGGCCCAGCTTCACGTCGCCCTTCGACAACGCGCACGTGGCGCTGGTGCAGGACAACAGCTATGGCATGGTGCGGGTGGAGACCCGCTGCGCCCGGTGCGACAGCCACCAGGGGCACGTCTTCCCCGACGGGCCGCCGCCGACCGGCATGCGGTTCTGCATCAACTCGGTCTCGCTGACCTTCGTGCCGGACGGTGAGCCGCTGCCGGCCACGGTGGCGGAGTACGAGGCCAACGCCCAGAGCGGACGGACGATCGCCGGATGAGCACCATGGACCCGACCGACGCGCCCGTCTTCTCGATCCTCGACCTGGCGCCGGTGCCGCGCGGCTCGACGCCGGGCGACGCCCTGCGCAACACGCTGGACCTGGCGCGGCACGCCGAACGCTGGGGCTACACCCGCTACTGGCTGGCCGAGCACCACAACATGACTGGCATCGCCAGCGCGGCGACGGCGGTGGTCATCGGGCAGGTGGCCGCCGCCACCCGGACGATCCGCGTGGGGGCCGGCGGCATCATGCTGCCCAACCACTCGCCCCTGGTGATCGCCGAGCAGTTCGGCACGCTGGAGGCGCTGTTCCCCGGCCGCATCGACCTGGGCCTGGGGCGCGCGCCGGGCACCGACCAGCTGACCCTGCGCGCGCTGCGCCGCGACCCGGCGGCGGCCGAGGACTTCCCGCAGGACGTGCTGGAGCTGCAGGCGCTGCTGGGGCCCGAGCAGCCGGGGCAGCGGATCCGGGCGGTGCCGGGCATGGGGCTGAACGTGCCGCTGTGGATCCTGGGGTCGAGCCTGTACGGCGCGCAGCTTGCCGCCACGCTGGGCCTGCCCTACGCCTTCGCCTCGCACTTCGCGCCGGACGCGCTGATGCAGGCCTTGCAGGTCTACCGCGAGATGTTCCGGCCGTCGGCGCAGTTGCAGCGCCCCTACGCCATGGTCGGCGTGAACGTCATCGCCGCCGACACGGACGCGGAGGCGCGCCGGCTCTTCACCTCGCCCCAGCAGTCGTTCACGCACCTCGTCCGCGGCACGCGCGGCCAGCTGCCGCCGACCATCGACGACATCGAGAGCTACTGGTCGCCCATGGAGAAGATGCAGGCGTCCCGCATGCTTGCCTGCTCCTTCGTCGGCGCGGCGGACACCGTGCGGCAGGGCCTCACCGACTTCCTGGCGCAGACCGGTGCGGACGAACTGATCATGGCGTCGGCGATTTACGACCACGCGGCGCGCCTGCGCTCGTACGAGATCCTGGCGGAGGTAAGGGGGACGATGCCGCGCGCATGACGTTGGGCCGCGCTGGCGCTTGGCCCAACGCCACGCACGCCTCAAAAGCAAAAAGGCCCGCCGAAGCGAGCCTGCCATCCAAATTCCAGCGCTGTAGGAAGTGGTTGGGGGACTAGGATTCGAACCTAGGCTGGCGGAGTCAGAGTCCGCTGTCCTACCGCTAGACGATCCCCCAATCCTCGGCGGTCCGCGGCGTTGCGTCGCGTTCCCCGTCGTGGGTGGCCCTTGTAACACCGTCCGTGGCGGTGGTGAAGACTTTTTTGCGGCTTCCTCCGCATTTTCGGCCGCGGTGCTCTTGCGGAAGTAGGGTTTCGCCCGCCATCTGGATCGGGCTATCATGGCGGGCTGAACAGAGCGGCCGGGACAGGCCGCCACGTGTGGGGAGGTGAGGTGGATCTGCAGGTGCACGGCATCCGGCGCGGCGATTCCGGGCTCGAGTCCGGACGCGATGCCGGCCGGACAGGGGCGTCGTCCGCGGCGCGTCCGGTGTATGCCGCGCTCGACCTCGGCACCAACAACTGCCGCCTGCTGATCGCCCGCCCGGCCCCCGGCGGCTTCCGCGTCATCGACGCCTTCTCGCGCATCGTCCGCCTGGGCGAGGGGCTGACGCGCAGCGACCGCCTGTCCGACCAAGCCATGGAGCGCACGCTGGACGCGCTGCGCGTGTGCGGCGCCAAGATCCGGCGGCGCGGCGTCACCGCCGCCCGCGCCGTCGCCACCGAGGCCTGCCGGCGCGCCGTCAACTGCGCCGAGTTCGTCGAACTGGTCGAGCGCGAGACCGGCATCGGCATCGAGATCATCTCCAGCCAGGAGGAGGGGCGGCTGGCGCTGGCCGGCTGCGCGGCGCTGCTGGACCCGGTGCACCGCTACGCGCTGGTCTTCGACATCGGCGGCGGCTCGACGGAGCTGATGTGGCTGGCGGTGCCGGGAGACGGGCCGCCGCGCGTGCTGGACCAGGTGTCGATCCGCTGCGGCGTCATCGGGCTGACCGAACGCTACGGCGGCGACCGCATCGCGCGCGCCCAGTACCGCAGCATGGTGGAGGAGGTGGCGGCCGAGATCGAGCCGTTCGAGGAGCGCAACGGCATCCGCCGCCGGCTGGCCGAGGGGCAGGTGCAGATGCTGGGCACCTCGGGCACGGTGACGACGCTGGCCGGCTGCCACCTGGGCCTGCCGCGCTATGACCGGCGGGTGGTGGACGGCAGCCATTTGCGCGTCGAGCACGCCCGCGCGATCATTCGGAAGCTCGTGACGCTGGACTTCGACGGCCGGGCAGGGCATCCCTGCATCGGACCCGAACGCGCCGACCTCGTGCTGGCGGGCTGCGCGGTGCTGGAGGCGATCTGCGACTGTTGCCCGGTGGATCGCCTGCGCATCGCCGACCGCGGCCTGCGCGAGGGGATTCTCGTCGATCTGATCGGCGTGGCGCAGGGCGGAAGGGAAGTCTAAGGGTATGGCTCAGAAACCGACGAACACGCGGCCGGGCGGCCGCCAGAAGACCGTGCGCGTGAAGACGGCGAACAAGCGCTCGCAGTCCTCCACCCGCTGGCTGGAACGCCACCTGAACGACCCCTACGTGGCCGAGGCGCAGAAGCGCGGCTTCCGCTCGCGCGCCGCCTTCAAGCTGCTGCAGCTGGACGAGAAGTTCCACCTGCTGGCTCCGGGGCAGCGCGTGGTGGACCTGGGCGCGGCGCCCGGCGGCTGGACGCAGGTGGCGGTGGAACGCGTGCGGCCGGAGGAGACGGGCGGGCAGGTCGTCGGCCTGGACATCCTGCCCATGGACCCGCTGCCGCACGCCACCACCATGCAGGCCGACTTCCTGGAGGAAGGGGTGGACGAGCGGCTGAAGGCGGTGCTGGGCGGGCCGGCCAACCTGGTGCTCAGCGATATGGCCGCCAACACCACCGGGCACCAGCAGACCGACCACCTGCGCATCATGGCGCTGGCCGAGGCGGCCTATGCGTTTGCCGAGGAGGTGCTGGCGCCCGGCGGCGCCTTCGTCTGCAAGGTGTTCCAGGGCGGCGCCGAGCGTGACCTGCTGGCCAAGCTGAAGCAGGACTTCGCCACCGTGCGCCATGCCAAGCCGGCGGCCAGCCGGGCGGATTCCTCGGAGACCTATCTGGTCGCCACCGGCTTCCGCGGCAGCACCCGGCGGGACGGCGACGAGGAGCGGTAAGGGGCAATGCAACGATGACGGCCGCTCACTTCGCCACGCACTTCGCGACCCTGGCGCGCTACAACCGGTGGGCCAACGGGCTGCTCTTCGCGGCGTGCGAGGAGGCGGGCGAGGAGGTGTGGCGGCCGGAGGTCGGGGCCTTCCACGGCTCGGTCCTGGGGACGCTCAACCACATCCTGGTGATGGACCGGCTGTGGCTGGGGCGGGTCGTGGGGCGCGACTTCGGTTTCCAGGGGCTGGACGAGATCGTGCACGGCGACCTCGCGGCGCTGGCCGGCGCGCGGGAGGAGTTCGACGACGCCATCGTCGCCGCGGTGGACGAACTGGCCGAGGGCGATTTCGCACGCGTGGTGGAGTACGCCATCACCGGCGGCGGCACGGCGCGGGAGCCGTTGTGGCTGCTGCTGGCCCACCTGTTCAACCACCAGACCCACCACCGCGGGCAGGTGACCGACGCGCTGACCCGCGCAGGGCACGAGATCCCGTCGCTCGACCTCGTCGCGTTCTGGCGGGCGGTGGGGGCGGACCACGCGGCCGAGAGCGTGGGTGAGAGCATGGCTGGGGTGCGGTAACCGCGACACTTTGTGGGTACCGGGCCTTCACAAGCCCATCTGCTTGTGTATAGTGCCGCAAATTTGCGGGAGACGGCCTATGTCGCGTGTGCTTGAGATCCGAGAAGCCCTGACCTTCGACGATGTGCTCCTGGTGCCGGCGGAATCGTCGGTGCTGCCGGGGGACGTGGACACGCGCACGCGGCTCACCAAGTCCATCGAGCTGGGCATCCCGCTGCTGTCGTCGGCCATGGACACGGTGACGGAAAGTGCCTTGGCCATCGCCATGGCGCAGGCCGGCGGCATCGGCGTCATCCACCGCAACCTGGACATCGAGCGGCAGGCCGAAGAGGTCCGCAAGGTCAAGCGGTACGAGAGCGGCATGGTGGTGAACCCGATCACCATCACGCCCGGCTCCACGCTGGCCGACGCGCTGAACATCATGGCGGCCTACAAGATCTCCGGCATTCCGGTGGTCGAGAGCATGGATGCCCGCGGCACCGGCAAGCTGGTCGGCATCCTCACCAACCGCGACGTGCGCTTCGCCACCGACCCCAAGCAGCCGGTCAGCGAGCTGATGACCAAGAAGCTGGTCACCGTGCGCGAGGGTGTGAGCCAGGACGAGGCCAAGCGCCTGCTGCACCAGCACCGCATCGAAAAGCTGCTGGTGGTGGACGAGGACTACCGCTGCATCGGCCTCGTCACCGTGAAGGACATCGAGAAGGCGCAGGCCTACCCGCACGCCTGCAAGGACGACAAGGGCCGCCTGCGCGTCGCCGCCGCCACCGGCACCGGGCCGGACGGGCTTCGCCGAGCCGAGGCGCTGTTCGACGCGGGCGTGGACGTGCTGGTGGTCGACACCGCGCATGGGCACTCGCACAAGGTGCTGGACCAGGTGCGCGCGGCGCGCAACATGTCCAACTACACGCAGGTCATCGCCGGCAACGTGGCGACCGGCGAGGCGGCCAAGGCGCTGATCGACGCCGGTGCGGACGCCGTGAAGGTGGGCATCGGCCCCGGCTCCATCTGCACCACGCGCATCATCGCCGGTGTGGGCGTGCCGCAGCTGACCGCCATCATGGACGTGGTGGACGAGTGCCGGAAGCAGGGCATCCCGGTGATCGCCGACGGCGGCATCAAGTTCTCCGGCGACCTCGCCAAGGCGATCGCCGCCGGTGCCGACTGCGCCATGCTGGGCAGTCTGTTCGCCGGCACCGACGAGAGCCCGGGCGAGGTCATCCTGTACCAGGGCCGCTCGTACAAGAGCTATCGCGGCATGGGGTCGGTGGGCGCCATGGCGCGCGGCTCGGCCGACCGCTACTTCCAGCAGGAAGTGTCGACCATGAAGCTGGTGCCGGAGGGTGTCGAGGGGCGCGTGCCGTACAAGGGCCCGGTGTCGGCGGTGATCCACCAGCTGATCGGCGGCCTGCGCGCCGCCATGGGCTACACCGGCAACAGCACCATCCCGGAGATGCAGACGAAGAGCCAGTTCGTGCGCATCACCAACGCCGGCCTGCGCGAAAGCCACGTGCACGACATCACCATCACCAACGAATCGCCGAACTATCGCCAGGGCTGACGCCCAGGCTTTTTCGATCGGTTGGCGGCCATTGCAAAGATGAACTCTTTGTAATGGCCGCAACTTTTTCTACGCCCTGCTGTTTTTGGTGGATCGTTCCATTCGGAGGTCTGCCATGGACAAGGATCGTATCGAGGGTGCCGGCAAGAAGATGAAGGGCAACCTGAAGGAAGCCGCCGGCAACCTGACGGGCGACGAGAAGCTGCGCACCGAAGGCAAGATGGACAAGGCGGAAGGGCGCGCCCAGAACGCCGTCGGCGGCGCCAAGGACGCCGTCCGCGACGCGCTGGATCCGGACCGGAAGACGCGCCCGTAACACCGTAGGTTGGTGCCAAGCCGCAGGCGCGGCCCAACACCCTCTCTTCAGGGGAACGGTGTTGGGCCGCGCTGGCGCTTGGCCCAACCTACGGTTTCGACGTCTTCAATGCGCCTGCGCCACGGTGGCGCGTTCCATCAGGGCCTTCCATTCCGTCAGGGTGACGAAGCGCACGCCGGCCAGCTTGGCGCGGGTGAGGATGTTGGGCAGCGCCTCCACCGTGTTGCGATGGTTGGAATGCATGAGGATCACCGAGCCCGGCTGCAGGTCGCGCATCACGCGGTCCTCCACCACGGCGGCGGGGATGTCGCGGTAGTCCTTGGAATCGATGGTCCACAGGATCGTCTCCAGGCCGTTGGCCCGGGCGATGGACAGCGTGTGCTCGTCGTAGGATCCGAAGGGCGGGCGGAACCAGCGCGGCGCCACGCCGGCCGCCGCAAGCAGCGTGTTGGTCCGGCGCAGTGCCGCGTCCTGCTGCTGCGGGTCCTGGGTGATCAGGCGCACGTGCTCGTAGGTGTGGTTGCCGATCTCGTGGCCGGCGGCGGCGATCTCGCGCAGCAGGCGCGGGTGCTTCGCGGCGTTGCGGCCGACCACGAAGAAGGTGGCGACCGCGTCGTGCTCGGCCAGGATGCGCAGGATCTCCGGGTCGTTGGCGGCGTCCGGGCCATCGTCGAAGGTCAGCGCCGCGATCTTCTCGCGCAGGTGCTGCGGCGCCAGGACGATGCTGGCGCCGGGGTAGAGGTGGGCGGTCAGGAAGTCCGCCTTGCCGTGCCGGGCGACGTAGCTCAGCTCGGCCGCACGGGCGGGTAGCGCGGGCGACGTCAGGGCGGCCAGCAGGAACGCCAGCGCCAGGATCAGGCGGTTCACAGGACTCTCCCCAGGAACAGGAGGGGGCCGCGCTGGACCGCCTCGGTGAAGCCGTTGCGGGTGTAGAAGGGCACGTTGCGGGCGCCCGCGCCGGTCACCACGTGCACGCCCGGCCGACCCTCGGCCCGACAGTCGGCAGCGAAGGCCTCGACCAGGGCGGCGCCGACGCCGGAGCCGCGCCGGTCGGGGCGGACGTTGACGTGCAGGTGCGCCGGGAAACGGGGGAATAGGTCGGCGAAGGCGTCGTATTTCGGGATGGTGCGGAACAGCTCCGCCGCCGCGGCGCTGTCGCGGCAGCCGGTGAGGTAGCCGGCGATGCGGCCGTCTTCGTCGCGCTGGAACAGCACGTCGTGCGGCGCGCGGGTCACGTACCAGCCGGTCCAGGTGCGCAGGAAGGCGGTGCGCTCGGCGTCGGAGGCGAAGGAGGTACGGACGCTGGAGGCGAAGAAGATCTCTTCGAGCGCGGCCAGCGCGGCCGCCGGGTCGGCGGCCTCGGTCAAACGGACGATCACGATGCGTTACGGCTGGCGCTGGGCGGTGTGGAAGGTGGACGGCACTGCGCGCGGCACCAGCATGGTGTAGCGGCCGCGGGCCTTCATGACGCCCGCCGCCTCGGCGGCGTCGTTGCCGGGACCCCAGAAGAGGTCGCCGCGCACCGGCCCCTTGATGGCGCCGCCGGTGTCCTGCGCCACCACGAGGCGCTTCAGCTCGCCGCCGGGGACGGGGGCCTCCTTCAGCTCCAGCCACAGGGGCACGCCCAGGGGCACGTGGCTGGGGTCGACGGCGAGGCTGCGGCCGGGGACCAGCTGCGTGTTGAGGGCGCCGCGGGCCCCCACGTCGCCGCCGCGCTGCTTGAAGAAGACGTAGGACGGGTTGAGGTTCATCACCTGCCGCGCCTTCTGCGGGTTCTCCTTCAGCCAGCGGCGGATGAGCTGGAGCGTCACTTCCTGCGGCGTGGCGATGCCCTGGTCGATCAGGTAGCGGCCGATCGGGTAGTAGGAGTGGCCGTTCTGCCCGGCGTAGTGGACGCCCACGACGCTGCCGTCGGTCATGCGCACGCGGCCGGAACCCTGGATCTCCAGGAAGAAGGCGTCGATGGGGTCGTCCACCCACATCAGCTCGTACCCCTTGCCGCGCAGCGCCCCGGCCTCGATCCTGGCACGGGTCGGATAGCCCTTCTTGGGGCGCGGCGGCACGCGGTAGACCGGCACGTTGAAGCGGTCGGTGCGCGTCCAGGAGCCGTTCAGCTCGATCTCGTAATAGCCGGTGAACAGCCCTTCCGTGCCGGAGCCCAGCGCCACCGGCGTGAAGTGCGCCTCGAAGAAGCGGCGGGCGGTCTCGGTGTCGGAGGCGGGCAGGGCGCGCGCCGCGTCGCAGGCCGGGCGCCAGCTGGCGACGCGGCCGGCGTTGCCCAGTTGGCGGTCGTCCGGCTGGCTGCGCATCCAGCCGCAGGTGCGCTGGAAAGCCGACAGGGCCGGGGCGTGGTCGTCCTCCACCCAGCCGGTCAGGCCGCGGAAGTCCTCGGCAACCTGATCGAGGGACGGGCGCAGGTACGCCGAGGTGGTCTGCGGTCCACCGGAGGGGGCGTTCGCCGCGCATCCGGCCAGGGCGGCCACCGCAAAAAGACCGGAAACCCGCGCCAGCACCCGCCGCACGCCGCCCACGCCCGCCAACGCCATCGCGCACCCCGTTCCGGCCCGTGCCGGATAAACTGTGAAGAAGCGTCCTTCGTCTTGCCTCTACTGAGGCGACAGAAAGGATCGTCCATCATCTTTATGCGAGCGCACGAAAAAGGGTCAACGAATCTCGATAATGCAAAGTGAACGCGAAGCGGTTGTCACAGCCGCCGCGTCGCCGGAGTTGCACTGGACATCCGCAACCGTTTGATTCCTATATCGTTCGAGGTAGGACGGCGGTAAAGCGCGAATGTCGGGCGAATGCCGCGCAACGCCGATTGCGGGGCGGCCGGGGCTGCCCTGCGGCGACTCGACGGCCGCGGGGGATGACAAGCGGCCCGGAAACGGGTTATCGACCACCGGGGGAGCGTGTTCGCGCCCCCGCCGTCCCGATAGGAGCCGTTATGACCCCCGCTGCCCGCCTTCAGGCGGTGATCGACCTGCTGACCGAGATCGACGCCACCCCGCGCCCCGCCGACGCGGTGATGAGCGCCTTCTTCCGCGCCCGGCGCTACATCGGCTCCAAGGACCGCAACGCCGTCGCCGAGACCGTCTACGCCATCCTGCGCCGCCACGCCCGCCTCGCCTGGTGGCTGGAGCGCGAGCAGCACGAGGCGTCGCCGCGGGCGCTGACCATCGCCAACGCCATCCTGGGCGAGGGCAAGCCGGCCGCCGTGGTGCTGGAGCTGTTCAGCGGCGGCAAGTTCGCGCCCGACTCCCTGAACCCCGGCGAGCTGAAGCTGGCCCGCGCGCTGGACACCCACACCCTCGACCACCCGGCCATGCCGGAGACGGCGCGCGTGGAATGCCCGGAGTGGGCGGAGGGGCCGATGCGCGGCGCGCTGGGCAACCGCTTCGCGCCCGAGATGGAGGCGCTGCTGGGCGCCGCCCCGCTGGACCTGCGCGTCAACCCGGTCAAGGCGACGCGCGAACAGGCACAGGCGGCGCTGGCCAAGGCCGGCATCACGGCGGAGCCGACGCGCTGGTCGCCGTTCGGCCTGCGCGTCAAGGGCCGGCCGCCGCTGGCCGGCGTCGACGCCTTCAAGAACGGGCTGGTCGAGATCCAGGACGAGGGCTCGCAGCTGGTGGCCGTGGCGACGGCGCCGAAGCCCGGCCATCAGGTGGTGGACTTCTGCGCCGGGGCCGGCGGCAAGACGCTGGCGCTGGCCGCGCTGATGAACAACAAGGGCCGCGTCGTCGCCTGCGACGTGCTGGAAAAGCGCCTGAAGCGCGCCGGCGAGCGCTTCCGCCGCGCCGGCCTGCACAACATCGAGCCGCACCCGCTGACCAGCGAGCGCGACCCGTGGGTGAAGCGCCACAAGCGCAAGTTCGACCGCGTTCTGGTCGACGCGCCCTGCACCGGGACCGGCACGTGGCGCCGCAACCCGGACAGCCGCTGGCGCCAGCTCGGCCCCGGCCTGGAGCAGCTGACGCCGCTGCAGGCGAGCATCCTGGACAGCGCCGCACGGCTGGTGAAGCCGGGCGGGCGGCTGGTCTACGCCACCTGCTCCATGCTGCCGGAAGAGAACGAGAAGCAGGTCGAGGCCTTCCTGGAGACCCACCCCGACTTCACCGTGAAGCCGGTGGCCGAGGTGTGGGCCGAGGAGAACGCCGGCCCCTGCCCGGTGGACGGCCCCTACCTTCGCCTCAGCCCGGCCCAGCACGACACCGACGGCTTCTTCGCGGCGGTGATGGTGCGCAAGGCCGAGGAGGAGGAGCCCGCCGGGGAGTGACGGAACGGGGTACGCCTTTCGGGTGGATTTGATCGATTATCGTCCGCACAATGGCGGCCCCGCGACCAGCCGCCACGTGACGCCGCCATGGAAGCCGACGAAATCCCCGAGAAGATCAAGGAAGCCGCCGAAAGCACCGGCAAGGCCACCGCCCTCTACGTCGCGGCGCTGGCCGCGGCGCTGGCCATCGCCAGCCTGGGCGGGTCCAACGCCGCCAAGGAGATGATGAACGCCAACATCGAGGCGACGGACACCTTCGCCTTCTACCAGGGCAAGGCGGCGCGCCAGACGCAATACCAGCTGACGGCGCGCTCGCTGGAGCTGTCGGTGCTGTCGCGCCACGACCTGACGCCGGAGCAGCGCGCCGAGGCGGAGAAGGAAGTGGCGAAGTACCGCGCCACCGCCGCCCGCTACGACAGCGAGCCCGACACCGGCGAAGGCAAGAAGGAGCTGCTGGAGAAGGCCCGCCGGCTGGAGGCGGCGCGCGACCACGCGGCCAAGCAGGACCCGTACTTCGACATTGCCGAGGCGGCGCTGCAACTCGCCATCGTGCTGGCCTCCATGGCGACGGTGGTCGGTGTCACGGCGCTGCTGTGGCTGAGCGGCGTCTTTGCCGCCGCGGGTGTGCTGGCGACGGTGAACGGCTTCCTGCTGCTGGTCGAGCTGCCGTTCTGATGCCCGCCGTTCCGCGCATCCGGCGGCCGGCGCCTACCCGATAAGGTCGGTGCCGCCGCCCATCCGCGCCGTATGATCGCCTTACCCCCGTTCGACGCGCGGGCTGCGGCGGCGCTAGCCTCATGGCTTCACCTGGGAGGGAGGATGCCATGTTGCGCGCGACGATGATCCTGCCGGCTGCCCTGGCCGTGCTGGCCGCCGGGACCGTGCCGGTGGCGCTCGCCGGGTCGGCCGGCGAGCATGCGGTCCACACCGGCGAAACCCTGCAATGGGAGTCGCTGCGCGCGCTGCCCGCCGGGGCGCAATGGTCGGTGCTGGCCGGCAACCCGGCCGAACCCGGCCCCTTCGCCATCCGCGTGAAGTTCCCGGACGGTTACCGCGTGCCCGCCCACTGGCATTCGCAGGGCGAGACGGTGACGGTCATCTCCGGCACGTTCGGTATCGGCATGGGCCATGCCGGCGACCGCGACAAGGTGCAGGCGCTGCCGGCCGGCGGCTTCGCCTACATGCCGGCCATGCAGCCGCACTACGCCATCGTCACCGGCGAGACGGTGATCCAGGTCAACGGCATAGGACCGTTCGACCTCAACTACGTCGACCCGTCGCAGGACCCGCGCAAGCAGGTGGGCGCGACGCAGTAGAGGTCGCCCGCCACAGCGCTGGAAATGCCCCGTCCCCGCCCCACATCAGGATTACGGCCTGACGTGTTTATGGCCTGACGTGTTTATGGCCTGACGTGGGGTGGAGGTGCTGTTTGACCATCATCCGCAATGCAGCACCCGGCGACGCCCTGCGGATCGCCCAGGTGCACGTGGCGAGCTGGCGCTCGACCTATCCGACGATGCTGCCGCCGCGCTACCTGCTGGGCCTGTCGGAGGAGCGGCTGCAGCGGCAGTGGTACGCCATGCTGATCGACGAGGCGATCCGCCTTGGCCAGGGCACCGTGGTGGCGGACGATTCGCCCAACGGCCTGGTCGGCTTCGGCAGCTACGGCGCGCAGCGCACGCGGCTCGACGGCTATGCGGGGGAGTTCTACACGCTCTACCTGCTCGACGACGCCAAGGGGCTGGGGCTGGGACGGCGGCTGATGGCGGCCATGGCGGAGCGGCTGCTGGAGGTCGGCACGCGATCGGCCATCGTCTGGTGCCTGCGCGACAACCCGGCGCGCTGGTTCTATGAACGCCTGGGCGGCCAGCGCATCGGCGAGCGCCCGACCCACTTCGCCGGCGCCGACCTGGTGGAGATCGCCTACGGCTGGCGCGACCTGGTCCCGCTGGCGCGGATGTCGGCCGATCCGGGGGTGCGGTGACGGCGTGAGGATCAAACACGGATGCACAAGGATCGAGAAAATATACTTATCTCTTTCATCTGTGTCTATCCGTGTTCATCTGTGTCAAGGATCCCGTGTTTTGCTGCGTGCCTTTGTTGGCGAAGTTTGTTTTTGAAACAGATGAACACAGATAGACACAGATGATATAAATAGATCGGCGTTGATCCGCGTTTCCTCATGCTTTCCTGGCATCGCAGGTCCGCGGATCGCGGCCGAAGCCCGCAAAGCGCTTGACCCGGCGGGCGGGGAGGGGCATCTAGCACGCTTCACCGCCCAGGAAGTATGCCGATGTCCGCCGAACGGGTCCTCATTCTCGATTTCGGGTCGCAGGTGACCCAGCTCATCGCCCGCCGCGTCCGCGAGGCCGGCGTGTACTGCGAAATCCACCCCTTCAGCATGACGGAAGAGCGCATCAAGGCGTTCGATCCGAAGGCCATCATCCTGTCCGGCGGTCCCGCGTCGGTGACCGAGGCGAACGCGCCGCGGGCACCCGAGTGCGTGTTCGCCATGGGCGTACCGGTGCTGGGCATCTGCTATGGCCAGCAGACCATGTGCCAGCAGCTGGGCGGCAACGTCGCCGGCTCCGATCACCGCGAGTTCGGCCGCGCCTTCATCGAGGTGAAGGAGACTTGCGCCCTGTTCGACGGGCTGTGGGAGACGGGTGCGCGCGAGCAGGTGTGGATGAGCCACGGCGACCGCGTGAACGCGCTGCCCGAGGGCTTCCGCCCGGTGGCTGTGAGCGAGGGCGCGCCGTTCGCCGTGGTGGCCGACGACCGCCGCCAGTTCTACGGCGTGCAGTTCCACCCGGAGGTGGTGCACACCCCGCACGGCGCGCAGCTGCTGGCCAACTTCGTGCACCGCGTCGCCGGGCTGAAGGGCGACTGGACCATGGCCGCCTTCAAGAAGCAGGCGATCGAGCGCATCCGCGCCCAGGTCGGCAAGGGCAAGGTGATCTGCGGCCTGTCGGGCGGCGTCGACTCCTCGGTGGCGGCCGTGCTGATCCATGAGGCGATCGGCGACCAGCTGACCTGCATCTTCGTCGACACCGGCCTCATGCGCGCCGGCGAGTCGGAGGAGGTGGTGACGCTGTTCCGCGACCACTACAACATCCCGCTGATCCACGCCGACGCCGCCGACCTGTTCCTGGGCAAGCTGGCCGGCGTGTCCGACCCCGAGCAGAAGCGCAAGATCATCGGCGCCACCTTCATCGAGGTGTTCGACGCCGAGGCGCACAAGGTGGGTGGGGCCGAGTTCCTGGCGCAGGGCACGCTCTACCCCGACGTGATCGAAAGCGTGTCCTTCACCGGCGGCCCCAGCGTGACCATCAAGTCGCACCACAACGTGGGCGGCCTGCCGGAGCGCATGAAGCTGAAGCTGGTGGAACCGTTGCGCGAGCTGTTCAAGGACGAGGTCCGGGCGCTGGGCCGCGAGCTGGGCCTGCCGGAGGCGTTCGTGAAGCGCCACCCGTTCCCCGGCCCCGGCCTCGCCATCCGCGTGCCGGGCGAGATCACGCCGGAGAAGCTGGAGATCCTGCGCAAGGCGGACACCATCTACCTGGAGGAGATCCGCAACGCCGGCCTGTACGACGCCATCTGGCAGGCGTTCGTGGTGCTGCTGCCGGTGCGCACGGTGGGCGTGATGGGCGATGGCCGCACCTACGACCACGCCTGCGCGCTGCGCGCCGTCACCTCGACCGACGGCATGACGGCCGACTGGTACCCGTTCCCGCACGAGTTCCTGGCCCGCGTCTCCAACCGCATCGTCAACGAGGTGCGCGGCATCAACCGGGTGACCTACGACATCACGTCCAAGCCGCCCGGCACCATCGAGTGGGAGTAAGGTCCGGGGCAAGTGCCTGCCGGTTTCGTTCAAAGGCGCCTGACGGTTTCCGTCAGGCGCCTTTGGCGTGAAGGGAAGGGTGCGGCGTTTTGAAACAAGTCACGCGAATGTGTTTTAAAATGCCGACACACGGCTGAAACGTTGCGGTGCTTCAGTGGTGCAAGCCACAGGAAAGGAAGCGCCATGTTCGACACCACTTTCCTCGACCCACGGCTGCAGCAGGTTCAGCGCTTCAAGGAGATCGCGGCGCGCATGCAGCCGGGCCTCGCCCGCTCCGGCATCCTCGCCGCCGCGCACCATCTGGAGCAGGAAGTGCTTGAGCGGCCGGACAGCACCGTCCTGCGCCTCGCCCACCAGCAGGCCGCCACGCGGCTGGCCGGCTGACGCCCGCGCTTGTTACAAATCGCGGCAATATTCCACTAGCGCGAGCATGATTGCTTCATGAGGCTGTATCGGCAGGCGGCAGCCTGCCGAATATACAGACGTATGGAGGATGTTCATGGGGGAGCGCTGGAAGTCAGTGCTGTGGGGATCGGTCGGGCTCGTCGGGTTGCTGGCCGCCGGGCCGGCGCTGGCCGCCGATCGCGCCGCTGGGACGGGTCCGCTGGTGGCGCCGCCCATCTGCTCGGGCCGCGACGCCGCCGTGCCGCTGGGATCGGACAAGTGCAAGCGCGTCGCGAACGAGCCGGGCAGCATCGCGCTGACCCTGAACGGCACCGTGTCGACGCTGAACAACGTCGGCGGTTCGAACTCCGGCGGCAAGCTGACCGGTGGCTATGCCATCTCCACCACCAACTACAATGAAGTTTATCACCCGCCGGTGATGGAGGTGGACGCCGGCAACACCATCTACTTCCAGCTCAACAACCTGATGCCGACGCCCGCAGCGGGCTCTCCGGCGCCGACGAACCACACCAACCTGCACACGCACGGCCTGATCGTGGCGCCGCGCCCGCTGGGTTCGCCGGAAGGGCTGGGCGACAACATCTTCGTCGACTTCGCGCCGGGGCAGAACCCGCCGCAGGGTGCGGAATACCGCATCAACATCCCGAAGGTGATTCCCAAGGCGGTGTTCGAGCCGAACAGCGCCGAGAACGTCGCCTACCCGACCGGCCTCAACTGGTACCACCCGCACATCCACGGCGTGACGTCGCCGCAGGTGGGCGGCGGCATGGCCGGGCTGATTTCCATCGGCGCGCCGAAGGACCAGCTCATCGTCGAGGGCGCGGACGGGCGGCCGGACGCGAAGGCGACCGAGGAGCTGCGCGCCCGCACCGGCGTCGAGTACCTGATCCTGCGCGAGATGCGGCTGAACACCGCCACGCTGCCGGAGAACGCCGACAACTCCCCGGCCGTCATCGCGCCGAAGGGCTTCAGCTGCACGACCCCGGCCGGGCAGGTGGCGCCGGGCGGCTACTGCACCGGGTCGGACCCGTCGCAGGTCTGGCTGTACACGGTGAACGGCCAGCGCTATCCGGACCTGACCGTGCCGTCGGGGCGGAACAAGCTGTGGCGCATCGCCAACATGAGCGCCAACCAGACCTTCGTCCTCCAGCTCCTCGACGACAAGGGCAACGCCCAGGCCTTCGACGTGCTCACGGTGGACGGCGTCACCGCCGGCAAGCCGGACGACAAGAGCGGGCGCGTGGAGTCGGTGGGCGTGACCAGCCTGCTGATGATGCCGGCCGCGCGCGCCGAGATCCTGGTGCGCAACGACGGCGCGCGGACCTACACCGCAAAGGACCTCGTGCTGGCGTCCACGCCGGTGATGGTCACCACCCCGGCGACGCCGACCACGCCCGCGACGACGTCGAACCTGTTCGGCAATCCGGCCATCGCGCTGGCCGCCGTGCACATCGAGCCGGCGCAGGTCGCGCAGGCGGCGGCGCCCAGGCTGTCGTTGCAGAAGCCGCCGGTGCTCGCCTCGACCACGGCGACGCCCAAGGAGAAGGCCGCGGCGCGCACCACGGTCGCCAGCGGGCACAACCATCGCCACGACGGCCACGCCCACGGCCACACGGCGATGGCCGCAGCACCGGTGCCGGCCCAGGGCGGCGCCAGCGCCAATGCCAGCGCCAATGACGGCAGCACCATCGGGATCGGGCCGTGCTTCACCCGGCCGAAGGCCGGCATCGGCCTGCTGGCCGGAGAGCGCCGGCAGGTCACCTTCGGCCTGGCCTCGGGAACGCTGGCGCTGGGCGCCGGCATCGTCGACTACAAGGGCAAGGTCACGGAGCAGATCGCCGTCACGCCGTTCGACGCGAGCAATGGGCACGTCTGCTCGCCCTTCGGCGCGTCGGAGGTGTGGGAGCTGGTGAACGCGACCAACTTCCCCCACAACTTCCACATGCATCAGGTGAAGTTCCGCCTGGCGAAGGAAGAGGACCTGAAGAAGGTCGGCGTGAAGACCGGGCCGATCGTCGATCCGACCGGCGCCATGAAGAGCGTGTACCTGCCGGAAGACGGCGGCACGGTCGACGTCTGGCACGACACGCTGCCGCTGCCGCCGTCGGCCAACGCCGACGGGACGAACCCCGGCCGCGTGTACATCGTGGTCAACTTCAAGGCGGTCGAGCAGATCGGCAGCTTCGTCTACCACTGCCACATCCTCGGCCACGAGGACGCCGGCATGATGGCGGCGATGGAAGTGGTCAACGGGGCGCCGCAGATGAAGGTGGCGCAGCGCTGAACGGTGCGCCGTTAGCGAAAGGGGCGGGGGCCGGGCAGGCCTCCGCCCCTTTTTCGTCGGCGCGAAAAACCATGAAGTTGTATGCAATTTTGGCGCGCGTCATGATGGCCCGACGCACCCGGAGGGCCGTGCATGTCTACACACAAGCGGTTTGCGGTTGATCGCAGGCCACCCATTGACGATGGAGGCGACGGCCCCCATGATCATGACATGGAACAGCGTGTCGCCAGACTGGAAGCCGACGTCGGCGAGATCAAGGCCACCCTCGGGCGGCTGGAGCCGATGCTCGTGCGCATGGCGTCGGAGTTCACTGAGTTCCGTAAGGAGATGGGCCAAGTCCGCACGGAGATGGCCAGGACCCGTGAGGATATGGCGCGCCTCGACGGGCGCGTGTCCCAGCTGCCGACGACGTGGCAGCTGATGACCGGCGTGGTCGGCGTCATCGGGTTCGTCTTCCTGCTCCTGCGCTTCGGCCTGTCGCAGTAGAGCCGTTTTCCTATCCGTGCGGCAGCGGCGGCTCGAAGGGGCCCTGCGGGGCGTCGCCCCGGGCGGCGGCGCGCAGTTCGGCCAACAGGTCGGCGCGTGGGATCCCGTAGGACTCGGCGGCTTCGCCCACCGTCATGAACGGGGCCATGGTGCAGCCGGGGCAGGCCATGCGGCGGTGCAGGAACACCGCCACCGTCGCGGGCCAGCGTTCGAGCACGGTGGCGATCATGTCGTCAGCGTCCGGGGCAGCAGCGGGAAGGGCGCGGGGCGTCGGCATGTCCATGCGGCGCAGGTTAGCCGGCGCGCGGCGCGCGGTCCTTGCGCTTGCGCAAAGGTGCGGGCGGATTTTCGCTCTCGTCGGTAGAGGCTTCCGGGGTGGGCAGGTCCTCCGCCAGGGCAACGAGGCGGTGCGGCTTGCGGATGACGAGGTGCTGGCGGCCGCTCTCGACGATGCCCTCGCCGTCCCAGGCGCTGACGATGCGGCTGACGGTGTGCAGCGTGGTGCCGGTCATCTCGGCCAGATCCTGGCGCGACAGCGGGAAGGCGATCTCCACCCCGCCGCCCTCCACCCGCCGGCCGGCCTGCCGCACGAGGCGGAGCAGGGCGTGGGCGACGCGGCGCTCCACCCGCTCGGTCGATACCTCGCGCAGGCGCGTCTGCACCTCGCGCAGGCGGCGGCCGACGATGCGCAACGCGTTCATGGCGATGGGTGGGTGCCGCTCCATCAGGCCGGCCATGACCTCCTTCGACCAGGTGATCTCGACGCAGTCGGACACCGCGACGGCGTCTCCGGGATAGCCGGTGCCGACCACCACGGCGGCGGTGCCGAAGGTTTCCCCCGGACCGACGAAGCGGATAACCAACTGCTGGCCGTCCGGCCCCTGCTGCACGATCTTCACCCGGCCGTCGATCAGGGCGTGGCAGGTGTCGGCCGGGTCGCTCTGGGCGAACACGCGCGTGCCCTTGCGCAGGCGCCGGGTGTGGGCGTGCCGCACCACCTCCGCCAGCGCCGCGGCGTCCAGGCCGGCGAACAGCTCCATGCCGTGCAGCACCGCGGGATCGGGGGCGAGGGCCTTCATGCGGCCTCCACGGGACGAGGGGGTGCTCAAAATGGCCGGCGATCAGGGCGACGGTGTGGCGCTGGGCGTCAGCACGCGCTCGGGCGGCAGCAGGATGGTGACGGTGGTGCCCTTGCCGGGCTCGCTGGTCAGGTCGACGCGGCCGCCGTGCAGTTCGGCGAAGCGGCGGACGATCGGCAGGCCCAGGCCGATGCCCTCGTGCTGGCGGATGCGGGCCTTTTCGGCCTGGGTGAAAGGGTTGAAGATCCGCTCGGCCAAGTCGGGCGCGATGCCGGGGCCGTCGTCGGCGACGGCGATCACCACGCCGTCGGGCCGCCGCTCGGCCCGCACCGTCACGTGGCCGCCGGGGCGGTTGAACTTGATGGCGTTGTCCAGGAGGTTCAGCAGCATCTCGCGCAGCCGCCGGTGGTCGGCGCGCAGGGTCAGCGGTGTGCAGGGCTCCAGCGTCAGGGCGACGTTCTTCGGCTGGGCGCGCGGTCCCGCCAGGTTGAGGCAGGTCTCCAGCAGGTAGGGCAGGCGGACGTCCGATTCCTGCAGCTCGATCGAACCGGTGGCGCCGCGCGTGTAGTCGAGGATCTTGTTGACCATGGTGAGCAGCACCGTGCCGCTCTCCTCGATCAGCTTGACGTATTCCAGGTAGTCGGGATGGCCGAGCCGGCCCAGCGATTCCGATCCCATCACCTCGGCGAAGCCGATGATGGAGTTGAGCGGCGTGCGCAGCTCGTGGCTCATCACCGACAGGAAGTCGAGCTTGGCGTGGTCGGCCTGTCGGGCGGCGGCCAGCGCGTCCGACAGCTCCGCCGTGCGGGCGGCGACGCGGGCCTCCAGCTCCCGGTTCTGCTGGGCCACACGGCGGTAGAGCGTGCGGATCTCCAGCATGTTGCGCACGCGGTGCAGCAGCTCCCAGGCGATGAACGGCTTGGTGAGGAAGTCGTTGGCGCCCAGTTCCAGCGACTTGCGGCGCGTCTCCTGGTCGGTCTGCGCGGTCAGCACCAGCACCGGCACGTGGTCGCCGGCGTAGATCACCTTGATCCGCTCCATCAGCTCGAACCCGCTCATGTGCGGCATGCGGATGTCGAGCAGGAGGAGGTCGTAGCGGGTGGCGGTGCAGAGGTCCGGCACGCGGCGCGGGTCGGTCTCGCCATGCACGTTGCGGTAGCCGTCGTGGCTGAGGATCTCGCGCAGCAGGTCGACGTTCGAGGCGTTGTCGTCGACGATCAGGATGGAGGCATCCTTGACGTCCTCGCTGATGCTCCGCGCGATGTCGCTGCCGGTCATGGGCTCCGCCGGTGAAGTCCTGAAGGCGGGCGGCCTGCGGGCCGCGCACCTTTGCAAAGGTTGCCGGACGGACGGCGAAATGCAACGAAATTGTTCGCGTCGCGCATGCTGCGAGCGCGAAGGAACTCGGGCGCCAGGCCGGGCGTCAGGCCTTCTTCTCCCAGGCGCCGCGCTCGTTCTCCTGCCAGTAGGTGAGCGCGAAGCCCGCCGCCTTGCAGCGCTTCCAGCGCTCGCGCGCCGCCTGCACGGCGAAGTGGTCGTTGCCGTCGAACAGGTCGCAGACCAGTTCGAACTCCGCCGTGCGGGCGCTTTCCGCGCCGTCCACGGTGATCAGCACGGTGGCGCCGTTCGGCGTCTCGTCCTCGTCGGTCAGCCAGACCGGCTGGTCGGCGGCGAAGCCGTCCCGCTTGGCGCCGTGCGGCAGGAAGGACGCCGGGTCATAGGTCCACAAGTGCTGGTTGAGAGAGTCCACCCGCTCCCGCGAGCCGGCCAGCACCACGGCGCGCCAGCCGCGCTCCAGCACCTTCTCCAGGATCTTGGGCAGCGCCTGCTCCAGCGTGCGGCGCTGGAGATGGTAGAACCGCACCTCGGTCATGCCTCACATCCCGCTTCCGCGAGGCGAGAGAAATTGAACACGGATGCACACGGATTTCGACACGGATGCACACGGACAGCGGGCATCGTGTCCCGATCTCGATCCGTGTGAATCCGTGTGTCCATCCGTGTGCATCCGTGTTTCAAAACGACCTCACCGCTCCTCGTGGTTCTCGGCGATGAAGCGGTCGAGGAGGCGGACGCCGAAGCCGCTGGCACCCTTGGGCACGGTGCCGCTGTCCTTCTTGGTCCAGGCGACGCCGGCGATGTCGATGTGCGCCCAGGGAACGCCGTTCACGAAGCGCTTGAGGAACTGCGCCCCGGCGATGGAGCCGGCGGCGCGGCCGGCGCCGGTGTTCTTCATGTCGGCGGCGTCGGAGTTGATGTCCTTGTCGTAGGCATCGCCCATCGGCAGGCGCCACAGCGGCTCGCCCACCGCGCGGCCGGCGGCGGTCAGGCGCTCCGCCAGTTCGTCGTCGTTGGCGAACAGGCCGGCGTGCTCATGACCCAGCGCGATGATGATGGCGCCGGTCAGCGTGGCGAGGTCGACCATCAGGCGCGGTTTGAAGGCGTCCTGCGTGTACCACAGGCAGTCGGCCAGCACGAGGCGCCCTTCGGCGTCGGTGTTGATGACCTCGATGGTCTGGCCGGACAGGGAGGTGACGATGTCGCCCGGCCGCTGCGCGGTGCCGGAAGGCATGTTCTCGACCAGCCCCACGACGCCGACCACGTTGGCCTTGGCCTTGCGCGCGGCGAGTGCCCGCATCAGGCCGATGACCACGCCGGAGCCGGCCATGTCCCACTTCATGTCCTCCATGCCGGCGGCCGGCTTGATGGAGATGCCGCCGGTGTCGAAGGTGACGCCCTTGCCCACCACGGCAATGGGGCGCTTGTCCTCCGCCTCCGGGTTGCCGTTCCAGCGCATGACGACGACCCGCGGCTCGTTGGCGCTGCCCTGGGCCACGCCCAGCAGCGCACCCATGCCGATCTTCCGCAGCTTCTTGAGGTCGAGCACGTCGACCTGCACGCCCAGCTCCGCCAGTTCCCTGCAGCGCTCGGCCAGCGTCTCGGGGTAGATGACGTTGGCCGGTTCCGACACCAGGTCGCGGGTGAAGTATACGCCCTCGGCCACCGCGTCCCGCGCGGCGAAGGAGCGCTTGGCGGCGTCCGCCTCGTCGGTCAGCAGGCAGACCTTCTTGAGGGCCGGCTTCGGCTCCTTCTTGTCGGTGGTCTTGTACTTGTCGAAGCGGTAGGCGCGCAGGCGGGCGCCGAAGGCGATCTCCACGGCGATCGACGCGGCCGGCAGGGGGCTGCCCGCCAGCTTCTCGGCCAGGACGTGCACCTCGGTCTCGCCCGACTTGTCGAGGGCGGCGACGATGGCGCCGCCGGCACTCTGGAGGGTGAGGTCCGTCACGTCGTCGGCCTTGCCGAGTCCCACCAGCAGGACGCGCCCGGCGTCGATGCCGGCGGGGGCGAGCACGGCCAGCGTCTCGTCCTTCTTGCCGGTGAAGCGGCTGGCGTTCATGGCGCGCGTCAGCATGCCGCCGGTCTTCTGGTCGAGATCCTGCCCGGCCGGACCCAGAGTGCGGTCGGCAAGGACGGTCACGGCGACGGTGCCGGCCTTCGGCAGGGCCGGCTTGGCGAAGGAAAACTTCATCTCCCCCTCATTCTTGCGTCATGTGGCTTGCGCCGGTCAGGCGGGGTGGGCGGTGCCGCGGCACGCCCCATCGCATAAAGACCTTCGGGGCGAGCCTGTCAAGCCGCGCCCTGGTCGTAGCGGCCTGCTGTCAGGTTGCCCTGGGCGGCGAGAGGCGTTACATAGCCGACGTCCGGTTCCGCATCCCGCGGCACCGGGCCAGCCAGGGCGGCTTCCCCGGAGGCCGGTGACATGTACTCTTCCGCCACCTTCTCGCGCTACATCGGCCGGCAGTTCGTCACGTGGTTCTGCCTGCTGCTGCTGATCCTGCTGGCCATCATCCTGCTGCTCGATCTGGTCGAGCTGCTGCGGCGCGCGGGCTCGAAACCCAACATCACCTTCGGGCTGGTGCTGGAGATGGCGTTCCTGAAGCTGCCCAACATCGGCCAGCAGATCTTTCCCTTCGCCATCCTGTTCGCCGGCATGTTCACCTTCTGGCGGCTGACCCGCAACGCCGAGCTGGTGGTGGCGCGCGCGGTGGGCGTGTCGGCGTGGCAGTTCCTGATGCCGGTGCTGATCGCCGCGGCGCTGATCGGCGTGTTCAAGGTGACGGTCATCAACCCCGTCGGTGCCGTCTTCATCGCCAAGTACGACGCGCTGGAAAGCCGGTACCTGAAGCTGCGCCGCAGTTCGCTGGACATCTCGCGCGCCGGGTTGTGGCTGCGCCAGAACGGCGAGCGGGAACAGCTCTTCATCCACGCCGAACAGGTGCAGCCGATCACCTTCGAGCTGTCGGGGGTGACCGTCTTCCGCTTCGAGGGCGACATGAACTACGTCGGCCGCGTCGACGCGCCGCGCGCCACGCTGAAGGACCGCCGGTGGGAGCTGGCGGACGCCGTCGTCCGCCGCCCGAAGAAGGACCCGGAGCCGGCCGCGACCTACACGATCCCCACCGAGCTGGACAAGGAGACCATCGAGGAGAGCTTCGCGCCGCCGGAGACCATCTCCTTCTGGGACCTGCCGCGCTTCATCGCCACCCTGGAAAGCACGGGATTCCCGGCGGTGCGGCACCGGCTGCACTACCACGCCCTGCTGGCGCAGCCGCTGCTGTTCTGCTCGATGGTGCTGTTCGCCGCCGCCTTCTCGCTGCGCCTGCCGCGGCGCGGCGGGACCATGCTGATGGTGACGGGCGGCGTGCTGACGGGGTTCGTGCTGTTCATCATGAGCGACGTCATCCGCACGCTGGGCATGTCGGAAACGATTCCCGTGCTGATGGCGGCGTGGGCGCCGACGGCCATCAGCCTGCTGCTGGGCACGGCGGTGCTGCTTCATCTGGAAGACGGCTGAAGGCCGGCGCGAAACGGTCGTACGCCGTTTCGCCACGATCCGGTTTGCAAATTGCCGGTCCGGACCGTATTAAGGGCCATGAGCTGGGGAGCAGGAGTAGCAATGGTGAGTTTGCGTACCGTCCGGTCCGCCGTCGTCATGGCGACCGCGTGCGTGATCCTCGCGAGCGGCGGAAGCGCCGGCGCCGCGGAGCGGGCCAAGGGCGCGCCGCCGGCCCAGGGCGGCGCCAGCAGTGCCGCCGGTGGTGCCGCCAGCGGGGCCGTGGAGCGCATCGCCGCGGTGGTCAACGAGGACGCCATTTCGCAGTCGGATGTCGTGGCGCGCGCCCGGCTGTCGCTGCTCAACTCCGGCATGCCGGACACCCCAGACGCCCGCCAGCGCGTCTTGCCGCAGGTTCTGCGCCAACTCGTCGACGAGCGGCTGCAGCTCCAGGAGGCGAAGCGGCTGGGCATTTCGATCCCGGCGCAGGACATCGATCAGGCCATCGGCCGCATCGCCGAGAGCGTGCGCCTGAGCCGGCCGCAGCTCAACAAGCTGCTGGCCGAACACAAGGTGCCGATCTCGACGCTGAACGATCAGGTGCGCGCCACGCTGGCGTGGCAGAAGGTGCTCCAGCGCCGCGTGCGCCAGGAGATCATGATCGGCGACGAGGAGGTCGACGCCCAGCTCGAGCGCATCAAGGCCGCCATCGGCAAGCCCGAGTATCTGGTCGCCGAGATCTTTCTGTCGGTCGACTCCCCCGACCAGGACGATCAGGCCCGCCGCACGGCCGAGCGCCTGATGGAGGAGATCAAGCGCGGAGCCAACTTCGCCGCCGTCGCACGGCAGTTCTCGCAGTCGGCCGCCGCCGCCAACAACGGCGACCTCGGCTGGGTGCGCCCGGGCGAGATGGGCGGTGAGATCGACGGCGCGTTGGCCTCCTCGCGCCCCGGCCAGATGGTCGGCCCGGTGCGCACGGCGGGCGGCTACCACGTGCTGCTGGTCCGCGCCCGCCGCGCCGTGGGCAGTGCCGGCAGCGAGGAGCTGCCGCAGGCGCCGCGTCCGGCCGTGCAGCGCCCGGTGCAGAAGATCGACGTCGCCAAGGCGAAGGTGCACATGAAGCAGATCGTGCTTCCGTCGCCGTCGCCCGAGGCGCTGAAGGCCACGCACGCGGCGGCCGAGAAGCTGCAGAAGTCCATCAAAGGCTGCGCCGACTTCGAGGAGAAGGCCAAGGCCACCGGCGTGCCGGAATCGGGCGACATGGGCACGGTCAACGTGAAGGACCTGCCGCCGCAGCTCGCCCAGCTCGTCGTGCAGATTCCGGTCGGCCGACCGAGCCCGGTGCTGAAGGGGCAGGGCGGTGCGCTGATCCTCATCGTCTGCAAGCGCGACGCGCCGCTCCTGCCGCTGACTCCCGAGGAAAAGGCGCAGCTGGAGGCCGCCAACGCGCCGCCGCCGCCCCCGCCGCCGGTTAAGGGCGAGCCGGCCAAGCTGCCGAGCCGCGAGGACATCGAGCAGGAGCTGGTGGCCGAGCGCGCGGAATTGCTGTCGCGCCGCTACCTGCGCGACCTGCGCCGCGCGGCCTTCGTGGAGTATCGGGTGTGACGACGGCGCTGCCGCTGGCCGTCACCATGGGTGAGCCGGCCGGTGTGGGCGGCGAGATCACGCTGAAGATCTGGGCGGAGCGCCGGGCGAACGGCGCTCCGCCCTTTTTTGTGCTGGACGACCCGCGGCGGCTGGCCGACTTGGCGGGGCGAATCGGCCTGGACGTGCCGGTGCGCGCCATCGCGGCGCCGGATGAAGCGATGGCGGCGTTCGGCGCGGCGCTGCCGGTACTGCCGGTGGATCTCGCCGCCCCGGTGACGCCGGGCATGCCGGACCCGGCCAATGGTGCGGCGGTGATCGCCAGCATCGACCGCGCGGTGGACCTCGTGCACGCTGGCGCGGCGGCGGCGGTGGTCACCAACCCGATCCAGAAGTCGGCGCTCTACGCCGCCGGTTTCCGCCATCCCGGCCATACCGAGTATCTGGCGCACCTTGCCGGCATGCGCGAGGAGCCAGTGATGATGCTGGCCACGGCCGATCTGCGGGTCGTGCCGGTGACCATCCACGTGTCGGTGCGCGACGCCGTCGACCGGCTGACGACGGACGGCATCGTCCATTGCGGGCGGGTGACGGCAGCCGCGCTGACGCGCGACTTCGGCATCGCCGCGCCCCGGCTGGCGGTGTCGGCGCTCAACCCGCACGCGGGCGAGGGGGGGGCGATGGGGCGCGAGGAGATCGATGTGATCGAGCCGGCGATCGCCCGGCTGCGGGCGGAGGGAATCGACGCCTTCGGTCCGAGGCCGGCGGACACGCTGTTCCACGCGCGCGCGCGCGCGAACTTCGATGCGGCGCTGTGCATGTACCACGACCAGGCGCTGATCCCGCTGAAGACCATCGACTTCGACCGCGGCGTCAACGTGACGCTCGGGCTGCCGTTCATCCGCACCTCGCCCGACCACGGCACGGCGCTGGACCTCGCCGGCACGGGCAGGGCCAACCCGGAGAGCCTGCTGGCGGCGCTGCGCATGGCGGCGGCGATGGCGGGGAAGCGGCACCAAAATCCGGCAAATTCCAGACGAGTTCAACGCTTCCCGCTTTGAACGGTCGATTGCGCGCGGCATAGTTCCATCCATTGGGGGAGTGGTGCCGGCGCGGCGCTGGCATCGGACCTGGGTTGACCATGGGGGACGGGATGCGGGTGAAGTGCAAAGCGACGGTCGGTCTGTGCGCCCTGCTGCTGGGGGGAGTGGCCGGAGCGCAGGCGGCGCAGCCGTCGGCGGTGAAGGACGCGCCGGGCTGGCAGATCGGGGCCGAGACGGATGCCGCCGGCCGTCTGGCGCAGTGCCGCGTAGCCTCGAATACGGCCGGGCACGCCGTGCTGGCTTTCACGATGAACCGCGACCGCAAGACGGGCATCGCCGTCTCTGATAAGAACTGGGCGCCACAGGGCGAGCGCGAAACCATCCGCATCGCCATCGACCGTGGGACGCTGACGCCGACGGACGCCTCGGTTGCCGCCGGCGGTTATGCTTTCGGGGTGCCGGTCCTGCCGGGCTTCGCCGAGGCGCTGGCCAGCGGGCGCGAACTGATCGTGCAGGTGGGCAAGCACAAGGAGGCGTTCCCGCTGCGCGGCTCGCGCAAGGCACTGGCGGCATTGGCGGCGTGCGTCGACCAGGCGCTGGCGGCCGAGCCGAAGGCGCCGCCGGTTCCGGTCGCGGCCCCGGCCGCCGCTCCCGCTCCCGCTCCCGCGGCAGTGCCGGTCGCGGCGCCTGAACCGGCCCCGGCGACCGTGGTGGCGCCTGCGCCCGAGCCGACCGCCCCGCCGGCTGCCGAACCGGCGCCGGCCGTCGCCGCTCCAGCGCCGGCTACCGCGCCCGAACCCGCGCCCGCCACCGTGGCCGCTCCGGAACCCGCCGCGGCCGAGCCTGCGCCCGCGGCGCCGACGGCGGCTGAACCAGCTCCGCCCGCTCCGGTGGTCGCCGCTCCGGCTCCGCTCCCGGTCGAGCCTGCTCCGGCTGATCCAGCTCCGGCCGCGGTCGCGACGCCGGCCGAGCCCGCTTCGGCGGTTCCGGCGACTCCGGTCGAGCCTGTGGTCGCGGCGCCCGCCGCGCCGGTTGCTCCGGCTGCGGAACCGGCTCCGGCTCCGGCTGCCACGGCAGCGTCGTCGGTTGAGGCTGCCCCGGCGCAGGGGGGAGCGTCCGCGGCGGTGACGGCCGAACCCGCTCCGGCGGCTCCGGCCATTCCGGTGACGGAGCCCGCTCCGGGTACCCCGGCCGCGGAGCCGGCCAAGCAGTAACGTTCAGGGACGCATTTGCCCCCACCCGGCCGGCACTTCGTTCGGCCGTCTTCCCCCTTCCTCGTCCAGCGGGGGAGGGGCGGGGTGGGGGCAAGGCTCTGATGGCGATCACGTTGTCCGGAGCCGTTCAACAGCCCTCTCGAACACCGCGTCGAACATCGCCCGCGTCAGGCGGCCGGTGTTGGTGTTCTGCGGGCTGGGGTGGTAGCTGTCGAACAACGCCGCCCCGCCGGGCAAGGCGTGTTCGGCGCCGTGCCCGAACGGGAAATCCCGGCCCGGCAGGGCCAGCGCCGCCAGGGCGGCGTCGTGCGCGATGCGGCCCAGCGCCACCACGGTGCGCAGGCGGGAGGATGACAGTTCCTCGGCCAGGAAGGGGCGGCAGGCGGCGATCTCGGCGGCGAGCGGGCGGTTGGCCGGCGGTACGCAACGGACGGCGTTGGTGATCCGCACCTCATCCTCGCCCAGTGCGACGCGGGCCAGGGCCGCGCGCAGCCAGCGGCCGGACGAGTCGCCGTGGAACGGGCGGCCGGTGCGGTTGCCGCCTTTGAGCGCCGGGGCGAGGCCGATGACCAACAGAATCGGGTCGCCGGTGCCGCTGGACGGCACCGGCGCGTTGTGGAAGTCCGGGAAGCGGGAGCGGTTGTCTGCGCGGAACGCCGCCAGACGCGGGCAGCGCGGACAGTCCCGCCCCGGTTCGGAACCTGCCTTACAGATTGTCGTACACGGTGCCGGGGCCGGGATTCTGACCGCCGGTGTGGTCGATCTGGACGGGCGGCGGCTCGCGGTGATGGTGGACGCGGGCGATGGTGCCGGCGAGGTCCTGCAGCTCGATGAAGTTGTCGGCCTGCCGGCGCAGTTCGTCGGCCACCATCGGCGGCTGTGAGCGCACGGTGCTGATCACGCTGACGCGCACACCCTTGCGCTGCACCGCCTCGACCAGACGACGGAAGTCGCCGTCGCCGGAGAACAGCAGGATGTGGTCCACGCGCTCGGCCATTTCCATCACGTCGATGGCCAGCTCGATGTCCATGTTGCCCTTGATCTTGCGTCGGCCGGAGGCGTCCGTGAACTCCTTCGTCGGCTTGGTCACCATGGTGTAGCCGTTGTAGTCCAGCCAGTCGACGAGCGGCCGGATCGGCGAATACTCCTGGTCTTCGACCAGAGCCGTGTAATAGAAGGCGCGCAGAAGCCGCCCTTCGGCGGCGAAGCCGTCGCGCAGGCGCTTGTAGTCGATGTCGAAACCAAGGGCCCGCGCCGCCGCGTAGAGGTTGGCGCCGTCGATAAACATCGCCAGCCGCTCTTCCTTATAGAACAAACGACTGATTTCTTTCGGCAAAGTGGTTGAGCGGTCCAATGTCGTAATCCTTCTGCAAGAGACTGCGTAAAATCACGGGGAGGTGCGAAATGGCACGGTCCCCGTCATGTAAAGTAGGGTGGGGCGCCGCGCAGAGCAAGGGTTCCTCCGGTGAGTGGGCGGGCGCATTGGATCGGCGCGGTTCACGACGACTGGGCGGAACTTGTGGCCTGATGGGAGCCCGACATTGCCACGGGCGGTGCAACGTTCGCGCTTGATCGGGGCGGCGCGTATCCATATATTCGAACGCCTCTTAAGTTCCGGAGTTGGCCCGACTATGGCTCGCGTTACCGTCGAAGATTGCGTCCTCAAGGTTCCGAATCGTTTCGAGCTGGTCATGGTGGCCGCCCAGCGCGCGCGGGAGATCGCGTCCGGCGCGCCGCTGTCCATCGACCGCGACAACGACAAGAACCCCGTCGTTGCGCTCCGCGAGATCGCCGACGAGACCGTGGTGCTGGAGACCTTGAAGAACTCCCTCATCAAGGGCCACCAGAAGCACGTCGAGAGCGACGAGCCGGAGGAGGAGATCGTCGAGCTGATGGCCGGCGAGCACGGCTGGGCCGGTGCCGCCAACACCTCGCTGCGCGATGACGACGCCATGGGCGACGCCGAGGAGGGCGAGGACGACCTGCTGGACGGCGAGCCGGAAGAGGCGCTGGGCATGGGCGAGGGCGACGTCGTCGGCGACGACGACGTCTGACACGGGACATGAAGAGGGGGAAGCGGGTGGCCTCCCGGGCGCCCGCACCCATATTCAGTCTGTTCACCACTCCTGAGAGGGCGCGCATGGCGCCGGGTCGGGCAGCATGATCCGGCAATACGAACTCGTCGAACGCGTCAGGGCCTACGATCCCTCGGCGGACGAGGACCTGTTGAACCGCGCCTACGTCTTCTCCATGAAGGCGCACGGTTCGCAGACGCGCGCTTCCGGCGACCCGTACTTCTCGCACCCGCTGGAAGTCGCCGGCATCCTCACGCAGATGAAGCTGGATTCCGCCACCATCGTGACGGCGCTGCTGCACGACACGGTGGAGGATACGGTCGCCACCCAGGAAGACATCGAGCGCCTGTTCGGCAAGGAGATCGGCCGGCTGGTGGACGGCGTGACCAAGCTGTCGCGCCTGGAGATGCAGAGCGAGCAGGCCAAGCAGGCGGAGAACTTCCGTAAGCTGGTCCTGGCGATGTCCGAGGACATCCGCGTGCTGCTGGTGAAGCTGGCCGACCGGCTGCACAACATGCGCACGCTGCACCACATCAAGAACCCGGACAAGCGCAAGCGCATCGGCCGCGAGACGCTGGAGATCTACGCGCCGCTGGCCGAGCGCATCGGCATGCACCAGGTCAAGGACGAGCTGGAAGACCTGGCCTTCGCCGAGCTGAACCCGGACGCGCGCGACAGCATCCTGGCGCAGCTGTCCCGCCTGCGGTCGGAGGGCGAGGACCGGGTCGAGCGGATCATCAAGGAACTGACCGACGTCCTGCACGAGGAAGGCCTGGAGAACGTCCAGATCACCGGCCGCGAGAAGACGCCCTATTCGATCTGGCGCAAGCTGCAAAGCAAGAACGTCAGCTTCGAGGCACTGTCGGACATCATGGCGTTCCGCTGCATCGTCGGCAACGTGGGCGAATGCTATCAGGCGCTGGGCATCATCCACAGCCGCTATCCCGTGGTGCCCGGCCGGTTCAAGGACTACATCTCGACGCCGAAACCGAACGGCTACCGCAGCCTGCACACCGGCGTCATCGGCCCGCAACGCAACCGCATCGAGGTGCAGATCCGCACCAAGGACATGCACGAGGTGTGCGAACTGGGCGTCGCCGCCCATTGGGCCTACAAGCAGGGCCAGCCGCGCGAGGGTGCCCGCGAATACCGCTGGCTGCGCGAACTGCTGGACATCCTGGAGCATGCCACCAAGCCCGAGGAGTTCCTGGAGCACACCAAGCTGGAGCTGTTCCAGGACCAGGTGTTCTGCTTCACGCCCAAGGGTGACCTGATCGCGCTGCCGCGCGGCGCCACGCCGGTGGACTTCGCCTACGCCGTGCACTCCGAGGTGGGCGACCACTGTGTCGGCGCCAAGATCAACGGCCGCATGCTGCCGTTGCGCACGCAGCTGCAGAACGGCGATCAGGTCGACATCATCACCTCCAAGGCGCAGACGCCGGTGCCGGGGTGGGAGCGCTTCGTCGTCACCGGCAAGGCGCGCGCCCGCATCCGCAAGTTCCTGCGCACCCAGCAGCGCGCCCAGTACATCGAACTGGGCCGCGCCATCCTGCAGCGCCAGTTCCGGCAGGAAGGCTACGACTACGGCGAAAAGGCGCTGGAAGGCGTGCTGAAGATCTTCCAGCAGCCGTCCGTGGACGACCTGCTGGCCTCGGTCGGGTCCGGTCTGCATTCCGGGCGCGAGGTCTTCCACGCCGTCTTCCCCGGCCACAAGCCGCACGCCCAGACGCAGCCGAAGGACGGCGACGACAAGGCCATCGGCCTGATCGCCAAGCCCAAGCCGAAGGCCAAGGGCAAGGAAGCGCCGCTGCCCATTCGCGGGCTGATCCCCGGCATGGCGGTGCACTACGCGCGCTGCTGCCACCCGCTGCCGGGCGACCGCATCGTCGGCATCGTCACCACCGGCAAGGGTGTCACGATCCACACCATCGACTGCGAAACGCTGGAGAGCTTCAACGATTCGCCGGAGCGCTGGATCGACGTCGCCTGGGATGTCGGCGACAGTCCGGAGGAGCACGTCGGCCGCATCAACCTCGTGGTCGCCAACGAGCCGGGCTCGCTGGGCACGCTGTCCACGGTGATCGGCAAGAACGGCGGCAACATCACGAACCTGAAGATCACCAGCCGCAACACCGACTTCTTCGAGCTGCTGATCGACATCGACGTCAAGGACGCCAAGCACCTGACCAACATCATGGCGGCGCTGCGGGCCACGCCGGTGATCAACTCGGTCGACCGGGCGCGCGGGCGGTAGGTACCGACCTGCCATCGTCCCGCTGCGTCGCCGGGAATCGATCGCGGCACGGGTGAAAGCGGCAGGATTCCTTTCGTTACGAACTGTTTCGTTCCGTAGCAAAATGCTACGCGCCGCCGGCCGGCTGCCGTGTCTTGTTCCCTCCATATAAAGGAATATAATGCCTTGGGCGGCCTGAAGTGGCCGCGCATAGCGCATTATTAGTGTCTTGTTGAGGTATTTTGTTGTAATATGTGGCATTGACTCGTTCCGAGTGCCCTGCGCCCCATAAGCATATGGCATGCGTCATTTGCCTGGCATGCCATGCGCAACTTTCAGTTATGGGGGGAGACATGGGACAGGGCGGTTTCATTACCTTGGTGAACGGCACTCCGTACGACTGGACGAACATCCACCAGCACTCCTACCAGATGAATTCGTGGGGTTTCCCGACCACGATCCCCGCGTGGAAGACGGCGCAGGTCTATGTCGAGTGGGACCAGAACGCCTTCGACAGCCAGAGCGACGACGCCGGCGAGGTGGTGTATTCCCTGAACGGCACGCCCTTCACCTTCCAGGTCCAGGCCCGCAACACGAACGGCTTCGACCTGCAGGTCTACTTCACCAACCTTGCGACGTCGGGCAATCCGCAGGGCAGCACGCTGAGTCTCGGCTGGTCGCACGACGGCTCGGTCGCGTTCGTCCTTGCCGGCGAAAGCGGGAACTTCACCGCCAATGTGGTGCCGGCGGGGTGGATGCAGCACAACCTGGGCCAGCTCGGCGGACGGACGCTGCGCCAGCTGTGCATCCCCGGATCGCACGATTCCGGCATGAGCGTGGTCAACGGCAGGACCGCCTTCGCCTTCCCCTGCAGCGTCATCACCCAGACCACCAGCATCCTCGGGCAGCTGACGCTGGGCGCGCGCTACTTCGACATCCGCCCGGTCATCAGCGGCGGCCAGTACTTCACCGGCCACTACAGCGACATCACGCAGATCAACTCCTGGCAGGGCGCCAACGGCGAATCCATTGCCCAGGTCATCAACGACGTGAACAGCTTCACGGCGGTGAACAAGGAACTGGTCATCCTCTACCTGTCGCACGACTACAACACGGACGTCGGGAACAGTTCGTACCGGGCGTTCACGCAGCAGGAATACAACGGGCTTCTGGCGCAGCTCGGCGGGCTCAACAACCTCTACGCCGTCGCCAATCCGGGGGACCTGACGCAGATCCAGCTCAACGACTACATCGGCCAGAACAAGGCGGCGGTCATCGTCGTCGTCGACGCGCCGGGCATCACGGTGGGCGACGCCTACTTCGGCAAGGGCTTCTACCTGCCTGCGAACTTCCCCGTGTACAACCAGTACTCGGACACGAACGACGCGGCCCAGATGGTGTCGGGCCAACTCGGCAAGATGAAGGAGCAGCGGACCAGCCCGACGTCGTCCTACTTCCTGCTCTCGTGGACGCTGACGCAGGACGGCACGCAGGCGACGACATGCGAGATGGGTGCGGCGAGCATCCTCGACCTCGCCGCCGAGGCCGACCCGCTGATCTATCAGGATCTGTTGCCGGCCTGCAGCCCGCAGACCTATCCCAACATCCTGTACATCGACAACATCAACAGCGGCGCCATCACCGCCCTGGCCATGGCGGTCAACACCCTGGCCATCAACGGCTGATACGCGGGCTCGTGGGCGCCGCGCCGGGGGCAGGAACCCGGCGTGGCGTCCCGCCCGATTTTATGCTCTCCTCCCGCCGGGATTCGTTGAAGGGGAGCGGACATGATCACCACGGCCATTTTCCCGGCGCGCTACGTGCAGGGCGAGGGCGCGCTCGACACCCTGGGCGAGGATCTGTGCCGGCTGGGCGGCACCGCGCTGGCCATCGTCGATCCCTTCGTGCTGAAGACGCTGAACCAGCGCATCGTGGCGGCGACCGAGGAACACGTCGGGCTGGCGATCGAGGAGTTCGGCGGCGAGTGCTCGGACGAGGAGATCGAGCGCCTCGCCATGGTGGCGCGCGACGTCGCCGCCGACGTGATCGTCGGCATCGGCGGCGGCAAGGCGCTGGACACCGCCAAGGCGGTGGCACACGCGCTGAGCGTGCCGGTCGCCATCGTGCCGACGCTGGCCTCCACCGACGCGCCGTGCAGTGCGCTGTCGGTGATCTACACCAAGGAGGGAGCCTTCAAGCGCTACCTCGTGCTGCCGCGCAACCCGGAACTGGTGCTGGTCGACACCGGCGTCATCGCCGCCGCACCCGTGCGCTTCCTGGTGTCAGGCATGGGCGACGCGCTGTCGACGTGGTTCGAGGCGGAGGACTGCCGCATCAAGCGCGGCGCCAACATGACCGGCCGCGTCGGCCCGATGACCGCCTACAGCCTGGCGCGCCAGTGCTACGACACGCTGCTGGAGTACGGCCAACTGGCCAAGGCGGCGTGCGAGGAGCATGTGGTGACCCCGGCGCTGGAGCGCATCGTCGAGGCGAACACCCTGCTGTCCGGCCTGGGCTTCGAGAGCGGCGGGCTGGCGGCGGCGCACGCCGTGCACAACGGGCTGACCGCGCTGGAGGAGACGCACGCCCACTGGCACGGCGAGAAGGTGGCGCTGGGCACGCTGACCATGCTGATGCTCACCGGCCGGCCGGCGTCGGTGATCCGCGAGGTTTATGACTTCTGCGAGTCGATCGGCCTGCCGACGACGCTGGCCGACGTCGGCCTTGCCGGCGTCACGGACGAGCGGCTGTGGATCGCCGCCGAGCGCGCCTGCGCCGAGGGCGAGACCATCCACAACGAACCCTACGAGGTGACGCCCAAGCACGTGCTGGCGGCGCTGAAGGCGGCCGACGCCGAAGGGCGCCGGCGCAAGGCGCTGCGCCTTTCCGGGAAGGAGTGAGCCATGCCCGGACCCGCACCCGCCGAACCCACCATCTTCAGCCGCATCATCGTCGGCGAGATCCCCTGCGCCAAGGTGTACGAGGACGAGGCGACCTTCGCCTTCATGGACGCCGGGCAGCTCAACCCCGGCCACGTGCTGGTGGCGCTGAAACGGCCGGCGGCGACCATCCTGGACCTGAGCGAGGACGAGGCGGCGGCGCTGTTCCGCGCCGTGCACAAGGTCGCCCGCGCCGTGCAGGACGCCTTCCGGCCCGACGGCATCACCATCCTGCAGGCCAACGGGGCGGCGGGCTGGCAGACGGTGCCGCACATCCACGTGCACGTGCTGCCGCGCCACGCGGACGACGGCGTCGGGCTGGTGTGGCCGCGTAAGAACCCGCCGATGGACGAGCTGAAGGCGCTGGCCGCCCGGATCAAGGCCTGAAGATCATGGTTTGAAGAAGAAGGTTTGAAGCGTGACGGCGCGGGAATGGACGGCTATATAGTCTCCGGCGGAATCCGGAGCTTGGCATGACCCGTTACCTGCGCCTGGGCGTGAACATCGACCACGTGGCGACGCTGCGCAACGCGCGCGGCGGCCGCCACCCGGACCCCCTGCGCGCCGCCCGCATGGCCGCGGAGGCCGGCGCCGACGGCATCACCGCGCACCTGCGCGAGGACCGGCGCCACATCCGCGACGACGACGTCGCCCGCCTGATGGCGGAAATCGCGCTGCCGCTGAACCTGGAGATGGCCGCCACCGACGAGATGCTGGGCATCGCGCTGCGCCACCGGCCGCACGCCTGCTGCATCGTGCCGGAGAAGCGCACGGAGGTGACCACCGAAGGCGGGCTCGACGCCGCCGGCGGCAAGGCGCACCTGAAGCGCTTCGTGCAGGAACTGGGTGCGGCGGGCGTGCGCGTGTCGCTGTTCATCGACCCCGACGAGGCGCAGCTGGACGCCGCGCGCGAGCTGGGCGCCCCGGTGGTCGAGCTGCACACCGGTTCCTATTGCGAGGCGCCCGAAGGCTTCGACCGGCAGGCCGAGCTGCAGCGCCTCGTGCGCGCGGCGGCGCACGCCGAGGCGATCGGCCTGGAATGCCACGCTGGGCACGGGCTGGACTACGACACCGTGGGGCCGGTGGCCGCCATTCCCACCGTCGTCGAGCTGAACATCGGCCATTTCCTGATGGGGGAGGCGGTGTTCGTCGGCCTTCCCGCGTCGCTGGGCCGCATGCGCGCGCTGATGGACGCGGCCCGGCCCGGCGCCGTGCGCCCGGCGCGCTGACGGCCGCAACGTTGCTTGCTCCTTTCACACCGCCGTTGAGAATCGAAAGCACATGGCCTTGATCGAAAAGAAGAAGGAAGCCGGCGGTATCGGCGAGACGCTGAAGACGGTCTTCTACGCCGTCCTCATCGCCTTCGGCGTGCGGACCTTGGCCTATGAGCCGTTCAACATCCCGTCGGGGTCGATGATCCCGTCGCTGCTGATCGGCGACTATCTGTTCGTGTCGAAGTTCTCGTACGGCTACAGCAAGCACACGGTCGCCTTCGGCATGCCCGCCTTCGAGGGGCGCATCTTGGGCCACATGCCCGAGCGCGGCGACGTCGCCGTCTTCAAGCTGCCGCGCGACAACAAGACCGACTACATCAAGCGCGTCATCGGGCTGCCGGGCGACAGCATCCAGATGATCGGCGGCGTCCTGCACATCAACGGCAAGCCGGTGCAGCGCGAGCGCATCGACGACTACGTCACCAAGGACCCGCTGGGCCGCGAGGTGCGCGCCGCGCAGTACCTGGAGACGCTGCCCGAGGGGCGCAAGCACCGCATCATCGAGGAGACCGACCGCGGTCCGCTGGACGAGACGCCGGTCTACAAGGTGCCGCCCGGCCACCTGTTCATGATGGGCGACAACCGCGACAACTCGCTGGACAGCCGTGTTCCCAGCATGGTCGGCTACGTTCCCGTGGAGAACCTGGTCGGCCGGGCCGAGTTCCTGTTCTTCTCGCTGGCCGAGGGCACGCACTTCTACGAGGTGTGGCGCTGGCCGTTCGACCTGCGCGTGAGGCGCCTGTTCCAGGGTGTGAGCTGAATTGGCGCCGGTTGAGGAGGATCCGATGGGGTCCGATCTGGATGACACTGGCTTGGACGGGTTGGCGGCGGCGCTCGGGCACCGCTTCGCCGACATCGGCCTGCTCGCCGACGCCGTGACGCATCCGAGCCTGATGGGCCTGGAGCGCAGCGGCAAGGGCGTGGCCCCGGCGCAGGGGCCGGGCATCGCGTACGAGCGGCTGGAGTTCCTGGGCGACCGGGTGCTGGGCCTGTGCGTCGCCGACTGGCTGCTGGAGCGCTTCCCGGACGAGCGCGAGGGCTCGCTCGCCAAGCGGCACGCCGCCCTGGTGCGGCGCGAGGCGCTGGGCACGGTCGCCGACGCCATCGGCCTGGGCGAGCACCTGCGCCTGTCGCCAGCCGAGGCGTCGGGCGGCGGACGCAGCAACCGCACCATCCTGGCCGACGCGTGCGAGGCGGTGATCGGGGCGCTGTTCCTGGACGGCGGGCTGGAGGCGGCCAAGCGCTTCATCCGCACGGCCTGGGCCGGCATGATCGACCGCGCCGACGTGCCGCCGGTGGATCCCAAGACCGCGCTTCAGGAATGGGCGCAGGGACGCGGCCGGCCGTTGCCGGTTTACGAGATGATCGAGCAGACGGGGCCGGCGCACGAGCCGGTCTTCCGTGTGCAGGTGCGCGTCGAGGGAGAGGAGCCGGTCACCGGTTCCGGCTCTTCCAAGCGCGCGGCGGAGAAACAGGCGGCCAGCCTTCTGCTGGGCCGGTTGGGTGTGCCCGGCGCAGGCACGGGCGGGGAGTGAACGATGACCGACGACACCCATGACGACACCCATGACGACGACTTCGAGGGTGACGATGATTTTGGCGCCACCGGCACGGGGCCGGAGCACCCGCGCTGCGGCTTCGTGGCGCTGGTGGGCGCGCCCAACGCCGGCAAGTCGACGCTGCTGAACGCGCTGATCGGTGCCAAGGTCTCCATCGTCAGCCCGAAGGTGCAGACCACGCGCTCGCGCGTGCTGGGCATCACCATCGAGGGCGACAGCCAGCTCATCTTCGTCGACACGCCGGGCATCTTCACGCCGAAGAAGCGGCTGGAGAAGGCGATGGTGCACGCCGCTTGGCAGGGTGCGCAGGACGCCGACCTGATCGGCGTGCTGTTCGACGCCACCCGCCGCGGCATCGACGACGACACCCGCGGCATCATTGACCGGCTGAAGGAGCAGGGGCGCGAGGCCATCCTGATCCTCAACAAGATCGACCTCGTCCGTCACCGCGAGGTGCTGCTGCGCCTGACCGAGGACCTGAACCGCGACGCGCCCTTCACCGACACCTTCATGGTGTCGGCCGGCACCGGCGACGGGGTGGCGGACCTGCGCCGCGTGTTCACGGAGCGGGTGCCGGAGGGCCCGTGGCTCTACCCGGAGGACCAGATCTCCGACATGCCCATGCGCCTGCTGGCGGCGGAGACCACGCGCGAGAAGCTGTTCCAGCAACTGCACCAGGAACTGCCCTACGCCGCCACCGTCGAGACGGAGACCTGGGAGGAGTTCCAGGACGGCTCCGTCAAGATCAGGCAGGTCATCTACGTGCAGCGCGAGAGCCAGAAGGCCATCGTGCTGGGCAAGGGCGGGGCACGCATCAAGCACATCGGGCAGGCGGCGCGCACCGAGCTGGAGGCGTTCCTGGAACGCCGCGTGCACCTGATGCTGTTCGTCAAGGTCCGCGAGAACTGGACCGAGGACCCCGAGCGCTATGAAGCCTGGGGGCTGGAGTACGATCCGAAGTAGTGACGTGCCGACGTTGGGTTTTCGCGACGCTCAACCCAACCTACCGGTCCGTCGTAGGTTGGGTTGAGGCCGAAGGCCGAAAACCCAACATTTGCGCGCGTTTCACCCCGAGCCGCGCGCCAGTTCGAGCAGGCGGTCGCGGACCGGGCGGGGCGGGCGCTCCCGGTCGGCGCCGCGGCGGCTGCGGTAGGTGGTGATCGCCACCGTGATCCAGGTGGCGTGGAAGATCACGCCGGCGAGGATGACGATCTGCCCGGGCACGGGGCCGATCATCGCGCGCTCCCACACCTCGGCCAGCGTGGTGATGGGTTCGGGGTGGATCAGCAGCTTGCCGGCGTAGGCCACCACCTGGATGCCGAAGATCCAGCCGTAGTTGCGTCGCAGCCGCCGTCCGGCCGCCTCGAGGAAGGTGATGTGCAGGTTGGGGTGGCGGTAGTCGTGGTGGAGGATCTCGTTCCACCCGTTGTCGGCCCGCGCCCCCTGGCCCAGCAGGATGGGCCCGAAGAAGTGGACCTCCAGGATGTGCGCGCGGATGCGCCAGAAGTCGAAGAAGCGGTAGCGCCGCGCCTCGATGTAGAGGAACACGGCGACCAGCAGCCCGACCAGCACCAGCGGCAGCGGCGAGGCCGACGCGCTGGAGAAGGTCAACGACAGCGCGATGCCGGTGGTGACCACCGCCCAGTTGGTGGTGGCGTCCAGGCGGGTGCGCCAGACCGTGCTGCGGTAGATCTCCGCCCGGTAGAGGTGGGCCAGCGCGCCGATGTCGGCGGCGTTGAAATGCGTCCTGGTGACACGGGTGACGTCGTCGTCCATGGCTCGCGTCCCTCCCAAATGGCCGCGCACGTTCGTGCCGATGGCGGGCCTTGAAAGGAAAGGTGAGTGCGCCGGGCCGCTCCGGCAAACGCGCGCCACCCTTGCGCCCCTGATCTTTCGAGAGGTTCGGTCTTCAGCGCTGTGCCGCCTGCGGCGAGATGGGGCTGCGCTTGAGGACGCGGGCGCCGAGCGCGGGCACCGGAACGGTGCCGGTGACGGTCAGCGCCTCGCCGGTCAGCAGGTCGGTAAGGCGGCCGCCGAGCGCCGCCGCGTCGGCCGGGGACAGCGCCACGCCACGCGGCGCCTCGCTCCAGTTCAGCAGGACCAGAACCTCCTCCTCCGGCTTGGCGCCGGGGCGGCGGTAGGCGAGCACGGACTCCGCGTCGGATGTGTCCAACAGCGCCAGGGCGCGGCCGCGCAGGGCGCCATGGCCGGCGCGCAGCGCGATCAGGCGCTTGTACGTTTCGGTGAGGCCGTTCGGGTCGTCCCAGCCGATCACCTTGTGGGCGCCGTAGGGCTCGTACGCGGCGCCGACCTCGTCGCCGGTGTAGACGAGCGGCAGGCCGGGCAGGGTCATCAGCATGGTGGCGGCCAGGCGCGCGCGCTCGACGCCGTGGCGGGTGACGAAGCGCGCGCCGGTGTCGTTGTTGTTGAGGAAGCGCATGACCGGCACGGCCGGATCGGCGTGCGCCAGCGCGGCGCGCAGCCGCGCGGCCGTCGGCATGCCGGTGCCGAAGGCGTCGTGCCACGCCCACTGGCCGAGCTGGTCGGTCCAGTCGTAGGCGGCGTCGAAACCGTTCCGCACGTACCAGGGGTCGCGCGCGGTCGATTCGGCGAGCAGCAGCAAATCGGGGTTCATCCGCTTCAGCTCATCGCGCAGCTGCGGCCAGAACTCCGGGGCGCGTTCGCGCACGGCCCAGCTGGCGTCGACGCGGAACCCGTCGATGCCCACCTCGCGCACCCAGAAGGCGAAGGCCTCGGTCATGTAGCGGCGCACGTCCGGGGCGTCGTAGTTCAGGTTCTTCAGGTTGGTCCAGTCGAAGTAGTGGGTCACGGCGCCGTCCGCACCGCGGTCGAAGAAGCCGTGGTAGGGGGAGGCGGCCCCGCGCGCCGCGGCGTCGGCGTGGTAGGGGTGCTGCTCCGCCAGGTGATTCGGCACGAAGTCCATCAGCACCTTCAGGCCGCGCGCGTGGGCGGCACCGACCAGCGCCTTGACGTCGCCGAGGCTGCCGTAGCGGTCGCGCACGCCGAAATGGTCGGTGACGGCGTAGCCGAAATCCTCGCCCGGAGCGCCGGTGACCGGCGACAGCCACAGCGCGGTGACGCCCAGCGCGGCGATGGCGTCCAGGCGGGCCGTCACGTCGGCCAGCCCGCGCGGGCCGAACAGGAAGGGCACGACGCCGTAGACGACGGCGCCCTCCATCCAGGCCGGTGCTTCGCGCCGCAGGTCCGGCGCCTCCGCCCGGCCGCCGCGGACGCGGAAGAGGGCCGTGGCCGAGTCTTCCCGGCCGAGGGCGTCGAACACGCGCATACTTATATAATAGTCACCGTCCCTGTCCGGTGTTTGCAGGACGAGGCGCCTGGCGGTGGCCGGCGACTCGTCGAGCGGCACGACGCCATCCGCCGCGAACAGCGGGGCGGGGTTGCCGGGGCGAGCGCGCCATTCCGCGCGGACGATGGGCGCGGCGCGGCCCGGAGCCGGCTCGCTGCGGCCGGAGTCGAGCGTGAGGCCGGCGCTGGTGACGGATACGCGCGGCCACGCCTTCGGCAGGTCACGCGTGCGCACCGTCCAGGTCTGGGTGGCGGAGGCGGTCTCGCCGGCACCGTCGCGCCGGCACAGCGCGCGCACCGTGTTGGCGCCCTCGTGCAGGGAGACTTCGGCGAAGAAGCGCGCACCGTCGCGCTGCGCCGGGACGATCCCGCCGGGCGAAGCGACCAGCACCTCGTCGCAGGCGTCCGGTGCTGCGGTACCTTCCACGAGGCGATCGAAGGTCCAGGAATCGCCGCCGTCCCCGTTCAGTGTGACCGCCGGGCCGGAGGCGCCGGCCGCGGCGGGCGCCAACAGCAGGGCCAGGACGAGCGGGCGGGCGAGCGAGCGGGCGAGGGGATGCATGCGGGCCGTCCGGCTGTGATCATCGGAGCCGGCAGCCTCGGCTTTTATGGTTAACGAAAGGTTGCCGCGACGGCGGTCGGCCGGGCCGCTGATTCGCCGTACATCGCCGCGCGTGAAAAAGCGACTCGACTTCGTCTTTTAAAATAGTTTGTTGGGGAGGCGGACGGTTTTACTGGGCGCTGGCTAATATACCGAGTGCGGGCCAATGACGTGGCGACTCGTTCCGGCCGTCCGCGCCGTCGGCGTCGAGCCTTCGTGCCGCACCCCGGCGCGTTGAGGAACTGAGGTTTGCAAGCGCGGCCTGTGCTATCGTGGTGGTGCGTATGAACGGCGAAAAAGCGCAACCGATAAGAAGGCCCGGCGGGGCGACGGAGGAAAGCGTGAGTGAGGAACAGCCGATGGGCGACGAGCGGCGACTGGGCGACCGGATCCTGTACGCCCTCGAACTGGCGCTGGAACAGAAGGACCTGGACGTTTCGGAACTGCTCGCCAAGGCGCTGGAGGCGACATTGACGCGCTTCGGCGGCCCCGACGCCGTGGACAAACGCGATCTGCCGGAACGCATGCTGGCCGCTTTCGACGCGCTGGACCGGCTGCGGCACGCCGAACTCGGCGACTGAATTGGCCTGTGGAGGGCGGAGTGAAAATTTTGCGTTTTGGTGATTGACAGGGTGGGGCGGGGCGGATAGAAAGCGCCCCACCGAACGACGCCACTCGGTTCGGCGGTCTTCTTCAAAACGCCTCACGGCCAGGATGAAGCGACCAAGTAGAGGGCAATTGCGCGGGTGTAGCTCAGTTGGTTAGAGCGCCGGCCTGTCACGCCGGAGGCCGCGGGTTCAAGTCCCGTCACTCGCGCCACTCTCTCTTTTATCCTTTTTTGCAAAAACTTGTTCTTGAAAGCCGCTGACGCGCGAACCATTTCTGGTTCGCGCGTTTCTGTTGTGCGGCGCATTGTCGCTGCGACGGAATTGATTCAAAGCGCTTTCCTTGGGCAGACAACCGGCCTATATTGCGCCGCGTCTGACGGGCTAATCCAGTCTTATACCACCACGGCGTGGCGCGTCGGCCCCCTTCCGGGCCGGTTGCGGCGTGCGTGGTTTGGTCCATGGGAGGACTGCG
>Ga0196970_1000227_pt1 | contig 82801 bp, 81 predicted proteins | sample S1v_513CmetaG_FD_148672 | JGI IMG/M metagenome (GOLD analysis project Ga0196970, IMG submission 148672) | Soil microbial communities from Anza Borrego desert, Southern California, United States - S1+v_5-13C | ecosystem: Environmental > Terrestrial > Soil > Desert | place: USA: California...
TCAAACACCCGATCCCATCCCGAACTCGGCCGTGAAAAGCCTCCGCGCCAATGGTACTGCGTCTTAAGACGTGGGAGAGTAGGTCGCCGCCAGGTCACTCAGGCTCAAGAGACGTCAAACCGAAGCATAAACGCTGGCATCTTCGCACACATCGGAAACGCCCCGGCTCACATCAGCCGGGGCGTTTTGCTGTTGGCGCTTTTTGCTGTTGGCTTACCGGCGTTGGCGCAACTGCCGTACCGCCAGCGCTTCGGGAACGCTGCCGGGTGTCGCTGGGTTACCTCGTGGCGACACCAACAGACGGACCTTCGATGACCCTGCAGCAGTTCATGGCCTTTGCGTTGGTGGGCATCGTGGTGGCGATGCTGGTCTGGAACAAGCTGCGCTTCGACGTGGTGGCGGTGCTGGCCCTGCTGGCCGGCGTATTCCTGGGACTGATCCCGGCGAAGGACGCCTTTTCCGGCTTTGCCGACGACATCGTCATCATCATCGCCTCCGCCCTCATCGTCAGCGCCGGGATCGCCCGGTCGGGCGTGATCGACGCGCTGGTCCGCCCGGTGGCAGCAAAGCTGAACACACCGACGCGCCAGATCGCCTTCCTGTCCGGATCGGTGGCCTTCATGTCGGCCCTGATGAAGAACATCGGCGCGCTTGCCATTTTCCTGCCGATCACCATGCAGTTGGCGCGGCGGCACCGCACCGGGGCGCATCGCGTGCTGATGCCGATGGCGTTCGCCTCTCTGATGGGTGGGCTGATGACGCTGGTCGGCACCTCGCCCAACATCATCGTGTCCCGCGTGCGCGAGGAAATCCTCGGCAAGCCCTTCGCCATGTTCGATTACCTGCCGGTCGGGCTTGGGATCACGTTGGCCGGTCTGGCCTTCCTGATGTTCGGCTGGCGCTTGCTGCCTCAGGACCGTAGCGGTGCGCGCTCCGCCGAAGAAACCTTCGCCATCGAGAATTACGCCAGCGAGATGAGGCTGCCGGCGGCGTCGGCCTTCGTCGGCCGCACCGTCCGCGACATCGAGGCCCTGGCGGAGGGTGAGGCGCAGGTGATCGGCCTGATCCGCGAACGCTTTCGCCGTTACGTGCCGGACAAGCACTGGGTCCTGCTGGCCGACGACATCCTGGTGCTGGAGGGCGACGCGCCGGCCCTGCAGCGTCTGGTCCAGGCCGCCTCGCTGGAACCGCTGGGCGTGCTGGAGGGAGTGGATGGCGAACTGCTGGCGGTCGAGGCGGTGGTGACGCCGGACTCGCCGCTTGCCGGCCATTCCGACCGCCGTCTCGACCTGCGGCGGCGTTTCGGCCTCAGCCTGCTGGCGGTGAGCCGCGCCGGCGAGCGGATTGCCCAGCGCCTGCACCATGTGGTGTTCCGGGAGGGTGACCTGCTGCTGCTCCAGGTGCCGGCGGAGCGCTATCCCGATGCGCTTGCCGACGCCAACCTGATTCCGCTTGCCGAGCGTCGCCTGCAGTTGGGTCGGCGCCGGCCGATGTGGGTGCCAGTCGGGATCGTCATCATCACCATGCTGGTCGTCGGCTTCCATCTGGCCCCGTTGGCGGTCACCTTCCTGGCGGCGGCAACGGCGATGATCGTCACCGGGGTGCTCAGCGTCGAGGATGCCTATCACGCGGTGGAGTGGCCCATTATCATCCTGCTGGCCGCGCTGATCCCGGTCAGCGGCACGCTGGAGAGCACAGGGGCGACCCAGGTGATCTCCACCCTGCTGGCCGATGCCGCGCGCGGCCTGCCGGCGGTGGCCTGCGTCACGCTGGTCATGGCGGCGGCGATGGCGGTCACGCCTTTCCTCAACAATGCGGCGACCGTGCTGGTCATGGCGCCGATCGGCGCCGGGGTGGCTCAGCAGCTGGGCCTCAGCCCCGATCCGTTCCTGATGGCGGTTGCCGTCGGTGCCGGCAGCGATTTCCTGACTCCCATCGGCCATCAGTGCAACACGCTGGTGATGGGCCCCGGCGGTTACCGGTTCAGCGACTATCCCCGGCTGGGGTTGCCCCTGTCACTGCTCATCCTGACGCTGGGCACCTGGCTGATCGTGATGGTCTGGCCGCTTGGGGGATGAGGGAGGAACAACGGTCCCCGGCCGGATGTTGCCCATCGCCGCCTCCCATCGCCGGCCCCCGACGCCAAGGGGCAGGCCCGACCAATGAGGAACACGACCGTGCTGGTTTCCGAGATCATGGCGAAAGCGCTGGAGTTCATCGCCCCCGACGCCACCGTACAGGAGGCTGCGACCCTGATGGGCGAGCTGGATGTCGGCGCGCTGCCGGTCGGGTCGGCCGAAGACCTGCTGGGCATCCTGACCGATCGCGACATCCTGTTCCGGGTGGTGGCGGAGGGCGGCGACAGCACGCGGGTGCGGGTGCGCGAGGTGATGTCCAGTTCCGTCTTCAGCTGCCGCGACACCGACACGCTGGCGACGGCGATGGACATCATGGGCGCCTACCATGTGCGGCGCCTGCCGGTGCTGGACGAGGCGAAGCAGGTCGTCGGCTGGCTGACGCTGAGCGACGTGTCGCGCCGGCTGCTGCTGGAAACCAACACGATCCGGAACGCACTGGGCGAACTCAGCGCCAGCGGCCAGGACGTTTGATGGCAGGACGTCTGATGGGGGCGGCTACAGCCGCAGCCCCATCTGCCGGTTCAGCCGCACCACCAGATCGGCGGGAAGGCCGAGGCGTTGGGCGAGGTAGCGCAGGTAGGAGCGGTTGATCGGCGCGTTCTTGTCGACCGCGGCCAGGGAGACCGCGTAGAAGCGGGCGGCCAGGCGCGGACTGTCGACCTGCCGGACCAGCTCTTCAAGGCACTGCGGTTCTTCCAACGAACTCTCAAGCGCGCGCTGGTCCTCCTCGTCGAGGGCACTGCTGCGCAGCTTGCCCCTGATCCGACCGAGTTCCATGCCGTCCAACTTGCCATTCGCGTGGGCCGCGGCGGCCATGGCGCGGACCAGCAGGCGCGCCTCATCCGGACTGGCGGATCCAAGATCCGCAGGCGCGCGGTCGTGCAGCTGGTGGCGGTTGCGCAGATGGGCGTCCAAGATCTGCCGGGCCAGCATCTCGTGCAGCACCGGTTGGTGGCCCAGGCGCGACCCCAGCGGGCTGGCGTCCGCTTCCGGCTCGCCGGTGGGAATGGCGGTGGGAATGGGGGCAGGTGGGGACTCCGGCGAGCCGCCGAACAGGCGCTTCAGCAGGCTGGGTTTCTGAAGTTCCGTCATCAGGGGGTTCCCCCGTTGGCCCCGGCCGGCCGCTGCATCGCACTGTCGATCTGCGTCAGCAGGCGGGAGAAGTCGACGGGCTTGGGATGGTAATCGTCGCAGCCCGCCTGCAGAGTCTTTTCGCGGTCGCCGGACATCGCGTGGGCGGTCAGGGCGATGATCGGGATCGCGGCCGTCTCTTCGCCCGCCTTCAGTTCCCGGGCGGCGGTCCAGCCGTCGATGACTGGCAGGTTCATGTCGAGCAGGATAACGTCCGGCCGCTCGCTGCGCGCCATCTCCACCCCCTGGCGCCCGTCGAAGGCGAGCACCACGTCGAACCCCCGCCGTTTCAGGCGACGTGACAGGAAATCCCAGATTTCCTCATGGTCCTCGACCAGCAACAGCTTAGCCATCGGTTCCTCCCATTCCTCCCGGCGCGTCGGCGGCATCCTCCACGTTTCCGGAGGCCGGCCGTAGGCGCGCGATCGCGTCCTTCAGCTCTTCGATCATTTCCGCCGATCCGTCCTCCGTCACCGGGATGATGTCGCGGACACGGCCGCGCAACTCCTCGGCCTCGTCGCGGCCGATCGCCTGGGGGGCGGCCATGACGATGACGGGGATGCCGCTCCAATCCGGATCGCGGCTCAGCGCCTTGAGGAAGGCGAGCCCGTCCATGCCGTCCATGAAGGGGTCCAGCAGGATCACGGTCGGCCGGACGGCGGCAAGCTGGCGGAACGCCTCCTCCTCCGTCTCGGCTTCCCGGACGTCCCAGCCGTCGCGGCCGAGCTCCGCCCCCAAAAGGGCGCGGGTCTCGTCCGCCTCCATCAGAACAAGCGCGGTGCCCGGAGCCTGTCCGCAGAGGCCGCTCAGCACGCGGTGCAGGCGCTGCCAGTCCACCGGCTTGGTGAAGTAGTCGGCGGCGCCCAACGACAGCGCCAGCCCCTTTTCCCGGCGGGAAGAGATGATGATGACGGGGATGTCGGCCAGATCGGGCTCCGCCTTCAGCAGCGACAGCACCGACCAGCCGTCGGTCCGCGGCATCATCACGTCGAGCAGGATGGCACGCGGCCGGATTTGCCGGGCGATCGACAGGCCGGTCTGGCCGTCCGCCGCCAGCGCCACGCCGAAGCCTTCGCGGTGCAGGAAGCGGGCGAGCAGCTCGCGCATCGCCTGTTCGTCGTCGATGATCAGGATCGTCTCGCGGGCGGAAGGCGCGGGTGTGGTCTGGTCAACCGTTACCGGTGAAGGATCGGAATGGCGGTGTGCCTGGCCGTGCCGCAGGTCGGCGGGCAGCCGCAGGATGAAGCTGGTGCCCTTGCCGGATGCGGTTTCGACCGCGATCTCTCCGCCCAGCATCTCCGCGAAGGCCTTGGTGATCGCCAGCCCCAGCCCGGTCCCGCCGAAGCGGCGCGTGGTGGAGCTGTCGGCCTGCATGAAGCGTTCGAACAGCCGGCGGACCTGCTCCGGCGACATGCCGATGCCGGTATCGGTGACGCGGAAGACCACCATGTCTCCCGCTGCCATGTCCCCCGCTGCCGCGCCGGCGTCTGCCGCGGTGTGCTCGACCGACAGGGTGACGGTGCCGTTCTCGGTGAATTTGGCGGCATTGCTCAGCAGGTTGAACAGGCACTGCCGAACCTTCACCACGTCGGTGTGCATGCGGCCCAGCCCGTCCGTCACCTGCACCTCCAGACGGTTACCCTTCTTCGACACCAGGGCCTCGACCGTTGCGGCGACCTCGCGGGTCAGTTCGGCGATGTCGGCGTCCTCGCCATGCACCTCCATCTTGCCGGCTTCGATCTTCGAGATGTCGAGGACGCCGTTGATCAGGTTCAGCAGGTGACGGGCGTTGGCCTCGATCTTCTCCAGGTCGGGCAGCATGCTGTCGACGCCGAGATCGGCCAACTCCTCCTCCAGCATCTCGGTGTAGCCGATGACGGCGCTCAAGGGTGTGCGCAGCTCGTGGCTCATGTTGGCGATGAACAGGCTCTTGGCCCGGTTGGCCTCCTCCGCGGCGAGGCGGGCGGCCTCCAGCTCCTCCTCCGCCCGCTTGCGGGTGCTGATGTCCTGCATCGCGCCGATCATGCGCAGCGGCTGTCCGATGGCGTTGCGCAGGACGAAGCCGCGGTCGAGGATGCTGGCATAGCTGCCGTCGGCACGGCGGAATCGGTATTCGTCGTTCCAGCGGGTGCCGCCGCCGTCGATCACAGCATGGATGCCGGTCACCACATGGTCCTGGTCGTCGGGGTGGATGTGGTCCATCCACCAGGCGGCGGCGGTCTCCGTGGCATCCTCGCCATAGCCGAAGAGGGTGCGCACCGCCTCGTTCCAGTGGATGCGGTCCGATGACAGGTTCCAGTCCCAGATGGCGTCGTTGGTCGCCCGCGCCGCAAGCCGGTAACGCTCCTCCGTCTCGCGCAACGCCTCCTCGGCGCGGCGGCGGGTGGTGATGTCGGTGTGGACGCCGACCCATTCCTGCACGGCGCCGTTGCCGTCCAGAAGCGGGACAGCGCGGACCAGCATGTCGCGGTAGACGCCGTCGTGACGGCGCAGCCGGTGTTCGGCCTTGTAGATCGTCCGTCCCGTCCGCGCCGCGCGCCAGGCCTCCGCCGTGTGGGGGCGGTCGTCAGGGTGGATGGCGTCGGTCCAGCCGGTGCCCTTCAACTCTTCGAAATTTTGGCCGGTGAAGGCGCTCCAGCTCGGCTGCGGAGCGGTGAAGCGCCCGGTTTCCGACGTGCTCCAGACGATGGCGGCGGTCGCCTCCACCAGCGAGCGGAACCTCTCCTCGCTGACGCGCAGCCGGTCTTCAGCCCGCTTGCGGTCGGTGGTGTCCCAGGTGACGCCGATCAGGCTCAGGCTGCGTTCGGGTGTGCTGTCGGTCACGATGCCGCGCGCCACCGCCCAGCGGACCTCGCCCGACGGCAGGAGGATGCGGAACTCGGCGTCATATTCGCCGCGTTCCCGCCGGGCGGTCTCGATGATCTGCCGGATGTGGGGCTGGTCGTCGGGGTGCACGCGTCCGGTCACGTCCGATCCGCAGAGCGGGCGGTCGGGCGGGAACTCCGCCGTGAAGTCGAAGATCTCGCGCAGGCGGGCGTCGGCCTCGATGCGGTCCTCGTCCAGGTTCCACGACCATGCGCCGATCCGTGCGGCGTTGAGCGCCAGTTGCAGCCGCCGCTCCGCCTCCACCACGCGGGCTTCGGCCCGGCGCTGCTCGGTCACGTCGGTGTTGGTGCCAAGCCAGCGAAGGATTCGCCCATCGGGACCGCGGACCGGCACGGCACGGGACAGGAACCAGCGGTATTCGCCGTCGTGCCTGCGCAGGGGGAAGGTGTCTTCCCACGGCTCCTCCGCCCGGATGGCACGGAAGAAGCCGTCGGAGGCGCGGTCGACATGGTCGGGATGGTGGACGATGCGCCAGTTCCAGCCCTCCGTCTCCCCCGGCTTGGTGCCGGTGAAGTCGTACCAGCGCCGGTTGTACCAGTAGATCGCGCCACCGGCGTCGGCCATCCAGGTCAGCTGCGGGATCAGGTCGGCGAGGCTGCGGAACTGCTCCTCGTTCTCGCGCAGCAGAGCTTCCGTCCGGTGGCGCTCCGCCGCGTCGCGGGCGCGGTCGATGGCTCCGCCGAGCAGGTTGGCGAAGCCCTGGAGGAAGGCGGCGTCGGCGGCGTCGAAGCGCCCCACCTGCCGGCTGTCGACCTCCAGCACGCCGAAGGGTTCGCCTTCGCCGCGGATGATCACGTTGATGGCGCTCTTCACCCCATGCTCGGACAGGAGAGCCGGGCGTCGGAAGCGAGGTTCGGTGCCGAGATCGTTGGATATGACGGGCTCGCCGGTCTTCAGGGCGTATCCGGCGGGGGATGCAAGGTCGGCACCGACCGTCCGGCTTCCGACGACGCCGGGGTTCCAGCCGACGCCCGCGCGGACGAGCAGGCGGTCTTCGACCGTCCCGTCGCCGTCACTGTCCCGCACCCATTCCAGGGCCTTGCACAGCTCCGTTCCCAGCCCTTCGGCACACAGGCGCGTTGCCTCCTGCAGCAGCGTGCCGATGTCCGTGCTCTTCAGGGCGGCCATGCCGAAGCGGGCCAGCAGATCGTGCTGCCTTTCCCTGCGGGTCAGATCTTCGGCGAGCCGGCCGGCATCGGATGTGTGGTGCAGGGAGGTGTCGGTGAGGGAGATCGGAGCGGAGGGCATGAACCGTGGCGGCCGGGGAAGGGTACGCAGACAAGAACAGTGCTCGGCACCATTCGTTCGCAACGGCGTGATGGGTACCGCTCCCGCCCCGGGATGGGGACGGCGGCCGATGTCCCGATGGAACGGACCGGTACTCTCCCTTTGCGATACGACCAGTGAACGGATGCGCAATCGGCGAAAGAGACTGTTGAGGAATGGGGCCGGCCTCTCTTGGCCCCGTCATCACCGATCTTCCAAGCCCGTCACCTGTTCTGGCCCGTCACCTGCTCCGGAGTGTTCATCGAATGGCCCGTGTCACCGTCGAGGATTGCGTCCTTCTGGTCCCCAACCGTTTCGATCTGGTCATGGTGGCGGCTCAGCGGGCCCGTCAGCTCGCCAGCGGAGCGCCGCTGGCGATCGACCGGGACAACGACAAGAACCCGGTGGTCGCCCTGCGCGAAATCGCGGAGGAGAGGCTGTCGCTGCCCGAGTTGCGCGAGACCCTGATCCGCGGCCACCAGAAGTCGGTCGAGGCCGACGAACCGGAAGAGGAGATCGCCGAACTGATGGCGGATGAGAACAACTGGATGCACACCACCGACAACTCGCTCGCCGACGAGGATTCCATGAGCGACGCGGAGGAGGACATCACCGAGGACGACGACATCGCCTCCGAAATGGACCGCAATCCGGGCGCCGCCTTCGACATGACCGAGGATGACGCGGTCGGCAACGATGCCGACGGCGATGTCGGGCCATAAGCGCGGGGCGCGAGCCATGACGGTGTCCATTCAGGGAGAGGTGACCGGATGAGGAGGATTTTCACCACCGGCCTGTCCGCGATGGCCCTGTCCGCCGTCGCATTGTCAGCTGTGGCGGTCGGCGCCGGAGTCGTGGGGAAGCGGAGAAGGCATCAGGCGGCGAGCCGGGCATATCCCGCATCGCCCGCTCCCCCCGCCGAGTCGCTGGACCGGGCGATGCGGGATGTCGTCGCTTATGGTCTCCTGCCGGCGGGGGCGCTTGCCGGGCTCGCGGACTGGCTGGTCCACCGCAGGATGGACATCCAGCATACGGCCGGGGCCAAGGAATCGCTGATGCACATCGTGATGTCCGGACAGGCGGCGATGCCCGGCCTGGCGCTGCTTCTGCTGGAGACCAACCCGCGCAGCCTGGCACTGATGGCCGCCGGCCTGCTGTCGCACGAGGCGACCATGATGGCGGATCTGCGCTACGCCATCGCGCGCCGGCCGGTCCCCCCGGTCGAGCAGAAGATGCACGGCATTCAGAACATGGTCCCCGCCGTTCCGCTCGCCATGGCCGCCGCCAGCTACCTCGCGCGACGCCGCGAGGGGATGGAGCCGGAGCCGGCGCTCCGCTTCCGCCGCGACATTCCTCCCGCCCATCTTGCCGTCATCGCCGCCGCCATGCTGGTGGACGGCGCTGCCTATGCGGTGGAACTCGCCGAAGGGCTGCGGGAGAATGGCGGACGGCTGGTGCCGGACCGGCGGGGGAAGCCGGTCAGGGTGGCTGCGGCTCAGGATTTGTGAGCCCTCTCCCCGGCTTTCCATGCCGTTTCATCCGGGCCGTCTTACCGGCTGGCACGCACCGCCGACAGCAGGCGCGGAATGTGGCGGGAGAGCCCGATGGCGATGCCGGCACCGTGGAGCATTGCCGTCGACAGCAGGAAGCCCAGGCTGTAGAGGACCGGATCGGCCGCCTGAGGCATCTCGGCGCCGTGGGCATGGCCGTGCAGGACGGCGAAGGCACCGACCAGCAGCATTCCGGCCACCACCGGCACCCGCTTGTTCAGCAGCACGAGCAGGCCCAACACCGTGACGGAGGCGGCGATCCCGGCCTCCACCGCCGGCAATCCGATACCGGACATGCCGAGAAGGGCTCCCCCCGCCAGCATGGCGATGAAGGACGCCGGCAGCAGCCAGATCGCCCGGCCGCCATTCTGCGCCGCCCAGATGCCGACGGCGACCATCGCCAGCAGATGGTCGATGCCGTTCAGCGGGTGGAGCAGCCCTTCCTGGAACATCGCGTGTCCGGCGTGGCCGGTGTGGGCAAGTGCCGGAAGGGCGAGCGCCACCGCAAGAAGGCCGGCGAGGCCGGCGGAAAGCAACCTGTTCATTGCTAACGATCTCCTGTGAATGCCAGCTGTGCTCTTTGCCGACTGTGCTCATTGCCGGGATCAGCCGATCAGGGAGGCCTTCAGATGGCCCCGTCCGTCCTCCGCCTCGTCCAACTGGCGAAGCATGTCGAGGGTTGTCAGCGCGTCGGCCTCCGTGATCCGGGACAGGGCGAAGCCGAGATGGACGAGCACCCAGTCGCCGATCCAGGCGGCCGGCGGCTCATCCGGGCCGGCGAGGCAGGAGAGGTTCACCTCCCGCTCCTCGCCCAGCATCTCGGCCAGGACGGTCATTCGTCCGGCATCGGCGACGGCGAGGATGCGGGCCGGGACACCAAGGCACATGGCGGGGCTCCTTCGTCGCGGCGGTCAGGCCACTTCCAGTTCGACAAGGGTCAGGTCGTCACCGCCGCGCGGGCTGAGGCGCTGACCGCCGCAGGTCGGACAGGGGGCGAGCCGTGACGGCACCTCCCGCTCGCAAGCGCAGTCGTCGCACCAGACGAGACCCGGCGGCTGGACGATGTCGACCGCCGCCCCATCGGCCAGCGTGTCGCGACGGACTACATCGAAGGCGAAGCGCAGAGCCTCCGGATCGACGCAGGCGAATTGACCGACCGCCAGCCGGATGCGGGTTACGCGCCGGAAGGCGTGCCGACAGGATTCCTCCTGCAGCAAGTCAAGCAGCCGTTCGCACAATGATAGCTCATGCATCTTCCGTCTCCGCCTCGTGGAAGATATCACCACAGGCGAAGTGTGGCAAATCGTAAAACAGAAGATATACAGGAAAATCCGTAATCACTTCTGAATGATAAGTATATTCGATCACCCGATAAGCCGATTTTATTTTGAGATAGTTCGGTAAATATTGGCAGTGAGCCGTAATGCCGCATGTCGTTCCGCCGCGCGCCGGTGCAAGATCGTGGGGCGAGCGCCGGTCTGATCATGGCGCCGGGACCAATGCTCCAGCTTCGGCGTTATAACGGTACGCTGTGGCGGACCGTTCGGCCGGCGCTCGTCCTCACCCCGCCTTTCATCGCAGCCAGGGGCTCTGCCACATCATGGATCACGCCACCGCCTGCGCGGCCCCGACCTCCGCGCCGCTTTCCCTGGCGCAGCCGCTGTCGCGTCATGGCATCCGGATGGTGCCGGCGACCGTCTGCACCGGATCGGACACCGACGACCGCGAAGAGAAGATCATCGACGAGGTGCCGGTCGGCCTGGTCTATGCCGGCGACCTCTTCGCCGTCATGCTGGCGACCCCGACCGACCTGGAGGATTTCGCCACCGGCTTCTCGCTCAGCGAGGGGATCGTCGGCAGTGCCGACGAACTGGCGATCACCGCAATCGACGAGCTGACGGACGGCGTGCGCCTCCGCATGGAACTGCCGGTGGAAAGGCTTGCGGCACTGCTGCGGCGCAAGCGCAACCTGATGGGCGGGTCCGGCTGCGGCCGTTGTGGCACCGACAGCTTTGCGGAGACGCTGCGGCCTCTCGATCCCGTCCGCTCCACCGCTCGCATCGCGCCCGACGCCATCCGCCGTGCCGTGGCGGCCCTGCCGTCGGGGCAGACCCTGAACCGGCAGACCGGGGCCGTCCATGCCGCCGGCTTCGCCCTTCCCGACGGGCAGCTGGTCGCCGTTCGCGAGGATGTCGGCCGGCACAATGCGCTCGACAAGCTGATCGGCGCGCTGGCCCGCGCCGGCATCGACCCGACCGGCGGTTTCGTCGTGGTGTCGAGCCGCTGTTCCTTCGAGATGGTCCACAAGACCGCCGCCGCCGGCATCCCGCTGATCGCGGCCATTTCCGCCCCGACATCGCTCTGCGTCGGTTTTGCCGAGACGGTCGGAGTGGGGGTGGTCGCCTATGTGCGCGACGGCCGATTCACCGTCTACGCCGTGCCCTCCCGCGTCGCTATGCTCGCATGAGCGCAAAATCCCATGGGCCGGTTCATCGCCGGCCCGCGGGATTCCATTGCTCAGTGCGTCGCGGCAGGCCGCCCCATCACCGGCATCGCCTTGCGCGACGGCAGCGGGGTCAGGCCGCCCAGACCCTTGCGGTAGATCAGCCAATACACGCCGCCGACGAACACCGACCCGCCGACGATGTTGCCCAGCGTGGCGAACAGCAGGTTGTGCAGGATGCCGCCCGCCGTGATCATCGACACGTCCATTCCGGCCGGCACATGGCCGGTGATCTTCAGGACATAGGCCAGCGGCAGGAAATACAGGTTGGCGATGCAGTGCTCGAACCCGGCGGCGACGAAGGCGGCGACGGGCAGCGTCAGCGCCACGATCTTGTCGGTCACCGTGCGGCCGGCATAGGCGAGCCACACCGCCAGACAGACCAGCAGGTTGCACATGATGCCCTTGAAGAAGATCGTCACCGCGTCGGGCGCGATCTTGCCGATGGCGAGCTTCAGGACGGCCCCGCCGACCGCGCCGTTGTTCATCTCGGCGTGGTGCGACATGAAGATTAGGAAGACAAGGCCCAGCGCGCCGACCGCGTTGCCGATCCAGATCGTCGCCCAATTGCGCAATACCTGCGCCGTGCTGATCTGGCCGTTCGCCCGCGCCATCACGATCAGGCAGTTGCCGGTGAACAGCTCCGCCCCGCCCACCATGACGAGAGACAGGCCGAGCGAGAAGACCAGCCCGCCCAGCAGCCGCTGGATCGCGAAGCTGAGGGCGGGATCGGCCAGCACGATGACGAAGAACATGCCGCCCAGCCCGATGCCGCCGCCGGCGACCACCGCCAGCATGAAGCTGGGCAGAAAGGGCATCGTCGCCTTCTTCACGCCGAGCTTTTCCACCTTGTCCTGAATCTCGGCAGGCGAATAGGCGTCCATGCCGAGCACCATCGAGTCTTTAGATGCAGGATCCGTTGCCATGACGGGGTCCTCCGCTTGTGTGGAGTTGTTCCGGACACGGTCTGTCCCGGCACCCGCCGACGGATGTGCAACGGTTCGTCGGCCAGGGGGAGGGGCGACCGGCAATTCAGCGCCGATCGGTGACGCCGTCGGCGTCTTCGTTGATGCCCGGAGCGCTGCGAAAAAGGACGCGGCAGACGCTCCGGGGTACTGGTTTCAGCCCACCGTCTCGTAGGCTTGGAAACCCTCGCCGCGGACGAGCCGGTCGTGCACGGCCTCCACGGAGTGGCGGACGGTGCTGGTCACGGGTGCGAAGAAGCTGGTGTCCTGCGGCTGGATGCCCAGGAACAGGATCTCGGGCACGGTTTCCCGCAGGCTGTCGATCAGGAAGTTCAGCGGGATGGCGTGGGTGGTGACCATGAACTGCTCGGCGACGCTGTCCTGCCCGATCAGGCGGACCTCGCCCGGCGGCAGTTCCATGTCGGCGGCGTCGACGATCAGCACCCGCTGCGGCGCCAGAGAGCGGATGTGGTGGGTGTGGTTCTCCGGGACATCCTCGCCGTCCACCACGGTCCAGCCGGGGGCGGGCTGCTCGTCGAGCAACTGGGCCAGCAGCGGGCCGGCCCCGTCGTCGCCGCGCAGGACATTCCCAACCGTGAATACGACATCGGTCATGACAGCCGTCTCCCCATCAGATAGATCGCGGGTTCGCGCCGGATGGCGTCCAGCGCCGTGCGCAGCCGGTCCAGCCATGCCGCCACGTCGGGCGGCGCGGTCGGCAGCACCGCCTCGATCGCCGCAATCAGCGGCCGGGTGTGGGTGCTGTCCACGGTGATCTCGCCGAAGCGCAGCAGGCCCGACAGCTTGCGGTGCGCCTCCTCATTGTCCTTCAGCGTTTCCAGAACGCGGTCGAACACCGCGGTGGTGCAGCGGAAGGCCGGCTTGAAGCAGTCGAACACGCCGATGTGATGCCCGATGGCCAGCGAATAATAGACCACCTGCCTGGCATCCTCCGGGATGTCCTCCTTCCGCTCCAGAACCTTGGCGTTCAGCTGGTAGAACACCACCTCGGGCGCCAAGCCGCGGCCGGCGCGCAGGCCGGGAATGGAGCCGGGATCGGCCTGTGCGGGGGTGCTCATGCCGCCTCTCCCCGGATCGCCTGCTGCACGACATCGACCAGCCGGCCGATGATCTCGGCGCGGCGCGGGTCGCGCTCCTCGGCAATCGCCTCCATCATGCATTCGGACAGGGTGAAGGATCCCGGCATGTGCGCATGCCCCTCCAGCAGTGCCATGAACTCCTCCGCGATGGCGCGACCCTGGCGGTAGCCGGCCATCCGCCGCGCCTCGCGTTCCAGCCGGACCCGCAAGGCATAGGGGATGTCGGGGTGGGGCAGGGCGGCCGTCTCCCCGGCGGCCTCGACATGGGTCTCGGCCTTCAGCTTCTGCTCCAGCAGGCCCAGCGCCACGGCGAAGCCGTGGATGGTCGCGGCCGGCGTCGGCGGGCAGCCGGGGATGTAGACATCCACCGGCACGATGTTGTCGGTGCCGCCCCAGACGCAGTAAAGGTCGTGGAAGATGCCGCCGGTGCAGCCGCAAGCGCCGTAGGACACGACGATCTTCGGATCGGGGGCGGCCTCATAGGCACGCAGCGCCGGCATCCGCATGGCACGGGTAACCGCCCCGGTGAACAGCAGGATGTCGGCATGGCGGGGCGAGGCCACCACCTTGATGCCGAAGCGCTCCGCGTCGAACACGGGGGTGATGGACGAGAAGATCTCGATCTCGCAGCCGTTGCAGCCGCCGCAATCGACACGATAGACATAGGCGGAGCGCTGGATGTTCTTCAGCAGCGCCTTCTTCATCGTGGCGATCTGTTCGCTGGTGGAGACCGGCGGCATCTCCGCCACCAGGGTCTTGGGGTTCACCGGGACGTTCATGGCGTGGTCTCCAGTTCCTTATTCATCTGCCGGCCGATCCCCATGCGGGCGATCTGGTGGACGTCCTGGGCGCGCTTGCAGGCCGGGCAGGTCGAGACGGTCAGGCGCAGCCGGTCCGCTTCCTCGGCGCTGCGGGCCGACTGGCTCAGCAGGCGGGCGACGTAATCGACCTCCTTGGCCGGGGCGAAGGCCTTGCCGCAGCAGGCGCACTCGGCCAGCGAGAACACCGCCTTGCGCGTCAGGTCGGCCTTGCTGCCGACTGCCAGCTCGAAATCGTCGGACAGGCGGATGGCGGCCGTCGGGCAGGACTCCTCGCAGCGGCCGCAGAAGACGCAGCGCCCGTAGTTGATCGACCAGGTGCGGGTGCCGGCCGCGGTGTCGGTCTCCATCTGGATGGCATTGGCCGGGCAGGCGACGGTGCAGGCCGCGCAGGCGATGCAGTCCTCCGCCCTGTGTTCCGGCTTGCCGCGGAAGTCCTTGCAGACCGGCATGGGAGCGAAGGGGTACTTGACCGTCGCCTCGCCCGTGCGGAAGATTTCCTTGAGTAGCTTGAGCATCGGTCGCCCCCGTTACTTCAGCGGTGAATCCGTGCGTTCGCGGCAGTAGCGCTCCATCTCCTTGTAGGCGATGGTCTTGGAGCGCTTCTTGCGAACGTCGACGACGGTCACGCGGTCGGTGCAGGAATAGCAGGGGTCGATGCTGCCCACGATCAGCGGGGCATCCGACACCGTATTGCCGCGCAGCATGTAGCGCAGCACCGGCCAGTTGTTGTAGGTCGAGGCGCGGCAGCGCCAGCGGTAGAGCTTCTGGTTGTCGCCGGTCATCGACCAGTGGATGTCCTCGCCGCGCGGCGCCTCGGTGAAGCCCAGCGCGAATTTGTGCGGGACATAGGTGAAGTCCTCGGTCAGCACCGGGCCGGCGGGCGCCTTGTCCAGCAGCTGTTCGATGATCCACAGGCTGTCGAAGAACTCCGCCACCCGCACCAGCGTGCGGGACAGCACGTCGCAGCCCTGCTCCACATGAACCGGCATGTCGAGCAGCTTGTAGCCGCCGAAGGCATGGTCGGCGCGGGTGTCGCGGCGATGGCCGCTGCCGCGCACCACCGGCCCGACCGGGCTGTAGTCGCGGGCGATCTGCGGGTCGAGCCTGCCGACGCCCTTGACGCGACCGCTGACGTTGGCGGTGGACAGCAGCACATCGACCAGCCGGGTCACGTCGTCGCGCAGCTCGGCGACCAGTTCGCGGGTCCTGGCCTGCTGGTCGCCCAGGATGTCGCGGCGGACGCCGCCGATCAGGTTCAGCGCATAGGTCTTGCGGGCGCCGGTCAGCAGCTCCGCCAGCGTCATCGCCTTCTCGCGCACGCGGAAGAACTGCATGAAGCCGGTGTCGAAGCCGATGAAATGGCAGACGAGGCCGAGGTTCAGCAGATGGCTGTGCATCCGCTCCGTCTCCAGCAGGATGGAGCGGATGGCCTGCGCCCGCGGCGGCACCTTGATGCCCAGCGCATTCTCCACCGAGTTCGCATATGCGACGCTGTGGGCGTAGCCGCAGATGCCGCAGACGCGGTCGGCCAGGAAGGTCACGTCATTGTAGCCCATCCGCGTCTCGGCCACCTTTTCCATGCCGCGGTGGACGTAGAACATGCGGTAATCGGCGTCGATGATGTCCTCGCCGTCGACGAACAGGCGGAAATGGCCGGGCTCGTCGGAGGTGATGTGCAGCGGCCCCAGCGGGACGACGCGGGTCTCCTGCTTGGCCTCGTTGATGAACTGATAGGTCTCGTCGTCGCTGGTCGGGGCCGGGCGCAGCCGGTAGTCCATCGAGTCCTTGCGCAGCGGATAGAGTTCGTCGGGCCAGTCGTCGGGCAGGACGAGGCGGCGTTCGTCCGGCAGCCCGACCGGGCGCAGGCCGAACATGTCGCGCACCTCGCGCTCTCCCCAGACGCAGGCAGGCACCCGCGGGGTGACGGAGGGGTATTCCAGCGTATCGGCCGGCACCTCGCAGCGCACCACCACATGGCACTTGTCGCCGCCCTCCATGGACAGGACATAGTAGACGGCGTAGGCGCCGTTCAGCGGCCGTTCGTCGTTGCCGACGACCACCGACAGCCAGCCGCCATGGTCGTAATAGAGGCTGGCGACCACATCGGGCAGCGATTGCGTCTTGACCGTGATGGTGACCTGGGCCTCGGTCTGCCAGGATTCATCCAGGATCGCATGGGGCAGGCTCTCGCGCAGGGAGGCGATATAGCCGCTCCCGACCCGTTCCGGAGTAATGAGGTTCATTTGGAAATCTCCGTCTGCGAGAGGCTGCCGGTCACCACCGGCCCAGCGGCGCGGACCGTGTCGTATTTTTGCCAGGGGGCGGCGACCACCGGGCGGCTGTCGCCGTTCATCACCACCGCGGTTGCCTGCTGGACGAGGTTGGACAGCGGCTGGGGCACGGCGAAGCCCAGCGTCAGCACCAGCACGGCCAGCACACCCAGCGGGGCCAGAGCCTTCCAGCCGACATCACCCTTGGCCATCGTCTCCGGGCTCTTGCCCAGCACGCTGTCGGCGACGATCTTCACCAGACCGGCGATGGTGATGCACAGGAACAGCGCGCACAGCGCCATCACCCAGCCATAGCCTTCGTTCAGCCCGGCCATGAAGACCATGAATTCGCTGACGAAGATGTTGAAGGGCGGGAAGCCGGCCAGCGCCAGGGCGCAGCCCATCATCAGCAGGCCGGTGGCCGGCGCCACCCGCAGCACGCCCTTCACCGCCCGCAGGTCGCGGGTGCCGTACTTCATCAGGACATTGCCGGCGCTGCAGAAGAACAGGGCCTTGGTGACGCTGTGGTTGATGGCGTGCAGCAGCGCGGCTGCGATGCCCAGCGGCCCGCCGACGCCGAGCGCCACGACGATAAGCCCGACATTCTCGATGCTGGAATAGGCCAGCTTGCGCTTCAGATCCTGCTGCACGAAGAACAGCAGCGACGAGACGCCGACCGACAGGACGCCCAGCGTCAGCAGCAGCATCTGCGGGAAGCCGACGCCGACCGTGCCGACGGTGATGACGTAGAAGCGGATGACGATCAGCAGCGCGCATTTCAGCAGCACGCCCGACAGCAGGCCCGACACCGGGCTCGGCGCCTCGGAATGGGCGTCGGGCAGCCAGGCATGCATCGGGAAGATGCCGGCCTTGGTGCCGAAGCCGATCAGGGCGAAGACGAAGGCCAGCTTGACCAGCATCGGGTCCAGCTCGGCGGCATGGCCTACCAGGGCCGTCCACAGCACCGCCTGATGCGGGTCGGCCAGCACGTCGGCGGCGTTGGAGAAGACCAGCACCGTGCCGTAGAGGCCGAAGGCGACGCCGACCGTGCAGATGATGACGTATTTCCAGGCGGCTTCCAGCGAGGATTTCTGGCCGTACAGCCCGACGAGGAAGGCGGAGCCGAGCGTCGTGGCCTCGATTGCCGCCCACATCATGATGATGTTGTTGGCGGTGACCGCCAGCAGCATGGTGAACAGGAACAGGCTGAAGAAGCCGTAATAGATGCGAACCTTGCCGGCGTCGATCATGCCGGCTTCGAGGTCGTGCCGGATATAGGCGATGGAATAGAGCCCGGTCAGCAGCCCGACCACGCCGATCAGCATCATGAAGACGGCGCCGAGCGCATCGACGAACAGCCAGTCGCCGAAGGCGGCGATGGCGCCGCTCGACAGCACTTGGATCAGCGCCGCGACGCTCAGCAGGAAGACGTAGGCGATGGAGCCCAGATGGATGCGCTCCAGCAGCGCCACGCTGCCCTGGTCGGTCGCCAACGCCTCGGGTAGCGACTCCTGGAACCGGGGCAGGGTCAGCAGGAACAGCGCCACCGCCAGCGGACCGATCAGCAGAAGTGGGGGAAGGATCGAGGGTACCATGGCGGTCATCCCTTCAGGCTCGTGAGCTGGCGCGCGTCGAGCGTGTGCAGCGTGTCGAAGATCCGCGATCCCAGCGCCGCCATCACCACCACCGCGAAGATGGCGTCGGTGGCGATGCCGATCTCCACCAGTTCAGGGGCGTTGGGGGCCAGCAGGGCCAGGGTCAGGTGCGACCCGTTCTCCATCAGGCAATAGCCGAACACCTGCTTCAGGATGTTCCGCTGCGCCACGATGCAGGCGAGCCCGATGAAGAACAGGGCGAGCGACACCGCCAGCGCCGGCTTGATCGCGTCGGCCGCCGGCAGCGTCACCTTGGACGCCACGCCGAAGCACAGGATGACCACGGCCGCAGCCCCGACGATGGACAGCGCCGTCGGCATCACCGCACCCGATCCGATGGCCGGGTCGCTGAGCTTGCGGAAGGCGCGGTACATGATGGCCGGGACCAGGATCACCTTGGTCAGCAGCGCGGTGAAGGACCAGAGATACAGCTCGCCCGACCCGGTGGTCCCCGCCAGCGCCACGAACAGCATCACCAGGATGAAGCTCTGCAGCGCGTAGAAGCGGGCGGAGTTGGCCGGATTGCCGGCGAGCGTGACCAGAAGGGAGCTGACGATCAGCAGGCCCGACAGGCCGTTGACGATGAGAAATCCGTTCATGACCGTTCCCTCCCTCAGCCGAGCCACGAGGCGGCGATGGAGCTTGAGACCACCGTCATCGCCACCAGGGCCACCAGCACGAACTTCATGCCGGCCGGCAGCGGTGCCGCCGCGGCCATGGTGGTGGACGGCTTGCCGGGCACCGAATGGCCCAGCCATTTCAGGAACCAGGCGAAGGAGCCGACCGACTCCGCCAGCGCGATGACGACCAGCAGCATCAGCGCCCAATGCTGCGCCCCGACTTCGAACCCGCCGGCGAAGATGGCGAACTTGCTGAAGAAGCCGTTGAAGGGCGGCACGCCGGTGATCGCCAGGGCGGCGCAGACGAAGGCGACGCCCAGCAGCGGCGATTTGGTGACGATGCCGCGCAGCGACGGCAGCAGCCGGGTGCCTGCGGTGTAGCTGAGCGCACCGGCGACCAGGAAGAACAGCGTCTTGGCGAAGGCGTGGTTGAAGATGTGCGCGATGGCGCCCTTGAAGGCGAGGTCGGAACCGAAGACCGACAGCGACAGCGCCAGCAGGATGTAGGCGAGCTGCGTGATGGTCGAATAGGCCAGCAGGCGCTTCAGGTCGACCTGCGGCAGATACATGAAGAAGCCGTAGACCAGCGTCAGCACCGCCATGATCGACCCGACCCAGCCGACGATCTCCGGCGCGCCCCCCGACGACATCAGCCCGCGGGCGAAGATGTAGACGCCGACCTTTACCATGGACGCCGCATGCAGGTAGGCGCTGACCGGGGTCGGGGCCTCCATGGCGTCGGGCAGCCACATGTGGAAGGGCAGCTGGGCCGACTTGCCCCAGGCCGCGAACAGGATCGCCAGCAGCACGACCGCCTTCATCCCCGGCGCCAGATCGGCGATGGCGGTGAGCGCGAAGGTGCCGGTCGACAGGAACAGCAGCGCCGCCGCGACATAGAGGCCGAGCGAAGCGACATGGGTGACCAGCAGCGCCTTGGCCGCCGACCGCAGCGCCTTGGGCGACTCGTAGTAGCCGATCAGCGCCCAGGAGCAGGCGCCCGTCAACTCGAAGAAGGCGAGCTGACCGACGACGGTGGAGCTGAAGACCAGACCGGTCATGGCGCCGATGAACACCAGCAGGAAGGCGTAGAAGCGCCGCCGGCCGATGTCGGGATGCTCGCGGTTGCCGGCGTTCAGGTAGGCGGCGGAATAGACCGCCACCAGCAGGCCGATGGAGATCACCGCCAGCGCGATCAGCACGCTGACGCTGTCCACCACCAGCCCGAGGATCGAGACCGATCCGAAGGAAATCAGCTCATAGGTGCCGCCGATCCTGCCGTCGCCGAGCAGCGACATGGCGAGGATGGCGATCACCGCGACGGTGGCGGCGGCGAAGCCCTGGCACAGCCATTTGGCCGATGCCCGTTCCGATGCCGCGATCGCCGCCGCACCGCCGAAGGGGACGAGGATGGCGGCCAGCGCCAACAGCCCGAGCGGTTCCGTGGGGAGTGTTATCATGATGCTGCCCCTCGCCGGCTCACAGGCCGACCAGATAGAAGACGAAGGCGAGCGAGGCGGCGCCGACCCCGACCCAGCTGTGCTGGGGGGTCAGGCGGAAGCGGACGCGCGCGACGCTGTTCTCGACCACGCCGACGGCGGCGAAGATCAGGACCAGCTTGATGGCGAAGGCGACCAGCCCGAACAGCAGCCCGAAGAAAGTCATCTCGGGCGCGCTGCCGAAGGGCAGGAAGACGCCGATGAACCAGGCGACGACGACCGCCTGCTTCAGCGACATCGCCCACTTGATCAGCGCCAGCGACGGGCCGGAATATTCGGTCAGCGGGCCTTCCTGCAGTTCCTGCTCCGCTTCCGCCATGTCGTAGGGCAGCTTGCCCAGCTCGATGTAGATGGCGTAGGCGAAGGACAGGGCGGCCACGATGGTCGCGGTGACCGACTGGACATGGCCGTCGGCGATGGCGGTGCCGATGGCGCCGAGGTTGGTCGAACCGGCCAGCAGCGCCGCGACGAACAGCGACAGCATCATCACCGGCTCCACCAGCACGCCCATGGTCAGCTCGCGGCTGCCGCCGATGCCGGAGAAGGAGCTGCCGCTGTCGATGCCGGACAGCGAGAAGAAGAAGCGGGCCAGTGCGAACAGGTAGATGACCGTGATCAGGTCGCCGATGGGTGCCACCGGCGTGAAGCGGGTCAGCATCGGGATGCCCATGGCGATGACCAGCACCGTCGTCAGCATCACCGCCGGCATTGCGCGGAAGGCGAAGCCGCTGTTGGGCGGGGTCAGGTCCTGGCGGGTCAGCAGCTTGGCGATGTCGCGATAGTCCTGCAGCAGCCCCGGCCCGTGGCGGGTGTGCAGCTTCGCCCGGACCATGCGCGACAGGCCGGAAATCAGGGGGGCCGCGGCCAGCAGGAGGAGCGCCTGGAACAGTGCCAGGATCAGGTGTGAGAAGGTCAGCATGGCGTCCTCCCGTCAGACGGCCAGCGCCAGCAGCGCGATCAGCGCCGCGACGATGTAGAGGCAGTAGATCCGGAAATCGCCGGCTTGGATGACCTGCAGCCACTTGCCGCTGGCATCGACCGCACCGGTGATCGGGGCGATGACGCTCCGGTCTGCCAGCGGTTCGGTGCGCCGTGCCAGCGTGACCACCCGCTCGAAGCCATGGGCGACGCCGATCCAGCGTCCGGAGATCGAGCGGCGCATGGTGTAGAGCGGGGCGAAGAACATGCGGATCGGCTGGGCGAAGCTGCCGGCGGTGGCGGGCATGTGATGGTCCGGCAGATAGCCGGCCGCCCAGGGGGCCGCCACCTTGCGGTCGCCGCCGCGCTTGGCCGCAAAGGCAGCCTTCAGCGCGATCGGCAGGAAGGCCATGGCGATCAGCAGGATGGCGATCAGCGGGGTGGACAGCGTCGCCTGCTGAGCGTCGCCCGGCAGCAGGGTGGTGCCGACCGCCAGCGTCACCGGAGCGGTGCCGATGGTCGCCGCCGCGATGCGGCCCATCACCGGCGCCACCAGCGGAGCCAGCAGGCCGAGCGCCACGCAGGCGACGGCCAACACCGCCATGCCGGCGATCATCGCGGCCGGCGCCTCGCGCGCCTCCTCCGCATGGTGGCTGCGCGGCGCGCCGGCGAACATGATGCCGTAGGCCTTGACGAAGCACATCACCGCCAGCGCGCCGGTCAGCGCCAGCATGACGGCGGCGATGGGGGCGGCGAACTTCACCAGCGGGGTGCCGTCCAGCGCCGCAGCGAACAGCGCCTGATAGGTGTACCATTCCGACACGAAGCCGTTCAGCGGCGGGATCGCCGAGATGGCCAGGGCGCCGACCAGGAAGGACAGGGCGGTCCAGGGCATGTTGCGAGCCAGCCCGCCCATCTCCTCCATATCCTTGGTATGCATGCGGAAGATGGCGGAGCCGGCGCCCAGGAACAGCAGCCCCTTGAACACAGCGTGATTCAGCAGGTGATAGAGCCCGGCCATCAGCCCCAGCACCGCCAGCACCGGCTGGTGCAGCGCCATGCCGATCATGCCGGTGCCGACGCCGAGCAGGATGATCCCGATATTCTCGACCGAGTGGTAGGCGAGCAGCTTTTTGATGTCGTGCTCGGCCAGGGCATAGACGACGCCCAGCACCGAGGACACGGCGCCGAAGGCGAGCACCAGCAGGCCCCAGCCCAGCATCGCCGGCCCGGCGCTGGCGCCCAGCAGGTCGATGCCGACCTTGACGATGCCGAAGACGCCGATCTTGATCATCACGCCCGACATCAGCGCCGAGGCGTGCGACGGGGCGGCCGGATGGGCGCGCGGCAGCCAGATGTGCAGCGGGATCATGCCGGCCTTGGCGCCGAAGCCGATGAAGGCCAGCAGGAAGGCGACGCTGTCCAGCGGGGCCGGCAGCGGATGGGCGCGGAAGGCGGCAAAATCGAAGCTGCCGGCCTGGTTCGCCATCAGGAAGAAGGCGGCCATGATCAGCACCGAACCGCCATGGGCGACCAGGAAATAGAGGAAGCCGGCGCCCACCGCCTCGTCGTCCTGGTCGAAGATGACCAGGAAATAGGAGGCCAGCGACATCATCTCGAAGAAGATGAGGAACCAGAAGGCGTTGTCGGCCGCCACCACCAGCATCATCGACGCGATGAAGGCGTTCATGAAGAAGCCCATCGCCCCGATGCCGCGCCCGGCATACTCGCGCACATAGGCGAAGCCGTAGATCCAGGCGACCAGCGACAGCAGCGAGATGACCGCGATCATCAGGCCGGCCAGCGGGTCGAGCCGCAGGACGAAATGAGCGAAGGGGTAGGGGCCGGCGGCGTCGAGCACGGCCGGTTGCCCGGCGGCGATGGCCGTCAGCCCAGCGCCGAGCCCGGCCAGCGCCGCGGCGATGCCGACGCCGCTGCCGCCAAGACGGATGTCCCCCTCCCGATGCTTCAGGAGGAGGCAGAGGATGGCGCCGCCGCAGGACAGCAGCAGCGACATGATGAGCAGGGAGAGTGGAATCATGGGTCCAGCCCCTCCAGCGAGGCGAGCGGCGTTTCAGGACTGACCGGTGCCGCTGCGGCCAGCGTGCGCTTGACGGCGGCAGCCTGGCGGGTGGCGTCGGCGTCTGCCGCGTAAAGGGCGGCGGTCGGGCACACGCGCACGCAGGCCGGCCCGTCGCCGGAAAAGGCGCAGAGGTCGCATTTCACCGCTACGCTGCGCACGCCGATGTCCCAGGCCAGCAGTGGATCGAGAGCCGCCGAATGGCTGGGCGTTGCGGTGGCGATGCCGGCGACCCCGGCGATGCCGGTACCGCTGGGCGTGATGGCGCCGAACGGACAGGCCAGCGCGCACATCTTGCAGCCGATGCAGGCCTGCTCATCCAGCAGGATGGCGTCGGCGGCATGGGTGATGGCGTTGACCGGACAGACGCGGGCGCAGGGCGCGTCCTCGCACTGGTGGCAGAGGACGGGGCCGGTGTCGTCGCCGATCCGCATGACGGTCAGCCGGGGATGCGCCTGCAGCCCCTGTTTTTTATGTGCCTCGGTGCAGGCCGCCATGCAGGTGTTGCACCCGATGCATTTTCTCGGTTCCGCGATAACGAAGCGATTCATGTTCAGACCTCCGGCTTCCCGGGCGGGTGCGTCGACTCGGCCTGATCGGGATTGGGAAGACTCCCGATAAAAAATCCTGATCGGCCAATAAGAGGACAGTATTGGCTCGCGCACGCCCCCGCGGCCGCCTGTTTTCACATGCGGTGCGGCAGAAGGAGAGCCAGCTGTTGCGAATCTTTGTCAAATGACTGTCTCAGCGGGGACCGTCATCGACTTCGCTACGCTATTCCCCTCAGTTGCGCGATGTCAACTAGACACATAAAAAAAGTGGGTATAAGGTGCGCGTCACGAAGACAGGAAGTCATTAGGCAATTTAACTGCCGAAGGCCTCCCCGGAAACTCCGATAAGAAAGAGAAGATACTCGATAGGATCGGCTTATCGGCATCGATTACTTTTAAAGATCGGGCGATAAGCGATTTCGATCGGACGTGAAGCCACCGGTGCCCATCGGGGTGAACCGGCGCGTAAACGCCAGGGAACAGTGAAGCGATGCCGGGGCGGAGCCGTCCGACGGCCCCCTCCGGCTGCAAACAAGGACGACGGGAATGAACAGATTCGTCACTGCCAACCCAAGCAAGTGCATCGGTTGCCGCACATGCGAGGTCGCCTGTGCGCTTGCCCATTCCGATGGTGCCGGCGTCGAAGGGCTGGCGCCGGAGACCTTCAAGCCGCGCATCCGCATGGTGAAGACGGCCGACGTCAGCACCGCCGTGATGTGCCGCCACTGCGAAGACGCGCCCTGCGTCAACGCCTGCCCCAACAACGCCATCGTCTATCGCCAGCACAGCGTGCAGGTGGAGCAGGAGCGCTGCCTGGGCTGCAAGAACTGCGTGCTGGCCTGCCCCTTCGGCGCCATGGACGTGGTGACCATCCCGGCGGTCCGGCAGTTCGCCGGCATGACGCTCAGCCTGGGCGTCAAGGCGCAGGCGCACAAATGCGACCTGTGCGTCGACCGCGCCGCCGGCCCGGCCTGCGTGTCGGTCTGCCCCACCAGCGCCCTGACGCTGATGGACCGGAACGCGATGGACGAGACCCTGCGCCGCCGGCGCGAGCGCGCCGCACTGGAAGCCGCCGAAGTCGCGGCCTGACCCTCCCATCACTGCGGCTGATGCACAGCCGGCACAATCGAGCGAATATCGAGGTCGAGATGGAAAAGCATATGGCGGTCTGCCCCTACTGCGGTACGGGCTGCAAACTGAATCTGCTGGTCGAGGGCGGGAAGGTCGTCGGTGCCGAACCCTTGAACGGCGTCACCAATGAAGGAGAACTCTGCCTCAAGGGCTATTTCGGCTACGACTTCATCAACGACACCAAGATCCTGACGCCGCGCCTGCGCAACCCGATGCTGCGCCGCAGCCGCGATGCGGCCTTCGAGGCGGTGTCGTGGGACGAGGCGATCCAGTATGCCGCGACCAAGCTGGGCGAGATCAAGGCCAAGTACGGTCCCGACGCGATCATGACCACCGGCTCGTCGCGCGGCACCGGCAACGAGACCAACTATGTGATGCAGAAATTCACCCGCGCGGTTCTCGGCACCAACAACGTCGACAACTGCGCGCGCGTCTGCCACGGCCCGTCGGTCGCGGGATTGCAGGTGACGCTGGGCAACGGCGCCATGAGCAATTCGATTCCCGAGATCGAGCACACCAAATGCGTCCTCGTCTTCGGCTACAACGTCGCCGACAGCCATCCGGTGATCGCCAAGCGCATCATCAAGGCCAAGGAACGTGGCGCCAAGATCATCGTCTGCGATCCGCGCAAGATCGAGACGGCACGCCTTGCCGATCTGTGGCTGCCGCTGAACAACGGTTCCAACATGGCGCTGGTCAATGCCTTCGCCAACGTCCTGATCAATGAAGGGCTCTACAACAAGGAGTATGTCGCCAACTACACCGAGGGCTTCGACGAGTACAAGAAGATCGTCGACAAATACACCCCCGAATACGCCGAGGCGATCACCGGCCTGCGCGCCGCCGACATCCGCGAGGCGATGCGCATCTACGCCGCGGCACCCTCCGCCACGATCCTCTGGGGCATGGGCGTCACCCAGTGGGGCCAGGGCGTCGATGTGGTGAAGGGGCTGTCGGGGCTGGCGCTGCTGACCGGAAATCTCGGCCGCCCGAATGTCGGCGTCGGCCCGGTGCGCGGTCAGAACAACGTGCAGGGCAGCTGCGACATGGGCGTGCTGCCGACCGAGTTCCCCGGCTACCAGAAGGTCACCGATCCGGAAATCCGCGCCAAGTTCGCCAAGGCCTGGGGTGTCGAGTCGCTGCCCGACCAGATCGGCTGCCGACTGACCGACGTGCCGCATCTGGCGGAGACCGGCAAGCTGAAGGCCATGTACATCATGGGCGAGGACCCGGCCCAGACCGAGCCGGACCTGACCCAGGTGCGCAAGGGCTTCGAGGCGATGGAGTTCGTCATCGTCCAGGACATCTTCATGACGAAGACGGCGATGTTCGCCGACCTGATCCTGCCGGCCACCTCCTGGGGCGAGCATGAGGGCGTGTTCAGCGCCGCCGACCGCAGCTTCCAGCGCTTCACCAAGGCGGTGGACGCCAAGGGCGACGTCAAGCACGACTGGGAGATCATCAGCCTGCTCGCCACGGCGATGGGCTATCCCATGCACTACAACAACACCAAGGAGATCTGGGACGAACTGCGCGAGCTTTGCCCGATCTTCTACGGCGTCACCTATGAGAAGATGGAAGGGCTGGGCGCCGTGCCATGGCCGTGCCGCGACCTCGATTCGCCCGGTTCCAAGTATCTCTATGAGGGCAACGTCTTCCAGCGGCCGGGCGGCAAGGGCCTGCTGTTCGCCACCGAATGGCGTCCGCCGCAGGACCAGCTGACCGAGGAGTTCCCGTTGATCCTCTGCACGGTGCGTGAGGTCGGCCATTACTCCTGCCGTTCGATGACCGGCAATTGCGCCGCCCTGCAGACGCTGGCCGACGAGCCCGGCTATGTCACCATCAACCCGAAGGACGCCAAGGCCCTGGGCATCCGCGACCAGGAACTGGTCTGGGTGTCGTCGCGCCGCGGCAAGGTGATCAGCCGCGCCAGCGTGACCGACCGCACCAACAAGGGGGCCGTCTACATGACCTACCAGTGGTGGATCGGCGCCTGCAACGAGCTGACCATCCACGCCGTCGATCCTATCGCCAAGACGCCGGAATACAAATATGCCGCCGTCCGGGTGGAGGCGATCGCCGATCAGGTCTGGGCCGAGAACCACGTCCAGCAGGAATACGCGAAGCTGAAGGGCGGCCTCAGCAACGCGGTGACCCGTGCGGCGAAGAAGGCCCCGGCCTACGCGTGATGTTTCATGACGCGCACCTCACTCCCTCTCCCCCGCTCCCGCGCAAACGAAGTTTGCGCTGACGCGACAGGCGGACCATAGGTCCGCCGAAAGCGGGGAGAGGGGCGGGGTGAGGGGGATGCACGGGGTGGATTCTTGGCAAGGCGCCGCCACGTCACCCCCTCACCCTAACCCTCTCCCCGGGGGGGAGAGGGGAACTATCGCGTATCCACAGGACCCAATCCCATGCATGAGATCGCACTCTGCCAATCCCTGCTGGAACAGGCGATGAGGGCGCGGGATGCCAATCCCTTCGACCGGGTGGTCCGCGTCAGCCTGTCCGTCGGCCGGACCAGCCGGGTGCAGCCGGACGCCCTGCGCCATGCATTCGACCTGCTCAGCCGCGACACCTTCCTGGAGGGCGCGGAGCTGCGGATCGACCAGCCGCCCGGCGATGGATTCGGGCTGCTGGAGATGGAGGTGTCGTGACCGTGAACCCTTCGTGCGCCAACGATGCGTCCCTTTGCCGCTGCGGCAGGCCGCGCCGCGACAAAAAACCGTGACTCGCATCAATGATATTGCCCGGGTCGTGATCGATAAGTTCCCGCGTGCAGTGCGCCCTGGCAGCGGGCACCCGATTTACGCTGCGCCCGATGTGGGAGGAGCCCCGGCATGCAGGAAAAGCTGGAATTTCTGATCGCGCTGGCCACTGAAAAGCATTTCGGCCGCGCGGCGCAGGTCTGCGGCGTTTCGCAGCCGAACCTGTCCGCGGCGATCAAGCAGCTGGAATCGACCATGGGCGTGCCCCTGGTCGACCGCGGCGCCCGCTTCATCGGCTTCACCCCGGAGGGGGAGCGGGTGCTGGAATGGGCGCGGCGCATCGTCGGCGACTACAAGGCGATGCGCGCCGATGTGGAGACGATGAAGCAGGGGCTGACCGGCACGCTGCGCCTGGTGGTGGTGCCGACGGCGCTGCCCATGGTCCAGCGGCTGACCGCCACCGTCTGGTCGATGCATCCCGGCATCAAGATCACCATCGCCTCCCACAGCTCCACCGAAATCCTGTCGCGGCTGGAGAATCTGGAGGCGGAGGCCGGCATCACCTATCTCGACAACGAACCGCTCGGCAATGTCGACGAGGTGCCGCTCTATCACGAGCGCTATCATCTGATCACCTCGGTGGACGGCCCGTTCGGCACGCGCGACAGCGTCACCTGGGAGGAGGCGGCGACCGTGCCGCTCTGCCTGCTGAACGCCAACATGCAGAACCGCCGCATCATCGACCGCGCCTTTGCCGAGGCGGGGGTGCATGCCGAACCGATGCTGGAATCCAACTCCATCGTCGTGCTGACCAACCACCTCTGCACCGGCATGTGGTCGACGATCATGCCGCGGATCATGGCGGATTCGCTGCTGCTGCCGTCGGCCATCCGAGCGATTCCCATCGTGGCGCCGGAGCTGTCCACCCTGATCGGCCTCGTGGTCGCCCGCCGGGATCCTCAGCCGCCGCTGACCGCGGCGCTGATCGCAGACGCGCGCCGGCTCGCCCCGGAACTGGCGATGGCGGCCTGATCACAGGGCAGCCTTGCCAAGTGGTCATACCACTTGACGATTTGTCGCGCCCCTGTGCTGCGATGCAGCATGGTAAGGAAACGGACGGGAGACGCGCCGGGATCGGCCCGTCCACGCCTCCCCCCGAGGAGTGCATTTTCCAATGAACACCGATAGTTCGTCGCACCGCTGGTCGGTCGCCCCGGCCCAGCGCGCGCTCGACCACGAGCCGCTGGGTGCCGATGTCCATGCCGCCTTCGCCCAGGTGGTCGCCCGCCTGCGCAGCGAAACGGACGCGCTTGCACGGCGCATGGCCGATGTGGGGACCGTCGAGCTGGTGGAGCGTGACGGCGGGGCGCAACTGCTCTACCGCGCGCATCATGGCGAAGACGAGGGCGAGGGGCTGCACCGGCTGGTTGGCAGTTTCGACCTGCATCTGACCCATGACGGCAAGGCCGCCATCCACATGCGGATCCGCGGCGATCTGCCGCCGGCCGAGGTTCTGGACTTCGACCGCGCCACGGCCGACCATCTTCGGACCCGGCTGCACGCGTTCGAGATGGGCTGCCGCCGCCTGCCGATGGCACGCGCCGCCTGATGCGTGTCGGTGGCACGCGTTGCCAGATGCGTGCCGGTGGCACGCGCGCCTGATCGGACCGCAAGAGACCCTGCAGCCGCCTCTCCCCGCAGCGAAGCCCCCGCGGCGGGATATCGGCGCACTGTAGCCGCCAGGGCGGATCACGGCGATTTCGCCGCCCGCCCGCGGCACGGAGGAGACCAGATGTCTGAAAACCATGAACTGATCACCGCGGCGCTGCGCCATGCGGCAGCCCTGCACGAGGGCACCTTCCGCCCCGACCGGGCGCGCACGCCCTTCGTCTCGCACCTATCGGAGACCGCCGAACTGGTGGCGCAGGCCGGCGGCACTCCGGCGGAAATTGCCGCCGCTTGGCTCCATGATGCGGTCGAGGACGGGCTGACCACCATCGCCGAACTTGCGGACCGCTTCGGTCCGGAGGTCGCCGACCTCGTGGCGGCAGTCAGCGATGCGCCGGAGGATGTCGGCCGGGCGATCGCCGAGCGCAAGGCGATCCAGGCCGCCCGTCTCGCCGCGGCGCCCGATGGGGCCAAACGCATCAAGCTGGCCGAGCAGATCTCGATCCTCAAGGCGCTGGCGGTGGAACGCCCGCTGTCCTGGAGCGTCGAGCGCGCGGACGCCTATGTCGAAGGCTCCCGCCTCGTCGCGGAGGCATGCGCCGCCGCCAGCCCGCTGCTGGCCGAACGCTACGCCACCGCCCTGGCAGGCGCCTCCCGCTGACCGGGGCCCGGTCGGTCAGGACAGCCCGTATTTCCTGATCTTGTCGTGCAGCGTGGTCTTTGCGATCTGCAACTCCTCCGCTGCACGGGCAAGGCTGTGGCCGGTGCGGCGCAGCGTGTCGGCGATCAGCGCGCGTTCGAAGGCCTCGACCGTCTCGGCCAGCGGCCGGGCGGTCGCCGGATGGGCGGTGGCGAATGGCGGGAAGCCCTGTTCGATGCCCAGCACGCAGCGGTCGGCGACGTTGTGCAACTCGCGCACATTGCCGGGCCAGTCATAGGCCATCAGCCGGCGCATCCGCTCCGCATCCGGCGGCGGCACCGGGCGGCCGTGGCGGGCTGCCGCCTGCAGGATGAACTGCTCGAACAGCAGGGGGATGTCCTCGCGCCGTTCGCGCAACGGCGGCAGCGGCAGGTTGGCGACGTTCAGCCGGTAATAGAGGTCGGCGCGGAACTGCCCGCGGTCGGCCAACTCGCGCAAATCCACCTTGGTGGCGGCGATCACCCGGCAGTCGACATGGACCGGCGTGTTGGAGCCCAGCCGTTCCAGCGTGCGTTCCTGAAGGACGCGCAGGAACTTGATCTGCACCGGCATCGGCATGCTTTCGATCTCGTCGAGGAACAGCGTGCCGCCGTTGGCATGCTCCACCTTGCCGATCCGGCGTTTGCCGGCCCCGGTGAAGGCCCCGGCCTCATGCCCGAAGATCTCGCTGTCGATCAGGCTTTCCGGCAGGCCGCCGCAATTGATCGCGACGAAGTTGCCGGCGCGGCGCTGGCTGGCTTCGTGCAGGCAGCGCGCCGCCAGTTCCTTGCCGGACCCCGTCTCGCCATGGATCAGCACGTCGGCGGCGGAGTTCGCCAGCTCGCCGATCAGCCGGCGCACCCGCTCCATCTGCGGTGATCCGCCGACCAGCCGCGCTTCGATGCTGTCGCGGTTCTGCAGCCGGGCGCGCAGGTCGCGCACCTCCAGCGTCAGCCGCCGCTTCTCCAGCGCGCGCCGCACCACCTCGACCAGATAGTCGGGTGAAAAGGGTTTCTCGATGAAGTCGTGGGCGCCCAGCTTCATCGCCTGCACCGCCATCGACACGTCGCCGTGGCCGGTCATCAGCACCACCGGAAGGTCGGGATCGGCGGTGAGCAGAGCCGATAGCAGTTCCATCCCGTCCATGCCCGGCAGGCGGATGTCGGTGACGACCACGCCGGGAAAGCCGTCCGCCACCAGCCGCCGCGCCTTCTCCGCGCTGTCCACCGCCTCGGTCGGGATATCCTCCAGCTCCAGGGCCTGCTGGCAACCCAGGCTGACGTTCGGATCGTCCTCGACGATCAGGACCTTCAGGGGCGGAACCGTCAGGGCGGCGGAGGCAGAGTCGGGCATACGAGGTCTCCGGCCTGGAAGGCGGTCGGGTCGTTGGACAGGTCGGCGGCGGGAAGATCGATGGTGAAGACTGCTCCGCCATCGGCACCGTTCGCCCCGGTCAGGGCGCCGCCGAAGTCACGCACGATCCCGGCGGAGATGGCAAGCCCCAAGCCGAGTCCGCCGCTGCCCTCCCTGCTCCCATCCTTCGCCGCCTCCTTGGTGGTAAAGAAGGGCTCGAACAGGCGGGGCAGGACCTCCTCGGACAGGCCGGGGCCATTGTCCGCCACCTGGATGCGCGTCCGGCCGTCCTCCGTCCGCGCGGTGAGGATCAGTTTGGCGTCCGTCCGCCCGGCAAGCGCATCGAGGCCGTTGGCGACCAGGTTGACCACCACCTGCTCCAGCCGGTTGGGATCGCACAGCGCCGCCACGTCCTCCGGCACATCGACCGTCACGGCGACGCCGGAGCGTCGCAGCCGCTGCTCCAGCAGGAACAGCGCGTTGTCGATCGGCCGCCGCACCGCCACCGGGCGGGGGGCGCCCGAGGATTTGCGGGCGAAGGATTTCAGCTGGCTGGTCAGGGCGCCCATGGTGTCAACCAGTTGGGCGATACGTTCCAGATTGCCCCGGGCCGCGTCCAGGTTGCCGCGCTGGAGGAACTTGACCGTGTTGCCGGACAGGGTGCGCAAGGCAGCCAGCGGCTGGTTCAGCTCATGCGCCAGCTCGGCGGACAGCTGGCCGATCACGGCCAGCTTGCCGGCATGGACAAGCTCGTCCTGGGCGGCGCGCAGGCTGCGCGTGCGCTCCTCCACCTTGCGTTCCAGCTCGCGCAGATGGCCGCGGCGCTGCACCCACATCAGCAGCAGGATGCCGAGGAAGGCGCTGCCGACCGCCGCCAGCGCCGCGCGGGTCCAGGCCATGCCGGTGATGTCCGAGGCCGGCGACAGCACGGTCATCGTCCATCCCGTGCCGTGCAGCGGCGCCGTCTGCGCCAGGAAGCTGCCGCTGAGCGGGAAAACCGCCGGTTCCGCCTCCCCATCCGCCGGGCGGGCGAGCTGGACCAATTCCGCATCCCGGTCGAACCGGTTCAGCGACGACAGGCCCAGCGGCGGCAGCGGACGGGCATTGTATTGCAGGGTCCGGTCGAAATGCCGGCGCGTCGGCTCGTCCATCGCCCGCAGGGTGGTGAATTTCCAGGAGGGGACCGAGGCCAGGATGACCACGCCGTTCTCGTCGCTGACCAGGACCGGTGCCTCCACCGTCGACCAGGACTGTTCCAGCTGCTCCAGGCTGACCTTCACCACCGCGACGCCGACGATGGCGCCGTCCTCCGCCAGCGGAGAGGACAGGTAATAGCCGGCCTCCCCCCGCGTGGTGCCGACACCGAAGAGGCGGCCCTGGCGGCCGGCAGCGGCCTCGATGAAATAGGGGCGGTAGGACAGATCCTCGCCGATGAAGCTGTCGGGGCGGTTCCAGTTGCTGGCGGCCACCACCCGGCCCTGGCGGTTCAGCACATAGATCGACAGGGTGCCCGCCCGCTCGTTCAGCCGCTCCAGATAGCGATTCAGGCCCCAGGCCAGCGGCGCCCGTCCGGTCACGAGGTCGAGGACGTCGCGCTCCAGCCCGAGCGTGGCCGGGAAATAGGCGTATTTGTCGATCTCCCGCTCCAGGCTCTCGGCATAGAGGTCGAGCCGGTGGCGTCCGGTCTCCTGCAGGGCGGCCAGCCCCATCCCCTCGCTGATGCGGAACCCCGCCAGCCCGGCGAGCAGGGCCAGCCCGGCCATGACCGGCAGGAGAAGACCGATGGTGCGGAGGCGGCGTGCGCCGTACAGGAAGAAGGCGGGCATGAAAAAGGCGGGCAGGGGCGGGGGCGGGAATGGCGACCGCCGTATCATAGCAGAAGCCCCCCGCCCATTGCCCGCCCGCCTTCGTGGACTGCCCGCCTTCGTGGACCGCCCCCTGTGGATCGACGTCCCGCTTATTCCGCCGCGGCTGGGGCGGGCAGGGGCGCGTCGGCCTCCTCCTCGTCCTCGTCGCCGATGGCGTCCTCCCACTTGGCGACGACCGTGGTGGCGATGGCGTTGCCCAGCACGTTGGTGGCGGTGCGGCCCATGTCGAGGAAGTGGTCGATGCCCATGATCAGCAGCACGCCGGCCTCCGGCAGGTTGAACATCGGCAGCACGGCGGCGACGACGACCAGCGAGGACCGCGGCACGCCGGCGATGCCCTTGCTCGACACCATCAGAACCAGCAGCATGACGATCTGCTGTTCCAGCGTCAGCGGGATGCCATAGGCCTGGGCGATGAACAGCGACGCGAAGGTCGTGTAGATCATCGAGCCGTCGAGGTTGAAGGAATAGCCGAGCGGCAGGACGAAGCCGGTCACCCGCTCCTTCACGCCGAACTCCTTCAGCCCTTCCATCACGCGCGGATAGGCGGACTCGCTCGAGGCGGTGGAGAAGCCCAGCAGCATCGGCTGGCGCATGGTCTTCACCAGACGGAACACGTCGCCCTTCAGCACGACGAAGCCGGCGAAGATCAGCGTCGCCCACAGCACTGCCAGCGTCAGGTAGAAGCTGCCCATGAACTTGCCGTAGACCGCCAGCACGCCCAGCCCCTGGGTCGTCACCACGTTGGCGACGGCGGCGAAGACGCCGATGGGGGCGAAGCGCATGACATAGTCGGTGACCTTCAGCATCACCGGCACGACCTCTTCGATCGAGCGGGCGAGCAGGCCGGCCTTGGTGTCGCGCAGCTGGCCGATGGCGAGGCCGACGAAGATCGAGAAGATCAGGATCTGCAGGATCTCGTTGTTCGCCATCGCCTCGAAGAAGTTGCGCGGGAAGACGTGGGTCAGGAAATCCTTCAGGTTCAGGGCCGAGGTCTTCAGCCCGGCGCTGGCCGCCGCATCGGGCAGCGGCACGCCGACATTGGCGCCCGGCTGCAGCAGGTTGGCGAAGACCAGCCCGATGAACAGCGAGGCGAAGGAGGCCATCAGGAACCAGCCGACCGCCTTGCCGCCGATGCGCCCGACGGTGCGGGCGTCGCTCATGCCGGCCAGGCCCGCGACCAGGGTGGAGAAGATGAGGGGCGCGATGATCATCTTGATCAGGCGCAGGAAGATGTCCGTCACCATCGCGAAATAGCTGGCGATGTTCTTGGCGGCGGCCGGGTCGAACATGCTGTTGCAGACATAGCCTGTGGCGATGCCCAGCAGCATGGCGACGATGATCAGCGTCGTCTGTTTGTTCATGGTCCTACTACCTCACCTTTCCCGCCCGCCTCACGCGCCGGCCGGGGTAACGGTCGATTGGGTACCGGCTTCCCAAGCCCCTCGCGGGACCGGAATGGGGGCCGGGTGGCGGAACGGTCAGCCGGTGATGATCGGAAAATTCTCGCCAGCGCGCGGAGTTCGGCCGCCATGACAGGCGTCGGCCGGAGCCTCGCGGTCGCCCGGCAGGTCGTGTTCGGTGCGCGTCGTGGCAGGCATCGGACGCTTCGCTCCCCTGATCTGATGAGTCCGCCCCGCCTGCGCGGGACGCGACCCGTAAGGAGCAACCGGCGTGCCACTGGGGAGCAGCGGCAAGCAGCCGGCTAAGCTGTTGGAACTATGAGGTTCCGTCGTTGGTCAGAGCCGCGGCCGTTCGGATTTCCGAACGCAGTCTGCATTTGGCGTTCGGAAATCCGGATGGGGTGGGCCTGAACAATGTCCGTAGCGGCTTCCCAGATCAGTCCGGCGTTCGCAGCACGCCATCCGGCGGAACCGCGCTGTGCAGCACGCGGATTATCCGCAGACCGTCAGGGGGCTGACGGCGGTAATAGACAATGTAGTTTTCAAATCCATAAACGGGCCAAGCACGGATACCGCGTAGGGCGGGATTGCGTCACAACCTGGTGGAGCCGATGTCGGGGCAATCGGCGATCCGGCGCACAGGCTGGTCCACACCGGCGAGAAACCGTTCGGCCGCCCCCTCATTCAGCAAGCCGATACGGGTGAAGTGGTTGATCACGTCCTGCCTCGCACGTGCGCTCTGGATCACGCGCAAAGCTGTCAAACGCCTCTGGCGGCCTTGAGCGATGCCAAGCAATCAGCCCGCATCGCTTCCGGATTCCACTCCTCGCCCTCGTCTTCCAACCCTTCCAACAGAGCGCTTTCCAGGGAGTTGTCGGCAGCGTCACGGGCATCGGCAGCGACCAGATGCGCCACATAGTCGGCAGCATCCCGATAACCGCCCTCGGCGGCACGGCGAGCAGCCATCCGTTCGATGTCCGGCGGCAGAATCAAGCTCATGTCCATGCTCCATGTCGCTTTCGGACGATAACAGGTCGGCAGCCGGGGCGGCAATGTCCAGGACGAAGGAAACAAAGCATCCCGCTCCCTCACTTCCTCACTCCCTCACCACATAGGTGAAGTAGCGAATCACGCCGTTGGCGTCGGTCTCCCGGTACAGGCCCTGGATTTCGTTGTCGAAGCCGGGGAAGCGGTTGGCGCTCTCCTGGAAGACCTTCAGATAGTCGATCATCGGCTTGGCCCGCGCATCCAGCCGTTCGCCGGGGACGATGGTGGCGATGCCCGGCGGGTAGACGACCCACAGCGTGGTGGCGATGCGGCCGGCGATCTCGTCGATGGGCAGGTAATCCACGTCGTTGCGCACCAGATGGCGCGTCGCCTCGCGCGGCGGCATCGCCATGGTCGGCAGATGCTCCGGCCGGAAGATGGCGCGCTGCAGGGCGCTGGTGTTCTTCTCGCGGTAGAAGGCGTGCATCTCCGCGCAGAGGTCGCGCAGGCGCCGGCCCAGGTAATGGCTGCGTCGCTTGGCGACGAATTCGGGGATGACCTCCTCCAGCGGGGCATTGTCGTCGTGCAGCCGCTTGAAGGCGACCAGACCGCTCAGCAGCGTGCCGGCCTTGCTCGATTCCACCCCAGGCGTCAGCAGGAACAGCAGGGAGTTGAGGTCGTTCTTCTCCGGCACGATGCGGTTCTCGCGCAGATACTGCGCCACCACCGGGGCCGGAATGCCGTGGTCGCCATACGCACCGCTGTGGCGGTCGAAGCCGGGAGTCAGCAGGGTCAGCTTGTTGGGGTCGGTCATGGCATAGCCCGGCTCCACATGCTGGAAGCCGTGCCAGTGGGCGCCGGGGGCGAATTCCCAATGCCGCACGTCGGTCGCCAGTTCGTCGGTCGGCACCTCCTCCCACGCGGTCTCGACGCCGTTGCGGCTGACGCGGTCGGGCACGAAGGGATCGAAGAACCAGCGCTTGGCCGGATCGCTCTCGCGCTCTTCGAACTCGCGGCGGATGGCGCGGATCTTCTTGCGCAGCTCGATGCCCAGCCGGATCGTGTCGTCCCACAGGATCTCGCCCGACCGTCCCTTCATCATCTGCGCGCCGACGTCCAGCGAGGCGAACAGCGGGTAGAAGGGCGAGGTGGAGGCGTGCAGCAGGAAGGTCTCGTTGAAGCGGCGATGCTCCACCCGGCGGCGCTGGCCCTTGATGTGGTTGTCCTTCACATGGATCTGCGAGGCCTGCGAGAAGCTGGCCAGCTGCTTGTGGGTGGACTGGGTGGCGATGATGCCGGGATGGCCGTCATGCAGCCCTTCCAGCCCCATGGCGAAATGGCCCTTGAACAGCGGGTGGAACTTCAGGAATCCGGCCCAGGCCTCGTCGAACAGGATGTAGTCGCAGAGCTTGCCGATCCGCTCCAGCATCATCTGGGCGTTGTAGATGGTGCCGTCGTAACTGCACTGCTGGATCACCGCGGCGCGGAAGGGGCGTTCACGCTTCCAGGCGTCGGGATCCTTGACCAGCGGGTTGCGGCGGATGCGCTCGCGGATCACCTCCTCGTCCAGCGCCTGCGGGTCGATCGGGCCGATCAGGCCGTGGGCGTTGCGCTCCGTCTCCAGGAAGATCGGGATGCCGCCGCCCAGGAACAGGCTGCCGTGATGGGCCGCCTTGTGGTTGTTGCGGTCGAACAGCACGAGGTCGTCCTCGGCAACCAGCGCCGACAGCACGATCTTGTTCGATGCCGAGGTGCCGTTCAGCACGAAATAGGTGCGCTCCGCCCCGAAGATGCGGGCGGCCTCCTTCTGCGCCTGCAGCGCCGGGCCTTCATGGACCAGCAGGTCGCCCATCTCCAGAACAGAATTGTCGATGTCGTCGCGGAAGACCGCCTCGCCCAGATGTTCGACGAAGATGCGGCCGATCGGGCTGCGGCTGTAGAAGATGCCGCCATTGTGGCCGGGACAGGTCCAGAGCTGGTTGCCCTCTTCCGCGTAATCGACCAGCGCACCGAAGAAGGGGGTCTTCAGCGTGTCGGCATATTGCTTCAGCCGGCTGACCAGATTCTTCGCGATGAATTCCGGCGTCTCTTCCGCCAGGAAGATGTATCCGTCGACTTGGTTCAGCACGTCGACCGGGATGTTCTCCAGCCGCTGGCGGCGGACCAGCAGGATGATGGGCATTTCCAGCCCGCGCTGGCGGGCGAAGGCGATCAGCGAGGCCTGCTTGCCGTCGGCGCCGCGCTTGCCCCAGTCGACGATCATGCAGCCGATGGCGGCGTCGGTCCGGATGGCGAGTTCGGCATCCTCGACCCGGCGGGCGCGGACCACCTCGAAGCCCATCCGCTCCACTTCCGACAGGATCTGCTGAAGCCGCATTCCCTCCAACTCGTCCACCTCGAAGGCGGGGGCGCAGACCAGGAAGTTGAAACGGCGGAAGAAATCCATGCGACGGGTCTCCGGAAGGGCAGGGAGGAGAATGAAAGGAAATGCGGAGGTGGGGCCGGCGAGGGCGATTATTCGGCGGCCGCCCAGGTGCCGCGATGGTCATGCGGCGGCTCGCCGTCGGCGGCCCCCAGGGCGCGCTGAAGGAAGACGCTGTCGGTCCAGCGTCCGAACTTGAAGCCGACGTTGCGCAGGATGCCGGCCTGGACGAAGCCGCAGGCCTCATGCAACCGTAGCGACGGCACATTGGCGCTGTCGACCACGGCGATCATCTGGCGGCAGCCGGATGCGGTGCAGGCCTCGATCAGCGCCGGCAGCAGAAGCCGGCCGATGCCGCGCCCCTGATGGTCCTTGTGAACGTAGATCGAGTGTTCAACGGTGTAGCGGTAGGCCGGCCGCTTGCGGAAGGGGGCGGCATAGGCATAGCCGACGACCAGCCCGTTAACATCCGCGACCAGATGCGGCAGCCGGCGCTTCAGCATCGCCTTGCGGCGGCGCTTCAGTTCTTCCGGATGCGGGGGCTCGATATCGTAGGGCCCGAGCCCCCGCTGGATATGGTAGCTGTAGATGTCCAGCATCGCCGGCACATCCGTTTCCGCCGAATTGCGGATGCGCACCGGCATTGCGCCGGGTGCCGCGATGGGGAAGGTTGCGGACTGATCGGTCGCCGGATTGGCGTTCGGAGTGGACATGTCGTACACGGGAGCTTCCCCTGGCAAGCAGCGTCGGCACGACCCCGCGCCCGCGCGCAACGCTACAGCAGCTCCATGACAGGCGTATGACGTCCGGCGGTTTGACCGCCTACTCTCCCAAACGCGGTCTCCAGTCCTCGACCCGGCCGCTCTCCACCCGCCGCCGGGCCAGATCGCGCCAGCCGGGGGCGAGCGGCTCCAGCTCCGCGATGCCCGCCAGAGTCCGGACGTCGCCGGTGTCGTGGTAGAAGGCACGCAGGATGCGGCTCAGCGGCCAGTGGGGCAGGGGGCGCTCGACCAGTGCGACGCTGTCACCGGCGGCGGCAACGCCGGGCTCCAGCACCCGATAATACCAGCCGGTCCGGCCAGTGGCCTGCACCCGGCGGGCCATGTCCGTCACGCCGAAGCGGTGGTTCAGCTTCCAGCAGGGCTGGCGGCCCTGACTGACCTGCAGCATCGCCGTCCCGATGCGGAACACGTCGCCGACGCAGACCTCATCCTCGGTCAGTCCCAGCGTCGACAGATTCTCGCCGAAGGCTCCGACTGAGTCCAGCAGGGGAGCGGGAGAGGGCAGGTCGGTGCGCCACGCTGCGTAATGATCGAACGGGTAATGGTGCACGGCCTTGTCCGGGCCGCCGTGATTGCGGAGATCGGCCTGCTCGTCTCCGGCAAAGCCAGCCTGTCCGATGGCTAGGGCGGCGTCGACCGGTTGCTTGCCGATGGCGCTGAGCGCTCCCGGCTTGCCGAACGGGACCGCCTTGCCGATCAAAACGGCATTCAGCGTTGCGGGCGCGGTCATTCGCCGGCCCTCGCGGGATAAGGATAGGGGGCGGTCGCGGCATTGATCGTCACGGGCGTCTCCGGTCTCATCGTCTCGCCGTTCCGGCGCTGTGCAGTCTCTTCCTTATCAGCTTCGGGATTCGAGCGTGAAGGCGGCCGTGCGGCGCCGGAGGTCATGGCTCGTCTGCATCGGCGGCAGGGAGCGGAGTCCCGCTGCCGTCGAAATGGAACCCGACACTTCTATGTTGCGCTGGACTGACATTTTAGCTTTGCGCCTACAAAGCTGAAGCGCATAACTATGGTTATGGAAATCATTTCGCCGGACACTGCCTCAAACCAGCCATGCAGCCTCTGTGGCTTTCGCGACGCCAAGGCCACTTGCCGGATTTAGATAGCAAACCTATTAAATAGTCATGCTACAAGATAAGCCTCTGCGCCTTCCCCTCAATTTCGGCCTCCACCTGTTCCGCGCCTCCCATTTGTGGCGGCGGGCGGCGAACAGGGTGTTGGCGGACAGCGGGTTCTCAAGCTCGGCGATCACGCCGCTGATGCTGCTGGCCGAACTCGGCGACGGGTTGCGCCAGCGGGAACTGGCGGAGGAGATGGCGGTCGAAGGACCATCGCTCGTCCGGCTGCTCGACGGGCTGGAGGCCGCCGGACTGGTGGAGCGGCGGGAGGATGCCTGCGACCGGCGGGCAAAAACCCTGCACATGACCGACGCCGGCCGTCAGCTGTTGGCGCAGGTGAACGAGGCATTGAACGACGTTCGCCAGCGCCTGATGGCGAACGTGACGGAGGCCGACGTGGAGGCCTGCTATCGCGTGCTCGCCACCATCGAAGCCAACGCCAAGCGTGAACAAACCTGACCGCGGCGCGATCCCGGCGGCGCGGCGGCGCTCTTGCTCGCGCCGTGCCTCCGGTCCGATCCGTGCGGTGATTGAGGAACCAAGACCGTGACTTACCTGCCTTCTTTCCGGACCGTGGCCCGGATCGCCGTGACCCTGCTGATCACCGTGGCGGCGGTCGGCGGCGGCCTGTGGCTGTGGGATTATTACATGAACGAGCCCTGGACCCGCGACGGGCGCGTCCGTGCCGACATCGTGCAGGTGTCGCCCGACGTCGCCGGGCTGGTCACCGATGTGCGGGTGTCCGACAACCAGCTGATCCACAAGGAAGACGTGCTGTTCGTCGTCGATCCCGGCCGTTACCGGCTGGCGGTGGAGCAGGCCCAGGCGAATCTCGACAGCGCGAGGGCGGAGCAGTCCTACCGTAGTGCGGAGGCCCATCGTTACGAGCAACTGGGCAACAACGTCGTCTCCACCGCCCAGCGGCAGGAGGTGATGTCGGCGTTGGCCAAGGCCGCCGCCGCCGCCAAGCAGGCCGAAGCCGCCCTCGACCTCGCCCGCTTCAACCTGGAGCGGACGGAGGTGAAGGCGACGGTCGACGGGTATGTCACCAACCTTCAGCTGAAGACCGGCAACTACGTCGCCGCCGGGCAGGCGGTGGTTGCGCTGATCGACCGGCATTCCTTCTACGTCATGGGCTATTTCGAGGAAACGAAGCTGCCGCGCATCCACGCCGGGGCGCCCGTGTCCGTGCGGATCATGGGGACGGACGCCGAACTGCGTGGGCGGGTCGACAGCATCACCCGCGCCATCGTCGACCGCGACCGGGCGGAAGGAACCGGGCTGGTCGCCAACGTCAACCCGACCTTCAACTGGGTGCGGCTGGCCCAGCGAATTCCCGTGCGCATCGTGCTGGACGAGGTGCCGGACTCGCTGCAGCTGGTGGCCGGACGCACCGCGACGGTGTCGGTCATCGGCGCTCCGGACCGCGCGCCCAAGGTCGCCGGGCTGCCGGCCGGGCGGTGAGCGCATCGCGATGCAAAAGTCCCCTGCCCTTTCCCTGCCACCGGCGCCGACCTTCAACGAACTGGTCTTCTCGCTGAAGTCCTTCGCGGCCTCCATGCTGGCGCTCTACATCGCTTTCGGCATGGGGTTGCCGCGTCCCTTCTGGGCGATGCTGACCGCCTATGTGGTGTCGAGCCCGCTGTCGGGGACCGTGCGGTCCAAGGCGGTGTACCGCGTCGTCGGCACGGTGATCGGCAGCATCGCCTCCATCGTCCTGACGGTGGAGCTGATCAACGCGCCGGAACTGCTGTCGCTGGGCGTCGGGCTGTGGGTCGGCGGCTGCCTGTTCGTCTCGCTGCTGGACCGTACCCCGCGCAGCTACGTCTTCATGCTGGCCGGCTACACCGCCGGGCTGATCGTCTTTCCCGGCGTCGCCAATCCCGAGGCGATCTTCGACACCGGTCTTGCGCGGGTGGAGGAGATCATCCTGGGCATCGTCTGCGCCACGGTGATCCACAGCGTGGTGCTGCCGCGCGGCATGGGGCCGGTTCTGCTCGGCAAGCTCGACGCGGCGCTGCGCGATGCGGAGCGCTGGACGCTCGACGCGCTGGACGGGGCGGAGATCGACGCCCGCCTGCGCGACCGCCACAAGATGGCGAGCGACGTGACCGAGTTGCGGGTGATGACCACCCACCTGCCCTACGACACCTCCGATCTGCGCTGGATGACACGGCCGATGCGGGCCCTGCAGGACCGGATGGTGTATCTGCTGCCGGTGCTGACCGCCGTGCAGGACCGGCTGATCGCGCTGCGCCGGTCGGACGGCACGCTGCCGCCGGACGTGGCCCCCGTGCTGACCGCCGTGCGCGACTGGATCGCGGCAGGGGCCGGCGCCGATCCGGTGGAAGCCGACCGGCTGACCGGCTGGCTCGACCGGCTGGCGGCGGAGGAGTCCGCGGGCTCGGCCGGCGATTGGGAGGCGGCGACCCGCTTCAGCTTCATCCGGCGCCTGCGGTCGCTGGTGGAAATCCACCGCGATTGCCGAGACCTGCGGGCGCACATCGCGTCCGGCGACCATGCCCTGCCCGACCATCTGGACCCGCTGGCGCGCAAGCGGTCGCGCGGCGTTTTCCACCTCGACCATGGCATGGCCCTGTGGTCGGCGGCCGCGGCGCTGCTGGGGATCACCGTCATCTGCGCCTTCTGGATCCTGACCGGCTGGTCGTCCGGCTCGGTGGCGGCGATGATGGTGGCGGTCTTCACCTGTTTCTTCGCGTCCTTCGACGATCCGGTGCCGGGCATCCGCCTGTTCCTGGTCTATACGCTGGCCTCCATGCCGCTGTCGGCCTTCTACCTGCTGGTGGTGCTGCCGTCCTTCGACAGCTTTCCCATCCTCGCGCTCTGTCTGGCGCCCACCCTGGTGACGCTTGGCGTGTTCGTCGCCCGGCCGGCGACGATGGGCAAGGCGATGGCGCTGATCTTCGGCGTCGGCGGCTCGCTCAGCCTGCTCGACACCGGGACCGGCGATTTCGCCTCCTTCCTGAACAGCAGCGCCGGGCAGATCGTCGGCATCGTCACCGCCATGCTGGTCACCCGCCTGTGCCGGTCGGTCGGCGCCGCCTGGAGCGCCCGTCGTCTTTTGCATGTCGGCTGGCGCGAGATCGCCGACCTGGCCGGGCGCAGGACCGCTCCGTCGGCGGACGGCTTCGAAAGCCGCATGCTGGACCGCGTCGGGCTGCTGTCGGCCCGGCTGGCGCAGGCCGGCGGATCGGTGGATGTGGACGCCATCGACGCGGTGCGCGACCTGCGGGTCGGGCTGAACGTGGTGGAGCTTCAACGGGTCAGGCCGGTGCTGGGCGTTGCGGCCGGGCCGGTGCTGGATCGGCTTCTGCGCGGCGTGGCCGACCATTTCCGCGCGCTGTCGGCCAAGCGTCCCGATCCGGCGCCGGCCGAACTGCTGGGCAGCATGGACGCGTTGCTGTCGGCGATCGGCACAGCTCCGAGGAGCCCGGAACGCGACCGGGCGGTGGTGGCGCTGGCGTCCCTGCGGCGCAGCCTGTTCCCCGATGCCGCTTTCGGTGCCCCACGGCCGGCGGGCGAGATGCATATTCATGAAAGGGCACGCGCATGATCGGCGAGGTCGACATCTACGGCCTGTTCCTTCCCCCGCTTCTGGTGCTGGCCGTCCTGGCCTGGGCGGTGTCGGCGCTGCTGCGCCGGGGGTTGCGCGCGGTCGGCGCCTATGGCTGGGTCTGGCATCCGCCGCTGTTCGACTTCGCGCTCTATGTGCTGGTGCTGAGCGGCTTGGCCGGGCTGTGGTCGGTCTGGGCCTCCTGAAGCCGGGCGAAATCCTCCACACCCAAGGCGGGCGGAGCATGTTAGGCTGCGCCCCATGACCGCCCCCCTGTCGCAGCCCTTTTCCATCCCCGGCATGCTGCCCGATGCCGACGCCGAGAGCGCCTGGATCGAGGTGATCCGGAAGATGGACGAGACTTACGCCAATCTGGTGTCGCAGCAGGTCGAACTCGAGCGCAAGAATGCCGAGTTGGAGGAGGCGCAAGCCTTCATCGCCAGCGTCCTCGGCTCGATGACCGACGTGCTGATCGCTTGCGACCGCGACGGCCGGATCGAGCAGACCAATCCGGCCGCCGAGCGGGCGCTCGGCTGCACCGGGCGGGAGCTGACCGGCCGGCTGCTGCGCGACTTCCTCGACCCCGCCTCCCACCCCGCCTTCGCCCGGCTGTGCAGCGCCGCCCTCCAGCGTGAAGGCGGCAGCGACGTGGAACTGTCCCTGCGTGGGCCGACCGGTCCATTCCCCGTCGCGGTCAACAGCACGGTGCGCTACGACCAGCGCGGCCATGCCATCGGGCTGGTGCTGGTCGGCCGGCCGATCGGAGAATTGCGCCGTGCCTACCGCGACCTCGCTTCCGCCCATGAGGGGCTGAAGCAGACGCAGCAGCAGCTGGTCCATTCGGAAAAAATGGCGTCACTCGGCCGGCTGGTCGCCGGCGTGGCGCATGAACTGAACAACCCGATCTCCTTCGTCTACGGCAACGCCCATGCCATGCGCCGTTATGTCGACCGGATGACCGCCTATCTCGACCGCGTGCATGAGGGTGCCGGCGCCGCCGAACTGGCGGCGCTGCGCAAGGAACTGCGCATCGACCGCGCCCGTGCGGACGCGGCGGCGACGCTGGACGGCATGCTGGAGGGGACTGAGCGGGTGCGCGACATCGTGGCGGAGCTTCGCCGCTTCTCGTCGGAACAGAAGCACGCCTCGGAACGCTTTGATTTGACGGCACTTCTTCGGTCCGCAGTGACCTGGGTGGCGAAGGCGCAGATGCCGGACCTGACCGTCGTCTTCGACCTGCCGGAGACGCTGGAGATCGCCGGCCATCCCGGCCACCTGCATCAGGTCGCCATGAACCTCGTCCAGAACGCCATCGACGCCATGGCCGGCGCCGGGGTCAAGCGGCTGGAACTGCATGGCCGGGAGGAGGCCGGGGAGGTCGTCGTCACCATCCGCGACACCGGCCACGGCATTCCCGAGGCGATCCTGGGCCGGGTCTTCGACCCCTTCTTCACCACCAAGCCGGTCGGCAAGGGCACCGGGCTCGGCCTGTCGATCAGCTATCAGCTGGTGCGCGACCATGGCGGTGCGCTGGCCGCGGCCAACCATCCCGACGGCGGGGCGCTGTTCACCCTGACCCTGCCGGCGGCCGGGCACAAGGAAGGGTCCGCGCGATGACCGGTCAGGTTGGAAGAGAGCGTCCGCTGTCGGTGCTGTGGCTGCAATCGGGGGGCTGCGGCGGCTGCACCATGTCGCTGCTCTGTGCCGAATCCCCCGATCTGATGGCGCTGTTCGAGACGGCCGGCATCCGCCTGCTCTGGCATCCCAGCCTGTCCGAGGAAACCGGGGCGGAGGCGCTGGATCTGTTCGAGCGCATCCTGTCCGGGGCGGAGCCGCTGGACGTGCTGTGCGTTGAGGGGTCGCTGCTGCGCGGCCCCAACGGCACCGGACGATTCCATGTGCTGGCAGGAACCGGCCGGCCGACCATCGATTGGGCGCGAGAACTGGCCGCCGTCGCCGGCACCGTGCTGGCCGTCGGCACCTGTGCGGCCTATGGCGGCATCACCGCGGGCGGCGAGAACATCGCCGATGCCTGCGGCCTGCAGTATGAGGGGACGCAACGCGGCGGGGCGCTGGGCGGGGAGTTCCGCGCGCGCGGCGGCCTTCCGGTGGTGAATGTCGCCGGCTGCCCGACCCACCCCAACTGGGTGACCGAGACGCTGATGCTGCTGGGCGAGAATGCCCTGGGAGCCGACGATCTGGACGTCTACCAGCGCCCGCGCTTCTACGCCGACCATCTGGTCCACCATGGTTGCTCGCGCAACGAGTATTACGAATACAAGGCCAGCGCGGAGAAGCCGTCGGACCTCGGCTGCCTGATGGAGCATCTCGGCTGCCTGGGCACACAGGCGCATGCCGACTGCAACACCCGCCTGTGGAACGGCGAGGGCTCCTGCACCCGCGGCGGGTCGGCCTGCATCAACTGCACGGCGCCGGGGTTCGAAGAGCCGGGGCATCCGTTCCAGCAGACCCCGAAATTCGCCGGCATCCCCATCGGCTTGCCGACCGACATGCCGAAGGCGTGGTTCGTGGCGCTGGCCTCCCTCGCCAAGGCGGCGACGCCGGAACGGGTGCGCCGCAATGCCGCCGCCGACCGCATCGTCGTGCCGCCCACCGTCCGCCCCACCCGGAAAGGCTGAACCGGTGAGCGAAGAAGCGAAACGACGCCTGATCGTGGGTCCTTTCAATCGTGTAGAGGGCGATCTTGAGGTAAGGCTTGAAATCGACGGCGGACGTGTTTCCGCCGCCTATGTGAACTCGCCCCTGTTCCGTGGCTTCGAGCGCATCATGGAGGGGCGCGACCCGATGGATGCACTGGTGGTGGCGCCACGCATCTGCGGCATCTGCTCCGTCTCGCAGAGTCACGCGGCGGCGTTGGCTCTGGGGGGAGCCATGGGGGTGGAGGCGCCGCGCAATGGCGTTCTGGCGACCAACCTGATGACGGCGACGGAGAATGCCGCCGATCACCTGACCCATTTCCACCTGTTCTTCATGCCCGACTTCGCCCGCCCCGCCTACGAAGGCCGCCCCTGGTTCGAGCGGGCGGAGGCGCGCTTCAAGGCGGCGCAGGGCAGCGCCGTGCGTGGCGCCACCGCGGCGCGGGCGGAGCTGTTCCATGTGCTGGGCATCCTAGGCGGCAAGTGGCCGCACACGCTGACGCTCCAGCCCGGCGGCGTGACCCGTGCGGCGGACGCCCGCGACCGGGTGCGGCTGCTCGCCACCGTCGGCGCCTTCCGCCGCTTCCTGGAGGACAGCCTGTTCGGCGCTCCGCTGGACCGCGTTCTGGAGCTTGCAACGCCGGAGGATCTGGAACGCTGGCGGCTGTCCGGTCCGGCCGGTGATTTCCGCCTGTTCCTGGAAATTGCGGAGGATCTGGATCTCGCCCATTACGGCCGTGCCTATGGCCGGTTTCTCAGCCACGGCGCCTATCCGGAGGCGGATGGCGGGCATCTCTACCGTCGTGGCATCTTCGCCGACGGTCGGGACGCCGCCTTCGACCCCGATCAGGTGGCCGAGCATCACCGGTTCAGCCGCATGGCCGGGCAGGACCGCCCCCACCCTCCCTTCGCCGGCTCGACCGTGCCCGATGGGGCGGACGAGGAGGGATACAGCTGGTGCAAGGCGCCGCGGCTGGCCGGCTTGCCCTATGAGACCGGGGCCATCGCGCGGCAACTGGTGGACGGCCATCCGCTGATCCGGGCATTGGTGGCGCAGGATGGCGGATCGGTGCGCAGCCGGGTGGTCGCCCGCCTGTTGGAACTGGCCCGCACCACCCGCGCCATGGAAGGCTGGCTGCGTGCCATTGAGCCCAACGGCCCCTGGTGTGCGACGGCCGAGATGCCCGACAGTGCCGAGGCGGTGGGCCTGACCGAGGCGGCCCGCGGCGCGCTCGGCCACTGGATGCGGGTGGAGCGCGGGCGCATCGCCGGTTATCAGATCATCGCGCCCACGACCTGGAACTTCTCTCCCCGCGACCTCGACGGCGTCCCCGGCCCATTGGAGCAGGCTCTGGTCGGTGCTGCGGTGCAGGAGGGAGAACGCACGCCGCTGTCGGTGCAGCACATCGTCCGCTCCTTCGACCCATGCATGGTCTGCACGGTTCATTGAAAAATATTGTTTTAAATCAACACGATAAGCTAGAGCGTCCGAAACTTTTCCGAAATTCATTCGGCAGCGCGTTGACATCCGCGTCCCCTCCTTGTTCTCATCCATGCGAACGCATGGAGAACAGAATGCGCGACGATCCTCAAGCGAAGCCGCCCTCCCCTTGGTCGAAGGAGGGACAACCGGTACCGGACGACCATCTGATCCTTGCCGCCTCCGTGGTGCTGACGAAGCACAGCGGCAACCCCACCACCCGCCGGGCCGATGCGACCATGCGCGAAATCATCGCTCGCGACTGGGTTGCCCAGCTGCGCCGCTGTGGCTACGAGATCACGTTCGGATCGGGGGCACCTGACCACGGCAGGATGACGGACCCATTGGAGGCACCATGTTGCCCGATCATCATCTCTTCGTGATTGAGCACGCGGCCAGCCGCCTCGCCATCTCGGCAGCAGACGCCGGCCGGACGCGGAACATCGCGGCCATGATGCTCTTCGGCAACCCGCACGCGCCCCAACGGGATGCGATAATGGTGCGGGAGTTATTGTTTTGAACAGTGCCCGAAACATAATAGTAGGTAATACTACATAGAAGGATTTGATTTCCCGCAATCCCGTAGAGAGAACAAGTTAATTTATGAATATCATCTATTCAAATACCACCGACGTTCAATTGATATGCATAGACAGCGCAAGCGCAATTATCGACAATAATGATAAGATTAACGGGGACACAATATTGACAAGAATCTGCATTTTTTGAATCATTTCTAGCTTAGATATCGGCGCTAAAGCATGCTCGACAATATCAGAAAGCCTATCAATTTCTGCACCGTTGGATTTCAATATTTCAAGCTCAGCCTCCCACTTTTCGTGATCCAGTTGGAATTCATCATAAGTGGCGAATGGCTTCGAATTTATTTGGTCGAGGATAGTAGACAATCTCTCGGTATCGGCCGCCCTGTCACAAAGCAATTTACGTACGTTCAACACTAGCTCGAACAATTGCTGTGCGTGCAGCAACCGAAGTGCTTCCCATCGACGCCGATCAGTAAGGGAAATAATAGCAAAGCTAATCGAAGAATAGGCTGTAACAACACATAGACCGGCTGGAAAAATCCAGGCGGTTTTCATAGAAAGGCTAGGGTCCGGACCCATAAAGAGCCTTTCCGCCAGGGAGCCGTTGTGATTCAACGCCCTGGAAAGGGGCTATGCGATGAGCGACGGTCAGTTCTGGTTGACGGTGGAGCAGTTCGGACGGCTTGAGCCGCACCTTCCGCGCGACACCCGCGGCAAGCCGCGCGTGGATGATCGTCGTGTGATCAGCGGAATCGTCCATGTGCTGAAGTCGGGTGGGCGCTGGGTGGATGCTCCACCGGTCTACGGCCCCCGCAAGACGCTCTACAACCGCTTCGTCCGCTGGGCGGCCAAGGGCGTGTGGGAAGACATCTTCCATGCGTTGGCAGCGGCAGGTGGCCCACCGGCCCAGGTGATGATCGACTCCACGGCGGTCCGCGCCCATCGTTCGGCAAGCGGCGGCAAAGGGGGGAGCGCGCTCAGGCCATCGGACGGTCCCGTGGCGGACGAACCACCAAAATCCACGCCCTGAGCGATCCACGCGGTCGGCCGCTCGCCTTCTTGTTGACCGGCGGTCAGGTTGCCGACTGCACCGCCGCCGATCGTCTGCTCGACCGGATGCCCGCCACCGATCTCCTGCACGGCGACAAGGGCTACGACAGTGCCGCTGTTCGCCGGAAGATCGAAGAGGCGGGAGCCGCGCCCAACATCCCGCCACGCGCCAACAAGCGCTGGAAAAACTGCTTCTCTCCCTACCTCTACCGGAACCGCAACGTCATCGAAATAGTCCTTCCGCAAATGACAAAAACGCCCTCGCTCGCCGTCGGGGCTGAGCGGGATGACGTAGCGGATTTCCACCTCACCTCCGGTAACGACGATGCGATCGATCAGCAACTCCACGAGTTGGCGCCGCCGCGCGAAGTCAGCGTCAGCCAAGCCGGACTGCATCCGCTGGCAGAAATCAGCTGCCGAAGCGGCCCAGCCAGCGAGCTTCATGTGCCGGCCGGCCTGAGCATCTAACTGTTCTGCTTGGGTGCGCAAACCTTGCATCCGCTCATCCGCCACCTGACGCCGGCGTTGATATTCCGGCAGAGGGATCACGCCGAGCAGATACGCGTCCGTCAGGCGCTCCATCTGCTGCTCAAGCCCACACTGACCTTTCCGTAGCTGTTCGCGTCGGGCTTGCAGCTCCTGGGGCAGCCAGCCTCCGCCATGCGCCCGGCTGAGGGCTTGGGCAATCTGCTCAGGGGCGGTAAGGAGTGCACAGAGATCCTTCCAAACCAAATCATCAAGCTGCTGAGCCGGAGCGTAGCGTGCTGAACAAGAGGTTTCTCGCCGGCTGGTAATCGCATCGCCTTTGCCGCGGCAGACATAGTAATTGTATCCTGGGTGAACGGTGCGGCACACACACCCTGACTGACAGACGCCACAGCTTACCAACGCTCGCAGCAGATACTCATGTCGGGTGTTATGGCGCCGTGCAAACGCTTGATTTTGATCAAGTTTTTCCCGCGCCAGCTTGAACTGTTCCTCACTGATCAAAGCCGGGATGTTCGCCACTGGCATCCACTGTTCTGCTGGCGTCGGGATCGACGAATCCGACGGGCGACCGATGGGGTGAGTGGCCGACCGACGGCTGCGGGGTGGACGGCTGCGCCACCGCCCGGCGAAGACTTGGCCGGTGTAGCTGGGGTTGGTCAGAATGCCGCGCAGGGTGGTTGGGGACCAATGCGGCCGGCCAGTCGGCGAAGCGATGCCCAGGGCGCGCAAGTACTTGGCCAAGCTGAACAAGCTGCTGTGGTCCTCAATGAAACGGGCGAACACCTCACGGATGACGGCCGCCTCCGCCGGATCGACCGTAACACCGACCGGATCGCGCGGACGATCCGGGTCCAGGCGGTAGCCGTAAGGAGCTCTGGTCCAGGGCAACAGACATCCGGCGCGCAGCTTCATCTGGCGTCCCCGTCGCATGCGTTCGGCAATCAAGGTGCGCTCGTACTCCGCCACGGCGCCCCGGATCTGCAACAGAAGCTGATCCTGTGGATCGCGTCCCATTGGCCGGTCTAGAAACTCGACCTGGCAGCCATGGTGCTCCAGTTCCTCCAACAAAACCATCAGTTGCACGTAGTTACGGGCCAGACGGTCGGGGTCCGTCACCAACACCCGCCCGACCGCACCCGCCCGTACCGCATCGCGCAACCGATCCAAGCCCGGCCGGTTCAGCGTCGCCCCGCTATAGCCGTCATCGCGGAAGATGGTGTCGCTGACGATGTCCTCGCCTTGCTCCTGCATATGGGTGCGAAGGCGATCGAGTTGCTGCTCGATGGTCTGGGCTTGGGCTTGCCGTGAGGTCGAAACCCGCACATAGATCGCCGTCCTCATGGTTCCCCTCCTGTGCTGGTGGGGAGGGGTCGACCACTTCCGGTGAAGCCGGCGAGACGGCCTGAAGGGTCATCTCCAGGATGAGCATGTATGCCCGATCCCATCGCCGGGCCCCATCCGTCGTCGCCTGCATCTGGCGGCGAACCTGCCAATGGCGCTTCATCGGTACCTCCCCGATCTGCGTTCAGATCGGGAACCGTGCTCACGCCCATTTGCGTGCAATCCCGTAGACGCAAAGCAAGCCGCCACCAACTCAGGGAAAGCCGCCCTGAGCGTGACAGGCAGAATTTGTCATTTGCGATCAGCCCATTGAGCGCATGTTCGGACGCCTCAAGGACTTCCTGCGCATCGCCACCCGTTACGACCGCTCCGCAACCAACTTCATGGCCGCCGTCCACATCGTGGCGACCGTCGCATACTGGTTATGAGTCCGGGCCCTAATCCAACGCCGCCCAACGTGTTTGCGCACTGCATTTTCCAACGGACTCCCCCAAGTGGGATGACGCGGCACCTCCGATCAATGGCAGTGACGTGCACCGGCCCGACACCAGAGCCAGCAGAGCGCCAATCACGAAACGCAGCATCGCCACCTCCTGAGATAACCGAAGCGCGAACGCTCGCCGTTCAGCGCAACCGGATTATCGCAGCGTGTGCCGCGCACCGCATTTACGTTTATCGCGTAAGTCTACGCTTGGCCAGAATTACGTTTAACACGTAAAATGCCCTCACGCTCCACCCACCTCCGGACCCTGCTTGCCGACATCCTCGGCACAGAGACTGAGCCCACGCCCATCGAACCGCACGCCCAACTGATCGACGACCTCGGCGCCGACAGCCTGGATGCCTACGAACTCCAGATCGCCATCGAGGAGGAGTTCGGCGTCGCGATCGAAGACGACGAACTCCCCCGCCTCATCACCGTCGGCGATCTGGTGAAGCGCATCGACAACGCCCAGCCACCCACCTGAGTTTCGCGGCTCGCCGCGTCCACCTGCCCTGCGCCCGGCAGCGCATGGCGTTTCCTCCACCTCACTCCCGCCGGGGCTTTCCCCGATGTCCCGGCGGTCTTTTCCGGATCCTTCCATGTCCGCTTCCCGCCTCATCGTCACCGACACCCTGACCGCCGACGGCTTGGCTGGCGTCGACCAGCACCTCGGCTTTGCCCAGCCGTCCGCCGACGAAGCCGCGACCGAGGGCGACGAGCGCGAGGCGAGTTTCTGGCGGCAGATCGCCGACCGCTGGCACGGCAAGCGCCTGGACCTGACAGCGCGGGTGACGCTCCGCCCCCCTGGTACCGGCCGGCATGGGTGACCCCAGCCGGCTTGAGCCCGTGAGAGGCCCGGCAACGCATCCCCCCAAACTCAGCGTGACCTCCCCCGGTCATGGGAACCATCATTCCGATATAAATGAGCCCAGCCCGGAAAGGTGGGGGGCAAGCGGGGATGAAGCAGTCCCAAACCTGTTGGGATTGGATCACCAAGCCGGGAGAGCGTAATGAGCGACAAACCCACCGAAGACCAACCCACAGAGGGCGAGCGCAACAGGCAGGCGCCGGAGACGCCGTCGATCGGCCAAAGCGAGGAGCCGACTGGAAACGCCCCGAAGAAGCCCGGTTCGGAAAAGGCGAGCGACCGCGAAGGCCAGACGCGGGAGCCGGGATATGACGAAGCCTAGACCCTTGCACATGCTTTCAGGAGCTTCGTTCGCCAATCTGGCTCTTTGGTGAATCGGCCTTTGTATCAGCCGTTTGAATGAAGAAGTTGAAGTGCCATCACATGTTGGCACTCACGAGACGATGAACGCCGCGTAGGACATGACGCCGACGAACATCAGAAGAGAAACCAGTCTTGCCATTTCGACCTCCATTGGGCGGAGCATCCGGCGGAGATGTCCGCCCTGATGGACAAGATCTAAATCCGCGAGGTGCCAGGATAAACGCCCGGATCCTGGTTTCACCGTTCGGCTGCGGCGAACAATCGGACCGCACACCCTGCGGCAACCTTCCAGCCAGACCGGCAAGTTGGTTGCCACTTTCCATGCATGCTGTAATGTTGATGTCCACAATCGCTGCCCTGACGAGCGATGGGTGGGGAAATATGCTGTCCGATCAAGGAGATGGCCTTATGGCCGGTCCTGGCATGGAACTTGTACGAACAAGCCTCGGCGGCAGTACGCCGCAAAATGGGACAGATGCCGGGGCATGGGAATGGACGGAACGGGGGATGGTGACGGTCGCGGGGCGGCGCGAATCCTGGTGTTGGGCATCGGCAACATCCTGTGGGCCGACGAGGGCTTCGGTGTCCGCACCGTGGAGCGTCTCGCCGCCGATTGGCGGTTTCCCGACACCGTCACGCTGATGGATGGCGGAACCCAGGGGCTGTATCTGCTGCCGCATCTGGAGACTGCCGACGCGCTGATCGTGGTCGACGCCATCGACTATGGCCTGCCGCCGGGCACCCGCCGGGTCTTCCATGGCGACGACGTACCGGCTTTCCTGGGCGCCAAGAAGATGAGCCTGCACCAGACCGGGTTTCAGGAGGTGCTGGCCAGCGCCATGTTTCTCGGCCGCTGCCCGGAAAAGCTGATCCTGGTCGGGGTCCAGCCGGAATGCCTGGAGGATTACGGCGGCGGCTTGACCGATACCGTCGCGGCCCAGGTCGCCCCCACCATCGACGTCATTCTGCAACTGCTGCACGGCGAATTCGGCGTGGAGGGCGTACGCCGGGATGCCGCTGCAGACATTGCGGCGCCGGCCATCGCCCGCGACGCCTATGAGGGCGGCCGGCCCAGCGCCGAGGATGCCTGCCGCATCGGCGATCACCGCATTCTGGCGGCGCTGTCCGCCACGGCATCCTGAGGGGAGCGACGCCAGCATGTGCATCGGCATTCCCCTGCGCCTGACCGCGGTCGACGGTATCGTCGGCCGGGCGGAGGACGGCTCCGCCATCGACCTGTCGCTGATCCCGGAGGCCGGTCCCGGCGACTGGGTGCTCGGCTTCCTGGGCGCTGCCCGCCGGTTGCTGGAGCCCGAGGAGGCATCGCAGATCCTCGATGCGCTGGCGGCGATGGCCGCGGCGATGGCCGCGGCGCTGGACGGGGAACGGCTGGACAGCGCCTTCGCCGACCTGACCGGCCGCGAACCGACCCTTCCCCCCCACCTGGAGGCGGCCCGTGCGGCCGGCCTGACGGAGGCCTGACGCCATGACCGACCTTGCACCCCCGCTCGTCAAACCGCGCCTGCCCTTGCCGCCGCTGGTCGATCTGCTGACCGACGTCCATGGATACATGCGGCTCGACCATGCCGACGACCGCCCGTGGCTGGACGATCCGGCCAAGGATTGGGTGGTCTTCCTGCCCGGCCACGGCAAGGGCAATGCGGAGACCGCCGACGTGGCCGTTATCCTGCCGGAATTGGTCCGCGCCCTGCACCCGCGCCTGAGCCCGGCGGTGGCGGGCGAGGCGGCGGAGCGCGCGATCCTGGCGCTGACCGGCATGATGAGCCTGCCGGCCCTGGTCTTCCTGCGTGGCGACCGGTTGCTGGGCAGCATTCCCCGCGTGCGCGACTGGGACGATTATCTCCAGCGGATTGGCGAGATTCTGGACGGCGGCTCGGAAGGCGGTGCGGCATGAGTTCCCTGTTCGGCATGACCCATCCGCCGGTCGGCTTCGGCCCCGGCAGCCAGCCCGATGCGACTGAGGAAGGGTTGGAGTATCTGCCGATGCCGTCGGGCATGCGCGTCTATGAACCGCACCTGCCGGAGGTCGCGGATCCCGCCCGCGCCGCCGCGGCGCGCGCGGTGCTGGTCCGCATTCATCAGGCGCTGGCCGGCTGGTCGGCGGGCGAGGAAATCCGCATTCCGGCCGACGATCTCGACGCCCCGGTGCTGGCCCTGGTGGACGAGGCGTTGGGCGAAGGCGAGGTTGCAGTCAAGGTGGAGCGGGCCGGCGACCGGCTGGAGATTCAGGAGGCGTCGCTGGCCGGCGTCTGGCGCGTGCGTGGGTTCGGTGATGGGACCGTGCGCGAAAGCCTGCTGATCGGCGCCTTCCCGCGGGTGGCGCTGAACCGCGCCTTCACCGCCGTTGCACCGGCTGCCGCCGGGCCCGCCCCGGCCGGGCTGATGAACGGCATGCCGATCCTGACCGAACTGCTGGACCGCAGCGCCGCCTGGCGCCGCGGCGACGGCCCCCACGCGGTGAATTTCAGCCTGCTTCCCCACACGCCCGAGGATCTGGCCTTCGTCGAACAGCGGCTGGGCGTCGGCGCCACCACCATCCTGTCGCGCGGCTACGGCAACTGCCGCGTCACCGCCACGGCGACGCAGAATGTCTGGTGGGTGCGCTATTACAACTCGGTCGACACGCTGATTCTCGACACGGTGGAGATCGTCGACGTGCCGGCGGTGGTCTGTGCCGCCGCGGAGGATATCGCCGACAGCGCCGAACGGCTGGCCGAGATCCTCGACGCGCTGGCGACCGATCTGGAGCGGACGCGATGAGCGCCGCCGCCGCCCGTTTCGAGGGCTCCTATCTGGGCGACGCCACGCGCATCGGCGCGGCCACGCGGATGGAATGCAAGATCTGCTGGCATGTCTATGACCCGGCGGAAGGGTGCGACCACTGGCAGGTGCCGCCCGGTACGGCCTTTGCCGCCCTGCCCGACCATTGGCGCTGCCCGGTTTGCGACGGCGCCCGCGACCAGTTCATGGCGTTGGACGGCGAAGCCGCCGTGGCGGAGACGATCGCCGCGCCGCTGCCCTCCGTCCCTGCCCCGCCCGCTCAGCCGGTCGAGACCATCGCCCGGCTGGAAGCGGCCTTCCGTGAAATCCACACTGCGCAGATGCGCGGCCTTCCCATCGTCAACGATGCGCTGGCGGTGAAGGCGGTCGGATTCCGCAGGCATGACGAGCGCTGGCTGGGCGCGCTGGTGACGCCGTGGTTCCTGAACTTCGTCCTGCTGCCGGGCGAGGGGGACGACTGGTCGGCCCTGGTCCCCGGCGCCAAGGAACTGATCGAGTTCCCGTCCGGCCGGTACGAGTTCGTCCACGCCAACCGCAAGGGGGTGGGCGCCTACAAGGCATGCTCGCTCTTTTCGCCGATGTTCGAGTTCGGCTCGATGCTCCAGGCGACCGAAACGGCCTCGGCGGCGCTGGTCTCCCTCTTCGATCCGTCCATCCGCGAGGACGGCGCCCAGACCGCGGAAATCCGCCGCCGCCGCGAGGCCGAACTGGCGCCGCCGGAAACGGTTTCTGCGGACGCCGTTCCAGAACCGGCGGAGCCGGTGCGGCCGTCGCGCCGGGCTCTGCTGGGTATGGGGGCGGGGGACGCCGGCGATGCATGAGATGGCGCTCTGCGAAAGCCTGCTCCAGGCGATGGAGGAGGCCGGGCGCGCCAACGGCTTCAGCCGCGTGACCAAAATCCGGCTGGAGATCGGCCGCTTCGCCGGGGTGGAGGTGGAGGCGCTGCGTTTCGGTTTCGATGTGGTCACGCGCGGTTCGCTGGCCGAGGGGGCGGAACTGGTGGTGCTGGATGTGCCGGGCCGCGGCTGGTGCTTCGACTGCAGCGACACGGTGGACCTGGACGACCGGCTGTCGCCCTGCCCACACTGCGGCGGCAGCCGGCTGCATCCCAACGGCGGCACCGAAATGACGATCAAGGATCTCGAGGTCAAATGAGGCCGGTTGAATGAGGAAGGATCCCGTGCGATGAGCGACCCTACCCGCCCCGGCATCCTGGTGGTGGATGACGAGCCGCGCTCCGTCGAGGTCATCGCCCGCCTGCTGGACGAGGAGTTCGAGGTCTTCACCGCCCTGTCGGCGGAGGAGGGCTTGCGCCTGCTGGAAACCGAATGGATCCAGGTGGTCTTCTCCGACCAGCGGATGCCGGAGGTCAGCGGTGTCGAGTTCCTCACCCAGGTGCGCGAACGCTGGCCCGAGGTGGTGCGGATCGTCATCACCGGCTACATCGACCCCGAGGACATCATCGGCGCCATCAACACCGCCGGCATCCACCAGTTCATCACCAAGCCCTGGCATCCCGACCATCTGCTGCTGACCGCCCGCAACGCGGCGAAGATGTACCAGCTGCAGCGTGAGCATGACCGGCTGACCAGCGAACTGAAACTGCTGCCGCCGCTGGCGGAAACCCGCGTGGCGACCAAGCGGGAGCGGGTGCGGCAGTCCTACCGCTTCGACGGTCTGGTCCGTGCCGAAGGCAGCCCGGTGGAGGAAGTCTGCCGGCAGGCGGAGCGGGTGGCCGGTTTCAACGTGCCGGTTCTGGTGCTGGGAGAGACCGGAACCGGCAAGGAATTGCTGGCGCGCGCCATCCATTACGGCAGCCCGCGGTCCGACCAGCCCTTCTACTGCGAGAATTGCGGCGCCATCCCGGACGAATTGCTGGAAAGCGAGCTGTTCGGCCACAAGAAGGGCGCCTTCACCGGCGCGCACAGCAACCGCCTCGGCCTGCTGGAGCAGGCGGACGGCGGCACGATCTTCCTGGACGAGATCGGCGACATCAGCCCGGCCTTCCAGGTCCGGCTGCTGCGCTTCCTGCAGGAGGGCGAGATCCGGCCGGTGGGCTCCAACGAGACGCGGCGGGTCGATGTCCGCGTCGTCGCCGCCACCCACCGCGACCTGACCGCCGAGGTGAAGGCCGGCCGTTTCCGCGAGGACCTCTATTACCGCCTCAGCACCATGACGCTGACCATGCCGCCCCTGCGCGACCGGCCCGACGACATCCCGGTGCTCGCCCGCCACATCCTGGAGCGGCTGTCGGCCGCCCATGGCAAGCCCGTTGCCGGCTTCGCCCCCGACACGCTGGCCTGCCTGGAGGCCTATGGCTGGCCCGGCAACGTGCGCGAGCTGCAGAACGAGATCATGCGCATGCTGGTGCTGTGCGAGGGCGACACGCTGGGGGCCGACCTGCTGTCCAACCAGGTTCTGCGCGGTGCCGCGCTGAACGCCCGCCCCGCCTCGCCGCAGGACGGTCCGCTGCCGCCGCTCGACCTGATCGGCCAGGGCGGGCCGCTGAAGTCGCGGATCGAGCGGGTGGAGGCCGGCATCCTGATGGAAACGCTGGTCCGCTGCCGCTGGAACAAGAGCAAGGCCGCAGACGAACTGGGCCTGTCCCGCATGGGCCTGCGCGCCAAGCTGGAACGCTACGGCATCGAGCGCGGGCCGACGCAGCGGCATTGATAACTTAAACGCCCTCTCCCGCCCTAGATCCCCTCTCCCCCCGGGGGAGAGGGTTAGGGTGAGGGGGATGCATAGCGTGGCTATTACGAGAATCCTCGCTGTGCGCCCCCCTCACCCCGACCCTCTCCCCAGGGGGGAGAGGGAGACCTGGGCGGGAGAGTTCACCAAACCACAAGAACCCCGAGGAGCCGTTCGATATGTCGAAAACCATCCGCCTTGCCGCCGTCGCGGCTGCCGTCGCGCTTGCCGCCACCCCTGCCCTTGCCCATCCCGGCCATCTCGCCGGGGCCGGCTTCCTCGACGGCGCCGCGCATCCGCTTGGCGGGCTCGACCACCTGATCGCCATGGTCACGGTCGGCGTCTATGGCGCCACCATCGGCGGACGCGCCGTGCTGGCGGTGCCGGGGGCGTTCCTTGCCGCCATGCTGGCGGGCGGACTGTTCGCGCTCACCGGCGGCGAGCTGCCGCTGGTCGAGCCGACGATCTACGCGTCCACGGTCGTGCTGGCGCTGCTGTGCGTCATGCCGATGTCGCGCAACGGCGTGGTGGGCGCCCTGTTCGCCGCCGCCTTCGGCCTGTTCCACGGCTTCGCCCATGGGGCGGAGATGCCGGCCGACGCCGCGGCGCTCGGCTATGCCGCCGGCTTCCTGGCCAGCACCGCCGGTCTGCATGCCATCGGCGTGGCGCTGGGTCTGGCGCTCCATCGGCTGATCGGCCGGCCGGAAGAGAATAGCCAGTCCGCCTGACACCACCGGCAATTCCCCTGCCATCCCGGCCGCCAGATCGGCCGGGAGCTTGCCACAGGCCAAAGCCCATCCGGGCATGAAACCGTTGCTTTGCCAAATGTTCGTATTACGGCACGGTTGTTGCCTATGCCCCGCGGAGAAGCGCACCGGACCCTCGCACGCCGGTGCCGCCCCAGGGGAGAAAACAAACCGATGGCAACGCTGGAAACCTTCTACGAGGTGATGCGGCGGCAGGGGATCACACGCCGTTCGTTCCTGAAATACTGCTCGCTGACCGCCGCGGCCCTCGGGCTGGGGCCGGAATTGGTGCCGCAGATCGTCCATGCCATGGAAACCAAGCCGCGCACCCCGGTGCTGTGGCTGCATGGGCTGGAATGCACCTGCTGTTCGGAATCCTTCATCCGCTCCGCGCACCCGCTGGTGAAGGACGTGGTGCTGTCGATGATCTCGCTGGACTACGACGACACGCTGATGGCGTCGGCCGGCCATCAGGCCGAGGCGATCCTCGACGAGGTGATGGAGAAGTACAAGGGCAACTACATCCTGGCGGTGGAAGGCAATCCGCCGCTGAACCAGGACGGCATGTCCTGCATCATCGGCGGCAAGCCCTTCACCGATCAGCTGCGCAAGGTCGCCAAGGACGCCAAGGCGATCATCTCCTGGGGCTCCTGCGCCTCCTTCGGCTGCGTCCAGGCGGCGCGCCCGAACCCGACACGCGCCACCCCGGTGCATGAGGTCATCACCGACAAGCCGATCATCAAGGTCCCCGGCTGTCCGCCGATCGCCGAGGTGATGACCGGCGTCATCACCTACATGCTGACCTTCGACCGTATCCCGGAACTGGACCGCCAGGGCCGGCCGAAGATGTTCTACAGCCAGCGCATCCACGACAAATGCTATCGCCGGCCGCATTTCGACGCCGGCCAGTTCGTGGAATCCTTCGACGACGAGGGCGCGCGCAAGGGCTATTGCCTCTACAAGGTCGGCTGCAAGGGTCCGACCACCTACAACGCCTGCTCCACCGTCCGCTGGAACGAAGGCACCAGCTTCCCCATCCAGTCCGGCCACGGCTGCATCGGCTGCTCGGAGGACGGATTCTGGGACAAGGGGTCCTGGTATGCCCGCCAGTCCGACATCCTCCAGTTCGGGATCGAGGCCAACGCCGACGAGATCGGCACCACCGCCGCCATCGGCGTCGGCAGCATCATCGCCGCCCACGCGGCGGTCAGCGCCCTGAAGCGCGCACAGCACAAGGGAGACGTCTGACCATGGGCATCGTCCAGACCCCGAACGGCTTCTCGCTCGACAACGGCGGCAAGCGCATCGTCGTCGATCCGGTCACCCGCATCGAAGGCCACATGCGCTGCGAGGTGAATGTCGACAGCAACAACGTCATCCGCAACGCGGTGTCGACCGGCACGATGTGGCGCGGCCTCGAAGTGATCCTGAAGGGCCGCGACCCGCGCGACGCCTGGGCCTTCGTGGAGCGCATCTGCGGCGTGTGCACCGGCTGCCACGCGTTGACTTCGGTCCGCGCGGTGGAGGATGCGCTGCAGATCCGCATCCCGAAGAACGCCCACCTGATCCGCGAGATCATGGCGAAGACGCTGCAGGTCCATGACCACATCGTCCATTTCTATCACCTGCACGCGCTGGATTGGGTCAACCCGGTCAACGCGCTGAAGGCCGATCCGCAGGCAACCTCGGCGCTCCAGCAGGCGGTGTCGCCGCGCCATGCCAAGTCCAGCCCCGGCTATTTCCGCGACGTCCAGACCCGCCTGAAGAAGTTCGTGGAGAGCGGCCAGCTCGGCATCTTCAAGAACGGCTATTGGGACAACCCGGCCTACAAGCTGTCGCCGGAAGCCGACCTGATGGCTGTGACCCATTACCTGGAGGCGCTGGATCTCCAGAAGGACATCGTCAAGATCCACACCATCCTCGGCGGCAAGAACCCCCACCCGAACTACATGGTCGGCGGCGTTCCCTGCGCCATCAACATGGACGGCAACGGGTCGTCGGGCGCGCCGCTGAACATGGAGCGGCTGAACTTCATCCGCGCCCGCATCCAAGAGGCCACGGCCTTCGTCGAGAACGTCTATCTGCCGGACGTGCTCGCCATCGCCAGCTTCTACAAGGACTGGCTCTATGGCGGCGGGCTGGCGGCGACCAACGTCATGGACTACGGCGATTACGAGAAGGTGCCGTACGACCATTCGACCTGCCAGCTGCCGGGCGGCGTCATCCTGAACGGCAACTGGAACGAGGTCCATCCCATCGACCCGCGCGACCCGGCGCAGGTGCAGGAGTTCGTCGCCCACAGCTGGTACCATTACGAGGACGAGAGCAAGGGCCTGCACCCGTGGGACGGCGTGACCGAGGCCAAGTTCGAACTGGGCGCCAACACCAAGGGCACCCGCACCGACATCAAGGAACTTGACGAGGCCGCCAAGTATTCCTGGATCAAGGCCCCGCGTTGGCGCGGCCATGCGGTGGAGGTCGGCCCCCTGCCCCGTTACATCCTGGCCTATGCCCAGGGCGTCGGCTACGTGAAGGACCAGATCACCGAATCGCTGGGCGCCTTCAACGCGCTGGCCGGCACGAACCTCACGCCGCAGCAGGCGCTGCCGACCACCATCGGCCGCACCCTGGCCCGCGCGCTGGAATGCCAGTACTGCTGCACCATGATGATGGACGACTGGAACGCCCTGATCGCCAACATCAAGGCCGGCGACACCGCCACCGCCAATGTCGAGAAGTGGGACCCGAAGACCTGGCCGAAGGAGGCCAAGGGCGTCGGCACCGTCGCCGCCCCGCGCGGCGGTCTCGGCCACTGGATCAAGATCAAGGACGGCAAGATCGACAACTACCAGTGCGTCGTGCCGACGACCTGGAACGGCAGCCCGCGCGATCCCAAGGGCAACATCGGCGCCTTCGAGGCCTCGCTGCTCAACACCCCGATGGCCCGCCCGGACGAGCCGGTGGAGATCCTGCGCACCCTGCACAGCTTCGACCCGTGCCTTGCCTGCTCCACCCACGTCATGGCGCCGGACGGCGCCGAACTGGCCCGCGTCACCGTGCGCTGACCGGCAACCGAGGAGGATTACGTCATGGCTCCTCTCGACGATGCGAAGCCGGTCGCGACACCGGACGAGGAAGGGACGGCCGCTCCGGCGGCCGGCCGCTTCCTGAAGGCGATCTATGTGTATGAGGTGCCGGTCCGGGTCTGGCACTGGGTCAACGCGCTGGCGATCACGGTGCTGTCGGTCACCGGCTACCTGATCGCCAACCCGCTGCCGAGCATGCCGGGCGAGGCGAGCGCCAATTTCCTGATGGGCTACATCCGCTTCGTGCATTTCGCGGCGGCCTACATCTTCACCATCGGCTTCATCGGCCGGCTCTATTGGGCCTTCGCCGGCAACCACCATGCCCGCCAACTGTTCCGCTTCCCCTTCTGGGACCGCCACTGGTGGGGAGAGCTGTTCCTGGAGGCGCGCTGGTACCTGTTCCTGGAGCGCAAGCCGAAGCTGTATGTCGGCCACAACCCGCTGGCGCAGTTCGCCATGTTCTGGGCGATCGCGGTCGGCAGCGTCTTCATGATCGTCACCGGCTTCGCGCTCTACAGCGAAGGAACCGGGCTGGGCAGCTGGCAGGACCGGCTGTTCGGCTGGGTCATCCCGCTGTTCGGCCAGAGCATGGACGTCCACACCTGGCACCATCTGGGCATGTGGGCGATCCTGCTGTTCGTGATCGTCCACATCTATGCCGCGGTGCGCGAGGACATCATGTCCCGCCAGTCGATCATCTCCACCATGATCAGCGGCGTCCGCACCTTCAAGGACGCCGAGGCCCCGGCCGACGAGGAGCATGAGCGCCCGGTGAAGAAGGCGGCGCGGGTGGGGTGAGTGCGTGATGTGGTGTGGTTCTATGCCCCCCACCTATCCTCCCCCGCTCTCAGCGGACCAAAGGTCCGCCTGCCGCGTCAGCACAAAGCGTAGCTTTGTGCGAGAGCTGGGCGGGGGAGGGACTGCCGCCACTCTCCCGCATAAGCACTCGCTCCCTCCCCCGCCCAGCGGGGGAGGGTCGGGGTGGGGGCAAAACTTCGCCCCTACAGTACCCCACACCCCTTGAAAACCTTGAATTGTTCCGTATGCGTTCCCATATCCGGGAGGTTCCGAAACAACGGAGTCTCCCAGATCAGCGCCGCCCCGTCCGGGTGCGGCCAGAGGACGTCATGCCTTATTTTCCGACCATCGACCTGACCCCGCAGGTGAAGCTGCTTCTGGCGCGCGGGGCGCTGACGCTGAACCCCGGCCAATGGGTGCGGGGCGAGAAGGGACGCGGGCGGTTCCTGCGCACCGATCCGCGCAGCGGCACCACCTATGTCAGCTGGCTGCGGCCGGGCGACGATTGGGAAACTGCATCGCAGCGGTTCCACCGTGCCTGCCGCAAGGGCTACATCGGCAAGTATCGCGGCCTTTACGAGTTCGACAAGGCCAACCGCAGCGTCGATGCTTCGGCGCCTCGTAAAAAGCTGCGGGCGCCGGTCCAGATGCCGCTCTTCCCCTACAGGGCGAAGGACGCGGCCCACGCCTGACCGAGGCTGAGCCCGCCATCGTTGGCGGGTGCCAGCCTCGGCAGCAGCGCCTCAACCCCGGAGGTGCGGAAGCCGGCGACCAGTTCCTCCGCCAGCACCGCGTTCATCAGGCAGCCGCCGGACAACACCACCCGGCGGAAACAGTGGGAGCGCAGTGCCGGCAGCGTCCAATCCACCAGCGCTGCCGCCAGCGTGCCGTGGAACAGCTCCGCCCCCTCCGCCGCGTCGGAGACGGACAGCAAGCGCTCCAGCAGGGGTGTCAGGTCGAGTTCGCCCCCCTCGATCCGCCAAGCCCCCTCCACCACCCGTGGCCGGCGCACCAGCGATTCCAGCGCCATCGGCGCCTCGCCCTCGAAGCCCGCCACGGCGCGGACGCCCAGCAGCCCGCAGGCGGCGTCGAACCAGCGTCCGCAGGAACTGGTGAGCGGAGCGTTGATGCCGCGCTCGATCATCCGGCGCACGCCCTCGGCCGGACCGTGACCGGCGAAGCGCGGGACGATCTCGTCGGCGCGGCCCATGCGGACGAGGGCGGCTGCGGCCATCCGCCAGGGCTGGCGGGCGGCGACATCGCCGCCGGGCTGGGCGAGCGGGGCCAGACTGCCCAGGCGCTCCGAACGCAAGCCGTCGACCAGCAGCATCTCCCCACCCCAGGAGCCTCCCCCCTCCCCCAACCCGAACCCGTCGAGGGCAAGGCCGAGCGCCGGACCGTCGATCCGGTGTTCGGCCATCACGGCGGCGACATGGGCGTGGTGGTGCTGGACCGTGATGGCCGGCAGGCCGGTCCCCTCGGCGAAGCGTGTGGATTGGAAATCCGGATGCTTGTCATGGGCGACCGCCACCGGCTCGACGCCCAGGATGTGCAGCAGATGGGCGACGGTCTCCTCCAGGAAGCCCAGCGTTGCGGCGTTGTCGAGGTCGCCGATGTGCTGGGACAGGAAGGCCTCGTCGCCGCGGGTGACGCAAACCGTCGCCTTGAGGTGGCCGCCAACCGCCAGGATCGGCGGCACGGGGCGCGCCAGCCGGATCGGCTCCGGCACATGGCCGCGGCCTCGGCGCAGGAAGGCGGGTGCGCCGGCCAGTTTGCGCACCACGCTGTCGTCGGCGCGGATGACGATGTCGCGGTCATGGTCGACGATCAGGTCGGCGATGCCGGCCAGCCTCTCCCGCGCCTCCCCGTTGCCGATGGCGAGCGGCTCCCCGCCGGGATTGGCGGAGGTCATGACCAGGGTCAGGTCCTGCGGATCGTGCATCCAGCCGGTGCCGTCCGGCCGTCCGGCCGCCTCGTGGAACAGCAGGTAATGCAGCGGCGTGTAGGGCAGCATGACCCCGAGCCATGCCAGACCGGGGGCGATGTCGGGCGCCAGTTCCGGCGCGTCCGCCCGCCGCCGCAGCAGGACGATCGGGTGGGCCACGCCCTCCAGCAGCCGGCGTTCGTCGTCGTCCATGCGGACATGGCGGGCGGCGGACTCCGCATTGGCGACCATCAGGGCGAAGGGCTTGCCGTTGCGCTGCTTGACCCGTCGCAGCCGCTCCACCGCGTCCGCGCGCGTGGCATCGCAGGCGAGGTGGAAACCGCCCAGCCCCTTGATGGCAACGATCCTGCCGGCGCACAGGGCGGCCAGAATGTCTTCCGGCGGATGGGACAGGCGCGGGCCGCAGGTCGGGCAGGCGGTCGGCTGGGCGTGGAAGCGGCGGTCGGCCGGGTCCTTGTACTCCGTCCTGCAGTCGGGGCAGAGCGGAAAGCCGGCCATCGCCGTCTGCGGCCGGTCATAGGGAAGCCGCCGCGTGATGGTGTAGCGCGGGCCGCAATGGGTGCAGTTCAGGAAGGCATAGCGGTAGCGGCGGTCCGCCGGGTCGAACAGTTCGGCAAGGCAGGCCGGGCAGACCGCGGCGTCGGGACCGATTCCGGTGGCGATGGCGCCCGCGGACTCGCTGTGGCGGATGGTGAAGGAGTGCTCGGCGGGGAGCGCGGCCACGGTTGTGCAGTCGACGGCGTCGATGCGGGCCAGCGGCGGCGCCTCATCGGACAGGGCGGTGTGGAAGGCGGCTGTGTCGGCGCCCTGCACCTCGATCAGCACGCCCTGCGGATCGTTCAGCACCCAGCCGGTCAGGCCGAAGCGCCGGGCGAGCGCATGGACGTGCGGACGGAAACCCACGCCCTGCACCCGTCCGCGCACGCGGATCCTCAGCCGCTTGTCGTCATGGGACATGGAAGCCCTTTGGATGATCTTCGGCCCATCCTATCCTTCTCTCCGGGGGCGAGAAGGGACAATCGCTGCGGCAGATGGTCTGTACGGAGGGTCAGGGCCGCAACGATCCGGCACCGCGCCGGTTGACAAGGGAACCCGCGGAACCGGAACGGAGACGCCGTCATGAGCGCAAGCAAGCACGAGAAGACCGACAAGCCGACCGATGCCGACCTGAAGAACAACCCGCAGATCGGCGGGACCAAGGGCGCCCGCGCCGCCGGCATGACGCCGGACGATCTGGATCTGGCCCAGGGCGAAAGCACCTTCGAAGGCGATGTCGAGAACCAGACCAACGACAAGGGCGGGGTCGACAAGCCCTTCCGCGATACCGCGCCACTGAAGCCGCGTCAGGCCTAAACGGCAGACGGCTTCAGGACAGAGGGCGGCGCACCAAGGGGCGCCGCCCTTTTCATTCGCGCCGGAGGGCCTTCCAAAGGCGATAGCCTTTTGAAGTGGGACCGCTTGGCGCAACTGGGCCGCGTTCTACGTGTTGGCAGTGGGAGCGGGAATGTCGCCCCGCCCCCCCAACCGACGGCGGCATGCAGGAGGCAGGATGTCACTCGATCCGCGGCTGTTGGCGGTCGCCACGGCGTTGCCGCCCCACCGCTTCGAGCAGGAGGAGACGCTGGCCGTCGCCCGGACGGTGTTCGCCCATCGCCTGCGCGACTTCGACCGGCTGGCCCCCGTCTTCGCCAACACCGGCATCCGCAGCCGCTATGCCGCCTGCCCGCTGTCCTGGTATCTGGAGCCCCACGGCTGGGGCGAGCGTGCCGCCGTGTTCGAGCGGGTGGCGCTGGACCTGCTGGAAGAGGCGGCTGGCAAGGCGCTGGATGCAGCTGGGCTGCGTCCCACCGACGTCGACGCCATCGTCTGCGCCACCACCACCGGAATCGCGACGCCCAGCCTTGAGGCGCTGCTGCTCGACCGCATGGGCTTCCGGCCGGACACGGTGCGGCTGCCGGTCTTCGGGCTGGGCTGTGCCGGCGGGGCGCTGGGGCTGGCGCGGGCGGGAATGATGGCGCGTGCCATGCCGGGGCGCAATGTGCTGTTCCTGGTGGTCGAGCTTTGCACCCTGTCGCACCGGCCGGAAGAGGCCTCTCCCACAAATGTGGTGGCGAGCGCCCTGTTCGCCGACGGTGCCGCCGCCGCCCTGCTGCGGGCGCCCGCCGCCGGCGAGGATGCCTCCGGTCCGCGTTTCGTCGACAGTGCCGAACACACCTGGCCGGGAACCCGGCGGATCATGGGCTGGCGGATCGAGGACGAGGGCTTCGGCGTCGTCTTCAGCCAGGACATTCCGCGCCTGATCCGGGAGCGGCTGGCCCCGGTGGTCGATGGCTTCCTGACCGGCCGCGGCATGACCCGCGCGGACCTGTCCGGAGTGATCTGCCACACCGGTGGAGCCAAGGTTCTTCAGGCGCTGACCGAGGTGCTGGCGCCCGCCACCGCCGGAATGGACGACTCATGGGCGGTGCTGGGCGACTGCGGCAACATGTCGGCGGCCAGCGTGATGTTCGTGCTCGACCGCCGAATGCAGAGCGGCGCCACCGGGGCGCATCTGATGCTGGCGCTCGGCCCCGGATTCACCGCCGGCCTCACCCTGCTGGATCTGTGACAATGGAAGCATTCGGTTGGCCGCAGGTCATCCTGCTGGCAGTCGCGGCGCAGCGGCTGCTTGAGTTGGTGGTCGCCCGCCGCAACACCGCCCGGCTGCTGGCCGAAGGCGCGCGGGAGGTCGGGGCCGCCCACTACCCGTTGTTCGTCGTGCTGCATGCCGGATGGCTGCTGGCGCTGTTCCTGGCGGTGCCGGCAGATGCTCCGATCAATGGCTGGCTTCTGGCGCTGTTCCTGCTGCTGCAGGCCGGGCGGGTGTGGGTGATCGCAACGCTCGGCCGCTTCTGGACGACGCGGATCATCACGCTGGACGGCGCGCCGCTGGTCCGCCGCGGCCCGTTCCGCTGGGTCCGGCATCCCAATTATCTGGTGGTGGCGGGCGAACTCGTGGTGCTGCCGCTGGTGTTCGGCAATGTCTGGATCGCCGCCGCCGCCACGCTGCTGAACATCCCTCTCACCCGCCGCCGCATCCAGGTGGAGGAGGAGGCGCTGAGCGGCCGGGACGGAACCGCGGGCGGTACCGGCCGTTGGACAGGATGGAGCGGCCGCCGGGTCCCGCCGGCCGCCTGACGGCACAATCATACGGCACCATGATCAGGACAACGCCCATGCCCCTTCCGTCAGCCCCCGTCGTCTGCATCACCGGCGCATCGGCCGGGGTCGGCCGCGCCACGGCGCTGGCCTTCGCCGCCTACCGGCAGGCTTCCATCGGCCTGATCGCCCGTTCCGAGGAAGCGCTGGAGGAGGTTAAGGCGGAGGTGGAACGGCTAGGCGGGCGGGCGCTGGTGCTGCCGCTGGACGTTGCCGATGCCGATGCGCTGGACAGCGCCGCCGACCGGGTGGAGGAGGCCTTCGGTCCCATCGACGTCTGGATCAATGCGGCGATGGTCACCGTCTTCGGTCCGGTCCATGCGGTGACGGCGGAGGAATTGAGACGGGTGACGGAGGTGACCTATCTCGGCTCCGCCTACGGCATCCAGACGGCGCTGCGGCGGATGCGGGTGCGCGGCCAAGGCACGATCCTGCAGGTCGGGTCGGCGCTGGCCTACCGCTCGATTCCGCTGCAGTCGGCCTATTGCGCGGCCAAGCATGCGGTGCAGGGCTTCGTCGACAGCCTACGGTCGGAGCTGATCCACGAGGACAGCCGGATCACGCTGACGGCGGTGCATCTGCCGGCGGTCAATACGCCGCAGTTCGATTGGGCGCGCAGCCACATGCCGCGCCGTGCCCGGCCGATGGGGACGATCTTCCAGCCGGAGGACATCGCCCGCTCCATCCTGCACGCCGCCGAGAACCCCCGCCGCGAATATTGGCTGGGCGGATCGGCGATGCAGGCCATCCTCGGCAATTTTCTCGCTCCCGGCTTCGCCGACCGCTACCTCGCCGCCAACGCGGTGGACGGCCAGTTGACGGAAGAGACCGAGATTCCCGGCCGGCCGGACAATCTCTATCACCCCGTCGACGGGCTGCATCGAACCCGCGGACGCTTCGGCCTGCCGCACAACAGCCTGCGGCTTGCCGCACCCAGCGGCACCGCCCGCGGTCTGGCGGTCGCTGCCGGGCTGATCCTGGCGGGCGGGCTGGGATTCGCCATGAGCCGGATGACGCCGCGACTGCGCTAGGCGGGCTGAACGCGGGGAGAAATGGGGCCGGCATCCTTCTCGGGTGCCGGCCCTTTTCCTATGCGCGAACCGTTCGATGACCATCATGCAGGCAAAACGTACAGTCCGCCGGAAACGCTATTGCCAAGACAGTTCATACATACTACCATACCAGTGTTTCAACAATCTGGTCATCGGCCATTCCCTTCCCTGCCGGCGCCCCCTTGATCGCGGGCGCTGCCGGCACCCCGGCGTCGGGCCGAACACGCACCAGTCGAACGGCGGTTTCCATGCCGCCGACAGTCCAATTTGCTGGGAGGAAACGAGATGTCTGTCATGGCAAAGGCCGTGCGCGCGGCGCTGTTCGGTTCGGTGATGTCCCTGGTCTCGTTCGGCGCGTCGGCCGCCGACTACACCCTCAGCGTCAACACGGCGCTGTCGCCCCAGGACCCGCTCTACAAGGGCCTGGAGGAGTTCAAGGCCAATGTGGAAAAGCGGTCGGCCGGCAAGATGAGCGTCCGCCTGTTCCCCGCCTCGCAGCTGGGCAAGGACGAGGATCTGCTGGAGCAGGCGCGGGCCGGCGCGCCCGTCGCGGTGGTGGTGGACGGCGGCCGGCTGGCCGTCTTCGTGAAGGAGTTCGGCGTTCTGGGCGCGCCCTACGTCGCCCAGGGCTATGGCGGCATCCGCAAGGTCGTGACCTCCCCGATGTTCGAGGAGTGGGTGCAGAAGCTGCGCAAGGCGTCGGGCCATCAGGTGCTGTCCTTCAACTGGTGGCAGGGCGAACGCCACATGCTGACCAACAAGCCGGTGAAGGTGCCGGCCGACCTCAGCGGCGTGCGCGTCCGCACCCCCGGTGCGCCGGTGTGGATGGAGACGATCCGCGCCATGGGCGCCACGCCGACGCCGCTGCCCTGGTCGGAGGTCTACACCGCCATGCAGCAGCAGGTGATCGACGGGGCGGAGGCGCAGGATCCGGCCATCTACGGCTCCCGGCTTTACGAGGTGGCGAAATACCTGACCAAGACCGGCCACATCAACCTGATCACCGGCATCGTCACCAGCGCCGCCTGGTTCGACGGCCTGCCGAAGGACATGCAGACGCTGCTGCGCGAGGAATCGCTGAAGGCCGGCGACAGCGCGTCGAAGGCGACCGAGGCTTCGCTTGCGGACTTCGAGAAGCAGATGAAGGACAAGGGCATGCAGGTCGTCGAGATCGACGTGACGCCCTTCCGCACCGCCACGGCCCCGGTTTACGAAAAGCTCGGCTATGGCGACCTGCAGAAGCAGGTCGAAGCGCTCGTGAAGCAGTAATCGGAGTGGGGGGCCCTTTCAAAGGCTCCCCTTCCCTCGCGCTCCCCTTCCAAACAACCGACGCTCGCAGCCTTCGTCGTCGCTGACGATCCCGGCGGGCCGGACCGGAGCACCCCCTTGCGATGAAATCCCTGTACGTCAAGGCGGAGGCGGTGTTGGCGACGACGCTGCTCGCCGTCATCGTCCTGCTGGTCTTCCTGGCCGGCGTCAGCCGCTGGTTCGGCTATCCCCTGGTCTGGTCGGTGGACGTCGCCCAGCTGCTGTTCGCCTGGGCCAGCTTCCTCGGCGCCGACCTCGCGTTGCGCAAGCATGCGCATATCGGCATCGATTATCTGGTCAAGCGCCTGCCGGCACGGCCGCGCGCGGTGCTGGACATCCTGCTGGCGCTGGTGGTGCTGGCCTTCCTGCTGACCATGGCGGTCAAGGGCTATCAGCTGACCATGCTGAACCTTGAGCGGCAGTTCGGCGACAGCGGCATCAGCTATGCCTTCGTCACCGCGGCGGTGCCGGTCGGCTGCCTGCTGCTGTCCTTCACCCTGCTGGGGCAGACGGTGGCCGCCATCGGCCGGCTGCGCCGGACCCCGCGCCCGATCTTCAACACGCCGTCGGAAGTTCCGCTCGCCGAGGAGGTGATGCCGTGATCCTGCTCGCCGTTTCCTTTTTCGTCCTGATGGGGCTGGGCGTTCCCATCGCCTTCGCCATCGGCATCGCCGGTTTCACCTTCTTCCTGACCAACGGCATCATCCCGATGTCGATCGGGGTGCAGCAGGTCGCCACCGCGTCGCAGAGCTTCCCGCTGCTGGCCGTCCCCTTCTTCGTGCTGGCCGGCCACATGATGAACCGGACCGGCATCACCCACCGGCTGATCGCCTGTTCGAACGTGCTGGTGTCCTGGATGTCGGGCGGCCTGGCGCAGGTCTGCATCGTGCTGTCCACGCTGATGGGCGGCGTGTCGGGCTCCGCCGTCGCCGACGCGGCGATGGAGGCGCGCATCCTGGGTCCCGACCTGATCCGCAGCGGCTATTCCAAGGGCTTCACCTCGGCCGTCATCGCGGTTGGTTCGCTGATCACCGCGACCATTCCGCCCAGCCTGGGCCTGATCCTGTACGGCTTCGTCGGCAACGTGTCGATCGGCCGGCTGTTCCTGGCCGGCATCGTTCCCGGCTTCCTGATGATGGCCGTGCTGATGGTCACCGTCTGGTGGATTGCCCGGCGCCGCGGCTATCGCGCCGCCACCACCCAGCGGCCGACCGCCAAGGCGATCTGGGCGGCGGTGGTCGATGCGAAATGGGCCCTGCTGTTCCCGGTGGCCCTGCTGGTCGCCATCCGCGGCGGCCTGTTCACTCCGTCGGAGGTCGGCGCCTTCGCCGTCGTCTATGCGGTCCTCGTCGGATTCTTCGCCCACCGGGAACTGACCATGCAGGGCCTGGTGGATGCGCTGGTGGAGGCGGTGACGGATACCGGCCTGATCATGCTGATCATCCTGTTCTCCGGCATGGTCGGCTACGCCATCGTCTTCGAGCAGGCGCCACAGAGCATCGCCGCCGCCATGACCGACCTGACGCGTGAGCCGGTGCTGGTGGTGACCCTGATCCTGATCTTCCTGTTCATCGCCGGTCTGTTCATCGAAAGCACGGTGCTGGTGCTTCTGCTGACGCCGATCTTCCTGCCGATCGTCCAGCCGCTGGGCGTCGATCCCGTGCATTTCGGCATCCTGATGATGACCATCGTCACGCTGGGTTCGATGACCCCGCCGGTGGGGGTGGCGATGTACACGGTGTGCAGCCTGCTGGATTGCCCCATCGAGGAATACATCGTCGAATCCATCCCCTTCGTCCTGGCGGTGGTGGGGCTGGTTGCGGTGCTGCTCCTGTGGCCCGGGGTGGTGCTGTTCGTGCCCAACGCGCTGATGTGAGCGGACCGGTAAATGTCACAGCAGGGCGGTCAACAAACCGTCTTGCAGCCTCCGCGACCTGGCCTATATAGGGTGTCCTACGCCAACAACAGAAAGGAGGTGATCTCGTGTCTCATTGTCCGTCTCACTCGTCGTCGAGCGCCAAGGCCGAGGTCTCTTTCTTCGCGAAGGGGATTTCGGTCCGCTAAGGACTGCGCCGTGGTGTCGACGACACACGGATCGACAATGGAAGGGCTGCCGGCAACGGCAGCCCTTCTTTGTTTTTCGAGGATGTGGGGCCTTTGAAGCCCCTCTCCCCTTGCGGGAGAGGGGCTTTTTTACCCAACTGACCCTCAGTGCTGCATCTCGCCCATCTGCTTGCGGGAGTCGCCGGTCTTGTCGAGGATGATGGTGTCGTCGGCCTTGCCTTCGACTTCCAGGATGCCGATCAGGCCCTTGGTGGCGCGGCTCAGCGCATGGTCGACCAGGGCGTATTTGCCGGGATAGTCGACCTTGAACTCCACCATCGTGGCGCCGCCGGGGGCGACGGTGACGGTCTGGATGCCCTTGGCCGGTTCGGTCTCCAATCCGCCCATGTTGTAGACGCGGTCGAAGATCTCGCCGATGACATGGAAGGAGGAGGTCAGGTTCGGGCCGCCGACGCCGAAGTACAGGCGCACGGTCTCGCCGACCTTGGCCTTCAGTGGCTTGTCCTTGGTCAACGCGCCGACCGTGCCGTTGAACACCAGATAGCTCGGACGCTCGTTGACGAGACCGTCATAGTCGTCCTCGGCATTCGTCATGTTCTTCGCCTTGGTGGCGTAGATTTCCTGCTGCATCACGTAGAACTCGTGATCCACCGGTGGCAGGCCGGCTTCCGGTTCCACCACGATCAGGCCGTACATTCCCTTGGAGATGTGGTGGGCGACCATCGGCGTGGCGCAGTGATACACATAGACGCCGGGGGTCAACGCCTTGAAGGTGAAGGCCTTGGTCTGGCCCGGCTCCACCTGGGTGATCTGGCCGCCGCCGAGGAAGCCGGTCGCGGCATGGAAGTCGACGGAGTGGTTCATCGTCGATTCCGGCGCGTTGGCGATGGAGACGTCCACCGTGTCGCCGACCCGCACCCGCACCATCGGGCCGGGCACCGTGTTGTTGAAGGTCCAGTAGGTGTAGGTGGTGCCGTCATCCAGCTTGGATTCGACTTCCGTCGTCAACAGCGAGACCTTGTGGGTCTTCGGCGCCCGCTTCCCGGCCTTTTCCGGGGCGGGAACCGACGCCGGGTCCATGACGACGCTGTGAGTGGGTTGCTTGACCTTCGGGTCGGCGTAGAGCGTATCCGCCGCCGAAGCGGCACCGATACCGGAGAGGATCATCAGGGCGGCGGCGCTGACGGTGACGAGGGAGCGCGAGGTCTTCATGGCGTCGTCTCGGGGTTTGTTTCTTGTGAGGTAATATTCCTCCCGTTCCCCTGCTCTCTTCTTGACCGCCGTCAAGTGAAAGGCCCGGACGCAACTTTGTCGCAGGCCTTTTTTATTTCCTTAAAACCAATAACGATTTCCCTACTACGATTTCGGACGGAAGGCGACGCAGTGGGCCGGGTCCGTTTCGATGCGGCCGGCGCCGATCAGATCCAGGCAATAGGGGATCGCGGGAAACACAGCCTCCAGGCAGTCATGGATGGCGGACGGCTTGCCCGGCAGGTTGACGATCAGGCTGCGGCCGCGGATGCCGGCGGTCTGGCGCGACAGGATGGCGGTCGGCACCACCCGCAGGCTGACCGATCGCATCAACTCGCCGAATCCCGGCATCATCTTGTCGCAGACCCGCTCCGTCGCTTCCGGAGTCACGTCGCGCGGGGCGGGTCCGGTGCCGCCGGTGGTGACGACGAGATCGCAGCCGGCCACATCGCACAACTCGACCAGGGTGGCCGCGATCAGGTCCAACTCGTCCGGAATGACCCGCGCCTCGGCGATCCAGGGCGAGGCGACGATGCGTGTCAACTCCTCCCGGATCGCCGGGCCGCCCTTGTCCTCATAGACGCCGCGGCTGGCACGGTCGGAGATGGTGACGATCCCGATTTTCACCGGTGCGGGCGTCGCGGCATTCTCGTCGGTCATTGTTCTGGGTCCTTACAGGGTCAGGCGGCGCAGGCGACCTGCCGGTACAGTGCCGGCAGCGCCTTGGTCAGGTGGGAGACCTGTGGGAATATGGCATAGGCGCCGCGTCCGAACAGATAGGGCACGTAATCGCGGGCCATCGCATCGACGGTGATGGCGAAAACGGCCAGTCCGTCGCGCCGCGCCTCGCGGATGGCCTGCCGGGTGTCCTCGATGCCGTAACGGCCTTCGTAATGGTCCACGTCGTTCGGCTTGCCGTCGGTCAGCAGAACCAGCAGCCGATGACGATTCGGCCGCTCCGCCAGCTGGGCGGAGGCGTGACGGATCGCCGCGCCCATGCGGGTGTAGTAGCCGGGCTTCAGCGCGCCGATACGGCGGGTGACGGTGGGACCCAGCGGCTCGTCGAAGCCCTTCAGCGTCTGCACCCGCACCCAGTCGCGCCGGCGCGAAGTGAAGGCATAGAGCGCATGGTCGTCGCCGCAGGCGGTCAGGCCATGGGTCAAGGCCAGCAGCGCCTCCTTCTCCACGTCCAGAACGCGGCGTCCGTCGATCCAGCCGTCGGTGGACAGCGAACCGTCGACCAGCACGGCGACGGCGAGGTCGCGGGCGGCGTTGCGCGCCTGCTGATGCACCCGGTCGCTGCCGCATCCGCCGGCCTGGAAGTCGGCGCGGCTGCGCACCAGGGCAGTCAGGTCCAATTCGTCGCCGTCGGCCTGCCCGGTGAACAGCATGCGCTTCGGGCGCAGAGCCTCGAACTGGCGGCGGACCTGCCGTATGCGGCGCAGCGCCGCGGCGTCGGGCTGCCAGGAGTCGCCGTCGGCCGGTGCCGTCTCCGCAACCACCCGGCAATGGTCCGGCAGATGGGCGCGGCGGCGGTGGTCCCATTCGGGATAGGTCAAGGTCGCCGTCAGCGGCGTGTCGTCGACGGCCTGCGCACCGAGGTCGAGGTCGAGCTTCAGCGTGGTGGAGGCCTTGCGCTGGTGCGTGCCGACGGCGATCTCGTCCAGGTCGTCGGCGGCCTTGCGGGCGTTCTCCGCATCGTCGTCGTCGACTGCGCGCGGGATGTTCAGCGCCTCGGCAAGGCTCAGCATCTTCTCGAAGCGGTTCAGGATCAGCGGGTCGTTGCGCTGGATCTGGTCGGTCTGCCGCCGGGTCGCGGCACGGCGGTGCTGGTCGCCCTCCGCTGCCTGTCCTCCCTCGCCCGGACTTTCGGCAACAGCGGCGAGCGAGCGCTCGTTCGATGGCGCCACCAGTCCCCATAGCGGGACCGGCAGCAGGCGGGCATAGCCGTAGGGGGCGGTGAAGTCCGACAGCGGGATCGTCGGGGCGAGCATCCGCGCCGCTTCCGCCGTGGCGGCTCCGGCGCCGAGCAGCGCCAGGACGGTGCTCTCCACTTCGGCTTCCACCGGCGGCAGGCGCCGGACCGGGCGGATGGCGGCGACAGCGCGGGCGAGATCCTCATAGGGACGGCGCAGGCCCGGCCAGCGGGTCAGCACCGTCGCGGTGGTCGCCGCGGCGCTGCGCAGAAGCTGTATGTCGGCTTGCAGCGGGTCGGCGGGAAGCGGAACATGTTCGGCATGGGCGAAGAAGGCGGCCAGCCATTCGTACAGACGTTCGTTCAGCGCCGGATCCGGGAACAGGTCGATGGCGGCCGGCAACTGGAGCACATCGCCGTCCAGCGACGCCCGCTCCACCCGCTCCGCCCCCAGGCCGATGCGGTCGAGCAGCGGAAGCCGGTGCCCGGAGACCGCTGCCGTACCGGCAGCCAGACGCACCCCGCGGTCGCCGCCGAGAGCGCGGAAGAACACCGCCAGCCGCGGCCGCATCGTCTCCAGCGTCACCGCCGCGTCCGGATGGTGCGGATAGCTCGACCGCCCGCCGATCAGGCGGTGCCACAAGCGGCCGACGGTCTCTTCCGGCTCGAAGATTTCCAGCATGATGCGCACACTCCCAACCTGTCGGCTTGCAACAGCCGTCCCTCACATCTTCGAACCGAAGAAAATCCCCCTCTCCCCCCCGGGGAGAGGGTCGGGGTGAGGGGATGCACCGGGTGACCAATTCGAGAATCCACGCCATGCGCCCCCCTCACCCTAACCCTCTCCCCAGGGGGGGAGAGGGGATCTCGCTTTCCCCAACGGCTTCTACCCCAGCGTGACCTCGGCCACGCGCAGCAGGCCGGCGCGGATGTCCGGGTCGTCGGTCAGCGGTTCGATCAGGGCGGCGCGGATGGCGCGTTCGGGCTTCATGCCGGAGCGGATCAGCGTGGCGCAGTAGATCAGCAGGCGGGTCGACACGCCCTCCTCCAAATCCTGGCCCTTCAGCGCGCGCAATGCGTTGGCGAGGCGGACCAGCGGGACCACGCGGTTCTCGGCCAAGCCGCTTTCGGTCGCCACGATGGGGATTTCCCGCTCTGGCTCAGGGAAGTCGAACTCGACGGCCAGGAAGCGCTGGCGGGTGCTGGGCTTCAGCGCCTTCAGCACATTCTGGTAGCCGGGGTTGTAGGACACCACCAGCATGAAGCCCGGCGGCGCTTCCAACGTCTCGCCGGTGCGGTCCAGCGGCAGGATGCGACGGTCGTCGGTCAGCGGGTGCAGCACCACGGTGACGTCCTTGCGCGCCTCCACCACCTCGTCGAGATAGCAGATGGCACCTTCGCGCACCGCACGGGTCAGCGGCCCGTCCGCCCAGACGGTGTCGCCGCCCTTCAGCAGGTAGCGCCCGGTCAGGTCGGCGGCGGTGAGGTCGTCGTGGCAGGACACGGTGTAGAGCGGCCGGCCGAGCTTGGCCGCCATGTGGGCGACGAAGCGGGTCTTGCCGCAGCCGGTCGGCCCCTTCAGCAGCAGCGGCAGCCGGTGATCGTAGGCGTGCTCGAACAGCGCGCATTCGTCGCCGGTGGGCTGGTAGAAGGGCAAGGAGACGGACGGGTCGATCGGGACGGCGGCGTCGGGCATCGCAGCGGAACTCCAGAAAAGACGGCCCCTGCGCGTATCGGATGGCCGACGGAGCGCAGGGGCCGGAGGGGACGTCACTCGGCCGGCTGGTAGCTGGCCGGGATCGATGCAGGCCGCTCTTCGCGGGCCGGACCGAAGATGGCGTAGAGGTAGACCAGCACGCCCACCGCCACCGCGACGCCGGCGCCGAGCCGCATCCAGTAGAACAGCGCGATCTGGGCCTGCACCTCCATGTAGTCCATACCCAGGACGCGCTGCAGATGGGTCTGCACCACGCCGGCCACGGTCAGGGCGAAGGTCATGAAGGCCATGCCGCCGCTCATCAGCCAGAAGCTCCACATGTTCAGGACCTGGTTGTAGGGCTGCACGCCGCGCAGGTAGGGCATGGCGTAGGTGATGATGGCGAGGTTGATCATCGCATAGGCGCCGTAGAAGGCGAGGTGCCCGTGCGCCGCCGTCACCTGGGTGCCGTGGGTGTAGTAGTTGATCGGGGCCAGCGTGTGCAGGAAGCCCCACAGCCCGGCGCCGAAGAAGGCGAACACCGCGCAGCCCAGCGACCACAGCATCGCCGCCTTGTTCGGGTGACGACGACCGCTCTTCCACACCATCATGAAGGCGAAGACGACCATGGTGAAGAAGGGGGCGACTTCCAGCGTCGAGAACAGCGAGCCGATCCACTGCCAGTAGCCGGGCGTACCGATCCAGTAATAGTGGTGGCCGGTGCCGAGGATGCCGCTGAACAGGGCCAGCCCGACGATGGCGTACAGCCACTTCTCGACCACCTCGCGGTCGACGCCGGTCATCTTGATCATCAGGAAGGCGAGGATGGAGGCCAGCACCAGTTCCCACACGCCTTCGACCCACAGATGGACGACGTACCACCAGTACATCTTGTCCAGCGACAGGTTCGACGGGTTGTAGAAGGAGAACAGGAAGAAGATGGCGATGCCCCACATGCCCACCAGCAGGATGTTGGTGATGACCGTGCGGCGGCCTTTGATGACCGTCATCGTCATGTTGTAGAGGAACATCAGCGCGACGACGACGATGGCGCCCTTGATCCAGGTCGGCTGTTCCAGGAACTCCCGCCCCTCATGGATGCGGAAGACATAGCCGACCACGGCGGCCAGCGCACCGAAGACGAACAGGCCCAGTTGGATCAGCGCCAGCTTCGGACTGTGCAGCTCGGTCTCCGACTCTTCCGGGATCAGGTAATAGGCGGCGCCGAAGAAGCCGATCAGCAGCCAGACGATCAGCGCGTTGGTGTGGATCATCCGGAGAACGTTGAAGGGCAACAGTTCCGAAAGCGTGTTGGGCAGGACATAGACGACACCGGCCAGGAGACCCACCAGGATCTGAACGCCGAACAGTCCCATGGCCGCCGCGAAGTAATAGAGGGCGACTTTTTGCGATTCGTACTTCATGACGGAATTCTCCTCAGCCGGACAGCTTGGGCGGCCAGTTCTGGGTGTTGATCCGGCTGGTCCATTCCAGGAAGGCGGCCAGATCCTCGACCTCGGCGTCGGTCAGGTTGAATTGCGGCATCTGGCGCCGCCCTTCGATCCCGGACGGCTGCGCGGCCATCCAGCCCTTCAGGGCCATGACAGCCCCGTCGTGGTCCTTGTCGCCGCCGTAGCGCAGCCAGACATTGCCCAGCTCGGGGGCGAAATAGGCGCCTTCACCCAGCAGCGTGTGGCAGTTGATGCAGGAGTTCTTTTCCCACACATGCTTGCCGCGGGTGACGGCATCGGACAGCGTCTTCTTGTCCGTACTCGTGTTGACGATGTAATTGTGGCTGAGCGCGGTCAACGCGATGAAGGTCGCGAAGAAGAACAGCGATCCGCCATAAAAGATGTTTCGCGCGGCCGCCTTGGTAAAGCGTTCGGTCATCGCTCGGGATCCCTGGCAATCTCGAATTTTCGTCGAGTGGGGTCGGTTCGGAAGGCGTTGGGTGCGCGAGGCCGGGGGCCGGAAGCCGGGCGTCGCAGCGTCTTACCGCCACGGGTCGGGCGAATAATTGACCGTGGAAGGAGGGCATTCCTTGACCGCGGTCAAGCCGGCCGGAGCGGTGCCGGCCTATCGTTCGCATACATGATGAGAAGGATCGGACATGGCCGACGTCGACATGACGGCCCCGCAAGACAGGCCGGGCGGACTGGATGCCCTGCCCGGCAACCTGATGATGTGGATTCTGATCTTCAGCGAGCTGGCGGTGTTCGGCGTGGCCTTCCTGGGCTTCGCGACCGCCCGCGTGCTGGATCCCGCCACCTTCGCCGCCGGGCAAGCGCATCTGAACGGTACGCTGGGGGCGCTGAACACCATGGTGCTGGTCACCAGCGGCTATCTGGCGGCCCGTGCCGTCGCCGCCGGACGGCGCGGCGCCGCGAAGCAGGCACGCCGGGCGATGCTGGCCGCCGCAGCGGTCGGGTCGGTCTTCCTGGCGGTGAAGGCGGTGGAGTATTCCGCGACGCTCGGCGCCGGGCTGACCATTGATAGCGACACCTTCTTCACCCTCTATTTCCTGCTGACCGGCTTCCACGCCCTGCATGTCGTGCTGGGCATCGTCATCCTTCTGCTGGTCTCCCGATCCGGACCGGAGACGCTGGTGGAGAATCTGGAGACCGGGGCCGCCTTCTGGCACATGGTGGATCTGGTCTGGGTGATCCTCTACCCGCTCGTCTACCTGATCCGCTGAGGAGGCCGGCCATGGGATTGCTCAAGAAAATCGATCGGTTGACGCTGTCCTGGCTGGTGCTGATGGGGCTGACCGCCGTGACCCTGCTGTTCGCCCGCCACGGCGATGCGGGCGGCGGGGTCGGCATCGCCGGTGCGGCCCTGCTGCTGGCGCTCGCCGTCGCCAAGGGAAGGGAAATCCTTCTGCATTACCTGGAACTCGACCATGCCGGGCCAGGCTGGCGCCTGTTGATGACGGTCTGGCTGGTGCTGTTGTGCGGCGCCATCCTGCTTGTCACCGCCGCCGGCGCGCTGGGCTGGGTCGGGCCGCACTGATGAACTTCAAGGATATCGGACGATGACCGAATTCAAGCTCGGCCTGCTCGTGGCCAGCCTTGCCGTGATCGTGTTCGCGGTGGCGCTCTACCGCCAGCGGGCGCTGGGGCGCAACGGGCTGGTGACCGCCATCGCCGCCACCGCCGCCGTGTTCGCGGCGATGTTCTTCACACAGTGACCGCCGCACGGCGGCAATGCGTCGCGACAATGCGCCGTTGAGATCTTCGACATTGTCGGCGGGGCGGCAAAGGTGGAGGATCGCCGCGGCCGGGCCGGTTTCCCGCTATCGGGGCCCGCCCGCCGTCATCGCCTCTTCCATCTGCAAGGACCGGACGAACCGCCATGTTCAATGCGCTCTCCCGCCAGCCCGACGACGCCCTGCTCGCCCTGATCGGGCTGTACAAGCAGGATCCGCGGCCGGGCAAGGTCGATCTCGGCGTCGGGGTCTACCGTGATGAGGAGGGGCGCACCCCGGTTTTCCGCGCGGTGAAGGCGGCTGAGCGCCTGCTGCTCGACGGGCAGGACAGCAAGTCCTATCTGGGGCTGGAAGGCGACGCGCTGTATCTGGAGCGTCTGTGGTCGCTGGTCGGCGGCGATGCCGGCACCAAAGTCGCCGCAGCCGGCGTGCAGACCCCCGGCGGCTCCGGCGCGCTGCGTCTGGCCGCCGACCTCGTTCTGCGCGGCGGATCAAAGCGTGTGCTGGTCGGCCAGCCGACCTGGCCGAACCATGTCGGCATCTTCGCCGCCGCCGGCCTGGAGGTGGTCAGCCATCCCTTCTTCGACACCGCCAGCCAGACCGTTTTGTTCGACCGAATGGTCGCGGCGTTCGAGGCGGCGCAGCCCGGCGACGTCTCCCTGCTGCACGGCAGCTGCCACAACCCGACCGGCGCGCCGCTGTCGCTCGACCAGTGGAAGACCCTGGCGGCGGTGCTGGAAAAGCGCGGCGTGCTGCCGCTGGTCGACCTCGCCTACCAGGGCTTCGGCCGCGGGCTGGACGAGGATGCGGAGGGCTTGCGCCATCTGATCGGCGCGGTTCCGGAGGCGCTGGTCGCCGTGTCGTCGTCCAAGTCCTTCGGCCTCTATCGCGAGCGCACCGGCGCCATCTTCGCCGTGTCGGCGACCCAGGCCCCGGCCGATCTCGCCAAGTCGAACCTGATGGCGCTGGCCCGCACCAGCTATTCCATGCCGCCCGATCATGGCGCCGCGGTGGTCCGCACCATCCTGAGCGATGCCGCCCTGACCGCCGACTGGACGGCCGAACTGGACGGCATGCGCGCCCGCATCACCGGCATCCGCCGCAAGCTGGCCGCCGGCCTCGCCGACGCCTTCCCCGCCCTGGCGGCGGTGGCGGAACAGGAAGGCATGTTCTCCCTGCTTCCGCTGACCGAGGCGGAGGTGCTGCGCCTGCGCGCCGACCACGCCATCTACATGCCGACCTCCGGCCGCATCAACATCGCCGGCCTGAAGACGGCCGAGGTGGACGATGTGGTCGCGAAGTTCGCCGCACTTCGCTGAGCCGGGAGACGACCAGAATGGCCGCGACCCTTCAGGCCCCGCCCGCGGCGGTGGAGCGTCACCAGCTGTATGAAGACGCGCTCGCCATGCTGATGGGCACGCTGTTCATCGCGCTGGGCATGCTGATCTATTCGAAGACGATGCTGCTGACCGGCAGCACCGCCGGACTGTCGCTGCTGCTGAGCTATGTCACCAAGGTTCAGTTCGGAATCATCTTCTTCGTCATCAACCTGCCCTTCTATTGGCTGGCCTGGAAGCGGCTGGGCTGGAAGTTCACCGCGCGCACCTTCATCGCGGTGGGGCTGGTCACGATCTTCTCGCGCCTGACCGAGCAGTGGGTGGGATTCGCCCATCTCGATCCGGTCTATGCGACGGTGGTCGGCAGCGGCCTGTGCGGCACCGGCCTGCTGATGCTGTTCCGCCACCGCACCGGACTGGGCGGCGTCAACATCCTGGCGATCTACCTGCAGGAGAAGCACGGCATCCGCGCCGGTTATTTCCAGCTGGGCGTCGATCTGGCGATCCTGGCCGGCGCCTTCTTCGTGCTGGCGCCGGACCGGCTGCTGCTGTCGGTGGTGGGGGCTGCCATCGTCAACCTGACGCTGGCGATCAACCACAAGCCGGGGCGGTACCTCGGGATGAGCTGAGGCGTGTGGCGAAGATCTCCCTCTCCCCCCTGGGGAGAGGGTCGGGGTGAGCGACTGTCTGGCCTGTCAAGCTTCCACAGCGAGTCCGGCCCGAACTTCGCGGGCTTTGGCATTGAGCCTGACGAGGAGCTTTCTGGCGAGAGCGACGCGGATTGCCT
>Ga0196970_1000228_pt1 | contig 82661 bp, 83 predicted proteins | sample S1v_513CmetaG_FD_148672 | JGI IMG/M metagenome (GOLD analysis project Ga0196970, IMG submission 148672) | Soil microbial communities from Anza Borrego desert, Southern California, United States - S1+v_5-13C | ecosystem: Environmental > Terrestrial > Soil > Desert | place: USA: California...
GGCTGGCCTACGTGCTGAAGAAGAACGGCATGTCGATCGCCGACGTGCAGACCAGCAACCTGCAGCCCTCCGACGCCGCCAACGCCTTCGTCGCCGGCCAGTTCGACGCCGCCGTGACCTACGAGCCCTACCTGTCCAAGGTGCGCGAGGCGAAGGCCAACATCGTCGTCACCTCCGACCAGACGCCGGGCGTCATCATCGACACGCTGGCCTTCCAGCCGGACTTCATCAAGAAGAACCCGAAGGTGGTCGACGCCGTGGTGAAGAGCTGGTTCGAGGCGCTGGAGGCCATCAAGGCCGACGAGAAGAAGGCATTCGAACTGATGGGCAAGGACGTCAACCAGACGCCGGAGCAGTTCGCCGCCTCGGCCAAGTTCGTGCGCTGGTACGACAAGCCCATGAACCAGGAGTACCTGTCCAAGACCATGCCGGCCTTCGCCAAGGAGGTGCAGGACGTGATGCTGGACGCCAAGCTGATCCGCCGCGCCCCGCCCAGCCTGGAGGCGATGGCGACCACGGACTTCGTGAAGTAACAGACGTTGCCCCCTCCCTAACCCTCCCCCTCTTCGAGGTGGAGGGAACTCCGCCGCTCTGCCCCCTCCACCGCGGAGCTCTCGCCGGATCTTTGATCCGGCTGACGCGGCAGGCGGATCCTGCGGATCCGCCGGAAGCGGGGGAGGGATGGGGAGGGGGCAACGGCACTTCCCACCGCAGGAACCTCCCCATATGAACGGCCTGTTCACGCCGCTGAAGCCGGTGAGCCCCGGACTGCGCATCGTCCTGGGCGTGTCGTGCTTCGTGCTGTTCTTCCTCGGCTGGGGGATCGCCACCTACGGCGGCTTCGTCCGGCCGCTGTTCCTGGCCTCGCCCGGCGATAGCCTGATCGCCGGCTGGGCGCTGTTCACCGAATTCGGCTTCGCCGAGGATGTGGTGGTCACCGTCTGGCGCGTCTTCGCCGGCTTCGCGCTGGCCGCGCTGATCGCCGTGCCGCTGGGCATCCTGATAGGCGCCTTCAAGCCGGTGGAGGCGTTCTTCGAGGGCTTCGTGTCCTTCGCCCGCTACCTGCCGGCGTCGGCCTTCATCCCGCTGCTCATCCTGTGGGCGGGGGTGGGGGAGGCGCAGAAGATCCTGGTCATCTTCATCGGCTCCGTCTTCCAGCTGGTCATCATGGTGGCGGTCATCGTCGGGGCCGTGCGCGTCGACCTGCTGGAGGCCGCCTACACCCTGGGCGCCACCAGCCGGGGCGTGGTGCTGCGCGTGCTGCTGCCGGCCGCCAGCCCGCAGATCTTCGAGGCGCTTCGCCTCGTGCTCGGCTGGGCGTGGACCTACGTGATCGTGGCGGAACTGGTGGGGGCGTCGCGCGGCATCGGCCACATGATCATCGACGCCCAGCGCTTCCTGGACACCGGGCAGATGATCTTCGGCATCGTCGTCATCGGCGTGATCGGGCTGATCACCGACCTCGCCTTCCGGGCGCTGCACGCCCGCCTTTTCCCCTGGGCGCGAGGCCGCGCATGACCATCCTGTCCATCCGTGGCGTCGAGAAGACCTTTCCCGGCCGCCGTGGGGCGGCGCCGACGCAGGCGCTGACCCCCACCGACCTGGAGGTGGCGGACAACGACTTCATCACCATCCTCGGCCCGTCGGGCTGCGGGAAGTCGACGCTGCTGCGCATCGTCGCCGGGCTGGAGACGCCGTCGGGCGGCGCGGTGCGGCTGCTGGGCCAGCCGGTCACCCGGCCCGGCCCGGACCGCGGCATGGTGTTCCAGTCCTACACGCTGTTCCCGTGGCTGAGCGTGCGCGACAACGTCTGCTTCGGTCTGCGCGAGCGCGGCGTGCCGCGCGCGCAGCAGCTGGAGGTCGCCGACCGCTTCCTGGCGCAGGTCGGGCTGAAGGGGTTCGAGAACCACTTCCCGGCGCAGCTGTCGGGCGGCATGCAGCAGCGCACGGCATTGGCCCGGGCGCTGGCCAACGACCCCAAGATCCTGCTGCTGGACGAGCCGTTCGGCGCGCTGGATCACCAGACGCGCGAGCTGATGCAGGAGCTGTTGCTGGGCATCTGGGAACAGCACCGCAAGACCGTGCTGTTCGTCACCCACGACATCGACGAGGCGATCTTCATGGCCAGCCGGGTGGTGGTGATGTCCGCCCGGCCCGGCCGGATCAAGTGCGACATCCCCATCGACCTGCCGCACCCCCGCTCCTACAAGGTCAAGACGACGCCGCAGTTCGCCGCCTACAAGGAGCGCCTGACCGAGGAGATCCGCGTCGAGACCATCAAGACGCTGCAGATGGAGGCGTGAGCGGCCTTCACCGGCCCGTATCGACCACCAGGTCGGACAGCGCCACGCCGGCCCGCACGGCGGCGGCATCCAGATCCTCGCGGCTTTCCCAGCAGTTGCGGCCGTCGACCTCGACGAAGCGGCCGCCCAGGCGAATCGCCCAAACGCCGGTGGCGGCCATGTGCAGCACCCGGCCCATCGGCGGCGTCCCCCGCCGGGCGGCGCGGGTCACGGCATCGTGGCGGTCGAAGGTGGGAATCTCGGGATGGCCGGCGACCGGCTGGTCGGGGCGGCGGTGACGGCGCTGGCCGGGCGCCTCGGCGAAGGCGGTGGCGATGGTCATGGCGGTCGATTCCTTGGTTTGGTCGTTCGGCCTCGTTCGCGGGCCGTTTGTTACGACACTGAACTACCCCAGACTCGCGCGGTCGTAAAGAGCTATTGTTGAAGACGGATACAAAAGAAATCTTTCGCCACGATGACGACAACGACGTTCCGAGCGGCGAAATCGTTACAATTTTAGAAAATACCGAAACAATGAGCCCGCCATTGAAACAGCGGATCAGGGAAACTTCGGCGCGGCCTTTGGGTTGATGTGGTGCACTCAGCCACGCCAAAGGAGGAAAGCATGGCGAACCGCAACGAAGGTGAAGGCAACCGCACGGCCGACCGCCAGTACCGCCAGGGCGTCAAGGACCACGTCGAGCATCACGACGTGCAGGGCGACGCCGACCGCGCCCGCAAGGCCGTCGACAGCCCGGAAGGCAAGGACCTGCGCCAGGCCGAGGAGCAGGGCAAGAGCCACGCCAAGGGCGAGGACCCGAACCTGTACAAGAAGGGTTCGTAAGCGCGGACGACATCCGGCCTGAACCTTGGCCGGCCCGAACCTTGGCGGTTACCCCGGAATGGTCACATCCGATTGTGCGTTCATCCCGTAAACATGGCTTGGTTGCAGGCATGTGGCCTGCGCCGCTTTACAGACGGGTTGGAGCATGCGGAAAAAGTTTGCAGTGGTCCTTCTGGGGGCCGGTCTTCTTGCCGGTTGTTCGGGGCTCGACACGCGTGAGCAGCGCGCGCTGTCCGGTGGCGCCATCGGTGCGGCGGGCGGTGCCGCCGTCGGGGCGCTGACCGGCGGCAGCCCCCTGCTGGGCGGCCTGATCGGCGGTGCCGGCGGTGCGGCGGTCGGCGCGCTGACCGCGCCCAGCAAGAAGCGGTGACGTTTCCGGCGCCCCGTCCCGGCCGGCCTGGGACGGGGTGCCGTCCTCAATCCGTGAAGTCGTCCAGCGACAGCTGCCGCACCTCCGGCGCACGGGGCGGTTCCGGCACGGGCGGTGGTTCCGGCGGGGCCGCCTGCGGACGCGGCGGCGGACGGCGGGGCGGCTTGACTGGCTTGTTGACCGTGCCCTTGGGGCCGACGCTGGGCAGGTCGCCGAAATCGGGCAGCGGCGGCATGCGGGCCATCACCGCGCGCATCATATCGGCGATGCGGTCGGCCTTGGTGCGCAGGGCCTGCCCGCGCTCCCCGTCGTAACGCGGGTCGTCCAGGAAACCGCGGATGGCGACAAGGCCGCGCAGCTCCACCCCGCAGATCTCGTGCGTGCCGATCGGCAGCTCGCGCACCTTGACGAAGCCGGCGAAGAACCCGCCGCTCTCCTCAATGAACAGCACAACCATGCGCGCGTGCAGCCGGTCCAGCGCGGTCAGCAGCGGCGCCGCCAGATCGGGGTCGAGCGGCGCCAGCTTCTCCTCCACCACCGACGCCAGCGCGAAGAAGTCGCGCACCTTCTTGGTGAAGCGGCGATAGCGGTTGAGCCCGCCCACGCCCACCCGTTCGCGCGCGTTGGCGCCCAGGTCGGCCGTGCGCCGCAGCATCTCGTCCAGCCGCATCAGCATGCGCGCCGCCGCCTTCTGCACCACGGCCGGCGGTGGCGGCGCCGAACGCGGTGCCTGCGCGGGGCGCGAGGATGACGGGCGGGGCGGCAGCGGCACGCGGCTCACCGCGCCGTGCGGACGGTGACGGTGCGCTGGGCGCCGCCGCGCAGCAGCGTCACCTGCATCGGCGTTCCGGTGCGCACCAGGCCGACGCGGTTGCGCAGCGCGGTGCCGCTGAGGACCGGCCTGCCGTCCACGGCGACGACCACGTCGCCGGCCTTGATGCCGGCCTTGTCGGCGGGCGAGCCCGGCTCGACCTGGGCGATGACGGCGCCGCCGCCGTCGGCGATATTGCCGCCGACGTTCAGCGACTCGGCAAGGTCGGGTGTCAGGTCCTGGATGGCCACGCCCAGGCGGCCGCGGCGCACCGCGCCGAACTCGACGATCTGCTCCATCACCGCGCGCACGATGCCCGTCGGCACGGCGAAGCCGATGCCCACCGAACCGCCGGCCGGACCGATGATGGCGGTGTTGATGCCGATCAGCTCGCCGCTGAAGTTGACCAGCGCGCCGCCGGAGTTGCCGGGGTTGATCGAGGCGTCGGTCTGGATGAAGTCCTCGTACCCCTCGACGCGCAGGCCGCTGCGCCCCAGCGCCGAAACGATGCCCGACGTCACCGTCTGCCCCAGGCCGAAGGGATTGCCGATGGCGACGACGAAGTCGCCGACCTTCAGCCGGTCCGAATCGCCCATGGGCAGGGCGGTCAGGCGGTCGCCGTCGATCTTCAGCACGGCGATGTCGGTGGCGGCGTCGCTGCCCACCAGCTTGGCGCGGAAGCGGCGGCGGTCCTTCAGCGTGACGGTGATCTGCTGGGCGTTCTCCACCACGTGGTGGTTGGTGATGACGTATCCCTGGCGCGCGTCGACGATGACGCCCGACCCGGCGCTGGACTGCGTGCGCTCCGGCGGTTGGTCGGGGATGTTGAAGAAGCGGCGGAAGAAGGGGTCGCGCAGCAGCGGGTTGTCCACCTGCGGGGCGCGCGAGGTGACGGCGATGTTGACCACCGCAGGGGTCACCGCCTCCAGCATCGGCGCGATCGTCGTCGTTCCGTTGGCCGTGGCGGGCAGCGCCGCGGGCGCGGGCGCGGGAAGGCCGGCGGCGGCCGCCACCGCAACGCCCAACACGGCCAACACACCTGCAAGCTTGCTCTTCATGCCTCGGCTCCCAATACGACGCGATCTTCAGACGCATACCCGGCGGCGCACATTTGGGAGAATATCGTGAATCGTTCAAGCCTGTCGTCTTGATCGCGGGGCGTGTGGCGCCATGTCAGGATTCCCCGCGCGGGCGCCGACGGGCGATGGGCGGTGAAGGAATACGGTGAGGAGGGTGACATGGCCGGCAAGTCGAACGCCACCTGGTCGAATCCGGCTGGCCCGCATTCCAGTGGCAAGCCGGCCAGTGGCAAGCCGGCGACGGAACTGCCCGACCTTACGACGCTGATGGTCGGGCCGATGTCCGTCATGCGCGCCTGGGCCGACGTGAACCGCGCCGCGGCGAACTGGCTGCCGGCTACGTGGCTGGTCGCCGCCTCGCCGTTCTTCTGGGCGCCGCCGCTGTGGGTGGGCGCGCTGATGTCCGGTGCGGCCGGGCATGCGGAAGGCGGCGTCGCCGGCTCCACCGCGACGAGGCGCGAGGCTGCCGCGGCACCGGCCCGCACTCTGGTCCCCCGCACCCCGCCGCAGCCGCCGCTTCCGGCCAAGCCGGCCGCCGCCCCGAAGCCGCCGGCCCGCAAGGCCGCACCGAGGAAGGCGGCACCGAAGAGGGCCCCGGCCGTAAAGGCCCCGTAGGTCGGGTCAAGCGCCAGCGAAAAACCAACGCCGCCATCATCGCGGACGTGTCGGGCTCAAACCCGGCCTGCGATGCTATGGCGCCCGTCCCGTGGCCAGCGGCACGGTGACGGCGAAGCAGGAGCCTCGCCCAGGCACGGAGCGCACGTCCAGCGGCCGGTCCCGCTCCAGCCCCGCGGCGGCAACGGTCAACGCGCGCACCGGAACGGCGATGCGCCGTCCGATGTGCAGCGCGGCCACGGCCGCCAGCACCACCAGCGCGCCGTTCAGCAGCAGCGCCTCGGCCAGCGCGCGGGCAAGCGGCGCGTTCAGCGCATCCTGCGGGGCGGCGAAGCCCAGGCTCCAGCCGAAGGCCGAGCGGGCATAGCCGATGGTGACGTCGTGCCCCTGCAGCGAGCGGCCGGAGGCCAACCCCTTGGGGGCGCGTTGGCGGTGTCGCGCAGCCCTTCTTCCAGCGCGGCGCGCTGCGCCAGGGTATGCCGCACCGTCAGCACGCCGGAGAGCAGCAGCGCCGGCAGCAGCGCCGCCAGCACCAGCGCCACCAGATGCCAGCGCACCGGCCGCGCCCGCAGCGGTGTCGGCCTGGACCCGGCGGCGGGCGTCGCGGCGTACACGGCGGGAAGGGAGTAGGGACGATCCATCATGGGCGGGGTTTTAGTCCCCGCCGGAGGCCGGCGGGCCTACAAAGAGGGGGTAGAGCCGCCTTTGCGGTGCGGCGGCGATGCGTCTTTACCTCGCCCGGTTGCCGGGAGTAGGTTGCGGAGACGGACCGTCCGCACGCGAAACCCGACCCCGCCGGAGCCGGGCATGACTGATCAAGCGCTGCTCGAACTCACCGAGCAGGACTACCTGAAGATGGAAGAGGCGCTGTCGCAGACCGCCCGCGGGCGGGCCTTCCTGCGCATGCGCGACCGCCGGGTGCGCCTCGTCGCCATCGACGAGTTCCACGGCGTCGCCGCCCGCCTGGAGGAGCACGTCAAGCGCTTGGGCGGCACCGCCGCGGCTGCGCCGGCCGCCGTGGCGCGCGCGCCGGCCGGCGACGGGCAGATCGCCCGCGTGCAGGCGGAACTGGACGCGCTGCGCCACTTCGTCGACCAGGCGCGCGGCGACATGGCGGCGTTGCGCCCGTCGGACGGCGGCAGCGATCCCATCGTCGCCGCCACCGCCGAACTGGACGCCATCGTCCAGGCGACGGAGAGCGCCACCACCGAAATCCTCAACGCCACCGAGGTCATCCAGGAATACACCGCGCGCATCCCGCGCGACGATCCGGACTGGGCCGAACTTGCCAACGGCATCGAGGCGCAGTGCATCGAGGTGATGACCGCCTGCTCGTTCCAGGACATCACCGGCCAGCGCACCACCAAGGTCATCAACACGCTCCGCTACATCGAGGAGCGGGTGAACGCCCTGATCGAGGTGTGGGGCGGCGATGTCGGCGTGGGCGGCGCCCTGCCGGACGTCGCGGCCGCGCACCGCAAGCTGCACGACACGCGCCCCGACGCCCACCTGCTGAACGGCCCGCAACTCGACGGGCAGGGCGTCAGCCAGGACGACATCGACGCGCTGTTCGACCAGATGGCGGCGCAGAACCCAGCCGCCATCGAGCGCGCGGCGCCCGCCCCGGCCGCCGCGCCGCCCCCTCCGCCGCCCCCTCCGCCTCCGCCTCCGCCTCCTCCGGCCCCGCCGCCCGACCCGCCGGCCGGCGGCGACGCGGCGAAGTTCTCGCAGGACGACATCGATGCGCTGTTCGCCTGAAGGAGGGAGCTGACCGCCCATGGCCTACGACGGCACCCTCAAGACGCGCATCCGCCTGACCCAGGACCAGCTCGACCGCGTGTGCGAGCGGCACGTGCATTTCATGGAGGGACGCCCGGGCGGTGCGCGCGCCAACCTGCCGTTCTTCGATCTGTCGGGCCTCAACCTCTCCAACCGCAACCTGACCGGCGCGCATCTGGCCGGCGTCATCCTGCGGGACGGCAAGCTGAAGGGCACCGTTCTCGACCACGCCGATCTGTTCGGCGCCGACCTGCGCGGGGCCGACCTGCGCGGCGCCAAGCTGTTCCGCACCGACCTGCGTGGCGCCAACGTGCGCGGCGCCAACATGGAAGGCGCGGCGATGGTGGAGGTGGACCTGCGCGACGGCACCAAGGTCACCAAGAGCAGCATCGCCGAAACCATGGTGGTGGGCTTCCAGCCCGGCCCGGCGGACCTGTCGCAGGCGCGCCTCGTCAACACCGACATGGCGCGCGCCAAGCTGACCGGCAGCTTCGCCCGCGCCGCCGACTTCACCAACGCCACGATGTCGGGCGCGCGGCTGGAGCGGACGGACCTGCGCGACTGCAACTTCATCGGCGCCGACCTGCACGGGGCGGACCTGACCGGGGCCGACCTGCGCGGCGCCAACCTGGACGGCGCCTTCATGAACGAGCTGGACCTCGTCACCGCCGCCCGCACCGACGGCGAGGCCGCCGCCATCCGCGAACTACCGCCGCTGCCCGTGGCGAACGAGGCCGAAACGGCGCCGCCGCCCTCGCCCGAGGCGCTGGCCGATCTGATGAAACAGCACCTGCTGTGGCTGGGATCCAGCGGCAAGGTGGGCCGGCAGATGGACCTGACGGGGCTGAACCTGGAGGGGGCGAACCTGACGGGGGCGGTGCTGACGCTGGCCATCGGCTCGGGCGTGCACCTGCGCAACGCCGACCTGCGCGGCGCCCAGCTCCAGGCCGCGCGGCTGGACGGCGCCGACCTGCGTTCCGCCGACCTGCGCGGGGCGGATTTGCGGGGCGTGACGCTGGACCGCGCCATCCTGATCGACAGCGTGCTGGACGGCGCCAACCTGTCGCCGCTGGCGATCCACTCGGCCGAGCGGATCATGCGCGCCTCGCTGGTGCGCGCGCGTCTGGCCGGCGCGTCGCTGGCCGAGGCCAACCTGCGCGGCTGCGATTTGACGCTGGCCGACCTGACCGGCGTCAACCGCACCGGCGCCGACCTGGAAGACGCCATCCTGGAAGGCGCCCGGCTGGGGCAGTAATGAAAGGAATCCCTCCCCCGCCAAGGGCGGGCGGGGGAGGGGGAAACAGGCATCCTTACCCGGTGACGATCCAGCCGCTGGTGACGTTGGTGGCGCTGATGCCGGTCAGCGTGATCTGGTCGCCGGTGCCGAAGCTGATGACGGCGCCGTTCGGGCCGTCGGCGATGGTCCAGGTCATGCCGGCGGCGACCTGAATGCGGTCGCCCTGGGCGAAATCGAAGTCGCTGACGGTGTCGGCGCCGCCGCCGCTGGCGAAGACGAAGCGGTCGGCCCCCGCTCCGCCCATCAGCGTGTCGTTGCCGAGGTTGCCGTTCAGCACGTCGTCGCCCAGGTTGCCGGCCACGACATCGTCGCCCTGGCCGCCGAAGATGCTGTCGTCGCCCTGGCCGCCGAACAGCGTGTCATTGGCCATGTTGCCGTACAGCGCGTCGTTGGCCATGTTGCCGTAGATCACGTCAGCGTCCTGGCCGCCGAACACCGTGTCGGCGTCCTGCCCGCCGAACAGCGTGTCCATCCCGAGGTTGCCGTACAGCACGTCCGTGCCCTGGTTGCCGTACAGGATGTCGTCGCCAAGCCCGGCCGTAACGCTGTCGTTCCCAGCGTCGCCGTACAGCACGTCGTTCGCGTCGCCGCCGGTCAGCACGTCGTCACCGGCCCCGCCGCTGACCGCGGCGTTGCCCGGCGGGGGCGTCGTGGTGCCGCCACCGGTTCCACCGCCGGTGTCCCCCCCACCGGTGCTGCCCCCGCCAGTGCTTCCGCCGCCGGTGCTGCCGCCCGTGCCGGTGTCGCCGCCGCTGGCGGGCGGGGCGTCGTCGTCACGGATGACGGCTTGCGCGCTCGCCACGTCGATGACCGTGCCGTCGGCCGGGCTGTCCAGCGTGACGGTGAAGCCCTCGTCCGGTTCGCGCGTGGCGTCGCCGGACACCATGACGGTGATGGTGGCGCTGGTTTCGCCGGCGGCGAAGCTGACCGTGCCGCCGGGCAGCGCGCCGCCGAAGTCGGCCGCGTCCGCCGCGTTGGCGCCGCTGCCGGACACCGACCAGGAGGCGGAGGCGGCGTTCAGCGTCAGGCCGCTGCGCGTCACCGTGAAGGTGTAGGCGGTCGTCCCGTTCGACCCTTCCGCCTGTGCGGCATTCGCCGGAGCGATGGCGAGATGGGCGCGGGCGGTGTGCCCGACGCTGCCGCTGAGGTCGATGTCGCTGCCGTGCACCTGGAACAGCGAGGTGTCGATCCATTCGTTGAGGTCGATGACCATGTCGGCGCCGGCCACGTCGTCCAGGCCGATGTACAGGCGCGTGTCCTCGCCGCCCGCCCGGTACTCGGCCTGGATCTGGCCGCGGCCGACGGTGGTCCCGTCGCCCAGCGTCACCGGACCCTGAAGCTCGGCACCGTCGATGCGGATGGTGTCGGTGCCGCGCCGGCCGAAGTTCGCCAGGAAATCCAGGCCCGTTTCATGGCCGGAATAGAGGAACACGTCGTTGCCGAGATAGCCGACGATGACGTCCGAGCCGTCGCCGCCGCGCACCGTGTCGTCGCCCTCGCCGGCCTCGATGAAGTCGTGGCCGCGGCTGCCGACGATGTAGTCGGCGTTCTTGGAGGCGACGAGGTGCACCACGTCGACGTGCTCCACCGACAGGCCGCTGAGGTCGACGTTGACCGTGGTCTCGGCGCTGAGAGGCTGGATCTCCACGCGGTCGGCGTCGTTCGGCTGCGGCGTGGAGCCGACGAAGTTCAGGGCCCGCGCCTGATCCAGCGTGATGCGGATGGTCGAGGAGCCGTCGAAGGTGCTCTGCACCCCGCCGTAGTTGCTGAGGTCGGTGCCGGTCAGGTCGACGTCCTGGCCGGTGACGACGTAGCGGTCGTTGGGTCCCAGCAGGTGCGGCCACGCCCCAGGCCCGGAGAAGGCGGCGCCGGCGAAGGCCGACGGGGTGGCGACCGGCGCCGTGGCGGCGTCGAACGCCCAGGTGCCGCCCAGTTCGGCGGCACCCATGGGCTGCGTGGAGGCCGCCACGCGTGCACCGGTTGCGGCGGCGAGGCGGTCGAGAAACAGCCGGCCGGCCTCGCCCTCGGCGACGCGGCAGGCGTGGATCAGGATCTCGGTGCCGGCGGCGTCGGGCCAGGCGCGGTCCAGCAGGGACGCGGCGTCGAGCGGCCGCGCACCCAACAGGACTGCGCCCGGCGTGCCGTGCGCCAGCAGGTGGATGGCCGCCGGGCGCTGCGCCAGGACGTCCGTCAGCACGGCGTGGGCGTCGGCGTCGGCGGGAACGGTGATGACGTCGATATCGGGGCGCCGCCGCTCCAGCAGGAGCGCAAGATCGTCGAGTTCGGCAGCGGCAATGATGACTTCAACCAATTCAACCCTCCCTCGGGTTCCGGTTGCCACGCCGTGGGGCAAAACCGCCCCGTCCGGCCCAATGGATCGGGCCGCGTGCGGGGAGGACAACACAGGGTGGCAAATGCGTGCGGGCTGAAACTCGCCCGTCCCAGGGATGAATTCAACGCCGTTGGTGGGGATAATACCACCGATCATGCAAGCAGAAGGTGCGCGCTATCTGCTTGTGTTACTCGCGCGGATTTCGTGGTGCTTGCCGAAGGAGCGAGTAAGCCGAGCGTGCTATCTTTCAAGCGATCGGAGAATTGCCGCCGATCTAGGGTAATCCTTTTGCGCTCTTCCCCCTCAATTCTGATCGGGCGGCACGGCGGGGGCGAACAGCACGCGCAGGTCTCGGGTGGGGACGAAATCGGTGAATTCCGCGGTGAAGCGCGTCGGCGCGATCTTGCGCAGCCCGTCCATGCAGAGCGACACGATGGTGTCCGGCTGTCCCTTGTCGATGGTCAGGCGGAAGCGGCGGATCGGCCCCGCCCAGTTGCGGGCGGTCTTCAGGACATAGGACAGGTCGGCGGCCTGGGCGTGGCCCTGGAAGCCCGGAATCGACATGGCGGCGATGCGCCGCGCCAGCCCGGCAGCCGTCGGCGGGTCGATGCAGAAGGTGGCCGCCGTCTCCGCATCCGGCTTCTGCGGCAACCAGAAATAGCCGACGAAGGGCTTGTAGCGGTGTTCGACCGTCACCGTGCGGCCGGCGGGGAAGGTCTGGCGCCAGTGATAGGCGCTGCGCACGTGCCACAGCGGGATGACCGACACGTGACGGCCCTTCGCGTCCTCGTATTCGTCCACGTCCGCCGCGCCGGCCGCCTTCAGCGCGGCCAGTGCGGCGGGGGGCAGTCTGTCCAGGCCGGCGAAGAAATCCGGCGTGAACACCGCCAGCGGGATCCGGTGTTTGGCCAGGAGGGCGGTGACGTCCTTTTCCGGCGGGCCGGGCAGCACGGCGCGGATTTCCAGCGCCGGGGCGACGCGGCGGCCGTCGACGCTGACCTCGAAGTCCAGGAAGTTCTCTCCCTTCCGGCCGGGCACCAGCAGCGGCACGTTGGCGGCCATGGCCGTGTCGATGTCGGGGAACGGGAAGGCCACCACCGCCTCCACGTCGCGCGGCGCCAGCGTGCGGAAGACGTAGGCGACGCGCACCTCCTCGCGGCTGAGGAACAGATCCTCCTGCTCCATGGCGACGGCGTCGGTCGCCTCCAGCCGCAAGCCACCGGCCCCGAGCGTGGCGTAGGAGTCGTTGGCCGAGGCCGGCGCGCCCGTGAGGAGGGCCAGAGCCAGGGTGGCGATGTGGCGCACGATCGGCATTCGCATCTTCTCCTCGGGCCTTGTCAGGGCGGCGCGGCCGGTACGGTACACGCGGTCTCGACAAATTAGCAAAAAGTTAAGCCACCAGGCGTGTGATGACAATCGCCCCTTGCGCCTGCTCCCAGGGGCTGCAACGGTACGTTTACCCTGACGATCGGAGGGATGCGGAAATGACGATTTCGGTGACGAATGCTCCCGCTCCCGCCGTCGGTGCCGGTCCGGTGAGTGCTCCGGCAGCCGGACCCTCACCATCGAAGGCGAAGGCCGAAGCGCCCGGCGCGGGTGGCGCCGGGTCGGCGGCGGTCGTCGTCAGCCTCTCCGTCCAGGCGCAGACGATCGTCGCGACGAACTCCGCCGCGCCGGCGGCGGCAAGCCCCTACGCGCGGTACTTTCCGACGCGCGATGGCGCGCCCGCCTCTGCCCTGGCGACCGCGGTGTCGAACCCCGGCGCGGTTTCCAGCTCGGCGGGCAAGAGCTTCGATCAGGTCGCCAAGGACGCCCGCGCCCGCATGGACGCCGTGTACGCGGCCATGGAGAAGGGCGGAAAGCCGTTCGACTACAACAGTCACGAGGGCAAGGACTGGTACAGCCTGATGGGCGACCTCGACCGCCGCTCGCTCTACGCGGTCAGCAGCAACGCCGAGGGCCTGTTCACCAAACAGGAGCAGGACATGGCCCAGTCCATCATGTCGCAGCAGCAGGGCTTGGCGATGGGGCTCTACAACGGGCCGATCAGCCAGGAGGGGACGTTCACCGACCGCTTCCTGGGGAACGACGCCCAGCGCATGAAGGCCGGCGTCGCCTTCCTGGACGGCGTCAGCGACGAGGAGAAGACCTCGATCACCTGGGGGGTGAGCCGGGCGTCGGCCCAGATCTCCTACGAGTGGCTGTCGGAGCGCGACGGCAACCCGCCGGAGGACCTGGACACCGAAAACCCGCTGGCGAAGCTCATCAAGGCGGCCATGAACACCATGAAGGGCAGCGAAGAGCGCGGCTGGACGCGGGGCAACATCGGCACGGCGGAGGAGCTGAAGAGCCAGCCGTGGTTCCAGGGCTTCGAGTCGCAACTCGACGACGCGCTCCGGAAGACGCGGGAGATGGCCACGCGGGGCAGCGGAGCCTAACGCGCGCTCACCGCGACGGCGGGAAGCGCAGCGTGGCGGTGGTGCCCTCGCCCGGCGCGCTGGACAGGGCGATGCTGCCGCCGTGCAGCTCGACCAGCGCCTTGGTGACCGTCAGGCCCAGCCCCGCGCCCTCGTGCCGGCGCTTCAGGCTGCCGTCGCCCTGGCGGAACGGCTCGAACACGGCGCTGAGCGCGTCCGCCGCCATGCCGACGCCGGTGTCGGCGACGGCGACCACCACGGTGCCGTCCGGCTCCGCTGCGGCGCTGACGCGGGCACTGCCCCCGGATGGCGTGAACTTCACGGCGTTGGAGAGCAGGTTCAGCAGGATCTTCATGACGGCCCGGCGGTCGCCCCACAAGCCGATGGGCAGGATGCCGGTGTCGTCCACCAGCGTCACCTCCGCCTTCACCGCGCGGTCGCGCATCATGGTGAGGCACGAGCGGACGACCGCGCCCAGGTCGATGGTCTCGCACGACAGGCGGTGCTCGCCCGCCTCGATGCGCGACATGTCCAGCACGTCGTTGATGATGCCCAGCAGGTGGTTGGCGCCTTCGAAGATGTCGGCGGCGAACTCCTGGTACTTGGCGTCGCCCAACGGACCCAGCGCCTCGCCCATGATCAGTTCGGAAAAGCCGATGATGGCGTTGAGCGGCGTGCGCAACTCATGGCTCATGGTGGCCAGGAAGGTGGTCTTGGCCTGCGATGCCGCCTCCGCCCTGGCCTTGGCGTCGATCAGCGCGGCCTCCGCCACCTTGCGGTCGGTGATGTCGCGCAGGTAGGCGGTGAAGAACAGCTCGTCATAGACGCGCGTGGGCGTCACCGACAGCTCGGCCGGGAACTCGCAGCCGTCGGCGCGCATGGCTGTCACTTCGACGCGCCGGCCGACCATGCCGCCACCCTCGCCGGCCAGATAGCGGGCGAAGCCCTGGCGATGCGCCTCGCGCCCGTCCGGCGGGATGACGAGATCCTCCATGCGCCGCCCCAGCACCTCGGCCCGGCCGTAGCCGAAGGTGCGCTCGGCGGCCGGGTTGAACTCCACCAGCAGGCCCGAGGCGTCGACGGTAAGGATGCAGTCGAGGGCACTCTCCACGATCGCCCGGCGCCGCGCCTCGGAGCGGTGCAGCTCGGTGTCGATCTGCGTGCGCTGGATGGTGCCGGCCAGCATGGCGGCGGCCGAGGCCAGCACCTCGACCTCCAGCGCACTCCAGGCACGGGCGGGGGCGGCATCGTCGAAGGCGATATGGCCCCACCAGCGCCCGTCGATCATCACCGGCACGATCAAGGTGGAGCGCACGCCGCAGGGTTCGCCCAGACCGGCGGCGGCACCGTGCACGGGCCGGCCGTGCATCAGTTCATGCACCCATTCGGTCAGCGTGTGGTCGGCGGCGGAACCCAGCATGGCGACCAGCCGAGCCGGATCGTCGCCGAGTCGCGGCACGCCGGGGGCGGTCCATTCGTGCAGGCAGGCCTGCGCGAAGCCGCCGCTTTCCAGCGCGTGCACCTGGTGCAGGCTGGCGCGGACCACGCCCATGGCGGTGCCCAGGCGGCGCAGCAGCTCCTCCATGCCGCTCAGCCAGTCGCCGTGGCCGATAAAGCGGCCGGCGGCGGCGATCATGGCGTCCAGCATGGCGGCGCGGCGCGTCAGGTCACCGTCCGAGCGGGTGGGCGTCGCTTCGGCCAGCAGCAGGCCCACGGGATCCGGCGGCGGAGCGGTCATGGCGAAGCGGTCATGCGGTTTCCCCCGTGCGCACCGATGCGCCGGTTCCTTTGTGTACGGGGGGTAGTGTTGCGAAATCCTTTACCGCACCGCACGGGCGGCAGCCGGGCACCTCCCCCGCGCGACGGCGGGGGAGGGCGGGCAGGTCACCTCAGCGCGTCGCCTGGGCGAGCGTCGGGAGGTTGGCGTTGGAGGCGGCGTGCTCCGGGCCAGTCAGGTGCAGGGCCAGCGACGGCTGCTTCCAGTCGAAGCTGTCGAAGGCGCCGCAGTTGCCGCACAGCCCCGCCCACGACGGCGTGACGGCGCCGCAGCTGGTGCAGGTCCAGGCCGGGTCGGCCGGGGCCGAGGCCGCCTGGATGAGCCAGGCGCGCGCCGCCTCCTCGTTGCCGTGCTCGGCACGCTCCAGGTCCGCCAGCAACTGGTAGACGCGGCGGGACGGCTGCAGCTCCTGCGCCTTGGTCAGGTGGTTGCGCGCCTCGCCCCACAGCTGCGCGTCCATGGCGGCGCGGGCCAGGGCGACGTGGCTCTCAACGCTGTTGGGCGTGTGGGCGTGCAGCTTCTCGAACAGCTTCACGCGGGCCAGCGGCTCGTAGTTGTCGAGGATCTCGCGGTAGACCTCGGCCAGCTCCGGGTGCGGCTGCTGGCGCCATGCCCGTTCGACCACCTTGGAAGCCTTCTTGGGATGGCCGCCGCGCAGCTGCAGCCGCGCCACCCGCACCGACGCCGGCACGTAGCCGGGCGCCAACTCGTAGGCTGCCTGCGCGTGGTAGAGCGCCGAGTCGGCGCGGCCGCGCCGTTCCGCCTCGAAGCTGCGCTCCATCAGCAAGGCCGCGCGGTGGCGGCGCCCTTCCTCCTGCGGCACGGCGCCGGCCTGCACGGCCGCCTGCAGCGTGCCCTCCGCCGCCGCCCACTCGCCGGCGCGGGCCTCAAGGTCATAGAGCGTGGCGAGCAGCCACGGCGTGTTGGGCTGCAGCTGCTGGGCGCGCCGGGCGAGCGCCAGCGCCTCCACCCGGTCGCCCTGCTTCAGCGCCTGCGTCAGCAGGCCGCGCAGGCCGAGGAAGGCGGTCTCCGGCCGTTCCAGCATGGCGTGGAAGTAGTGGCGGGCCGCCTTGTCGTCGCCCATCAGCTGGGCCGCCTGGGCGGACAGCAGCATGGTCAACGGCGGTTCGTTCAGCAGGCCGTCGGCCTTCTGCGCCATCTTCTTCGCCGTGGCGGCGTCGCCCGCGGCGACCGCCACCATGCCCTGCGTCAGCGCCTTGTAGCCGCGCTCACGCCGGCGCGAGCGGCTGTAGCGGCGGAAAGACCCCGGCGCGTTGCGGATGCCGCGCCAGACCTTGTAGAGCACCACGACGACGCCCAGCACCACCAGCAGCCCCAGCACGAACATGGCGATGGAGGTGTTGACGGCGTAGCCCAGCCACTCGAAGCTGACGTTGCCGGGGTTGTCGGCGAACCACAGCACGATCGCGATGACGACCGCGACCTTCGCCATGAACCATAGGGCGCGGATCATTGGCTGCCCTCCGGCTTGGCGCCGCCCGCGGCGGTGAGCGCCGCGATGGCGCGGCCGGTCAGCTGCTGCGAGGCCTGATTGGCGGCGAGGCGCGCCCTGGCGTCGGCCAGCCAGCCGCCGGCGGCCTGCGCGGCCGGGCCCTGCAGCTTCGACAGCTCCTCCACCGCGACGGCGAGGTTGCCCTGCTGCATCGCCGCCTCGGCGCGGGCCACGGTGGCCTGCGGCGTGTCGCCGACGATGCCGCCGCCCTGGCGGCGCACGGTCACCAGCGTGGACAGGGTGCCGGTCACCTGGTCGATCCAGTCGGACGCCTCGCCCTTCTGCGCCGCCTTGACGATGTCGTTGGCCAGCGGGTCGAAGCGTTCGGCCAGCTGCGCCTGGGTGGGGATACCCTTGGGCGCATAAGGTGCCACGGCGTCCAGCGAGGCCTTGACCTGCGCGTCACCGCCGGCCAGCGTCTGCACCGCCTGCAGCTCGCCCTGGAAGGGCTGGCTGCCGGCCAGCGCGCCGCGCAGCTGCCCGGCGGCCAGCACCAGCGCCTGCGCGTTGGCGGCGGCGTCGCGCCGGCCCTCCGCCTGCTTGGCCAAGCCGGCGACCTCCTGCTTCAGCGTGCTCACCTCCTGCGCGGCGGCGGCGTTGGCGCCCACCTTCTGCTCCAGCCCGGCGATGCGCTGGGCCAGCTGCTGTGCCTGCTGGGCGGCCTGCTCGCCGCCGGCGGCCTTCTGCTCAAGCGCCGCGAGGCGGTCGGTCAGGGCCTTCACCGCGTCGCCGTTGCCGGCGGCGGGGGCGGGCGTGCTGGCGACGCGCTGCTCCAGCGCCGTCACCTTGCCGGCCAGCGCCTGCAGGTCGGCCGAGGACGCGCCGTTGGCGGCGGTGCCATTGGCCGGGGCGGCGGGGCGCTGCTCCAGCTTGGCCACGCGGTCGGTGATCTGCTGGATCTGCGCGCGCAACGCGCCGTCGTTGGCCGGAGCGAAGGCGGTCGGGGTGTTTCCGCCCATCACGGCGGGTCCCCACCAGGGCTGGGTCAACGCGGCCGCGCCCACCAGCAGGGCCAGCAGCGACACGGCGGTGGCGAAGCCGGCGCCGCCGGACGTCTTCTCCACCGGGCGCGGCGGCAGGCTGTAGGTGCGGGCGCGCTCGTGCTCCCCGGCGTCCGGGGTGGCGGGCGTCTCGGGCGTGGCGGGCGGGGTGATGACCGGTGCCGATGCCGGCTCCGACGGGGCGGCCGTGGTCTCGGCGGCGTCGGTGGCCTTGCTGTCCACCACCTTATCCTCGGCCGGCTTGTCCTCCGCGGCGGGGGCGGTGCCGTGGCGGTCTTCGGCCGGGGTGGCGGCTTCCAGGTCGGCCTCGTCCAGGGTGATGCCGTGCTTGACGGCGGCGGCACGCAGGTCGGCGTGGCGTGACAGCGGGATGGCCCCGCGCTTCTTCCAGCCCTGCACGGTGGTCACCGGCATGTCGAGCTTGTGGGCCATGGGGCGGATGCCGCCGAAGCGTTCGATGATGCGTTCGGTGGCGGTGCCGCTGGGCGAGTGGTCGGACGGGTTCTGGCCGTTCGGGTCCGCCTCGGGGGTGTCGGAGCCTGGACGAGGGGTCATGCGGGTGTGCCTTCTTGGTCGCCTTTTATCGTTCCGGCGCCATCGGCGGGGGCTCGCCGTGGCGGCGGTGGGGAGCCCCGGTGCGTGCCTTCAGGGCAGCAGGGCGAGCAGGCTGTCCTGCTCCGGCCGATCGGCCACTCGTACGTGTCGCCAGGGCACCGGACCCATGTCGGACGTACGGACGGCGTCCGCGACCGCGGGGCTGAGGCAGAGCGCGTCGACCGTACGCAGGTGGTCGAGCAGCCCGGCTTCGCGTACCAACCTAACAAACGAACGGGCCGTACGGGGAGAAAAAATCAGCACCGCGTCGATCTGACCTTCGGCGAGCCGGCGTGCCGTACCGCTCCCCAGAACGGTGGAGGGACGGGCCTCGTACATGGCCTCCCGCCGCACGGAAAAGCCTTTCTCCGCCAGCATTCCGCCCAGGTCGCCGGCGACCGTCGTACCTGCGACATGAAGCAGCAGGCCCCCCTGCGGGTCGCAGCGTTCGTCCACCAGCGCCGCCAAGGCGTACACGTCGCCGGACGCGCTCTCCACGGATGCGAAGCCGGCCTCGCGCGCGGCGCGCGCGGTGGCGTCGCCGACGGCGTATGCCGGACGGTCAGTACGCCCTGTACGTCTGGTGAAAGCCCGTACGCCGTTTGCGCTGGTGAACAGCAGCGCCTGTACGTCGTCAAGCTCAGGCTCCGGCCCGTCGAGCCAGACCATGTCCAGCATCGGCTCGACGGCCGGAATGTGGCCCAGCGCGCTCAGGCGCCGGGCCAGCGGCTCGGCGTCCTCCGCCGGCCGCGTGATGAGCAGGCGCAGGGGCGCCCCACCCGTCACGGCAGGAAGAAGCCCGGCGGCAACTGCGCCTTGATCTCCGCCCCGGCGTCGGCGCCCATCGCCGCGGCCTCGGCGGCGGTGCCGGCGCGGCGTGCCGTGAACACCTGCCGGCCGTCCGGCGACAGCACCTTGGCGTCCAGCGTCAGTGTATCCCCGTCCAGGCGCGCCATCGCTGCGATCGGCGTGCGGCAGGAACCGTCCAACGCCGCCAGCAGCGCCCGCTCCGCCGTCACGCGCACCGCCGTCTCGGCGCAGTTCAGCGGCGCCAGCAGCGCCTGGGTGCGGTCGTCGTCGGAGCGGATCTCGATGCCGATGGCGCCCTGCGCCACGGCGGGCAGCATCACGTCGGGCTCCAGCACCGCGGTGATGCGCTCGGTCAGGCCCAGGCGGCGCAGGCCGGCCAGCGCCAGCAGGGTGGCGTCCACCTCGCCGGCGTCCAGCTTGGCAAGACGCGTCTGCACGTTGCCGCGCAGCGGCACCACCGTCAGGTCGGGCCGGCGCTCCAGGATCTGCGCCTGCCGGCGCAGGCCGGCGGTGCCGACCACGGACCCGGCGGGCAGGTCGTCCACGCCGTGGCCAGAGCGCGAGAAGAAGGCGTCGCGCACGTCCTCGCGCGGCAGCAGGGTGGAGATCTCCAGCCCGTCCGGCAGCCACGTGGGCACGTCCTTCATGGAGTGGACGGCAAGGTCGGCGCGGCCGTCCAGCAGCGCCTCCTCCAACTCCTTGGTGAACAGGCCCTTGCCGCCGGCCTCGGCCAGGGTGCGGTCGAGGATGCGGTCGCCCGTGGTCTTCAGGACCACGATCTCGATGGCGCCGGGGGCAGCCAGATGCGGGTGCGCCGCGGCGAGGCGGTCGCGGGTTTCGTGGGCCTGCGCCAGCGCCAACGGGCTGCCGCGCGTGCCGATGCGAAGCGGTGTCGTCATGGGCCGTTTCTATGCTCTTCGCCCCAGTTTGCAACCCCCAACCGTCCGCGCCTTGACCAAAATCAGGCGTCGTGCACCTTTGCGCACGGCGGAACAAGGAGTGGACCATGGTTCTGGGGCATGCGGTGCAGGGCGGCGGGGCGGAGCCGGTGATCGTGCTGCACGAATGGCTGGGCGATGGCGCCAACTGGGACCTGATGCGTCCTTACCTGGACGGCGGGCGCTCCACCTGGGTCTTCGCCGACCTGCGCGGCTACGGCCGCTCCAGGGGCATGGAGGGCGCGCACACGGTGGAGGAGGCCGCCGCCGACGCGCTGGCCCTGGCCGACGCGCTGGGCTTCCGGCGTTTCCACGTGGTCGGCCATTCCATGTCCGGCATGATCGGCCAGTACCTTGCGCTGACGGCGCCGGAGCGGGTGAAGTCCCTGGTCGCCGTCTGCCCCGTGCCGGCCTCCGGTTTCCCGGCCGACGCGGCGGCCAAGGCGCGCATGGCAGCGGTGCTGGACGACGACGAGGCGCTGCGCGCCGCCATCCGCCTGCGCACCGGCGACCGCTACACGGCCGGCTGGGTGGAGTTCAAGCTGGGCATCGCCCGGCGCGCGGCGACGCGGGAGGCGCAGCGCGGCTATCTCGACATGTTCACCGGTACGGACTTCTCGGCCGCGGCGGCTGGGCTCGCGACGCCGATCCTGGCGCTGCTGGGGGCGCACGACCTGCCGCTCTACCAGGAAGCCTCGGTGCGCGAGCGCTTCGGCGCCCTGTACCCGAACATGGAGGTGGCGGTGTGCCAGGAGGCCGGCCACTACCCCATGCTGGAATGCCCGCCGCTGACGGCGGCGCTGATCGAGCGGTTCGTGGGGGCGCAACCGAAGGGCCGACTCCACACTCTCCGGGCATCGCTTGCGGGACGATCTCACACACCTTCCGAGATCCTTCTGCGCGAAAGCCGGGAGGAGCGGTAACCGCCATATGTGTTCCGCAGTCGTTGGGCCGCGCTGACGCTTGGCCCCAACCTACCGAGGAGAGCACCTTGCCGCAGGTTGGTGCCAAGTGCCAGCGCGGCCCAACAGCGCGTCAGTGCCGCTCCGCCGTCACCACGATGCGCGCGCTGTCGACACCCCAGTCGGCGTCCTCGAAGTCGCCGGCGACGCGGGTGGGGGTGAACCCGGCCTCGGCCAGCATCAGTTCCAGCTCCCAGCGGAAGATTAGCCGCCAGTGGAAGGAGAAGTCGCAGATCGTCCGCTCCCCATCCGGCAGCAGCTCGTCGTACCAGCCGTAGACGCGCTGGCGCTGGTGCTCGTCCAGGCGGGTGTTGCGCGAGTTCTTGACGTAGGGATTGCCGGTCAACGGGTTGCGGCGCGCCTCCGACGGCACCGGCCGGTTGTCGGCCTCCAGCGCCAGCGTCAGCGGATTCATCACGTCCAGTGCCAGCCGGCCGCCGGGCGCCAGATGCGCCGCCACGCCGGCCAGCGTCCGCCGCTCCGCCTCGAAGTCTGCGATCAGCATCAGCACGTTGAAGGGCAACACCGCCAGCGCGAAGTCCCGCCGCGCCAGGGACAGCGCCGCCGCGTCCGCCTGTACCACCTCGACCCGGTCGCGGACCTCCGCCGGCTCGGCGGCCAGCTTGGCGCGCAGCTGCTCCAGCATGGCGGAGGAGGCGTCGACCGCCGTCACCGCCAGCCCCATGCGGGCCAGCGGGATGGTCAGCCGGCCGGTGCCGCAGCCGATTTCCAGCACCGGGCCGCCGGTCTGCGCCGCCTGCTCCTTATAAAAGGCGACGTCGCCCAGGATGCCGATGCGCGCCAGCCGCGTCACGTCCTCCGCGCGCGCCTCGCCGATCTCCAGCGACGGGTAGTCGCCGTCGTAGTAGAGGATCGAGCCGTCGCGGTCGGGGACATCCCTGTTCATCGCATCTCCCTTGCGGTCCAAGAGTCTATACCGGCGCGGCGCGACGGGCTAGTTTGGCGGCCATGATCATCCTTGGAATCGAAACCAGCTGCGACGAGACGGCCGCCGCCGTGGTCACCGACGCGCGCGCGATCCGCGCCGACGTCGTGCTCTCCCAGATCGCCGACCATACCCCCTACGGCGGCGTCGTGCCGGAGGTGGCGGCGCGCGCCCACCTGGAGCATCTGGACGGGCTGATCCGCCGCGCCATGGACGACGCCGGCATCGGCTTTTCCGACCTGGACGCGGTGGCGGCGACCGGCGGCCCCGGACTGATCGGCGGCGTCATCGTCGGCGTGATGACCGCCAAGGCCATCGCCGCCGCGCGCAACCTGCCCTTCATCGCCGTCAATCACCTGGAAGGGCATGCGCTCACCGCGCGGCTGACCGACGACGTGGCCTTTCCTTACCTGCTGCTGCTGGTGTCGGGCGGGCACTGCCAGCTGCTGGTGGTGGAGGGGGTGGGGACGTACCGGCGCCTGGGCACCACCATCGACGACGCGGTGGGCGAGGCGTTCGACAAGACGGCCAAGCTGATCGGCCTCGGCTACCCCGGCGGCCCGCAGGTGGAGAAGGCGGCCGCCGCGGCCACCAACCCGGATCGGTTCGAGCTGCCGCGGCCGATGGTCGGCCGGCCGGGCTGCGACTTCTCCTTCTCGGGGCTGAAGGCGGCGGTGCGCCGGCTGGTGGAGGAGTTGCCCAAGCCGCTGTCGGCGGCCGATCAGGCGGACCTCGCCGCGGCGTTCCAGAACACCGTGGCAGCCGTGATGGCGGATCGGGTCAGGCGCGCCATCCGCGCCTTCAAGGACGCACACCCGGAGGGATCCACCCTGGTGGTGGCCGGCGGCGTGGCGGCGAACAAGGTGCTGCGCGCCCGGCTGGACGAACTGGCGGCGAAGGAGGGAATGCGGTTCGTGGCGCCGCCGCTCCGGCTGTGCACCGACAACGCGGCGATGATCGCCTGGGCGGGGCTGGAACGGTTCCGGTTGGGCCAAAGCGACGGGCTGGACTTCGCGCCGCGCCCGCGCTGGCCGCTCGACCCCACCGCCAAGCCCGCCATCGGCCGGCCGGACGTGGGGTCGGGGGTAAAGGCGTAAGCGGTTGCGGGAAGGTCAGCGCAGTCCGAGGAAGGACAGGATTGCCAGGACGACCACGATGACGCCGATGATGTAGAAAATATTCATACTGCATCCTCCGGCTTGGTGGAGCGGCATTATTTCGCAAGGCCGCCCCTCCACTTGATGGGAGACGGACCAGGAAACGGCCGCCGGGCGGCAAAGGTTCCGGCGGCAAAAGGGGATGGTTCCCCGCACTTGCGGCCCGCCGCGCGCTGGCCTATCCATCTGCTCCGGACCTACGGCGGAGCGGGATTCATGAGCGGCACCTTCCAACGCATCGGCATCGTCGGCGGCGGCGCCTGGGGCACCGCGGTGGCGCTTGCGGCGTTGCGCGCCGGGCGCCGGGCGGTGCTCTGGGCGCGCGAGCCGGCGGTGGTCGAGGCCATCACGGCCACCCGCGAGAACCGCGATTACCTGCCGGGCGTGCCGCTGCCGCCAGAGCTGGAGGCCAGCAGCGACCTGGCGGCGCTGGGCGACTGCGACGCCGTGCTGCTGGTCGCCCCGGCGCAGCATCTGCGCGGCGTCTGCGCCCGCCTCGCCCCGCACCTGAAGCCCGGCGCCCCGGCGGTGATCTGCGCCAAGGGCATCGAGATCGAAACGCAGGACCTGATGAGCGACGCCGTGGCGGCGGCTCTGCCGGCCGGCACGCCCGTCGCCGTGCTGTCCGGCCCGACCTTCGCGGCGGAGGTGGCGCGCGGCCTGCCCACGGCGGTGACGCTGGCCTGCGCCGACACCGCGCTGGGCGCCCGGCTGGTCGAGGCGCTGGGCAGCCGCACGTTCCGCCCGTACTGGAGCGACGATCTGGTCGGCGCGCAGGTGGGCGGGGCGGTGAAGAACGTGCTGGCCATCGCCTGCGGCGTGGTGGTGGGGCGCCGGCTGGGCGACAACGCACGCGCCGCGCTGATCACCCGCGGCTTGGCCGAGATCACGCGCCTCGCCCTGCGCCTGGGCGGCCGGGCGGAGACGCTGATGGGCCTGTCGGGGCTGGGCGACCTGACGCTCACCTGCTCCAGCCTGCAGTCGCGCAACATGTCGCTGGGTGCCGCGCTGGGCGAGGGGCGCACGCTGGCCGACGTGCTGGGCGAGCGCCGCTCGGTGGCGGAGGGCGTCTACACCGCGCGCGCCGTGGTGGCCCTGGCCGCGCGCGTCGGCGTGGAAATGCCGATCTGCACGGCGGTGAACGCCATCCTCAACGAAGGGGCCGGCCTGGACGACACCATCCAGGCGCTGCTGGCCCGCCCGTTCCGCGAGGAGGGGCGGTGATGCGCGCGCTGGCACTCACCCTTCTCCTCCTGTGCGCGGCCGGCCCGGCGCGCGCGGCGTGGGAGAACCCGGCGGAGCTGCCGGGGCTGGGCGCGGTCGACCGGCGGGCACCCGTCGACGTCGGGCAGGACCCCTGGCGTTCGGTCGGCAAGGTGCAGACCAACCTGGGTGCCCGCTGCACCGGCGTGCTGGTCGGGCCGCGGCTGGTGCTGACGGCGGCGCACTGCCTGTTCAACCCGCGCACGCGGGCCATGCTGCCGGCGTCGTCGCTGCACGTGCTGTTCGGCTATCACCACGGCGAGTACCGCACCCACGCGACGGTCGAGCGCTACACCCATGATCCCGCCTTCGATGGCCGCAAGAATGTCGGCCATCTGCACGGCGACAACGCGCACGTGGACTGGGCGCTGCTGACGCTGGCGCCTCAGCCGAAGGTGGTGGAGCCGGTGCTGCCGCTGGCCGTCAAGCCAGCGCCCGCCGGCACGCCGCTGGCGCTGGGCGGCTTCAACCAGGACCGCTCGCACCAGTTGCTGGCCGACACCGCCTGCAAGGTGCTGGGCTGGGGCAACTTCCCGAACGGCGCGCCGATGATGCTGCACGACTGCTCGGCCACGCGCGGCACCAGCGGCGGCCCGATCCTGGCGAAGCGCGACGGACGGTGGGAGGTCATCGGCATCAACGTCGGCGCCTCCCCCAGGGCCAACATCGCCGTGCCCGCCGCCACCTTCACCGCCGAGGCCGCGAAGCCCTGACGGCTTGCGTAAGCATCCGGCGGCGGATATGTTCACGGCTGTCCTTACCTGATCGAGGAATGCCGTCATGTCCGCGCCCGAGCGCCGCCCGTCGTCCCTGCTGGCGCTGCTGCCCGTCGTCGCCGTCCGCCTGCGCCTGTTCGGCCAGGGCGGCGAGCCCGCCGGCCGGGCGGAGGCCAAACGCCGCCCGGCCTGAGCCGCCGTCGCCACGAAACACTGCGCCGTTGGCGCGCGTGCCGTTCCTTTGCGTGTATCGGGGGTGGTGAGGGGGCGCGCGTTCCCGCGCATCCCCACCTTCCGGTGCGGTGGCGTTTGCGCTAGGGTCGTCGCGCCCATAAGCCCAAGAGCCGATAAGAAGGAGGGGACACCGTGATCTTCATGTTCCACTGCAAGGACAAGCCCGGCGCGGCCGACGTGCGGGCGGCCAACCGCGCGGCGCACCTGGAGCACCTGGAAGGCGTCAAGGACCGCATCGTCGCCGGCGGCCCGCTGCTGAACGACGAGGGTACCGGCATGATCGGCAGCCTGCTGCTGGTCGAATGCGCCGACCGCGCCGACGCCGAGGCCTTCGCCGCCGCCGATCCCTACGCCAAGGCCGGCCTGTTCGAGTCCGTCGAGATCCGGCCGTGGCGCCGGGTGTTCCCGAAGGACTGAGGGGGTCCGGCATGGCCCGCTGGCTCGTCAAGTCGGAACCCGTCAAGTACGCGTGGGACCGCATGGTCGCCGACGGCCGCACCCATTGGGACGGCGTGCGCAACCACCAGGCGTCGAACAACCTGAAAGCCATGAAGCTGGGCGACCGCGCCTTCTTCTACCATTCCAACGAAGGGCTGGAGGTGGTCGGCGTGGTCGAGGTGGTGAAGGAGTACTACCCCGACCCTTCCGACGCGAACGGCCGGTTCGGCATGGTCGACGTGGCGCCGGTGATGCCGGTGAAGACGCCGGTCACGTTGAAGCGGATGAAGGCCGACCCGCTGCTGGAGAACATGGCTCTGGTCCGGCAGTCACGGCTGTCGGTGTGCCCGGTGACCGACGCCGAGTGGGCCCGCGTGTGCGAGCTGGCGGGGATCGAGGCGTAACGTGGTCTCCGGAAGGTTGGGCCGGCCGCAAGACGGCCCAACGCCGGACTTTTTCACTCCGCCGCTTCCGGCGCCATGACGGTGGCCTGGAAGTCCAGTGCCGCCTGGCGCATGCGGCGCGCCAGCGCGCGCACCTCGGCCGCCGCTTCGAGATAGCCGGTCTCGCCATCGGCATTGCCCTTGGGCAGGGCGCGGAACGTGGCGTCGATCACCATCAGGTTGGTTCGGTTGCTCATCTGGCTGAGCCGCCCGACCACGTCCCCGCCACCCGACGCGCCGCCGCCCGACTTGCCGTCCGCATTGGTCGTCCTGGACATGGTTCCCCCGTGGAGCCCTGGAATTCGTACGTGTGGGAACCCTAGGGTCCGCGCGGTTAAGGCCGGGTTAAGCACGTGGTGGGCGGTCGCATCGTCAGGCGGTGCGGCATTCCGCCGCACGCGCGGCCGGGCGGAGGGCGCCGCGCAAGATCCTTCCATTGCAGCGCAGCAAATCGAGCGCTCTCAGCCGTTTGGGTGTAGGTCGACGGTGCCTGTGTGACTTGTCGAGTTGCCGCCGAGTGTGGATAATGCCCGCCAAACGGGGCGGCGCCCGGCCGCCCCACAACGCCTCTCTAGGGCACGAATCAGAAGTTAGCGGGGGAATCGCAAAAAAATGACGGACAACACCTACTTTCCCGTGAAGCCCGAGGTTGCCAAAGCCGCCTGGGTGGACGAGGCCGCTTACGCTCGCATGTACGAGCAGTCGATCAACGACCCCGAAGGCTTCTGGGCCGAGCACGGCAAGCGCGTTGACTGGATCAAGCCGTACACCAAGGTGAAGGACGTCAGCTACACCGGCGACGTCCACATCAAGTGGTTCCACGACGGCACGCTGAACGTCTCCGCCAACTGCATCGATCGCCACCTGGCCAAGCGCGGCGACCAGACCGCCATCATCTTCGAAGGCGACGACCCCGGCGTCTCGAAGCACATCACCTACAAGGAACTGCACGAGCAGGTCTGCCGCCTCGCCAACGTTCTGAAGAAGAACGGCGTCAAGAAGGGCGACCGCGTCACCATCTACCTGCCGATGATCCCCGAGGCCGCCTACGCGATGCTGGCCTGCGCGCGCGTCGGCGCGGTCCACTCCATCGTGTTCGGTGGCTTCTCGCCGGACAGCCTGAAGGACCGCATCGTCGACTGCGACAGCCACTTCCTCATCACCTCGGACGAGGGCCTGCGCGGCGGCAAGAAGGTGCCGCTGAAAGCCAACGCCGACAAGGCCGTGGCGCAGGCGCCGGTGGTCAAGAACGTGCTGGTGGTCAAGCACACGGGCGGCGACGTGGCGTGGACCGCCGGCCGCGACCTCTGGTACCACGAGGAGATGGCCTCGGTCTCCGCCGACTGCCCGCCGGAGGAGATGAACGCGGAAGATCCGCTGTTCATCCTCTACACCTCGGGCTCGACCGGCAAGCCGAAGGGCGTGCTGCACACCACCGGCGGCTATCTCGTCTACGCGTCGATGACGCACCAGTACGTCTTCGACTACAAGGACGGCGACGTCTACTGGTGCACGGCCGACGTGGGCTGGGTGACGGGCCACAGCTACATCGTCTACGGCCCGCTCGCCAACGGCGCCACCACGCTGATGTTCGAAGGCGTGCCGACCTACCCGGACGTGTCGCGCTTCTGGCAGGTGATCGACAAGCACAAGGTCAACATCTTCTACACCGCCCCGACCGCCATCCGCTCGCTGATGCGCGAGGGCGAGGGCCCGGTGAAGAAGACCTCGCGCGCGTCGCTTCGCGTGCTGGGTTCGGTCGGCGAGCCGATCAACCCCGAGGCGTGGCTGTGGTACTACAACGTGGTGGGCGAGGGCCGCTGCCCGATCGTCGACACCTGGTGGCAGACGGAGACCGGCGGCATCCTGATCAGCCCGCTGATCGGCGCCATCGGCCTGAAGCCGGGTTCGGCCACCAAGCCGTTCTTCGGCGTGAAGCCGGTCGTCGTCGACAACGAGGGCCAGATCCTGGAAGGCGAGACCGAGGGCAACCTCTGCATCGCCGACAGCTGGCCGGGCCAGATGCGCACGGTGTTCGGCGACCACGAGCGCTTCGTGCAGACCTACTTCTCGACCTTCACCGGCTATTACTTCACCGGTGACGGCTGCCGCCGCGACGCCGACGGCTACTACTGGATCACCGGCCGCGTGGACGACGTGATCAACGTGTCCGGCCACCGCATGGGCACGGCCGAGGTGGAGAGCGCGCTGGTGGCGCACCCGAAGGTGGCCGAGGCCGCCGTGGTGGGCTACCCGCACGACCTCAAGGGCCAGGGCATCTACGCCTACGTCACGCTCAACGCCGGCGAAAACCCGTCGGAAGAGCTGCGCAAGGAGCTGGTGAACTGGGTCCGCAAGGAGATCGGCCCGATCGCCTCGCCGGACCTCATCCAGTGGGCGCCGGGCCTGCCGAAGACCCGTTCGGGCAAGATCATGCGCCGCATCCTGCGCAAGATCGCCGCGAACGAGCACGAAGCGCTGGGCGACACCTCGACGCTCGCCGACCCGACGGTCGTCACCGAGCTGGTCGAGAACCGCATGAACCGCGGCTGATCCTACCGGTCAGGCGTGTAAGCTACGGACCAGGGGCCTTCGGGCCCCTGGTTTCGTTTCGGGGTGCTGGACGTGTCGGGGTTCCGTTCTTACCTTGAGCGGCAAGGCCGTCACCACGGAGGCTGTCGATGGCGTTGGCGCTCACCGAGGATCAGAAGGAAGCGATCTGGTTCGTCCTGCGCCGGAACTTCGGTCCCGACGCACAGGTGTGGGTGTTCGGCTCGCGTGCCCGCGGTGACGACCAGGGGGATATCGATCTCTACGTCGAGGTGCCCGACGAGACGGACGATATCCTCATCAACAAGGCGCGGTCGCGGGAGCAGCTGGAAATCCTGCTGTACCGGAAGGTGGACATCATCGTCCGGCGCGTGAACAGCGAGAAGACCGCCTTCGATCGGAAGGCGAAACGGCTTGGAGTGCCGCTGGCCGCATGAGCGAACCGGAAGACCGCGAGATCGTCGTCGAGGAATGCCGGAACCTGATCAAGGCGGCGGGCCACCTTCGCTATTCCTACGAGGGGGTTTTGGAGCGCCTGCCGGCGGATCGGCAGCAATTCGCCGCCATGCCCAGCGGCGACCTTGAACGGCTCGACGCGCTCGCGATCCGTTTCGGCCGCTGCCAGGACATGGCGGCGTCGACCTTACGGTCCATCGCGACGTACCAGGACCTTGCGGTCGACAGCTTCCCGCGTTTGCTTGATGACCTTCGCCGCCACGGGCTGCGCATAGAGCCGGAAGACTGGAGCCGGATGCGCAAGCTTCGCAACACAGTCGTCCACGACTATCCCAAGCATGAGGACGAACTGGTCAATGCTTATGAGGATCTCATCAAGCTGACGCCCGCGCTGCTGTCCGCCGTGGAACAGATCCGCGCGTACGTCGCGGGTCCCCTTGACGTCGATCCCACCGACCGGGTGCCGTAGACCGGCTCCTTCATCCGACTCCTTCGTCCTAATCCTTCTTCTCTCCATCACTCCTGCCGCTGAGCGGCTCGCCCTTCAGGCCTGTTTCGCCTTTGGATGCGTCCGGGATGGTGCCGGAGCGGCCTTCCTTGGCGGTCTCGATGGCGTTCAACTGCTTGTCGGTGCGGCGCTCGCCCATGGTGGGGTCCTGGGCGCCGGTGCTGCCCAGCCAGGATTCGCCCTGGATCGCCGGCTTCTCGCCCAGATCGCTTTTCCCAGGGTCGCTTTTGCCCTTCTCCTTGGCCAGCGCCGTGGCGGCCAGGGAACCCAGAACCACCGCGGCGGCGATCAGCCCGCCCTGCCAGACGTTGCGCATGCGCTCTCCCTCCTCATCCGACGTGTGGCGGAGGAACGCGGCGCACGGCACCGGCGTTCCCCGGCCTCAGAAATCCACCTGGAACAGCGCCGGGGTGCGGCCGGCCACCGGCGGCGCCATGCGCGCGTCGAGCCGGCAGCGGTCGAGCGCCGCCGCCGGCAGCGGCTCGGCGTCCAGCGGGCCGAAGCCCACGGCGCAGCCGGACGTGGTGCGCAGGCAGTCCAGCGACAGCCGGACGGCAGGGACGGCGGCGCCCTCGATCCGCGCCGCGACGGCGCAGCCGCCCAGCACGAAGGCGCTCACCGTCAGACCGGCGTCCACCTCCGCAGCCGGCACCGGCGACGGCGCCGCCAGGGTGATCAGCAGGAGCGCCAACGGGACGCGCATGCCCCCTCCTCAATAGGACACGGTGACGACGATGCTGTCGGTGTAGCGGCCGGGGGCCGGGTACTGGCGGGCGAAGATCCGGCCGTAGACGTCGCTCTGCACCCAGGTGCCCAGCAGCGCCGTGCCGTAGGACACCGTCAGCTGGGAACTGCTGCCGGCCTCGCCCCACACCTGGGTCCGGGCGGCGTCGCTGTAGAGGTTGTAGAGCAGCCGCTCGCCGTCCAGGCGCATCTCGCGCGGATTGGTGCTGCCGGAACTGCCGGCCGACAGGCCGATGTCGTAGCTGACCAGGGCGGGCAGCACGCCGGTGCCGGCCAGCGAACAGCGCACGCGCACGGTCGCCACGTCGTCCAGCGGTGCTGCGGACAGCGGGTTGTAGTTGCCGAAGTTCAGGTTGCCGGTGTTGGCCGTGCAGACGCACAGCAGGCAGTCGGCCGCCGCCGGGACGGGGGAGAGGGCGGCCAATAGCAACAGCGTCCGCATCATCAAGGTGTGCATGCGTGTTCCCCCACATCCGGCATCGGGTCGGGCATCGGCTGGTTCGGGTCGATGCGGCCCAGCGTCACCGTGCAGCGCACCCCGTCCCATTCCACCGCCAGGGTGGTCCCGGTTCGCGCGCCGGGCACGAAGACGCGCCCCTCCTCCCCGGCGATCAGCGCGCCGTCCGGCTGGCGAGCCGCCAGACGCACGCCGGCCGGCAACGGCCGCCCGTCGGGCAGGCGGACGGTGACGAAGGCGCCGCCGCCGTCGCGCACCGCGAACTCCACCAGCGCCGTGCCGCGGTAGGCCGGCACCGCCATCACGTGGTCGCCCTGCACGGCGGCGGTCAGCGGCAGCTCGTCCACGTTGATGGAGATGCGGTTCTCCTGATAGGGCAGCAGGTCGGCGACCAGCGCCGTGCCGTCGGCGTCCAGCGCGCCCGCCGGGCGGTTGTGCGCGTACACCGTCAGCCCCTCGCGGCCGGGGATGCGCACGATGGCGCGGCCGGCGCGGCTCTTGCGGGCGGCATACAGCCCATTCTCCACGGCCACCAGGCTGCCGGCGGCACCCAGCCGCGCGGCGTTGCCGGCCGGCGTGCGCTCGGCGTCCAGCGTGGCGCCGCCGCGCGTGCCGTCCCAGGTCAGCCCGGCGCGCATCCGGCGGTCGGCGCCGGCCTCCACGCTGGCGTGGGCGCCCAGGCCGTATCCGTCGGCCGGGCGGTGCTGCGCCGACGCCACGGTGGTGACGCCCTGGCGGGTGCGCCGCACTTCCGCCCCGGCCAGCGTGTCGGGACCCAGCGGCACGGTGAGGAACAGCGCCAGCGTGGTGTCGCGCCCCCGCAGGTCGCGCAGCGCCGTGGTGCTGAGGAAGGCGCCGTCGAACAGCGGCACGCCGTAGGTGAGGGAGGCGACGCTGGACCGGTCCCCCGCCGCGAAGCGGACCGACGCCAGGGAGGCGGCGACGCTGCCCCATCCGTCACCCAAGCCCAGCGAGGCGGTGGCGGCGATGCGCTGCACGATGGGATTCGCGGTGCTGCGGCCCAGCTGGGCGAAGTTCCGGCTGCTGCGCTCGAACCCCACGCTGGCGCTGAAGCGCCCGCGGACGTAGCGGTAGCTGCCCGCCGCCAGCCAGCCGGTCGCCCCCTTGCCCCAGCTGCCGGCACCCGACAGCTCCACCTCGCCCAGGGGTGCGACGGCGGCGGCGACGCTGGCCCCGGCGGTGCGCCAGCCGCGCGCCGCCTCGCCCGCCAGTTCCACCGTGGTGCCGCCGCCGGTGCCATAGCGCCAGTGGCCGGCCGCGAAGGGCTCGCCGTAGGAAAAGCTTCGGCGTGCGTAGTCCCGGCGCAGCAGGCCGGCCTGGACGGCGAAGTCGCTGGCCCCGTCCGGCAGGACGCGCGGCGAGACCAGGAAGGGGGCGGACACCGCCGTCTGCCGTCCCAGCGCGTCGCGCACGATCACCTGCGCCTCGCCCGCCCCCGTGATCAGCGGCACGCCGTCCAGCGCGAAGGGGCCGGGCTCCACCCGCGTGCGGTAGCGCAGCACGTTGTCGACGTAGACCTCCACCGTCGACGGCAGCTCGGCCCGGCCCTGCAGCAGCGGGCCGGCGAAGCGCACGGCATTGGGCTGCAGGCTGTAGTCGCGGCCGACCTGCACGCCGCCGAAGCGCGCCGGGCGGCCCCACGACGGGGGCCGGGCGATGGCGTCGCCAACGACCCACCGTGTCGGCCCGTCCGGGTCGTCGTGCACGAAGGCGCTCTCCAGCCGCACCGGCGCCCGGCCGGAACGGTAGAGTGCCGACGAGGACAGCACGCCCCAATCGCCGGACACCCCGGCGTCGAACAGTCCGCCCAGCGTGCGCGTGCCGCGGTACGCCTCGGCCACCACGTCGTAGTCGAGGAAGGCGGAGAACACCTGCCGGCTCAGCACCGGCGCGCCGCCGGTGGCCGCCACCCGGCGGCGCTCCAGCCCGTCGTCGGTGACGTCCAGCAGCAGGCGCTGCCCCGGCCGGTCGATGCGCGCCGTCACGCCCGACGCACCGCTCAGCACCGCATAGGCCTTGCCGTGCCGCTCCGCACGGGCCAGCCGGGCGGTGTCCAGGCGCAGGTCGCCCAGTTCGTGCAGGGGTGCGAGAATCCGGCCGCCGTCCTCCTCGACCAGGAGGACGGCGCCGGTGTCGTAGCCGTTGAGGACCACGGCAAGGAGTTGCTCTTCCGCCGCGGCCGGGTGTGCGGATGCCAGGAAGGCCAGCGCGGCCACCCCGCTCAGAAGGGGGATCGCGCTGCACCGTCCGGCGCGCCGTCTTCGGGCGCGCTCAGCGGATGGGCACCGTCTCCCGGCTGGGTCCATGGCTGGTCTGCGCCTCGATGTCGATCGTCCGGGTGGATCCCGGTACGCGGTTGGCCTGCACCACGAACCGGCGGGTGGCGCCCGGCAGGACGTAGCCGCCCAGCCCCTCCAGCGGGCGCGGCGGCGCCCCGGCGGAACCGACGGACAGGGCGTGGATGCGCGCGTGCGCGGTGCCGGTGTTGCGCGCCTCCAGCACCAGGGCACCGCCCTCGCGCCGCGCCGCCCAGCCCAGCGCCGGGGCGGCGGAGCCGGCCGTGTTGACGAACACCGGCACGCCGACGCGCAGCAGCGTGCGCACCGCCTCGCCACGGTGGGCCGCCGGCTCCGGCAGTTCCTGGAGGAAGATCCGATAGGCGCCTTCGACGCCGCCGGCCGTGCGTTCGCCAGCCGTGCGCTCGACCAGGCCGACGCGCACCACCTGCTCGGCGCCCGGCGGCAGCTCGAACACCGGCGGCGAGGCCAGCACGGCGCGCGTCGGCTGGTAGGCATCGGCGCCGCCGTCCTGCGCCCAGGCGGCGGTACGCACCTCCACCGTCATGCGCTCGGCCCCGGTGTTGCGCACCTTCATGGTGGCCGACGGGCGCTCGGCCGCCAGGTCGATGCGCACGGGGTAGAGTTCCATCGACCCGGCCAGCGCGGGTGTTGCGTTGAAGAAGGCGACCAGGAGCGCAAAAGCCGTCATTCGCCGACGCATGCCCGCCTCCCTCAATAGGTCACGGTGACTTGGACGGTGTCGGTGTAGGCGCCGGCCGGCACGCTCTGCCCCGTGGGGATGCGGCCGTAGACGGTCAGCGTCTGGGCGCCACCGTTGCCGGTGCCGGCGACTGGTGCCGCGGCGTTCCACACGGTGGTCCGGCCGGAGTCCGAATAGAGTTCGTAGGCGAGGTAGTTGGACCCGTTCGCCATGCGCCGCGTGCTGCCCGACGCGTTGGCGCCGTCGTTCAGCGCCACGGAATAGCCGGTGCCGTTGCCGCAGGTGACGGTGACGGTGGTGGTCTGGTCGGTGTTGCCGGTGCCCGTGTAGCTTCCGAAGGCGAGGTTGGACGCCGACACGCTGCACGTCGCCACCACGGTGGCGGAAACGGTGAAGGTGGTGCTGGTGTTGGCCGCCCCGGCCGGCACGGCGGCCAGCCCGGCGAGACACGCCATACAGACGGATAAGGACGCTTTCCTCATCGCTCAGCCCCGCTCGCAATGGAGATGTCAGGCTCGTAATCACCAATGTGAGCGAAGGCGCCGCAGAAGATAACCTGAGAGATCGGAGTAGTGCCGTAAACAATGGGCAACCCCTTTGGCGCGCGGCGGCTTTGACCGAGGGCGTATGACCAGCGGCGGTTGCCGCTTTTCGGTGCAGTTGCCGCGCGGAGACTGTTGTGCCCGCATACATGCGAGGGGTAGGCGATGCGCATCCATCATATCAACTGCGGCACCATGTGCCCGGTCGGCGGCCGCCTGTTCGACGGCTACAGCCACGGCCTGACGGCGCACCTCGTGTGCCATTGCCTGCTGATCGAGACGGCGCGGGGGTTGGTCCTGGTCGACACCGGATTCGGCCTGCGCGATGTCCACCGGCCGCGCCCGCGCCTCAGCCCGTTCTTCCTGGCGCTGAACAACATCCAGCTGCGCGAGGAGGACACGGCGCGCCGGGCCGTCGAACGCCTGGGCTTCAAGGCCGAGGACGTGCGGCACATCGTCGTCACCCACCTGGACTTCGACCACGCCGGCGGCATCGAGGATTTCCCCAACGCCACGGTGCACCTCTACGCCCGCGAACTGCAGGCCGCGCGCGACGAGCGCACAGGCTTCATCGCCCGCAACCGCTATCGCCCCCGGCAGTGGGACGAGGGGGTGCGCTGGCATACCTACGAACCGGGCGGGGAGCCGTGGTTCGGCTTCGCCGCGGTGCGCGACCTGGAAGGGCTGCCGCCGGAGATCCTGCTGGTGCCGCTGGTCGGCCACACCCGGGGTCACTGCGGGGTGGCGGTGCAGGACGCCGGGGGCTGGCTGCTGCTGGCCGGCGACGCCTACTTCTTCCACGGCGAGATGGATCCGGCCCGCCCGCACTGCCCGCCGGGCCTGCGCGCCTACCAGCGGATGATGGAGGTGGACCGCGCCGCCCGCCTCGCCAACCAGGATCGCCTGCGCGACCTCGTCCGCCAGCACGCGGGCGCGGTGCGCGTGGTGTGTTCGCACGACAAGGTGGAACTGGAGCGGTGCGGCTGACCTATCGCAACGCCGCCACGTCGCACCAGGACCGGCGGCGTTCGCCGTGGTAGCGGCGGGCGAGGCCGGCGGTGAGCAGCGCCTCGGCCACGTCGGCGCCGGCGGCGGTGACCACACGGGCGCGCACGCGGCCGCCGTATTTGTCGTTCTGCACGTCCAGCAGGGTCACCCGGCCGTCGGCGACCAGGGCGCGCAGGCGATCGTGCGCCGCCTCGGCCAGCTGCTTTTCCTGTGGGCACTGGGCGCGCCGCTCCGGCGTGTCGATGCCGTCGACGCGCACGCGCGTCTCCACCGAATGGCCCAGCCAGACGGTGGCGCGCACCGACAGCGTGTCGCCGTCCACCACCTCCAGCACCTCCGCCGGGATCGGGCCGGGCAGGACCGCGCGCTCGGCCACGGCCGGGACGGCGGCGATCAGCAGGGCGGCGGCAAGCAGGGCCTTGGCAGGCAGGACGGGGCGCACGCGGGTCCCTCCACGCGGCGGGCAACAGCCCGGTTCACGCTTGGGATCCTATCCCTGCAACGGGAATGTATCAAGTATAAAATAGGTAAAAGGTCCTGCATGCGTATGTGTGCGGGGCCTATGGTCCTATCAAAAGTCGGTGCAGCGGCCCTTGTTCTCCCAGTCGCCGAAGCGCGTCGGCTCGGGACCCTGCGGGCCGCCGATCTCGCCGGGCATCTGCTCCGGCCCCTTCAGGGCGGGCTGTGGCTCGGTCTTGCCGGTCTTGCGGTCTTCCGTCTCGGGAAGGGTCTTCGTCTCGCTCATGGGTGCGTCCTCACGCCAGCGCAAGCGGCGCCGTGTCCTCTTGAACGGCGCGCGCGGGCAAGCCCATATCACCACCGATGCCCGGCGGGAAGCCCCGTCGGGGCACCCCACTCGGATGAACACGGGCTATGACCAGCTACCTGAAGACCTCCATCCTGCTTGCCGGGCTCACCGCGCTGTTCGCCGGCATGGGCTACCTGCTGGGCGGGCAGGGCGGCATGATGATCGCCTTCCTGATGGCGCTGGGCATGAACGTCTTCGCCTACTGGAACTCCGGCAACATGGTGCTGTCCATGTACGGCGCCCAGGAGGTGGACGCCCACACCGCCCCCGACTACTACGGCATCGTGCAGCAACTGGCGCAGCGCGCCGGCCTGCCCATGCCGCGCGTCTACATCATCCATTCCGACCAGCCCAACGCGTTCGCCACCGGCCGCAACCCGGAGAACGCGGCGGTCGCCGCCACCACCGGCCTCTTGAACATGCTGAGCGCGGAAGAGGTGGCCGGCGTCATGGCGCACGAGTTGGCGCACGTGAAGAACCGCGACACGCTGATCATGACGATCACCGCCACGGTGGCCGGCGCCATCTCCATGCTCGCCAACTTCGGGATGTTCTTCGGCGGTTCGCACGGCTCCGGCGAGGAAGGGCGGGGCGGCAGCCCGCTGGGCTGGGTGGGGGCGCTGCTGGTGGCGATCGTGGCGCCGATGGCGGCCATGGTCGTGCAGATGGCCATCAGCCGCACCCGCGAGTACGAGGCCGACCGCATCGGCGCCGAGATCTGCGGCCAGCCGCTGTGGCTGGCCAGCGCCTTGGAGCGCATCCACCAGGGTGTCGCTTATTACCGCGACCCGCAGGCCGAGGCGCACCCGGCCACCGCGCACCTGTTCATCGTCAACCCGCTGCACGGCGGCGGCATGGACAACCTGTTCTCCACGCACCCGAACGTGGAGAACCGCGTGGCGGCACTTCAGCAGATGGCCGGTTACGGCAGCTTCGGCGGCGGTTACCACCAGCCGCCGGCCAGCCCGTGGGGCGCCCCGCCGCGCGGCCCCTGGAACTGACCGGCATTTCAACGGATCGGCTCCGCGGCCAACCGTCGCCCCTTCCGGCGGTTGCAGCCGCGAACGGTTGCGACTACGCTCGCGTCTCCCGCCGGAAGGGGCGTATTGGGGGTCGAATGAGCGAGAACGCGAAGTACCGTCTGGTCACCCGGTCCGATTTCGACGGGCTGGTCTGCGCCGTGCTGCTGAAGGAGCTGGACCTTGTGGACGACATCAAGTTCGTCCATCCGAAGGACATGCAGGACGGCAAGGTGGAGATCACCGGCCGCGACATCACCACCAACCTGCCCTACGTGGAAGGCGCGCACCTCGTCTTCGACCATCATCTGTCGGAAACGATCCGCGTCGGCAAGAAGCCGAACCACATCATCCATCCCGAGGCACCCTCGGCGGCGCGCGTGGTCTACGACCATTTCGGCGGCGCGGCGCGCTTCCCGCGCGTGTCGGACGAGATGATGCGCGCCGTCGACCAGGCGGACAGCGCCCAGTACGGCCGTGACGACATCCTGGACCCGACCGGCTGGACGCTCCTGAACTTCCTGATGGACGCGCGCACGGGGCTGGGCCGCTTCCGCGACTTCCGCGTGTCGAACTACCAGCTGATGATGGAGCTGATCGATTACTGCCGCCAGCACACCATCGACCAGATCCTGGCGCTCCCCGACGTGAAGGAACGTGTCGACCTCTATATGCAGCACCGCGAGCCGTTCGTGGATCAGCTGAAGCGCTGCGCCACCGTGCACGGGAACGTCGTGGTGCTGGACCTGCGCAACGAGGAGACGATCTTCGCCGGCAACCGCTTCATGATCTACGCGCTGTTCCCGGAAACGAACGTGTCGATCCACGTTCTGTGGGGGCTGAAGCAGCAGAACACGGTGCTGGCCTGCGGCAAGTCGATCCTGAACCGCTCGTCGAAGACCAACATCGGCGCCCTGATGCTGGAGCACGGCGGCGGCGGCCACCACGCCGCCGGCACCTGCCAGGTCGACAACGACAAGGCCGAAGCGGTGCTGGCCGGCATCGTGGAGCGGATGCGGGCGGACGGGTAAGCGTCCCGACGTTGGGTTTTGCGGCTGGCGCCTCAACCCAACCTACGCTCCTTTAGATTCGTCATGCCCGGCCTTGTGCCGGGCATCCACGCGCTCCGACCAATCCCAGGAGCGTGGATGGCCGGGACTGGGCCCGGCCATGACGATTGTGGATGATTTTCAGTAGGTTGGGTTGAGGCTGAAGCCGAAAACCCAACGTCCGTCGCGAATCAGCTCTGCGGGGCCGGCCAGGGCACCTCGATGAAGAAGTGGTCGAGGTAGCGCTCGACGCGCATCTCGATCACCACGTCCGGTTTCTCCTGCAGGATGACGGCCGGGTTGACGGCGCCGCGATCGAAGACGGCTTCACGGAAGTGCTGGGCCAGGAACGGCACCATCGCGTCCATGAAGGAATCGTGGAACACCACCGCCTTCGGCAGGCGCTCGTCGTCGCGGCGGGTGCGGTAGAGCTGGCCGATCTGCATCGGCGGGCAGGCGCTGGCCTGCACCGTCAGCAGCGCCGCCCCGCCGGCGCAGCGCGCCGGGAACTCCTCCGTCCCGAACAGGCGCGGGGCCGCGTTCTCGATCAGCGGGACGGAGGCGATGGCGGACATGTCGCCGTAATAGGGGCCGCGCACCTCCTTCAGCCGGGCGCGCCCGATCGGCTCCACGCCGGGCAGCAGGGCGGCCAGCCGCTCGGTCAGCACGCGGTAGCCGACGAAGGCGCCGGTGGGCGACCAGTGGGTGTCTGTCTTGAAGTAGATCTGCGACTCCGCACGCGCCGCGCGCAGGGCCGGCGTCAGGTCGATCGGCAGGCCGGGGTCGAGGTGCGCCAGCGCCTGTTCCAGCCGCGTCGGGCCGGCGCGGTGCGCCGGCACGCCGTCGGGCAGCAGGTCGGGGTAGATGGTCTGCTTGTTGGGGGCGACGGCGGCGATGTAGCGGATGCCGCGCCGCTCCATCTCGGCCGCGCGGGCGCGCAGGATGGTCCGCCAGCGCTCCAGCGTCGCGGCGTCGACGCGCAGCTGGCCCATGGCGTCGTCGATGCCCGGCCCGTCCTTGGCCTTTTCCGAGCGGTAGAAGAACCAGCCATCCTTCCCTTGCAGGACCGATGGCACCAGCGCGCCGAACGCCGTCCAGCGCACCTGGTTGTAGGCGTCGCGCAGGCGCTGGCGCCAGGCGAACTGCTCCTCGAAGCGCTTGTCGATGTCGGCGAAGGGGCGTGGGCGACCATTGTCCAGCACCACGTCCGGGACGATGGCATGCTGGCGCGCCATGGGCAGCCACAGCCCGCCCAGGAAGACGGCGGCGAGCGCGACGGCGAAGACCTTGCGTGTCATAGGGGGACGGGGCAGGGGCGCGGCCATGGATCAGAACCGGAAGTAGATGAAGGGGTTGAAGCTGCCGGCGGTGAGCGACGCCGTGCTGGCCAGCATGATGGCGCCCAGCCCCGCCAGCCGCAGCGCCAGCCAGGGCGACAGCAGCAGCGGCCGCTCCGCCGTCGCACGCTCGATCCAGGCGTAGGCGCGCTCGGCCACGCGCAGGGAAGCAAGCGAGCCGACGGCGATCACTGCCAGCACCTCCGGGCTCACCGTGTCGATCGGCCAGGCAAGGCCGGTCGGCGCGCTGCCCAGCCCGGCCATGGCGCGCAGGTAATCCAGCGCGTGCCCCAGGCTGTCGGCGCGGAAGAACACCCAGCCGGCCAGCACCAGCGCCAGCGCGTAGGCGTGCTGCACCACGCGCGGCAGCGCCGCCACCAGCGCCCCCAGTCCCCAGCGCTCGGCCGCCAGGAAGAAGCCGTGCCACAGGCCCCAGACGATGAAGGTCCAGGCCGCGCCGTGCCAGAAGCCGCACAGCAGGAACACCACGAACAGGTTGAACGCCGTGCGCGCCGCCCCGCCGCGGCTGCCGCCCAGCGGGATGTAGAGGTAGTCGCGGAACCACGACGACAGCGAGATGTGCCAGCGCCGCCAGAAGTCCTGCAGGCTGGTCGCCGCGTAGGGGAAGTTGAAGTTTTCCAGGAAGTGGAAGCCGAGGATCCGCCCGATGCCGATCGCCATGTCGGAATAGGCGGAGAAGTCGAAGTAGATCTGCAGCGCGTAGCACACCGCCCCGTACCAGGCGAGGCCGGGGGTGAGCTGGTCCGCCGGCAAGGCGAACACCGCGTCGGCCGGCCCGGCGACGACGTTGGCGATCAGCACCTTCTTGCCCAGGCCCACGACGAAGCGCCCGATCCCCGACGCGACGTCGTCCAGCCGCGTCGCGCGCCGCCCGACCTCGCCCGCCACGTCGCGGTAGCGCACGATGGGCCCGGCGATCAACTGCGGGAACAGCGACTTGTACATGCCATAGGCGACGAACCCGCGCTGCGCCGGCACGTCGCCGCGGGCGATGTCGACCACGTAGGAGACGGCCTGGAAGGTGAAGAACGAGATGCCGATCGGCAGGTGGATGGGGTCGAGGTGCGGCAGCGCTCCGCCCAGGGCCAGGCTCAGGTTGTCCGCCAGGAAGTTGGCGTACTTGAACCACAGCAGCGCGCCGAGGTTCGCCGCGACCGCCCCGCCCAGCAGCCAGCGCCGCGCGGTGCCGGAAGCCCCCTGGATGAACAGCCCCGCCGCCCAGTTGAAGGCGATGGAGCCGAGCATGACCAGCACGTACCAGCTCTCGCCCCAGGCGTAGAACAGGATGCTTGCCGCGAACAGGAAGCCGTTGCGCAGCACCCGCGGCAGCAGGAAATACCCGGCCAGCACCAGCGGCAGGAAGAAATAGAGAAACGGCAGCGAACTGAAGACCATCCCCACACCCCCGAGTGCCCGGCCGACGGGCGAGCGCGGCGACACTACCGGCCCGCGTCCCGCCGTTCAACGAGGGCGTTCAACGGGGGCGTGCGGCCAATGGGACGTTCCGCCGCTTCCCCATCGACACCGCCCGTCCGTCGCGCTACATCCCCGGCATGACCGACGCTTCCCTGGCCGCCCGCGCGGTGGCGCTCGACCTCGTGCGCGAGGTGCTCCGCAAGTCCGTCCCGCTCGACGACGCCTTCGACGCCCATCCCGGCGTGGGCGCGCTGGAGCCGCGCGACCGCGGCTTCGTGCGCCTGCTGGTGTCCACGGTGCTGCGCCGGCTGGGGCAGATCGACGCGCTGATCGAGGGCAGCCTCGCCAAACCCGGCCTGCCCAAGGCCCTGGTGCACGACGTGCTGCGGCTGGGCACGGCCCAGCTCGTCTTCCTCGGCACGCCGGCGCACGCGGCGGTCGACACCTCGGTCGAGCTGGCGGCGGCGCGTGGGGCCGCCCCCTACAAGGGGCTGATCAACGCCGTGCTGCGCCGCCTGTCGCGCGAGGGCGTGGAACTGGCCAGGGCGCAGGACGCCGGCCGCCTCAACGCGCCGGACTGGCTGTGGCTGGCGTGGCGGCAGGCCTACGGCACCGGCCGCGCCCGCGGCATCGTCGAGGCGCACCTGACCGAGGCGCCGCTCGACGTCACCGTCAAGGAGAACCCCGCCGCCTGGGCCGCCCCGCTGGAGGCCACGCTGCTGCCCACCGGCACGCTGCGCCGCCCCTCCGGCGGCGCCATCACCGAGTTGCCGGGCTTCGCCGAGGGGGCGTGGTGGGTGCAGGACCTCGCCGCCTCGCTGCCGGCCAAGCTGATGGGGGATGTGAAGGGCAAGCGCGTCTACGACCTGTGCGCGGCCCCCGGCGGCAAGACGGCGCAGTTGTGCGCCATGGGGGCCGACGTGGTGGCGGTGGACCGCTCGGCCCGGCGGCTGGAGCGGGTGAAGGAGAACCTGTCGCGCCTGCACCTGACGGCCGAGCTGCTGGCCGCCGACGTCGCCGCCTGGGACCCCGGCGCGCCGGCCGACGCCGTCCTGCTGGACGCGCCCTGCACCGCCACCGGCGCCATTCGCCGCCACCCCGACGTGCAGCGCCTGAAGCAGCCGGACGACGTGGCGAAGCTGGCCCGCGCGCAGGGGCGGCTGCTGGCCCACGCGGTGGATCTGGTGAAGCCGGGCGGCACGCTGGTCTACTGCACCTGCTCCATCCAGCCGGAGGAGGGCGAGGCGCAGATCGACCGGCTGATCACCAAGGACGACCGCGTCGAGCGCGTGCCCGTCACGCCGGACGAGCTGGACGGCTTGGCCGAGCTGATCAACGACCGCGGCGAGGTGCGCTCGCTGCCCGGCATGCTGGCGGACCGGGGCGGCATCGACGGTTTCTTTGTGGCAAGACTGCGACGCCTGCCCTAAAGGTTTACCGCTCGCTTGCGGTGGACGCGCTGAATTGTTACCACACAGGTATGCCTTCCATCGTTCGCGCCCTCACCCTTTTCCGATGCCCGGCCGGCCCTGCCCGTCAAGAGGCGAGGTAGGCCCATGTCCGGCGTGCGCGATACCTTCGGGCGCTTCCGCGACGGCGTCGCCCAGATCGCTTTCGGCAACCCGATCTATTCGCTGACGCTGGGCGGCCGCGCGCCGACCGCGCTGTCGGTGGTGCCGCCCGACCCCTGGCCGGGCGACGCGGAGGCGGGGGCGGCGCTGTTGTCCGGCGCCTACCGCTTCGCCGGGCAGACGGTGAACGGTGATCCGAACGGCGAGCCGCCGTGGCACCCGGTGGGCGTGGCGCCCGCCTGGATGGACGCGCTGCACGGCTTCGAATGGATGCGCGACCTGCGCACGGCCGGCGGCGACGCCGCCCGGCGGCGGGCGCGCGCGCTGGTGCTGTCGTGGCTGGAGCGCAACGGCACCTGGAATGCGCAGACCTGGGCGCCGGACGTGCTGGGTGCCCGCATCGCCACCTGGATCGGCCTGCACGACTTCTTCTGTGCCAGCGCCGACGACGACTTCCGCGCCCGCGTGTTCGACAGCTTGGCCCGGCAGACCCGCCATCTGGCGCGCGTCACGCCCGGCACGCTGGAGGGGGCGGCGCTGCTGACCGCCATCAAGGGCCTGCTGTACGGCGGCCTGTGCCTGCCGGGCAGCGAGCGGGTGGTCGGCGACGCGCTGCGCCTGCTGGAACGCGAGCTGCCCCGCCAGATCCTGCCCGACGGCGGCCATGTGGAGCGCAGCCCCTCGGTGCAGATGCAGGTGCTGCGCCACCTGATCGACATCCGTGCCGTGCTGCGCGCCGCCCGCGCCGAGACGCCGGAGGCGCTGCAGCACGCCATCGACCGCATGACCCCGGCCCTGCGCTTCTTCCGCCACGGCGACGGCGGGCTGGCGCTGTTCAACGGCGGGCACGAGGAGGCGGGCTTCATCGACACCGTGCTGGCCCAGGCCGACGCCCGCGGCCGGCCGCTGAAGAGCGCGCCGCACACCGGGTTCGAGCGCCTGATTGCCGGCCGCACGCTGGTGCTGATGGATACGGGTTCGCCGCCGCCGCCCGGCCTGGACGCGCGCGCCCACGCCGGCACGCTGTCGCTGGAGGTGTCGGTCGGCAAGGAACGGCTGATCGTCAACTGCGGCAGCCACGCCTCGGGCAGCGGCCCGTGGCGCGCCGCGCTGGCCGCCACCGCCGCGCACTCCACCGTCGTGCTGGCCGAGACCAATTCGGCCGAGGTGCTGGAGGAGGGCGGGCTCGGCCGCCGCCCCGGCCATGTCGGCTGCGAGCGGCAGGAGGTCGAGGGCGCCGTCCTGGTGGTGGCGACGCACAACGGCTACGCCCGCGGCTTCGGCTACCTGCACCGCCGCCGCGTCTACCTGGCCGAAAACGGCGAGGACCTGCGCGGCGAGGACACGCTGGAACCGGTGCTGGGCGCCAACCCGGCGGCGCAGCCCTTCGTTCTGCGCTTCCACCTGCACCCGCAGGTGCAGGCGTCGGTGATCCACAACGGCCAGCAGGTGCTGCTGCGCCTGCCCAGCGGTGCCGGCTGGCGCCTGCACGCGGCCGGCGGGTTGCTGGAGCTGTCGGAGAGCATCTACGTCGGCAACGGCGACGAGCCGCGGCGCACCATGCAGGTCGTGGTGACCGGCCATGCCGACGCCAACGGCGCCACCGTCAAATGGGCCTTGCGCCGCGAGCGCAAGGGGGCGTAAATCCCCGGCGAATTTCCGGGTTGTCGGCGTGTACCCCCACCCCAACCCTCCCCCGCCGGGCGGGGGAGGGAGCTTGGCGTTTCTGCCCTCCCCCGCTCAGCGGAGGAGGGGGGCCGAGCGCAGCGAAGGGCGGGTGGGGGTAAGTGGCGCGGCCCGGCCGTGAACCGCAACCGCCAGGAACCCCGCCCATGACCCCCGACACCGTCCGCATCACCCGCGCCCTCATCTCCGTGTCCGACAAGACCGGGCTCGTGGCGCTTGGACAGGCGCTGGCGGCGCGCGGGGTGGAGATCCTGTCCACCGGCGGCTCGGCCCAGCGCCTCGCCGAGGCCGGCGTGCCGGTCAAGGAGGTCTCCGACCACACCGGCTTCCCGGAAATCATGGACGGCCGCGTCAAGACGCTGCACCCGCGCATCCACGGCGGCATCCTTGCGCGCCGCGATGTGCACGCCGACGCCATGGCCAAGCACGACATCCCGGCCATCGATCTGGTGGTTGTCAACCTCTACCCGTTCGAGGCCACCGTGGCGAAGGGGGCGGGCTTCGAGGACTGCGTCGAGAACATCGACATCGGCGGCCCCGGCATGATCCGCGCCGCCGCCAAGAACCACGACTTCGTCGCCGTGGTCACCGACCCCGAGGATTACGAGGAGCTGCTGGGCGAGCTGGAGCGCAACGACGGCGCCACCACGCTGGGCCTGCGCAAGAAGCTGGCCCAGCGCGCCTACGCCCGCACCGCCGCCTACGACGCCGCCATCTCGGCGTGGTTCGCCGGCCAGTTGGGCGAGACCTTCCCGCCGCGCCACGCCATCGCCGGCCAGCTCAGCCAGACGCTGCGCTATGGCGAGAACCCGCACCAGCAGGCGGCCTTCTACGTCACCGGCGAGAAGCGCCCGGGTGTGGCGACCGCCATCCAGCTCCAGGGCAAGGAGCTGTCGTACAACAACCTGAACGACACCGACGCCGCCTTCGAGCTGGTCGCCGAGTTCGAGCGTCCGGCCGTCGCCATCATCAAGCACGCCAACCCCTGCGGCGTGGCCGAGGGCGAGAGCCTGCTGGACGCCTACGCGCTGGCGCTGCGCTGCGACCCGGTCAGCGCCTTCGGCGGCATCATCGCGCTGAACCGCCCGCTGGACGCCGCGACGGCCGAGGAGATCTCCAAGCTGTTCGCCGAGGTGGTCATCGCCCCGGACGCCGACGACGCGGCGCGGGCCGTGCTGGCCACCAAGAAGAACCTGCGCGTGCTGCTGACCAAGGACATGCCCGACCCGGCCGCGCCGGGGATGATGATCAAGGCGCTGTCCGCCGGCTTCCTGCTGCAGAACCGCGACTCGGGCCGGGTCTCGGCGGCGGAGCTGAAGGTCGTCACCAAGCGCGCCCCCAGCGAGCAGGAGCTGAAGGACCTGCTGTTCGCCTTCCGCGTCGCCAAGCACGTGAAGTCGAACGCCATCGTCTACGCCAAGGACGGTGCGACCGCCGGCATCGGCGCCGGTCAGATGAGCCGCGTCGACTCGGCCCGCATCGCCGCCATCAAGGCGGCCGAGGCCTCCAAGGCGGCCGGCATCGCGGAGCCGCTGACCAAGGGTTCGGTGGTGGCGTCGGACGCCTTCTTCCCGTTCGCCGACGGCCTGCTGGCGGCGGCCGAGGCCGGCGTGACGGCGGTGATCCAGCCCGGCGGCTCGATCCGCGACAACGAGGTGATCGCCGCCGCCGACGAGAAGGGCCTCGCCATGGTCTTCACCGGCATGCGCCACTTCCGCCATTGACGTGTGGATCCCTCCCCTGCCTCCGGCGGGGGAGGGAAGCCCGCCGGAGGCGGGCAGGGTGGGGGCAAGGTGTAGCCGAGGATCAGCGGCCCGTAGGTTGGGTCTGGACCCAACGCATCTGCAACGCCAGGAATGTTGGGTTTTCGCGGGCGCTCAACCCAACCTACGCATTCCGGCGCATTCCGGCCGTTTACCGCCGGCCGAAGAACATCCGGGTGAACAGCGTCGCCATGTTCGGCGCGCGCGACGGCACGAGGTCGAAGTCGTAGCCCGCACCGCCCAACGTGTCGGCGCCCTCGCTCTCCTCCTCGCGCTCCTTGGCGGGGAAGGGCACCACCTGTCCCGACGCGGCGCGCCGCGTGTGCGGCGGCGTGGCGGGCGCGTTCTTGGACGCGCTCTTGGAATTGCGGGCCAGCGCCTCGTTGATGGAGGCGAACGCCTCGATGTCCTTGATGTGGAGCATGGCCCTTATCCTGCGCAGGTAACCCGGCGTCACGGTAGAGACTACCTATGTTGCACCGCAGCAAGGAATTGTCCAGTGGGAATAGGTGATCCGCGCTACCGCGTAGGGCGTAGCGGGTCGCGAACGCCCAGCATCAGCACGAACCCCACCGCAAAGAACACGAGGATGGAGGCCATGCCCGCGCGCTGGCTGGCGAACGCCTCCGTGGCGAAGCCCAGCGCCAGCGGGCCGAAGAAGCCGACCACCCGGCCGGACAGGCCGTAAAGGCCGAACATCTCGCCCTGCATGTGCTCGGGCGACAGGCGCGCCATCATCGACCGCCCGGCCGCCTGTGCCGGCCCGAAGAACAGCCCCAGCCCCAGCGCCAGCACCCAGAACGCCGTCTTGTCGGTGGCCAGGATCAGCGGGATGCCCGACACGATCAGCCCGGCCACGCTGATCAGGATGGTGCGCCGGGCGCCGAACCAGTCGTCGATCCAGGCGAAGCCGACGGCACCCAGCCCCGCGACCACGTTCAGCACGATGGCGAACAGCACGATCTCCTCGAAGCTCATGCCGAAGGTGCCGGCCGCGTAGATGCCGCCGAAGGCGGTGATCGTGTTGATGGCGTCGCGGTAGAAGGCCGACGCGATCAGGAAGCGGCCGATCTGCTTGTACTGGCGCGCGTGCTGGATGGTGCGCCACAGCGTCGCCAAGCCCTCACGCACCGCCCGGCCCAGTGGTGTGCCGGTGGAAGGCTCGTCCGGCACCCACAGGAACAGCGGCAGCGAGAACAGCCCGAACCACGCCGCCACCAGCAGCGCCGTGGCGCGTACGTTCTCCTGGTCCGCCGTGGAGAACAGGCCGAAGACGGGTGCCTCGTTCTTCACGAAGCCGAACAGCGCCACGATCAGGCAGGCCAGCCCGCCGAAATACCCCGTGCCCCAGCCCCAGCCCGACACCCGCCCGAACATGGACGGCGGCGCCACGGCGGGCAGGCTGGCATTGTAGAAGACGTTGGCCAATTCGAACGCGATGGTGCCCAGCGCCACGCAGACCAGGGCCAGCGCCATCGACGACGGGTCCGGCTTCACCCACCACAGCGCCGTGGTGAAGGCGACGGTGAGTGCCGTGAACAGCGCCAGCCAGGGCTTGCGCCGTCCGGTGTGGTCCGCGACCGCACCCAGCACCGGGCTGAGGATGGCGACGGCCAGCCCGGCGGCGGCCATGGCGCGGCTCCACGCCGCCGTCCCCAGCACCTCGTCCCGCGCCACGGCGCGGGTGAAGTAGACGGCGAAGACGAACGTTGTGATGACCGTGTTGTAGGCCGAGTTGGCCCAGTCGTAGAGGCACCACGCGGCGATGGCGCGGCGGTCGGGGGCGGTCATGCGGTGGAGGTCATTCGGCGGCGGGCGGGACCGCGGCGATCCGCGTGGGGATGAGCGCGTTGATGGTCGCGCGCTGCTCGTCCAGGCGCCCGTCGATGCGCGCCAGCATCTGGAGAACCTGCGTGAGGGTGTTCATGATGTCGGCCTGTCCCTTCTTCAGGGCGGTGACATCGTCCTTCATGGCCGTGACGTCGCTGGTCAGCGTGTTGACGTCGCGCTCGATCCGGCCGAGACGTTCTTCCATGCGGGCCTCCTGGTATCGGAGGTAGTCTAACCGATCGGGGATGCGCTTCCAACCGCATCCATCCGCGGCGCGCGCGTGTGCATTATAATCCCAGGCAGAACGCCGCCGGAGGTCATGCCCATGCCCAGAACCCTCATCCTCGCCCTGTCCGCCCTGCTGCTCGCATCGTGCATGGAGAGCAGGGCGCAGACGCCGCTGGCGGCGGCGCCACCGCCCGCTCCGTCCTTCGCGCCGGACAACCAGGTTGCCTGCGTGCAGGCCGGCGGGCGATGGGAGAAGGGCGGCATGCGCGGCCTGCCGATGTGCTTCCAGGACTACGCCGACGCCGGCGAGGCCTGCACCTCGGCCGCCGACTGTCAGGGCCGCTGCATCATCCAGGCCGACGGCAGCGGCCAATGCCAGAAGACGCGGCCGCAGTTCGGCTGCTTCCGCTATCTCGACCAACAGGGGCGGGTCATCGGCCTCTGCGCCGATTGACAGGTGCATCTCCCTCCCGCACGCTCAGGCAAAAATAGGGAGGGGAACGCCATGCAGACGGCGTCGCACGTGCTCGCCATCGACCAGGGCACGACGTCTACCCGCGCCATCCTGTTCGACCGCGACGCGCGGCCGGTCGCCTCGGCACAGCGGGAGCTGCGCCAGTTCTACCCCGCCGACGGCTGGGTGGAGCACGACGCCGAGGACATCTGGAACGACACCGTCGCCGTCATGCGCGCCGCCCTGGAGAAGGCGGGGCTGGACGCGAAGGCCGTCGCCGCCATCGGCATCACGAACCAGCGCGAGACCACCGTCCTGTGGGACCGCCGCACGGGCGAGCCGGTGCACAACGCCATCGTCTGGCAGGACCGCCGCACCGCCGACCTCTGCCGCCGCCTCGCCGCCGACGGGGCGGAGCCGATGGTGTGCGAGCGCACCGGCCTGCTGATCGATCCTTACTTCTCCGCCACCAAGCTGCGCTGGCTGCTCGACAACGTGCCCGGCGCGCGGGAGCGGGCGGAGCGCGGCGAGCTGGCCTTCGGCACGGTGGATTGCTTCCTGCTGTGGCGCCTGACCGGCGGCCGGGTGCACGCCACCGACGCCAGCAACGCGTCCCGCACGCTGCTGTTCGACATCCGCAAACAGGACTGGGACGACAACCTGCTGCGCCTGTTCGGCGTGCCGCGCGCGGTGCTGCCGCACGTGCTGGACAACGCCGCCGACTTCGGCGTGGCGGAGGCCGCGGTGCTGGGTGCCCGCATCCCCGTCACCGGCATGGCCGGCGACCAGCAGGCGGCCACGGTGGGGCAGGCGTGCTTCCAGCCGGGCATGATCAAGTCCACCTACGGCACCGGCTGCTTCGCGCTGCTCAACGTCGGCGACACCTTCGTGCCGTCGAAGCACCGCATGCTGACCACCGTCGCCTATCGCTTCGGCGGCAAACCGACCTACGCCATCGAGGGGTCGATCTTCGTGGCCGGCGCGGCGGTGCAGTGGCTGCGCGACGGGCTGCGCCTGATCCCCGACGCCGCCAGCAGCGAATACCACGCGCGCGAGCTGCCGGACACCGGCGGCGTCTATCTGGTGCCGGCCTTCACCGGTCTGGGCGCGCCGCACTGGGATCCGGACGCGCGCGGCGCCATCCTGGGCCTGACGCGCGACAGCGGGCTGGCGCACGTGGTGCGCGCGGCGCTCGAATCGGTGGGCTACCAGACCCGCGACCTGATGGAGGCGATGAGCACCGACGGCGGCACCGCGCCGGAGGCGCTGCGCGTCGACGGCGGCATGGTGGTCAACGACTGGGTCTGCCAGTTCCTGGCCGACATCCTGGGCGTGGCGGTGGAGCGCCCCGACGTTACGGAGACGACGGCGCTGGGTGCCGCCTACCTCGCCGGCATGCAGGCGGGCGTGTACGGCGGGCTGGACGCGATATCCGCCGCATGGCGCTGCCAGCGGCGGTTCGAGCCGCGCATGGACGCCGCCGTGCGTGACCGGCTCTACGCCGGCTGGCGGGCGGCGCTGGCGCGCGTGCGCACCCGCTGACGCTTCGTTACCAAAGCTTCACGCAAGCGACACACCCGCGAAACCGGGGCCGGCTAGGGAACCCCCGGACCTGAAAGAAAAGACAGGGAGATGGGACCGATGAGCAGCATGCGCATTCTGGCCGCTGGCACGGCGGTGGCGCTCGTGGCCGCCGCGAGTGCGGCGCACGCCCAGCAGAAGACGGTGGTGGAGTTCTGGCACGGCCTGCCGCAGCCGCTGGGCGGCCAGCTGGAGCAGCTGGTGCAGGACTTCAATAAGAGCCAGGACAAGGTGCAGGTCAACCCGACCTTCAAGGGCTCCTACCCCGAGACGATGCAGGCCGCCATCGCCGCCTTCCGCGCCGGCAACGCGCCGCACATCGTGCAGATGTTCGAGGTGGGCACCGCCACCATGATGGCCGCCGGCCCGGCCATCAAGCCGGTCTACAAGCTCCTGGAAGAGACGGGCACGGCGCTGGACCCCAGCGCCTACCTGCCGGCGGTGCGCGGCTATTACTCCACCGCCGACGGCAAGATGATGGCGCTGCCGTTCAACAGCTCGACCGCCGTCATGTTCTACAACAAGGACGCCTTCCAGAAGGCCGGCCTGGACCCGAACGCCCCGCCGCAGACCTGGCCGGCGCTGGTGGAGGCGGCGCGCAAGCTGAAGGCGGCCGGCATCGCCTGCCCCTACACCACCTCCTGGCCGACCTGGGTGCAGTTCGAGCAGTTCTCCGCCATCCACGACCTGCCGCTGGCCACGCAGGAAAACGGCTTCAAGGGCCTGAACGCCGAGCTGAAGATCAACAGCCCGTTGCACGTGAAACATCTGCAGACGCTGATCGACATGCACAAGGAGGGGCTGTTCAAGTACGCCGGCCGCGACACGGCGGCGGACGCCTTGTTCCCGTCGGGCGAATGCGCCATGCAGACGGCGTCGTCCGGCCTGCGCCTGCGCATCTCGCGCGAGGCGAAGTTCGCCTGGGCCGCGGCCATGCTGCCCTACTGGCCGGAGGCTGCGGGTGCGCCGAAGAACGGCGTGATCGGCGGTGCGGCGTTCTGGGTGATGACCTCGCCCAAGCGCACGGCCGACGAATACAAGGCGGTGGCCGAGTTCTTCCGCCACCTCGCCCAGCCCTCGGTGGACGCCAAGTGGCACATGGACACCGGCTATCTCCCCGTCACCTTCCAGGGCTTCGAGCAGGCCAAGGCGGCCGGCTTCTATGAGAAGAACCCGGGGGCGGACGTGCCGTACCAGCAGATCACCCGGTCGGCGGTGACTGTGAACTCCCGCGGGTTCCGCCTGGGCAACCTGCCGGAGATCCGCAACATCATCCAGGAGGAGATGGAGAAGGCCTTCCAGGGCCAGCAGTCCGCCCAGCAGGCCCTCGACGCCGCCGTCCAGCGCGGCAACGCCGTGCTGCGCACCTTCGAACGCGCCAACAGGGGGTGAGTGAACATCCCTCCCCCGCCTCCGGCGGGGGAGGGAAGCCCGCATACGCGGGCAGGGTGGGGGCAGCGGCCTTTCCGAGTATCCATGCGTAGGTTGGGTTGAGCGCCAGCGAAAACCCAACGTGTTCGCGGTGCGCAGGGTGTTGGGTCTCGACCCAACCTACGCCGGCACGCCGCTGATCCTCGGACAGGCCGCTGCCCCCAACCTCCCAAGCTTCGCTTGGGTCCCCCCTCCCCCGCCGGAGGCGGGGGAGGGGCTTGGAACGCAAGGATCCCCATGCAGCGCCGCGTCGTGTTCGGCAACCGCCTCCTTCCTTACCTGCTGCTGGCGCCGCAGGTGGCGGTGACGCTCGTCTTCTTCCACTGGCCGGCGGCGCAGGCGGTCGAGCAGTCGATGCTGTTGCAGGACGCCTTCGGCCTGCGCCAGCAGTTCGTGTGGTTCGAGAACTTCGAGGCGGTGCTGGCCGATCCCAACTACCGGCACACGGTGTGGGTCACCGCGATCTTCAGCGCGGCGGTCACCGCGCTGTCCATGACGCTGGCGCTGCTGTTCGCCGTGCTGGCCGACGCCGGCATCCGCGGGCGCAACCTCTACAAGACGCTGCTGATCTGGCCCTACGCGCTGGCCCCGGCGGTGGCGGCGGTGCTGTGGGTGTTCATCGTCCACCCGGACATCGGCGTGCTGGGACGGGCGCTGAACGCGTGGGGCATCGCCTGGGATTATCGGCTGAACGACAACCAGGCGCTGCTGATGGTCATCCTGGCGGCGGCGTGGAAGCAGGTGTCGTACAACTTCATCTTCTTCCTGGCCGGGCTGCAGGCGATCCCGCGCTCGCTCTTGGAGGCGGCGGCCATCGACGGGGCAGGGTCGGGCCGGCGGTTCTGGACCATCACCTTCCCGCTCCTGTCGCCGACCACCTTTTTCCTGCTGGTGGTGAACGTGGTCTACGCCTTCTTCGAGACGTTCGGCGTCATCCACGCCATGACCAGGGGCGGGCCGGGCAAGGCGACGGAGACACTGATCTACCGCGTGTACGTCGACGGGGTGATCAACAACGACCTCGGCGGCTCCTCCGCGCAGTCGGTGATCCTGATGCTGGTGGTGGTGGCGCTGACGGCGCTGCAGTTCCGCTTCATCGAGCGCAAGGTGCATTACGCATGACGGCCCGGCGCTTGATCGACCTCGTGCCGCACCTCGTGCTGATCCTGGGCGTGCTGATCTTCGCCTTTCCCATCTACATGACGCTGATCGGCTCCACCTGGGACGCGGCGACCATCGCGCGCGGCAACCTGCCGCTGACGCCGGGCGGCGAGGCGGCGGCCAACTACGCCGCGGCGTGGAGCGAGGGGCGGGGCGAGCGCGTCACCGGCACGCCGGTCCGCGTCATGATGGTCAACAGCCTGATCATGGCGCTGTCCATCGCCGTGGGGAAGATCGCCATCTCCATCCTGTCGGCCTACGCGGTGGCGTTCTTCCGCTTCCCGGGCCGCATGCTGTTCTTCTGGATGATCTTCGTCACGCTGATGCTGCCGGTGGAGGTGCGCATCATCCCCACCTACAAGGTGGTGGCGGATTTAGGATTGATCGACACCTACGCCGGGCTGACCATCCCGCTGATCGCGTCCGCCACCGCCACGCTGCTGTTCCGCCAGTTCTTCCTGACCATCCCGGACGAGCTGGTGGAGGCCGCCAAGATCGACGGCGCCGGGCCGGTGCGCTTCTTCTTCGACGTGCTGCTGCCGCTGTCGCGCACCAACATCGCGGCCCTCTTCGTCATCCTGTTCATCTACGGCTGGAACCAGTACCTGTGGCCGCTGCTGGTCACCTCCAGCCGCGAGATGCAGACCATGGTCATCGGCATCACGCAGATGATCGGCACCGGCGAGAGCGCCACCGACTGGAACATCATCATGGCGACCACGGTGCTGGCGCTGCTGCCGCCGGTGGCGGTGGTGGTGGCGATGCAGCGCTGGTTCGTCAAAGGCCTCGTGGACAGCGAGAAGTAATCCATGGCGACGGTCGATCTGCGCGGCGTGCGCAAGTCCTACGGCAGCGTCCAGGCGATCCAGGGGATCGACCTCGCGGTGGCGGATGGGGAGTTCCTGGTGATGCTCGGCCCGTCGGGGTGCGGCAAGTCCACGCTGCTGCGCATGGTGGCCGGGCTGGAGGCGATCACCGGCGGCGAGGTCGCCATCGGCGGGCGCGTGGTCAACGGTCTGGAGCCCAAGGACCGCGACATCGCCATGGTGTTCCAGAACTACGCGCTCTACCCGCACATGAGCGTGTACGACAACATGGCCTACGGCCTGAAGATCCGCGGGCTGCCGAAGGCGGAGATCCGCGCGCGCGTCGCCAAGGCCGCCGAAATCCTGGAACTGGGCGCGCTGCTGGAGCGCCGGCCCAGCCAGCTGTCGGGCGGCCAGCGCCAGCGCGTCGCCATGGGCCGCGCCATCGTGCGCGAACCCGCCGTCTTCCTGTTCGACGAGCCGCTGTCCAACCTGGACGCCAAGCTGCGCATGCAGATGCGCGTGGAGATCAAGCGCCTGCAGGACCGCCTGCGCATCACCAGCCTCTACGTCACCCACGACCAGGTGGAGGCGATGACGCTGGCCGACCGCATCATGGTGATGAACCACGGTATCGCCGAGCAGGTCGGCACGCCGCTGGAGGTCTACCAGCGCCCGGCCAGCCTGTTCGTCGCCGGCTTCATCGGCGCCCCGCCGATGAACGTGGTGGACGCGCGCGTGGCTGAGGACGGCGCGGCCGTGGTGCTGTCCGGCGGCGAGCGCCTCACCCTGCCGCGCCCGTATGCGGACCACGCCGGCCGCCCGGTGAAGCTGGGCGTCCGGCCGGAACACCTGCGGCCGGACGCGGACGGCGCCCTATCCTTACATGTGGAGCTTGTCGAGGCGCTGGGCGCCGACACGGTGGTGCATGGCCGCCTGTCCGGCGGCGCGGTGCTGCTGGCCCGCCTGCCCGGCCTGCCGACCTGCCGGGTGGGCGACACGGTCGCCCTGGCGGCCGAGCCCGACGCGCTGCACCTGTTCGAGGCGGAGACGGGGCGACGGATCGACTCGTAGGCGGCCGATTCTCGCAGTAGAATGGTCGGAAATACCGGAGGGAGAGACCGACGACCATGACCACGAATCCGATTCCCCCCTTCCACCTCGCCTTCCCCGTCCGCGACAAGGAGGAGGCGCGGGCGTTCTACGCCGGGCTTCTGGGCTGCCAAGTCGGGCGGGAGAGCGACCGGTGGATCGACTTCAACCTGTACGGCCACCAGATCGTCGCCCACGTCTCGGAGGAGGCGGGGGCCAAGGCCACCAACCCGGTGGACGGCGAGGACGTGCCGGCCAGCCACTTCGGCGTCATCCTCGGCTGGGACGACTGGCACAGGCTCGCCGATTCGCTGAAGGCGGCGGGTGTGAAGTTCCTGATCGAGCCGCAGATCCGCTTCAAGGGTCAGGTCGGCGAGCAGGCGACCATGTTCTTCCTCGACCCCAGCGGCAACGCGCTGGAGTTCAAGAGCTTCCAGGACATGAGCCAGATCTTCGCGCGTTGAAAACCCTCTCCCGCCCCGGGAGAGGGTGACGCCGAAGGCGTCGGGTGAGGGTAAAGCCAAGGATCCTTGCGCTTACCCCCCACCCTAACCCTCCCCCGGGGCGGGGGAGGGAACGCTCACTTCGCGATCACGCCGCAGGCGATGCGGTTGCCGGAGTTGCCGGCGGGGTCGGTGGCGTAGTCGTCGACGCCGGCGTGCACGATCAGGGACGCGCCGTCGGCGTCGAACACGTTGCTCGGGCCGTCGGTCAGGGACACCCGGTGGGTCATCATCTCGAACCGCGCGTGGCCGCGCTCGTCCACGAAGAAGTTCGGCAGGTCGCCGGCGTGCATTTCGGCCGCACCCATGCCGTGCTTGGCGTTGGTGGGGTTGAAGTGGCCGCCGGCGGCGGCGAAGTCGGGCTCGCACTTGCCGACGGCGTGGATGTGGACGGCGTGCCAGCCGGGGGCGACGTTGTCCAACTCGCCGCGAATCACCACGCCGTGCGGGTGCTGCTGCAGGGTGACGGTGCCCAGCGCCTTGCCCTGCGCGTCCTTCATGGCGGCCTTGGCGGTGGCGGGCGTCTGCGCCGCGGCGGTGCCGACTCCAAGCAGGAGGACGGCGGCGGCACAGGCGATAATGGTGCGTGTCATGATGGCTCACTCCCTGACGTGCGCCGCGTCGTTGCGCGGCCCCGCAACAGTCGGCTACGGAAATCGTGGCGCGTCAACGTCGCTCATGGATATAGATGCGGCATTGGGCCGCGTGATCGCTGGACAGGGATGCACCCGGTTTGCACTATGATCGGCCATGATAAAGACAAAGGGAGTGTGACGGGCATGGCATCGCGGCTTGAGACGCTGTGTCAGGAAAAAGGACTGAAGATGACCGGCCAGCGCCGTGTCATCTCCAAGGTCCTGTCGGAAGCCGAGGATCACCTCGACGTGGAGGAGGTGCACCGGCGCGCCGTGCGAATCGACCCGCGGATCTCCATCGCCACCGTCTACCGCACCATGCGCCTGCTGGAGGATGCGGACGTGGTCGAGAAGGTGGATTTCGGTGACGGGCGCGCCCGGTACGAGGAAAAGCGCGGCATCCACCACGACCACCTGATCGACACCAGCACCGGCCGGGTGATCGAGTTCACCAACCCCGAGCTGGAGGCCATGAAGGAGCGCATCGCCCGCGAACTCGGCTACCGGATCGTTGGCCACCGGCTGGAGATCTACGGCGTGCCGTTGCGCGATGACGACGCCAAGGGGGTATGACATCCCCCGCCGCGCTTGCGACTCCGGCTTGCCGGGTTTAGATTAGCGTCTAAACGGAACGGCCGCGTTTGGCGGCATGGTGTGGACGGCCATCATGATCGCGGAGAAGCTGCTTCAGGCGGCCAGCGCGTTGGAGGATGCGGGCGTCCCCCAGGACGTGCTGGGCCGGCTGTACGAATCCTTCGCGCAAGCCGCGCTGATCCAGGCCGGCGTGTCGGTCGACCTGATGGGGCTGTGCGGCTTCGACAACCCGGCGGCCCATTTCCCGCCGCAGGGCATCGGCCGCTGGCGCCGCGCGCCGGGGCAGGCGCTGCGCCTGGGCTTCTCGGACGACCCGTAGGCTTTCAGGCTCAGCGCTTCGTCACGCGCTCCAGCAGGTATTCGGCGGAGAACTCCTCCACCTTCATCGGGCGGTCGAACTGCGGCGGCTTCTCGGTGTTGTCGATGCCGCTGGCCATGTAGCGCCCGCCGGGAATGTCGAAGGTGAACTCCATGGTCGGCAGGAACGCCGGCACGTGGGACATCTGGATGCCGTGCGCCTCGGCATAACGCACCAGTTCGCCCGCGTCGTTGTAGTGGTCGGCCATGACGATCTGCCAGGAATCCTCGTCGATGTAGTAGACGCGGCGCGGCAGGCCGTGGCGCAGGCCGCGCTTCAGCGTCGCCTCCACCACCCACACGCGGTGCAGCTCGTAACGCAGGAAGGCCGGGTTGGGGTGCGACGCCCACAACAGGTCCGGCAGCACGAGTCCCGCGCCGTTCAGCCGGTAGGCGTTGTAGGGCACGTACATCTCGCGCCGGCCGGCCAGGTTGAAGTCGAACCGGTCCATCATGCCGCTGAACATGTCGCGCATGTCGGCGGTGCGGATGCCGTTCGTTGCCGGGTCCAGCGTGTCGTAGGCGTAGTCGGGCGCGCGCAGCACGCGCGGCTCCCCCGGCGGGCGGTACCAGCCGGCGAAGGGACGGCGCAGCGGGTCCAGAGACAGGTGCAGCAGCAGCGTGCCGCCCGCCACCTCGCGCGGCTTCACCCCGACCCGGCGGTAGTAGCGGCCGATGGCGTCGCCCATGCCGGCGGCATAGGGCGACAGCGTCTCCTCCCGGTACATGGTGACGGTGGCGTTGCCGTGCTCGTCCGGCACGGCGATGCCGTCGAAGCGGGTCAGCGTGTCGCCGCGCCAGCGCAGCACGTGGTTCCACATCGCCTGCGCGCCGTTCTTCGGGATGGGGAAGGGGATGCCGACGCGGGCGTCGCGCACCCCCAGCCCGTTTTCGATCGGCGTCGCGCGGCGGCTGTTGGCGATGGTCTCGTCGTAGACGCGCTGCGGCAGGGCGGCGGTGCGGCGCGTCAGGTAGACGGGGATTTCAAAGGAGTTGGGGTACTTGCGCAGCAACGCCTTCAGCCCGCCGGACAGGCGGATGGCGAAGCGGTCCAACTCCTGCGCCTGCACGGTGAACCAGCGCGTGTCGTCGACGAAGGGGTCGGGGTGCGGCTGGCCGGGCACGTAGTCCTTGGGCGGCACCGTCAGTCCGCCGGTCCAGGCCGGGATGGTGCGCGGCCCGTTGGCGGCGCGGATGGCGCCCAGCGGCGTCAGTTCCCCCTCCAGTGGTGACGGCGGGGGAGGGGACGGGGGCGGCGCCTCCGCGGCGGACGCGGCGGTGGCGAGTGCCGCGCCCAGCAGCAGGCCGGCGAGGAGGGGGCGGAACCGCCGCATGCGCGTCACTCCTTGCTCAAGAACCGGACTCAGTACCCGGCGTGGTCGACGTAGTGCGGCTCCGGCCGGCGGTGCAGGTCTTCGTAATGCACCAGCACCGGCTTGCCCAGGGGCACCGGCTGGCCGTCGCGCCACGTCCACTCGCCGCGGTCGCAGTCGGCGGCGCGGACGTAGCCGTTGATGTACAGCCGCCGGTCGTGCGCCGAGCGGTTGGCGGCCGAGCCGTGGATGGTGTAGGGGCTCCAGAACGCCACGTCGCCCGGTTCCAGCACGAGGTCGACCAGCTTCGCCGGATCCAGGCCCAGGCGCTCCAGCGCCTCCTCCGCGATGCCGGTGCCCAGGATGTTGGCGCGTGGTGCCAGATCGAGTTCGCCCAGGAGGTGGCTGCCGGGGTAGAGGCGCATGGCGCCGCTTTCCGCCGTGTGCGGGTCCACGGCGATTCCCGTCTGCACGTAGGAGGTGGCGAGGTTGCGGAACGCCTCGCGCGGGCGGCGGAAGCGGCTGTCCTGGTGGAAAGCGTAGTCGCCGCCTTTCGCCCCCGGCGGCTTCCAGTGCAGCTGGTTGATGATCTGCTTGACGTCGCGGCCCAGCAGCGGCTCGACCAGATGGAACAGTCGCGTGTCCAGCCGCACGGCGTTCAGCACGGCATCGCCGTAGGACGGCCACTGCACCATGCGCACGGTGTGGCCGATGCCTGGATCCTCGGCGACGCGGACGTGGAAGTTGCCGTGCCGGAAGCTGCGCGGGTGGCGCAGCCCGTCGGCGTACTGGCGGTCGAAGGCGGCGGCGAGATTCGCCGCCTCGCCGGGCGAGAACACGCCGCGCGCGACGGCGTAACCGTCGCGGCGGCAGGCTTCGGCGATATCGGCGGCGATGGCGGCGGGATCGCAGGGCGGCAGGGCCATGGTGGCGCGGGTCCGAGTGGGGACGGTTCCCGCCATTGTCGCCGAACCGGCGGTACGTTCAACCCCGCCGGCCGTGACAAGCGACATGGATGACAAGCGACATGGGGAACGAACGCTTCAGACGACGCGGTCGCCCACCGGCAGGTTCAGGCCCTGGTAGAGGCGCGACAGCGGCATCTCCAGCGCCACGGTGTCCAGGCGCAGCGTCTCGTCGCCGATCAGCACCTCCGGCCGCTCCGGCCACAGCCCGCCGGCGTCGCGGCGGTGCAGCTCCGCGCGCATGGACAGGCTGTCGAGAAACAGGATCTCCCGCACCGACGGCATGGCGGCGTAGACGTGCAGCTTGGCGCGCTGCTTCGCCTCCTCGGTCGGCGACAGGATCTCGACCGGCAGGATGGGCGCTTCCAGGTAAGGAATGCCTTCGTCGAAGGGCTCGCACGTCACCGCAAGGTCGGCGACGCGGTCGTTGTGCGTCGGGTCGAAGTGCGGGCGGATGCCCGCTTCCGTGACCGGCTGGCAGGCGGTGCCGTCCAGGGCGTTGCCGATGTGGCGCGCCAGCGCGCTCTGGATTGCGCCGTGGGCGCGGCTCGGGTGCGCCTGGGCGACGACTTCCCCGTCCACCAGCTCGTACCGGGTGTCGTCGTCGAACGCCATCGCCAGGAAGTCGTCGATGGTCACCAGCAGGGTCTTGCGCAGGGCGAGCGTCATGGCGGCCTCCGTTCTCTATTGTAGGGATCCGCCACCTTCCGGCAAGCCCACGTCCGGCAAGCCCACCGCCACCGCCTCCAGCGCCTCCTCCACGGCGGCGGCCAGCGCGTCCAGGCGGGGGCGGCCGGCGGTGCCGGCCTCTTCCTCCAGGGCGCGGGCGGCGGCGGCCAGGGGCAGGGCGCCGGCGGTGCGGGCGGAGCCCTTGAGGCTGTGCGCGCCATCGCGCACTGCGGCGCCGTCCCCGGCCGCCAGGGCGGCGCGCAGGTCGGCGACGATGCCGCGGCTGACGGCGATGAAGTCGTCCAGCATCTCGCGCATCAGGGCATCGTCCCCGGCGCACAGCTGGCTCAGCACCGCCACGTCCAGCGGTGTTTGTGTGGGCGGCGGTTCGGCCGGGGTCGGGATGGAGGCCGCCGCCGGGGCCGGCGGCAGGAAACGGGCCAGCACGGCGGCGAGCTGGCCGAGGTCGAGCGGCTTCGACAGGCAGGCGTCCATGCCGGCGGCCTGGAAGCGCTCGGCCTCGCCGGACACGGCGTTGGCGGTGACGGCGACGATGGGCAGGCGGGGGCCGCCCTGCGCCGTCTCCAGCGCCCGCACCCGTGCCGCGAGATCGAAGCCGTCCATCTCCGGCATGTGGCAGTCGGTCAGCAGCAGCGCGTGCCGGCCGGTGCGCAGCGCCTGCAGCGCCTCGGCCCCATCGGCGGTCAGTTCCGCCGCGTAGCCCAGCGCGTTCAGCTGCATGCGGATGACCTTGCGGTTGATGGGGTTGTCCTCGGCCACCAGGATCAGGCGGCCTTGCGCCGCGGCATCGTCGAGGCTGGGGACCGTGGCGGACGCCGGGGCTGGGGGCGGGGTGGGGCCCGCCTCCGGCTCCGGGCTTGCACGGCCGGCAGCGACGGCCACGGCGCGGATCAGCGCGGCGCGGCGGACCGGCCATCTCACCACCGGAAGGCCCGGTGGCGCCGCTCCACCCAGCACGTCGGCCTCGGCCACCGCCACGTCGGCCTGCGGCGCGCGGGCGGCCAGCGTCGCGGCGTCGGGCGCGGGGAGGACGGCGGCATCCGCCGCCTCCAGCGTGCGGGTCAGGAAGCCGCGCTCCTGCGCGTCGGCCACGCCCAGCAGGACGGTGACGCCGCCCAGGTCCGGCTCCGCCGGCAGCGGGCGGCCCAGGGCGTCCAGCGCCGGGGCGGCGCTGACCGGCAGCGGCAGCACCGCGCGGAAGGTGGAGCCGCGGCCCGGCGCGCTGTCCACGCCGATCGATCCGCCCATCAGCGTCGCCAGCCGCCGGCAGATGGACAGGCCCAGGCCCGTGCCGCCGAAGCGCCGGGTGGTCGAGGTCTCGGCCTGGGTGAACGGCTCGAACAGGCGCTCCAGCACGTCGGGCGCCATGCCGATGCCGGTGTCGCTGACGGTCAGCGCCACCACCGCCGTGCCGCCGTCCTGTTCCATCAGGTCGGCGCGCAGCACGATGCGGCCCGACGGCGTGAACTTCACCGCGTTGCCGGCGAGGTTGAACAGGATCTGGCGCAGCCGCACCGGGTCGCCCAGCACCGCCGGTGGGATCGCCGGGTCGACGAAGGTAAGGAAGCCCAGCCCCTTGCGCCGGGCACCCGGCGCCAGCACCTCCGCCACCCCGTCGACCAGGGCGCCCAGCGACAGCGGCTCCTGCTCCAGGTCCATGCGGCCGGCCTCGATCTTCGAGAAGTCGAGGATGTCGTCGATGATGCGCAGCAGCGCCGTGGCCGACTCGCGGATGGTCGCCACCGTGTCCACCTGCCCCGCGTCGAGGCGGGAGCGCTCCAGCAGCTCCAGCATGCCCAGCACGCCGTTCATGGGCGTGCGGATCTCATGGCTCATGGCGGCCAGGAAGGCGCTTTTGGCCGTGGTCGCCTGTTCCGCCTGATCGCGGGCGACCTCCATGTCCCGCTCGATGCGCTTGCGCCGGGTGATGTCGGTGACCCAGGCCAGGTAGACCGGCTTGCCCTCCAGCACCGCCGGGTCGCCCGACACCAGCGCCCAGAAGGTGGAGCCGTCGGCGCGGTGCACGCGTGCCTCCACGTCGCGCAGCGGCTGACCGGCGCGGATGCGCTCGGCCGTGCGCTGCTCCTCCGCGACGTCGGTCAGCAGGCCCTGCGCCGAACGTCCCACCAGCGCCTCGGGTGCCGTGCCCAGCAGCACGCCCAGCTGCCGGTTGGCGAACACGATGCGGCCGCCGGGCGCCATGGCGCAGACGCCCACGGGGCTGGCCTCCAGGATGGCGCGCAGGTGCTCGCGGCTTTCCGACAGCTCGGCGTTGGCCTGGGCCAGCGCCTGCATCGTCTCGAACACCTCTTCGGCCGAGCGCGCCTCGACCGTGACGTCGGTGAAGGTGCGCACGAAGCCGCCCTGCGGCAGCGGGTTGGTGCGCACCTCGATGATGGCGCCGTCTGGCCGGCGGCGCTTGAAGGTGCCGGCCTGGACGGCGCCCTCGCGCCAGTCGCCGCCGGTCTCGTGGACGTGCAGGTCGGGGTCGCCGGGATCGTCGACGAAGGCGCCGCGCCGGATCTGGGCGTACACGATCTCCGGGTACGTCGGGTGGCGGGCCAGGAGGTCGGCCGGCACGTCCAGCAGTTCGCGCGCACGGCGGTTGAACAGCACCAGCCGCAGGTCGGCGTCGACCATGATGATGCCCTGGTCGACGTGGTCGAGCGTGATCTGGAGAAAGTCGCGCACGTCGGCCCCGCAATGGACGGCAACATTCCCTTAGGTTGTACCGCGCCGCTTACCCTGCGTCCATCGGTGCCAAACGTGATTTTGGCAACAAAATTGCAAGCTTTGGAGCGCCTGACACTTGGTGCGTTGCAGAAGCGCGACAGAAACGCTGTGTGTGCTTATGAAATAGGCGGTTCGCACCGGACATGGGCATGTGACGTGCAATCGCGCACACCGGTGCGCGCCTGGGGGGAACCATGGGGCTGAAACTGAACATTGGTGCGAAGCTGTCGTTGGCTTTTGTCCTATTCCTGGTTCCGATCGCCTTCCTGCTCTACAGCCTGATCGCCGAGAAGAACATCGCCATCGACTTCGCGCGCAAGGAGGTGGCGGGCAGCCTCTACATCGCCCCCCTGCGCGAGGCGCAGTTCGCGCTGCACCGCTACCGCAGCGGCCCCGGCGACGCGGGCGCCAGGGCGGCGCTGGAGGCGGCGGTCGGCAAGGTGGCGGCGGCCCAGGCCGAGCTGGGCGATGGCATGGACAGCGCCGAGCTGGCCAACGCCTTCCTCCGTCCGGCGCGCGCCGCCCTGCGGGCCGGCGATGCCGGCGCCGCCAGCGCGGCGTCGCTGGAGGCGGTGACGGCCCTGCGCGCCCTGCTGGCGCGCATCGGCGACCAGTCGAACCTGATCCTCGACCCCGACCTCGACAGCTACTACGCCATGGACCTGGTTGTCGTGAAGCTGACGGACGTGGTCGACCGCATCGCCGCGCTGGCCGACCTCGCCGTCGGGATCGCCGGCAAGGGTGGGCTGGACGTCGACGGGCGCACCGAGTTCCTGATCCAGAAGGGCGGCTTCGAATCGGCGGCGGAGGGCATCGCCGCCTCCGTCGCCTCGGGCTACCGCGGCAACGCCGACGGCACGCTGAAGGCCAACATGGACCGCGACGTGCGCGCGGCCGACGCGGCGCTGAAGGCCTTCGGCAGCGGCCTCGTCGCCGCGGTGATCGAGAAGGAGGGGCGCGGCGTCGACCCGGCGGCGCTGCGCCGGCTGGAGGCGGCGGCGCTCGACTCCGTCCGCACCCTGTGGGGCACGTCGGCGCGCGAGCTGGAGCGGCTTCTGGATGTCCGCATCGGCGGCTTCCTGGGCAAGCTGTGGACCATGCTGGCGGTCACCGCCGTGCTGTTCGTCGTCATCTTCGGCGCGGGCGGCATGATGGTGGTGACCATGGTGACGCGGCCGGTGGCGAACATGACCGCCGTCATGCGCCGCCTTGCCGACGGCGATTTGTCGGTGGAGGTGCCCCACGCCAGCCGCGGCGACGAGATCGGCGCCATGGCCGCCGCCATCGCCGTGTTCAAGACGCACGCGCTGGAGGTGCAGCGCCTGACGGCGGAGAGCGAGGCGCTGAAGGCGCGCGCGGAGGAGGAGAAGCGCGCCCACATGCTGGCGCTGGCCGACGGGTTCGAAAGCAAGGTGACCGCCGCCACCACCTCCATCCGCAGCAACGCCGAGCAGATCGTCACCACCGCCGCCCGCATGGGCAACCGTGCCGGGCAGAGCGGCAGCAACTCCCTCGACGCCACCGAGGCGTCGCAGCGCACCGCCGCCAACGTGCAGCATCTGAACGAGGCGACACGGCGCCTGTCGGATTCGGTGGCGGAGGTCAGCCGGCAGGTGGCCCATTCCTCCGCCATCGCGCACCGCGCGGCGGAGCAGGCCGGCGCCACCAACGACCGGGTGATCGGGCTGGCCCAGGCGGCCGAGACCATCGGCGCCGTGGTGCAGCTGATCACCACCATCGCCGAGCAGACCAACCTGCTGGCGCTCAACGCCACCATCGAGGCGGCACGCGCCGGCGAAGCCGGGCGCGGCTTCGCCGTGGTGGCGACGGAGGTGAAGAACCTGGCCGGCCAGACCGCCAAGGCGACGGAGGAGATCGCCGCCCAGGTGGCCGGCATCCAGGGTGCCACCGGCGACATGGTGGACGCCATCTCCAGCATCACCCGCATCATCGAGGAGATTTCCACGGTGGCGCAGACGGTGTCCGGCGCCATCGACCAGCAGGGGGCGGCGACGCGCGAGATCACCGAGGTGGTCGAGCAGGTGTCGCAGGACGCCGGTGTCTTCAACCAGCGCTTCAGCGAGGTGGCGCGCTCGTCCGCGTCCTCCTACGGCTCGGCGATCCGGGTGATCTGGGCGGCCAAGGACCTGACCCAGCCGACCCAGACCCTGAACCAGGAGTTGGGCGCCCTGCTCGGCGCGCTCCGCGCGGGGTGAGGCGGCGTCCGGCCGTTGGGTTTTCGGCCTTGGCCTCAACCCAACCTACGGGGGCGTTCCGCGTAGGTTGGGTTGAGCGTCAGCGAAAACCCAACGTCGGCCCAAGTCCTTGCCGGTCGCAGGGGCTTTCCCATAGGATTTCCCCTGGGGGATCCGCACACATTCCGCACCTTGGGGGACCGATGGAGTTCAAGACATACCGCACGTCCGACGCCGTCGAGGCGCGCCTGACGGGACGGATGGAGTTCACCGACCACGACGGCCTGCGCGAGATCGTGGCGCTGATCGAAGGTATGCGCGGCCAGCGCTTCGTCCTCGACCTGTCGGGGCTGGAGTTCATCGACTCCGCCGGGCTCGGCATGCTCCTCATCCTGCAGGAGGAGGCGGAGTCGCGGAACATCCCGATGACCGTGCGCGGGGCGCGGGGCGACGTGCGGCGCTCCATCGACCTGGCACGGCTGGGCGACATCCTCGCCCTCGCCGACTGACGTGGCGCCGGCGGACGCAGCGGCGGATCCGGCCGGTACCCGGCGCTTCGTGGTGCCGCACGCGCGCGTGCCGGCGGACATGGCGGCGCGCACCCTCCGGCGCTTCGGCGGCGTGATGCAGGGAGATGCCGAGGCGCTGCTGTTGGACGGCCCGCTCGACCGCGACCGTCTGGCGGCCCTGCTGGCGGATGGCTGGCCGCTGGTGGTGGAACTGGACGAGGATGGCAGTGCCGACGGCGACTGGCCGGCGGTGCCGCCGCCCGAACCGGGCTTCCTGCTGTCGCTGACCACCGCCACCGCGTTCGCCGTGCAGAGCCCGGTGGCGGTGTGCGACGCGCTGGAGCGGCGCGGCGCGCTGCCGGAGCGGCGGCGCTCGGCCGTCGAGCTGTGCCTGCACGAGGCGGTGGCCAACGCGCTGGTGCACGGCAACATCGGCGTGCCCGCCGACACCCGCGACCAGCCCGACGGCTTCCGCCTGTTCGGCGAACGGGTGACGGCGGCGTTGCGCGACCCGGCGGTGCGGCGGCGGCGCGTCGACATCTGGGCGCGCTGGGGGGCGGGCGCGCTCGACCTCGCCGTGGTGGACGAGGGCGGCGGCTTCGATCCGGACCGGCTGGCGCGCCCCGCCGATGGCTTCGCCCGCTCCGGCCGCGGTTTCGTGTTCATGCGTGCACTGGCCGGCGCCGTGGCGGTGCGCGACGGCGGGCGCTGCACGCGGCTGCACTTCGACCTGCGGGGGACGGCGCCATGACGATTTCCCTGGCCGACAGCCGCGTCCTCATCGTCGACGACAACGCGTTCAACCGGAAGTCCCTGGCCGTGGTGGTGCGCCGCGCCGGCATCACGGAGATCGCCTTCGCCGCCGACGGGCTGGAGGGGCTGGCGATGGTGGACAGCTTCAAGCCCGACCTCGTCCTGCTCGACGTCGCCATGCCGAACCTGGACGGGCTGGAGATGTGCCGGCGCCTGCGCGCCGACCCGGCGCACGCCGAGCTGCCCATCCTGTTCCAGACCGCGCTGGACCGCGACGAGGAGCAGGTGCGCTGCTTCGAGGCCGGCGGCAGCGACTTCATCTCCAAGCCCATCAAGCCCGGCGAGTGCATGGCCCGCGTCCGCCACCAACTGGAGCGGCGCAAGCTGTTCGCCGAGCTGTCGTCCTTCCGCGCGCGGGTCGAGCGCGAACTGAAGCACGCCCGCGCCATGCAGCTCTCCCTGCTGCCCGAGCCGGCGCGCGTCACCGCCATCGGCGCACGCTACGGCCTACGCATCGACAGCCACTTCGAGACGTCGTCGGAACTGGGCGGCGATCTGTGGGACGTGGTGGAGATCGACGAACGGCGGGTCGGCTTCCTGATCGTCGACTTCGCCGGGCACGGCATCACGGCGGCCATCAACACCTTCCGCCTGCACACCCTGGCCGAACGCGTGCCCGCCCCGCGCACCGATCCGGCGGCTTGGCTGACGCAGCTTGGGCTGGCGCTGAAGGAGGTTCTGCCGGTCGGGCAGTTCGCCACCGCCTTTTACGGCGTTCTGGACACGGTGGAGGACACGCTGACCTTCGCCGCCGCCGGGGCGCCGCACCCGATCCTGGGCGCGGCGGGCATGGGGGAAGAGGAGCGGGAGCCGGACCTCCTGGACTCCTCGGGCCTGCTGCTGGGCGTGTCGCGCAAGGCGCGCTACGAGAACCGCACGGCGCGCTGGCACCGTGGCGGCTTCCTGTTCCTCTACAGCGACGCGCTGGTCGAAAGCCGCGACGCGGCCGGCCGATCAATCGGCCAGCTGGGCCTGGCCGAGCTGGTTCGGCAGGGCCGGCGGGATGATCCGGCCCATCCGCTGCGCGTCGTGCTGGGCCGCTTCTTCGCGGACATGCCCCGCCCCCTTCGCGACGACCTCACCGCCGTGTGGATCGCGCGGCTGTGAGACCGGCGGTTCCGACACCACGATGTCGGAGGCGGCCACCAGGGCCGCGGCGTTCGCGGCGGCGCGGCGGCGGCGCCACTTCAGGCTCTTGCGGGCGACGAAGATCAGCACGGCGGTCAGCACCGCGCCCAGCAGCAGCTTCGGCGCCACCTCGCCCACCGAGGCGGCGACCTCGCCGAACAGGTAGCCGGCACCGGCGAAGCTCCACGCCCAGATGCCGGCCGCCCAGAAGTTCCAGAACAGGAACTTGCGCCAGCGCATGCCGGTGGTGCCGATCGCCACCGAGGCGATGTTGCGCACGCCGTACAGGTAGCGGAAGGTCAGGATGAAGCCGACGCCGTACTTTTCCAGCCAGGCGATGGCCTTGGCCGCCGGAACCTCGGCCGCCGGGAACTTGGCGATGGCCTTGGCGCCCCACTTGCGGCCGATCCAGAAATAGACCTGGTCGCCGAGGAAGCTGCCGATCCAGACGGTGCCGACCAGATAGTAAAGGTTGAAGATGCCCATGTGGGCACCCCAGCCGCCGAAGATGACGAACGTTTCGCCCTCGAAGAAGGCCCACAGGAAGGCGATGGGGTAGAACCAGCTACCCCAGTCCTGGAGCCAGTGAATCACTTCCAAAGGGAGCCTCCGGCGGTTCTCGGCCGCGCCGCACACCCCGAACCGGGGCGGACGCGAACCTGGGCATCATTACATAGGAGGCCCCGGCTTGTCGCGCACCGTTTCCGGAGTCGATTCTTGATCACTCGAAAGGCACGGCGATGCCACGGGCGGATGAGGCGCCCCGACCGCGCTTCAGTCACCATCTCCGGCGAACTCACCCACCACCAGCCGCGCGGCGCGCAGCAGCGACGGGTTGGGTTCGCGCGGCCCGGCGTCCTCCTCGTCGTCCCAGGCCGGCGGCTCCACGCGGCGCTTCAGTTCCCGCGCGGCCTCCACCAGCAGATGGCTGAGCCGCAGGTCGGGCAACGCCCGCACCAGCGCCGAAATCTCCGCGTTGCTGAGCGCCGCGGGGTCGAACACGGCCGGCTCGGGCGGGCGCGGCGGCGGCGGGGGCGGGGCGGCGAAGATCGCGGGCGGCGGGGCGGGCACCGGTTCCTGCACCACGTCGCGGGCAACGGTGGCGGCGACCGTGCCAACGGTGCGGGCGCGCCGCGGCCTGCGGCGGGCGGAGCGTCCTTCCGTCTCCGGCAGGCTGTCGAACAGCAGGGGCTGGGCCGTGGTCACGGCCTCCACGGCTGTCTCCATGCCGTCGTCGTCCGGGTTGATGTCGTGCGCCGTCATGTCGTCCGTGGTCATCGCTGCACCCGCGGGCTGCGTTTGATGTTCACGGTTCATTCTACAAACGCGAACCCGTTTGTCGAGCGTCAATCGACCGGAGCGGCGACCGGCACCATTTCCTTCAGGAAGGCGATGGGGCGCAGAATGCGCGTCGGGCCGATGGTGCGCAGGGCGAGAAGCGCCTTGTCCTCGGTCAGCAGAACGTCGGCGCCGCCGGCCAGGGCGACGGCGAGGAACTTGTCGTCGTCCGGGTCCTTGCAGGTGCGGGGCAGGGCGGCGGGAACGACGCGTTCGGCCTCCGCCTCCATCGCCGACAGGAAGGCCTCGCGCTCGGCGCGCGGCTTGTGCGCGTCGAAATCGGGTCGCAGCAGCACGGTGCGCAGTTCCGCCAGCGTCTCGTCGGAGGCGAGCAGCACGCCCCGCGCCCGCACCGCCTCCACGCAGTCGCGCGACGGCCGCAGCCGTTTCGGCAAGGCGGCGGGCGGCAGGGTGGCGGGCAGCAGGGCGTAGGCGACCAGCACGTTGGTGTCGAGGACGGCGCGGAGCGGCGGGGTGGGCATGGGGCGGGCCATTGCTTGGCAGGCGGCGCGTGGTGCGCTAGAACCGGGGGTGGACATTACCGGAAATGGGCTTGGGCATGACAACCGTTCTCGTCGTCGACGACAGCCGGCTCGCGCGCGACATGGTGAGCCACGTCATCGCCTCCCTGCACCCGGACTGGACCATCGTCGTCGCGGCCGGCGGCGAGGAGGCCTTGCAGAAGGTGGGCACCAGCGCGCCGGCCGCCGCCGTCGTCGACTACAACATGCCGGGCATGGACGGGCTGACGCTCGCCGCCGGCCTCATCGAACGCTTTCCCGGCCTGCCCATCGGCATCCTCACCGCCAACGTGCAGGAGGCGCTGAAGAAGAAGGCCGAGGCGCTGGGCTGCCGCTTCATCGCCAAGCCGATCACCTCCGACAAGATCCGCGCGTTCTTGTCGGAAGCGGGCCTCTCGGAGCCCAAGCCATGAGCGCCGCCCTGTTCCCGCTCGACGAGGCCGAGGCGGACGCCATCGCCGAGCTGTTCAACATCGGCATGGGCCAGCCGGCCGCCGCGCTGAGCGACATGCTGGGCGAGGAGGTGCACCTGTCGGTGCCGGCGCTGTCCGTGTCCTCGCGCGCCCGCATCGCGGGCGAGGTGGGGCCGGAGACGGAAGGGACCGTCTGCGCCGTGCGCGAGGCCTTCAGCGGCCCCTTCGCCGGCGAGGCGATGCTGATCTTCCCGGAGCGCGGCGGGCTGGCGCTGGTGCGCCGCCTGATCCCCGGCGAGGGCGACACCCCCGGCGCCGACGAGCAGGACGCGCTGACCGAGATCGGCAACATCATCCTGAACGGCTGCCTCGCCAGCTTCGCCAACCTGATCGAGGGCGAGATCGAGGGCGGCGTGCCCGATTATCGCGCCGGCCCGGCCGGCCAGCTGATCGGTGCGGCGGACGACCCGGTGCTGTTCGTGCGGATCGACGTGGCGCTGGCGGCGGGCGACGCGCGCGGGCACGCGCTGTTCCTGCTCGACATCGCCTCGCTGGACGCCTTCCGGCTGGCGATCCGCCGGATGATGGAAGGGTTGGGGTAAGCGGACCCTATCCCCGCTTGCGCAGCACCGCGACATCCTGGAAGTGGCCGTAGGCGGTCGGCTCGATGGCGACGACCTCGAACCGGCGTCCGGCCAGCGCCCGCAGGTGTTCGGGCGTGTGGAACACGGCGCGGTAGTAGTCCGGCGCCTCGTCCAGGCGGACGTTGGCGTCGCGGCTGCTGTCGTCGGCGCCGGCCGACGCCACCCGCTCCAGGCTGTCCACACCCAGCGCGTGGGCGGAGCAGAGCAGCGCGTAGGCGCCCTGGAAGGTCAGGTAGGCGATGCCGCCGGGGGCCAGCACGCGGTCCAGTTCGGCGAACCACGTCTCGGCGACGTCCAGCGGGATGTGGGTGATGACGGAATGGCCCAGCACAAGGTCGAACGTCCCGTCGGCGAAGGGCAGCGGCGGGTGCGGCCCGTTGCGGTGGACCTCGCAGCCGGCAAGGTGCGTCTGGCACCAGGAGACGTTCAGCGGGTCCATGTCGCTGCCGGCGATGCGCTGCCCCGGTGCCCGTTCCGCCGCCAGCCAGCGCAGCACCCGCCCGCAGCCGCATCCCCAGTCGAGAATGGCGCGGAAATCCGGTGGCCGGCGCCCGTCGGTGCCGGCGATCACCGCCCACATGGTGTGCAGCGTGGAATAGCCGCCGATCTCGAACTGTGCGGCGCTGACGGACTGTCCGAAGATCCGCGCCTGCTCGTCATGGCCGGGAACCGGCGGGCTGCCGGCCCGCGGGCGCGGCACCACCACGCGCTGCCAGGGGTGCAGCGGCGTTCCCCGCCGCTCCCAGGCCAGCGTGACGGACAGGCCGCCGGCCGGCCAGCCGTCGGCGGGCGGCAGCGGCAATTCGGCGGTGAACGCGACGCGCCGGTGGTCGGGCAGGAACCACAGCACGTCATCGGCCCCGCCGCCGTCCTGAAGCCGCACCGGCGCCACCGTGGGCGCCACCGTGCCGCCGTCGGCGCGCAGCATGGGCACGTCGTCGGTCGCGCGCGGCCACGCAGCAAGGCCGGACAGGCGCAGCACGCCGTCGCCGACCTCCACGTGCGCCGGGCTCCAGCCGGCGTGCCCGGCCATCTCCGCCGCGAACAGCGCGTGGATGCGCCCGGCGCCGCAGCGCACCCGGGCCACGCCGTTGGTCAGCGGTTCGTCGGTGCCGGCGAAGCAGACGCGGACCTCGACCTCCCGCCCCTCGAAGCGCGGCGCCATCAGCGCCTTGGAGAAGAAACCGGCATCGGCCGGCACGTCGAGCCCGAAGGACTCGCGGAAATGCGCCTGCACGTCGGCGCGCGGGACGTGCGCGGCGACGCGCGCCACCCGCTCCCCGTCGATGATGATGTCGACGGCGGCGCGCCCGTCGGGGGCGCCGGGGTCGACGACCCAGCCGGACATGCCCAGCCCGGACGACATGTTGTCGACGACGCCCGCCCGCATCACGGCCCGCATCACGGAAAGCCCCCCGTCACGCGCACCGCGTCACCAGCAGCGCGGTGAGGTCGTCGTCGATGGGGCCGGTGGCGTTCAGGTCGGCGATCACCGCGTCCAGGAAGCCGCGGCCGTCGGGCATGCCCATGTGGCGGCCGACCAGGACCGCCAGCCCGCCCTCGTCCAGCACGTCCTCGCCCACGGGGATCTCGATGGCGGCGTCGGAGTAGAGGAACAGCCGCCCGCCCGGCGGCAGCGGCAGGGAACGCGCCTCATAGCTGGCGCTGGCGAGCAGGCCGAGCGGCAGGCCCGCGCTGTCGCCCAGCGTCGGGGCCGGGTCCCCGGGTGCCCACACCATCGGCTTGGTGGAGCCGGCCGAGGCGTAGAGGAAGCGCCCCGCCGCCGGGTCGATGACGCCGGCCAGCATGGTGGCGAACTGGCCGCTGGGCAGCAGCGCGCACAGCCGCGTGTTGAGCGCCGCCAGGAAGGCGCCGGGGTCGAAGCCGGCGAAGTCCATCTGCTGAACGATGGCGTGCAGGCGGAAGGTGTTGAGCGCCGCCCCCACGCCATGGCCGGAGAAGTCCACCATGTAGACCACCGCGCGTCCCTGCTCGTCGCGCCGCAGGTCCCAGAAGTCGCCGCCCAGTTCGGAGGAGGGGGCGAAGTGGGCGCTGATCGCCAGCTGGGCGTCCGCCTCGATGCCGGCCAGCCGCGCCGCACCCGGCATCAGCCGTTCCTGCATGGCGCGGGCGAGGTCCAGCTCGGCCTCCGTGCGGCGGCGGAACAGGCGCAGGTCGTGCACCAGCGCGCGGTTCTGCAGGTGGATGCGCACGCGCGACAGCAGCTCGATGGCGTTGATCGGCTTGGTGACGTAGTCGGTGGCCCCGGCGGCGAAGGCGCGCGCCCGGTCCTCCGCCCGGCTCAGGCTCGACTGCACCAGCACCGGCAGGTCGCTCCAGCGCGCTTCGGCGCGCAGCTGCCGGCACATGTCGAAGCCGTCCAGGTTCGGCATCATCAGGTCCAGCAGGATCAGGTCGGGCTGGAAGGTCTCCATGCGGGCCAGCGCGTCGCGCCCGTCCTCCGCCAGTTCCACGTGGCGGATGCCGCCGCGCTCCAGCAGCGCCATCAGCAGATGGCGGTTCACCCGGTTGTCGTCCACGATCATGACGCGGGCGTGCTCGATGCCGGTTTCGTTCCAGCTCATGCCCGGCCTCCCCGGCGCTCCAGCCAGACCAGGGTGTGGTCGTCGTGCGGCGTGTCGCCCAGCGCGGCGGCCAAGGCCTGCGTCACCGCTTCGAACCGGTCGCCGCCGGCTCCCGCCTGGGCCAGTGCCCCGGCGATGACGGCGTCCAGCCCGGCCGTGCCGGCCTCCAGCGCATCCAGCACGGCGTTGGAGTGCAGCATCAGCGCCGCCCCCTCCGGCAGCGGCAGCGCGCGCGCCTCGTACCGCGTGCCGGCGGCCACGCCCACCGGCAGCCCGGCGGCGTCGCCGAAGCGCACGCCGCCGTCGGGCAGCAGCAGAACCGGGCTGGTGGCCGCGGCCGCCGCGTAGGTGAAGGTGCCCGCACCACCATCCACCACGCCGTACAGCAGCGTGGCGTGCTCCCCCACCTCCAGGAGGCGTGCGGCGCGGTCGTTCAGCTCCGACAAAAAGGCGGCCGGATCGTCGCCCAGCGCCGCCAGTTCGTGGATCAGCGTGTGCATGCGGAACGCGTTCAGCGCCGCCGACACGCCGCGCCCGGCCATATCCAGCAGGTAGACCCCGAAGCGCCCGCCGTCGAGTCGCACCAGCCCCCAGATGTCGCCGCCCATGTCGGTGGACAGCACGGTGTGCGAGCGCAGCTCGACGCCCGAGGTGCCGCGCAGCGCCGCGCAGGTGGCTGGGGTGGGCAGCAGGTGTTCGTACATCGACCGGGCGATCGCCAACTCGCCCTCGACCCGCGCCCGGTAGAGCTGCAGGTCGCGGATCAGCATGCGGTTTTCCAGGTGGATGCGCACGCGGGCCAGCAGCTCGGTGCGGTCGAGCGGCTTGGAAATCAGGTCGGTGGTGCCGGCGTCGAAGGCGCGGTTGCGGTCGTCGCTGCTGGACAGCGCCGTCTGCACCAGCACCGGCAGGTCGGCGTAGGCGTGGTCGGCGCGCAGCTTCCGGCACACCTCGAACCCGTCCATGCCCGGCATCATGATGTCGAGGATGACGAGGTCGGGGGCCGCCGCCTCGATCTGCGCCAGCGCGTCGAAGCCGTCCTTGGCGAAGGCGACGTTGTGGAACCCCGCCTCGTTCAGCAGGGCGCCGATCAGGGTACGGTTGAAGTCGGTGTCGTCCACCACCAGGATGCGGCAGTCGCCGATGTGCGGCGCGCTGCCGTCCGGAGGCACGGGGCCCGGCGCGCCGCTCACAGGGCGAACCTCATGCGGATGCGGCGCCCGTCGTCCAGCAGCTCGACCTGTTCGGCGATGGCGGAGATGAGATCCAGCCCGCGCCCGCTGGGGGCCGGGCCGGCGCCGCCGGCCGACGCGGTCTGGGCGAAGCCGTTGCCCTCGTCCGACACCTCGATGACGGCGGCGTCGGGCTCCAGCCGGGCGCTCACCTCGATCAGGCGGCCGGCGAAGGTGGGGTCGGCGATGCGCGCCGCCAGTTCGTGCGAGAAGCGGTCCAGCGCCGCGACGCTCAGCCCCTTCATGCCGTCGACCTGCAGGTTGCCGTGCACGACGGCGTTCGAGATGGCCTCGTGCAGCGCCAGTTCCATGTCGTCGCGCTGCGCGTCGCCGAGCGGGCGGCGGCTCGCCAGGGCGGCGACGATGCGGCTGGCCAGGTACAGGTGGTTGGCGGTGGCGGTGGTGATGCTGGCGTACAGGTCCGCCCCGGCGGCGCGGGCGATGGAGTCCGCCAGCGCGGCGTCGGAGCGGGCGCCGGCCTCGATCCACGCGGCAAAGGGCCGCACCCAGTGGGTGGGTTGTTCGGCCGCCTCGTGATCGCCGAACAGCAGCACGACGCGCGACGCGTCGCCGTCCCCCGGCGCCGCCGACGGCAGCCAGCGCGGCATGCCCAGCGTCGCCGCCAGCCGCTGCAGGCGGTCTTGCGGGATGCCCAGGCCATGCAAGGCGGCGGAGCGCGGCACGGGAGGTGGCCCTATTCCTCGATGACGACGATTTTGTTCAGCTGGGCCACGGTCAGCACGCGCTTGACCTGGCCTTGTGCGGCGCGCAGCACCAGCTGCTTGTCGACGTTCGCCATTTCCTCGCGCGCGATCAGCAGCATGCCGATGCCGGCCGAGTCGACGAACTCCAGCGCGCTGAGGTCGAGGATCTGGCGCTTGGCCTTGTTCTGCAACATCTCGCGGATGAGCGCGCGGAGCTTGGCGTGGTCGTTGAAGGTGAGGCGGCCGCGCAACCGGACCACCGCATCCTGCTCCTTGACGTCGATTCCGTAGTCCATAGATCCGATGTCCCTGGTGGGTCCCTAGGAGGCCGCGCCGGGTAAAGGCGGGGGGCGGTTCAGAAAAGCTCGATGTCGCCGCCGGAACTGTCGTCCTGGCCCGCATCCACGTCAAGCGCGCCGTGCATGTCCAGTGCCGTGCCTTCCAGAAGCAGTTTGCGCACGAAGCGTTCGCGCATCTCGCTCAGCTTGAAGCGGCCGAGCAGGCCGTTGAGCCAGTCCTGCGGCAGTGGGATGTCGCCCGGCGGCATCTCGGCGCGGGTGCGGACCTCCAGGTCCTCCAGGCCGGCGGTGACGACGGTGAGGCTGTCGTTGATGGCTTCCAGGCGCTGCTTGGTCAGGTCCTGGAACTGCATGCGGGTGACCATGTGGCCGATGGTCTGCGACATGTCGCCGGACGCGTGCGCGGCGGTTTCCAGCACGCTCTGGAAGTGCGCGGTCTGCTTGACCAGGCTCTCCATCGTCTTGTCGACGCGCTCCTTGGCCAGCATCTGCGGCGACATGTCGGTGTTGGCGATCTCGCGCAGGATGTCGTGGCCGTGCCGCACGCCGCTGACCACGGCGCCCACCTTGCTGCGCATGCGCTCGGCCAGTTCCGAGGTGGTCCGCGACAGGTGCCGCACCTCCTGCGCCACCACGGCGAAGGTCTTGCCGGCCTCGCCGGCCCGGCTCGCCTCGATGGTGGCGTTCAGCGCCAGGAAGTTGGTCTGCCGGTTGATGGCGTCGATGTCGCCGATCGACTTCTCCAGCTCGCCCACGTCCTTCTGCACGTCGTCCAGCAGATAGACCATGCTCATGGCGCGCATGGACAGCTGGACGATGTTGGAGATCATCTCGGCGATCATCTCCTGCATGTGGTTGACCAGCTCGTCCAGCGGCACGCGCTCGCCGTCGATGGCGACGGAGCCGGCCATGGCGACGATCTCCTCCACGCGCCGCGACTGCTCCAGCGCCCGTTCCGCCAGATCGCGGAAGCGCGAGGAGAGGTCGAGCGTGGCGTCCTCCACCGTGTCGGAGGTGCGCGTCAGCTCGCCCTGGATCGCCTCGATCGTGCGGCGCTGCACGTCGGCGAAGCCCATCCAGGTGGCCAGCAGGTCGGTGTGCACGGCGATCTGGTCACGGCCGGCCGGGGCCGGGCCGTCCGGCCGGGGCGCCACTGGGGCCGCCACTGGGGCCGCCACTGGGGCCGCGGTGGCGGCCGGTTCGCTGCGGGCGTGCCAGTTCAATGCCATGTCCTGCTCCTCAACTCACCCGCGCGCGCTCGCCGATGGCGTCGAACGCGCGCAGCATCTCCGCCGGGATCTGCGCCAGCGGCAGCTCGATGGCCACGCCGCCGGCCTCCTTCGCCGCGCGGGGCATGCCATACACCACGCAGCTGCTTTCCGTCTCGCCGATCGTGTAGGCGCCGGCGTCGCGCATGGCTTTCATGCCGGCCGCGCCGTCGCGTCCCATGCCGCTGAGGATCACCCCCACGGCGTTCGGCCCGGCGGCCTTCGCCACCGAATGGAACAGCACGTCCACCGAGGGGCGGTGACCGCTCACGGCGGGCGAATCCTCGATGCGGCAGACGTAGCCGCCCCCCTCCTTGACCACCGCCAGGTGGCGGTCGCCGGGGGCGATGTAGACCGTGCCCTGCGTCAAACGGTCGCCGCTGGCGGCGACGCGCACGGCGGGCGCCGTCAGCTTGTCCAGCCGGGCGGCGAAGCTGGGCACGTAGCTGGGGCCCATGTGCTGGGTGATGACGATGGGCGGGCAGTCGGCCGGCATGACGGACAGCACCTCGCGGATGCGCTCCACCCCGCCGGTCGAGGCGCCGATGGCGATGAAGCGCGTGCCGGATCCCGCGCGGCGCGGGGTGGCCAGCACCGGGTGCGATGCCGGCGGGCGGCGCATGGACAGGCGCGCGGCGGCGGCGATGCGGATCTTCGCCGCCAACTCGTACGCCATCTCCTCGAACCCGTGGCCTTCCGACCCGTCGGGCTTGGCGACGCAGTCCACCGCGCCGATCTCCAGCGCGCGGATGGTGGCGTCCGAGCCTTCCTGCGTGAGGGAGGAGACCATGACCACCGGGGTGGGGCGCAGCGTCATGATCTTCTCCAGGAAGGAGAGGCCGTCCATGCGCGGCATCTCGACGTCCAGCGTGATCACGTCGGGGTTGGTGGCCTTGATCATCTCGCGCGCCTCGTAAGGATCGCGGGCGGCCCCCACCACCTCGATCCCCGGCTCGCGGCCCAGGATGTCCTTCAGCATCTCCCGCATCAGGCTGCTGTCGTCGACGACGACGACGCGGATCGGCCTTGGCATCGTTCAATCCTCCCCGAACAGCTCGACGTCGCCCTCGATGGGCTTTTCCTTCAGCGTCGACCGGAAGCGCAGCTCCTGGCTCACGGTCTCCGACAGCGCTTCCGGCCGCAGCAGCTTGCGTATGGCGCGGCCGTTGTGCGGGAAGTAGTGCACGCGCCGCGCCGACGTGCCGCCCAGGTCCTGCCCGGCCAGCGTCAGCCCCTCGCGCCGCAGGTAGTCCAGCACGAAGGCGGCGTTCTGCCGGCCCACGTCCAGGCTGGAATCGATCACCCTGGCACCACCGAACACCTTCACCTCCAGCCGCGAGCGCCGGCCGCCGCGCGACAGGATCTCGTTGATCAGCCGCTCCATCGCCACGCTGCCGTAGCGGGACGCGGCGTCCGCCGCCCCCGTCTCCGTCTCCGGCACGTCGGGCAGCAGGAAGTGGTTCATGCCGCCCACCGCCGCCGCCGGGTCGTACACGCAGGCCGCCACGCAGGAGCCGAGGGTCGTCACCATCATCACGTCCGGCCGGTCGCTGACCAGGTGGTGGCCGAGGAAGACCTTCAGCGTGTGCGCCTGGAACTGCGGATTGTAGTAGCTGCCGCCGTGACGAATCTCGGTCGAACGGCGGCGTGCGTCGGGCTTCATGCCCTAGAGCCTCCGGTAGATGGTCGGGCCGGTCTGGCGGAACGCGTTCGACACGCCGTACAGGCTTTCCGAGTGGCCAAGGTACAGATACCCGTCGTGGGTGAGAAGGCGGGCGAAATTCTCTATCACCTGCGTGCGCCCGACGCGGTCGAAATAAATGAGCACGTTGCGACAAAAAATCGCATCGAACGGCCCCTTCATCGGCCAGTGTTCCAGCAGGTTCAACGGCTTGAAGGTGATCAGCCGTTTCAGCTCGTCATCCATGGCGAGCTTGGGCTCGCCGTCCTCGCCGCGCATGCGGTGGGTGAAGCGGTCGCGCACGGACGGCGGGATGCCGGTGGCCGCGTCGGCGGCGTAGAGGCCGCGCCTGGCCGTTTCCACCATGTGCGTGTCGATGTCGGTGGCGAGGATCCGGGCGTCCCAGCGCCGCAGGTCCGGCATGGTGGAGGCCAGCACCATGGCGATGGTGTACGGCTCCTGCCCCGAGGAGCAGCCGGCCGACCAGATGCGCAGCCGCGGCTTGGACGCCTGCGCCTGCCGCTCGCGCGCTTCCGGCAGGAGGGTGCGGCCGAGGTGGTCGAAGTGGTGCGATTCCCGATAGAAGCTGGTCAGGTTGGTGGTCAGCGCGTTGACCAGATAGCCGACCTCGGCCGCGCCCTCGTCGCTCTCCAGCAGCGTGCAGTAGGCGTCGAAGTCCTTCAACCGCAGGTCGCGCAGCCGCCGGGCGAGGCGGGAATAGACCATTTCCACCTTGTGCTCGGCCAGATGGATCCCGGCCAGTTGGTGGATCAGCCCGGCGATGAAGGCGAAATGCCGCTTCTCGAACGGAAATTCGCGGCGACCGGTAACGGTGGAGGCGGCGGTCATGGGGAAGTCTCCCCTGTGCGGAGTCTTGCCCCCACCCCATCCCTCCCCCGCTGCGCAGGGGAGGGGGCAGGATCCTTGCCCTCCCCTGCGCAGCTCTCGCCGGATCTTCGATCCGGCTGACGCGGCAGGCGGATCCTTCGGATCCGCCGAGAGCGGGGGAGGGAGGGGACCCATGCGAAGCATGGGGAGGGTGGGGGTATGTGTCCGCTCATCCCGTCACCTCACGCCGCCTGCCGGGCCTTGGCGCGCACGTCGCCGGCCAGCTTGTCCAGCAGGCCCAGCACCTCGCGCGAGATGCGCTCCAGCTCCTCCAGGGCGCGGCGCGCCTCGTTGGCGTCACCGGCCTCGTGTGCCTTCAGCGCGCGCTTGCCGGCGGCATGGAAGCGGGCGTGCGGATCGGCCAGTTCGGCGTAGTAGACGCTGGAGCGCACCATCGGGTCGTTCACCGTGTCGTACCACTTGCCCAGGCGGCAGCCGTGGTGGTCGGCCAGCTTGTCGGCGGTCGCCTCGCCGGTGCCGGCGATGGCCTTGCGGACGTTCTCCAGGAAGGTCACGTGGTCGATCTTGGTGTTCTCGATCAGCTGCACGTGGCGGGTCAGGTCGCCGCCGCGCCCGGCGGCCGAGGCGCGGTCCAGCGCGAAGAACGCCATCTGCTGGCGCAGCGCCCCCGCCTGCTCCTCCAGCGAGCGGGCGGCGGCGGTGCTCTCCTCGACCAGCGCCGCGTTCTTCTGCGTCATCTCGTCCATCTGGGCGACGGCGCCGTTCACCTCGTCCAGGCCGGAGGCCTGCTCGGCGGTGGCGCGGGCGATCTCGGCCACCAGCTCGGCCACCTGGGTGATGCCGGAGACGATGTCGGTCAGCGTCGCCCCGGCGCTGCGCACCAGCTCCACGCCGTCCTTCACCTGCGCCCCGGAATCGAGGATCAGGCTCTTGATCTCCTTCGACGCCTGGGCGGAGCGCTGGGCGAGGTTGCGCACCTCCTGCGCCACCACGGCGAAGCCGCGCCCGGCGTCGCCGGCCCGCGCCGCCTCCACCGCCGCGTTCAGCGCCAGCAGGTTGGTCTGGAAGGCGATCTCGTCGATGACGCCGATGATGTCGCTGATCTTCTGCGACGACTGCTCGATGCGGCGCATCGCCTCCACGGCGCTGGCGGCGACCTTCCCGCCCTTCTCGGCGGCGCGCCGGGCGTCGGTGGCGAAGACGTTGACCTGCTGGGCGTTGTCGGCGTTGGAGCGGACGGTGGCCGCCAGCTGCTCCATGCTCGCCGCCGTCTCTTCCAGCGAGGATGCCTGCTGCTCCGTGCGCTCCGACAGGTCGAGGCTGCCGTCGGCCACCTCGCGGCTGGCCTGGGCGATGGTTTCGGCCGCGCCGTTGATGCGCTTCACGATCTCCGACAGCTTCTCGACGGTGGCGTTGAAGTCCTCCTTCAGGCGGTGGAAGACGCCCTCGTAATGCTTGTCGATGCGCCGCGACAGGTCGCCCTGGGAGAGCGATTCGAACAGCGAGGCCAGCTCCTCCGTGGCGTCGGAGACGTTCTGCGCCAGCGTGTTGATGCCCTCGCTGACCAGCCGGAAGAAGCCGTCCTTGCCGCCCAGGTCGATGCGGCGGGAGAAGTCGCCGCGCACGGCGGCGTCGACCATGCCGCTGATCTCGTCCTCGATGGCCAGCTCGGCGGTCAAATCGCGCCATTCGATGACGGTGCCCAGCCGGTCGCCGTGGCGGCCGACCACCGGGTTGACGGTGGCGGCGAAGGTGCGCCCGCCGATCCGGATCCGCATGCGGTGCGTGCCGGTGAGGGCGGCCAGCATGCGCTTGGTGGCGGCCGCGTCCTTGTGGAACACGTCGATGCTGCGGCCGACCAGCGCGGCGCTGTCGAACTGCGGCAATTCCCTGCGGATGTCGGCCTCCGCCGCGCGGAACATGGCCACGATGGCGGCGTTGGCGTAGGTCACCACGCCCTCGTTGTCGGCCATCATGATGTTCGCCGACACGCGGTCGAGCGCGATGCGCGAGCGCAGCGCCCCCACGGATTCGTCCTTGAAGGCGGCCACGGCGCGCGCCATCTCGGCCAGCTCGTCGCCCCCCGCCGTGTAGGGCACGGTGACGTTGAGGTGGCCGTCGGTCAGATCGGTCATCACCTTGCGGATGCCGTTGGCCGGCTCGACGATGGAGCGGGCGATGGTGCGCGCGGCGACACCGCCGATCAGCAGCGACAGCGCCGCCAGACCCAGCGTCAGGATCAGGCTGAAGCGGCCGTCGTCGGTGGCAGACTGCCCCTCCGCATCCTCGTCGGCATGGGCGGCGGTGACGATGGCGGCGGCCGCCTCGGCCACGCGGGCGCCGATCTTCAGCATCACCTCGTCGCGGTAGCGGTTGACCTCGTTCGTCAGACCGATGGTCTCGCGGAAGGCGGACTGGTAGGCGGGGTAGGTCTGCTCGATCTCGCGCAGGCGCTCGCGCTGCTCCGGACTGGCCGTGGCTGCCGCGGCGGCGCGGGCATGCGCGGCCATCTGCTGGAGGATGCCGTCGAAGCTGGCGAGGCCCGAGGTGTCGCCGGCACCCAGGAAGCGGCTGGCGATGAAGCGCGCCATGGTCCACTGGTTCACCGCCTTCTGGGCGGCCAGTTCGACCTCGCGCTCGCCGCCGGTCTCGGCCGCCTTCACCGCGTCGTTGAACAGCGTGGTGACGCGGCGGCCGACGGGGACCATGCGCTCCTGCTGGAGACGGTCGAGCTGGGCGCGCAGCGCCTGGACCTTGTCGAACTCCTGGTGGTACTCGGCGTGGGCGCGGTTGAACGCCTCGAAGCGCTGGGTGTGGCCGGAGGCGCGGATGATGTCGCGGGCGTCGGCGATGGTCTTCTCGATGGCGGCGCGGCGCTGGCGCAGGCGGTCGACGAAGGCGGGATCGCCTGAGTAGAGGTAGTTGCGCGCCTCGATGCGCAGGTTGGCCATGTCGGTCTCCAGGCCCTTGGCCAGGGTCGAGATGTCCGACGAGCGCATCAGCGCCTCGACATGGGCGCCGCCGCGCGAGATGTTGAGCAGCGCCACCGCCGCCTGCGCCACCAGCAGCGCCAGGACCAGCCCGAAGGCCAGCCACAGCCGCCGCGCGATCCGCATGTTCGAGACCAGTCCTCCGACCCCATTGGCCATCACACACGCTCCCGATTCTTTTTGGATGTTGGGCCGTAGGTTGGGTTGAGCCGCAGGCGAAAACCCGACGCGCCGGCCGTGTCGAAGGGTGTTGGGTTTTCGGCTGCGCCTCAACCCAACCGACAAACCCTACTGGTGCTCCAGCGCCGGCGGCGCCTTGGACAGCGCCTCTTCCCCGCCGGCCTCGGCGGCGAACAGCTTCTCCACGCTCAGCAGCGTCACCATGCGGTGGTCGGCGGTGTAGAGGCCGCTGAGGTATTCGGCGTCCACCATGCCGCTGTCCACGTCGGGCGGCGGCTTGATCTCGTCGTGGCCGATGGCCAGGATGTCGGAGATGGCGTCCACCAGGATGCCGCGCGTGCGCTCGCCGATCTGGATCACCACCA